>Ga0213827_1000491_pt1 | contig 31249 bp, 26 predicted proteins | sample MC6MC0898MG_FD_180669 | JGI IMG/M metagenome (GOLD analysis project Ga0213827, IMG submission 180669) | Enriched soil aggregate microbial communities from Iowa State University, Ames, United States - MC6-MC0898-MG | ecosystem: Environmental > Terrestrial > Soil > Unclassified | place: USA: Iowa...
GCGCAGAGGTACCGTCCGAACTGGGCGGTCAACGCCTCGACCAGGTCGCCGCCCAATTGTTCGCCGAGTACTCGCGTTCGCGGCTTACTACGTGGATCAAAGAGGGCCGCCTGACGGTCGATGGCGCGGTCGTGCGCCCTCGAGATACTGTCCATGGTGGCTCGCTGCTAGCACTGGAGGCCGAGCAAGAGGCCCAGGGCGAGTGGATCGCCGAAGATATCGAGCTGGACATCGTCTATGAAGACGACCAGATCATGGTGATCAACAAGCCGGCCGGGCTGGTCGTGCACCCGGCTGCCGGGCACGCCACTGGCACCCTGCTCAACGCCTTGCTGCACCACGTGCCGGATATCATCAACGTGCCGCGTGCTGGCATTGTCCATCGTCTGGACAAAGACACCACGGGCCTGATGGTGGTCGCCAAGACCCTGCAGGCGCAGACCAAGCTGGTCGAGCAGCTGCAAAGCCGTACCGTCAGCCGTATCTACGAGTGCATCGTGGTGGGTGTAGTGATCGCCGGGGGCAAGATCAACGCCCCGATCGGCCGTCACGGTGGCGTGCGCCAGCGTATGGCGGTGACTGAAGGCGGCAAGCCTGCGGTCAGCCATTATCGCGTGCTCAAGCGCTTCCGTTCGCACACCCATGTACGGGTGAAGCTGGAAACCGGCCGTACCCACCAGATCCGCGTGCACATGGCGCATGTGGGGTATCCGCTGGTCGGCGACCAGACGTACGGCGTGCGCTTCCGCATTCCGCCGGCGGCCAGTGTGGCCATGGTCGAGGCAGTCAAGAACTTCCCGCGCCAGGCGCTGCATGCCCGCTTCCTGGCACTGGACCACCCGACCACCGGTGAACGGATGGAGTGGGCTTCGCCGCTGCCGGACGACTTTACCTGGTTGTTGTCGCTGCTGAACCAGGACCGCGAGAGCTTTATCGGATGAGTGGCCTGGCGCAGTCGCTGCTGTTTCCCGATTGGCCTGCCCCAGCCTCGGTCCGCGCCTGCGTCACCACCCGTCAGGGCGGCATCAGCCTGCCGCCCTACGAATCTTTCAATCTTGGTGACCATGTGGGCGATGACCCGCTGGCTGTCACCGAGAACCGCCGTCGCCTGAGCGACGAATTCGCCATCCAGCCCGCCTGGCTCAAGCAGGTGCATGGCCTGGTGGTGGCGGATGCCGACCCGTCCGTGGTCGCCGAAGCCGATGCCAGCTGGACCGACCAGCCCGGCATCGCCTGCACCGTAATGACTGCCGATTGCCTGCCCGCGCTGTTCTGTGACCGCGCCGGCACCCGTGTGGCGGCCGCGCATGCGGGCTGGCGCGGGTTGGCCGGTGGCGTGCTGGAAGCCACCCTCGATCGCCTGGCATTGCCGCCTGAAGAGGTGCTGGTGTGGTTGGGCCCGGCCATCGGCCCGCAGGCGTTTGAAGTGGGCCTGGAGGTGCGTGATGCCTTCACGGCGGTGCACCCGGAAGCTGCCGAGGCCTTTGTCGACGGTGAGCGCCCGGGCAAGCTGATGGCCGACATCTATAAGCTGGCGCGTATTCGCCTGGCGGCGCGCGGCGTTACTGCTGTTTATGGCGGTGGTTTTTGCACCGTCAGCGATGAGCGGTTCTTCTCCTATCGCCGTACGCCTCAAGGCGGGCGCTTCGCCTCTCTGGTGTGGCTGGCTCCACGCTAGCCTGCACCGGCCTCTTCGCGGGTAAACCCGCTCCCACAGGTACTGCATCACACTCAGGCCTGCGGGATTTCTGTGGGAGCGGGTTTACCCGCGAAGCAGGCACCGCTAATCCATCAAGCTGACCTCGGTCAACCCCGCTACGCTTGAATCTTCCAGAATCAGCCTTATCTATAAGGTCATCTCAGGCAGGTTTCTTCATTAAAGGTGCTGTCCATCGCTCCGACCTGCCCTTTACAGGAAGGTACTCCCATGCGAATAGACCGTTTAACCAGCAAGCTTCAATTAGCGATCTCCGATGCCCAGTCCCTGGCCGTCGGCATGGACCACCCCGCCATCGAGCCCCTGCACCTGCTGCAGGCGCTGATCGAGCAGCAAGGTGGTTCGATCAAGCCGCTGCTGATGCAGGTCGGCTTCGACATCAACAGCCTGCGCCAGACACTGGTGAAAGAGCTCGACCAGCTGCCGAAAATCCAGAACCCCACTGGCGACGTGAACATGTCGCAGGACTTGGCGCGCCTGCTCAACCAGGCCGACCGCCTGGCCCAGCAGAAAGGTGACCAGTTCATTTCCAGCGAGCTGGTGCTGCTGGCCGCCATGGATGAAAACAGCAAGCTCGGCAAACTGCTGCTGAGCCAGGGCGTGAGCAAGAAGGCCCTGGAAAACGCCATCAACAACCTGCGCGGCGGCGCGGCGGTTAACGACGCCAACGCCGAAGAGTCACGCCAGGCCCTGGACAAGTACACCGTCGACCTGACCAAGCGTGCCGAAGAAGGCAAGCTGGACCCGGTGATCGGCCGTGACGACGAAATCCGCCGCACCGTGCAGGTGCTGCAGCGCCGTACCAAGAACAACCCGGTGCTGATCGGCGAACCCGGTGTGGGCAAGACCGCCATTGCCGAGGGCCTGGCCCAGCGCATCATCAACGGTGAAGTGCCCGACGGCCTCAAAGGCAAGCGCCTGCTGGCGCTGGACATGGGCGCGCTGATCGCCGGTGCCAAGTACCGCGGCGAGTTCGAAGAGCGCCTCAAATCGCTGCTCAACGAGCTGTCCAAGCAGGAAGGCCAGATCATCCTGTTCATCGACGAGCTGCACACCATGGTCGGCGCCGGTAAAGGCGAGGGCGCCATGGACGCCGGCAACATGCTCAAACCGGCCTTGGCCCGTGGTGAGCTGCACTGCGTCGGTGCCACCACGCTCAACGAATACCGCCAGTTCATCGAGAAGGACGCCGCCCTGGAGCGCCGCTTCCAGAAAGTACTGGTGGAAGAGCCGAGCGAGGAAGACACCATCGCCATCCTGCGCGGCCTTAAAGAGCGCTATGAAGTGCACCACAAGGTGGCCATCACCGACGGCGCCATCATTGCTGCGGCCAAGCTCAGCCACCGCTACATCACCGACCGCCAGCTGCCGGACAAGGCCATCGACCTGATCGACGAAGCGGCCAGCCGCATCCGCATGGAGATCGACTCCAAGCCGGAAGTGCTCGACCGTCTCGACCGTCGCCTGATCCAGCTGAAGGTGGAATCGCAGGCACTCAAGAAAGAAGAAGACGAAGCGGCGAAAAAACGCCTGGAAAAACTGACCGAGGAAATCGAGCGCCTGGAGCGCGAGTATTCCGACCTGGAAGAAATCTGGGCGTCCGAAAAAGCCGAAGTGCAGGGCTCGGCGCAGATCCAGCAAAAGATCGAGCAGGCCCGCCAGGAGCTTGAAGCTGCCCGTCGCAAAGGCGACCTGAGCCGCATGGCCGAGCTGCAGTACGGCGTGATCCCGGACCTTGAGCGCAGCCTGCAGATGGTCGACCAGCACGGCAAGACCGAGAACCAGCTGCTGCGCAACAAGGTGACCGAGGAAGAGATTGCCGAAGTGGTGTCCAAATGGACCGGCATCCCAGTGGCCAAGATGCTCGAAGGCGAGCGCGAGAAGCTACTGAAAATGGAAGACCTGCTGCACCAGCGCGTGATCGGCCAGAACGAAGCCGTGACTGCCGTGGCCAACGCCGTGCGCCGCTCGCGTGCCGGCCTGTCCGATCCGAACCGGCCAAGTGGTTCGTTCATGTTCCTCGGCCCGACCGGCGTGGGCAAGACCGAGCTGTGCAAGGCGCTGGCCGAGTTCCTGTTCGACACCGAAGAGGCCATGGTGCGCATCGACATGTCCGAGTTCATGGAGAAACATTCCGTGGCTCGCCTGATCGGCGCCCCACCAGGGTATGTAGGTTATGAAGAGGGCGGTTACCTGACCGAAGCCGTACGCCGCAAGCCGTACTCGGTGGTGCTGCTGGACGAGGTGGAGAAAGCCCACCCGGATGTGTTCAACGTGCTGTTGCAAGTGCTTGAGGATGGCCGCCTGACTGACAGCCACGGCCGTACCGTGGACTTCCGTAACACGGTGATCGTGATGACCTCCAACCTGGGCTCGGCGCAGATCCAGGAACTGGTGGGCGATCGCGACGCACAGCGTGCGGCGGTAATGGATGCGGTGGGTGCGCACTTCCGTCCGGAGTTCATCAACCGGATCGACGAAGTGGTGGTGTTCGAGCCCCTGGGTCGCGAGCAGATCGCCGGCATCACCGAAATCCAGCTTGGCCGCCTGCGCAGCCGCCTGGCCGAGCGCGAACTGGCGCTGAGCCTGAGCCCGGAGGCCTTGGACAAGCTGATCGCGGTAGGTTACGACCCGGTGTATGGCGCACGGCCGCTGAAGCGTGCGATCCAGCGCTGGATCGAAAACCCGCTGGCGCAAATGATCCTGGCCGGCAAATTTGTGCCGGGTTCGGCGATCACTGCCAAGGTGGAAGGCGAAGAAATCGTGTTTGCCTGAGCCCTTTGCTGCAAAAACTAGCCCCGCACCTGCGGGGCTTTTTTATGGCTGCAACATTTCTGAAGGCTGCATAGAACCCTGTGGGAGGGCGTTTACCCGCGAAGAGGCCCACCCAAACCCCGTAAAACCGGGCCCTCGCCAACTTTTTTCATAACTTGCTGAAATTTTTGAAAAAAACGCTTGCACGGATTTAAGAGTGCCCCTAATATACGCCGCGTTGTCAGGCACTAAGCGAATCACCAGGAACATCGGTGTTAGCAAAACAACTTAGAAATCAGTAAGTTGAATGAAAAAAAGTGGTTGACAAGCAAAACGAAGAATGTAGAATAGCCGGCCTCAGCAGCGACAAAGCGAAAGCCAAGAAGCTGAAGAGATCGAAGCTAACACAGACTTCGAAGCAGTAAAGATGTACCGAAGTTCAGTTCCGCGATAGCTCAGTCGGTAGAGCAAATGACTGTTAATCATTGGGTCCCTGGTTCGAGTCCAGGTCGCGGAGCCAATCTCGGGGTGTAGCGCAGTCCGGTAGCGCGCCTGCTTTGGGAGCAGGATGTCAGGAGTTCGAATCCCCTCACCCCGACCATTTTCAGGGTCGTTAGCTCAGTTGGTAGAGCAGTTGGCTTTTAACCAATTGGTCGTAGGTTCGAATCCTACACGACCCACCATGTAAAGAGGGCATCTCGACAGAGATGCCCTTTTTCTTTTGTCTCGCGAAAAGTTTTGGCCAGCACCGCCAACCGCAGGCGAAAAAAAAGGGCCGCATCAGCGGCCCCCTTGCATCATGATCAGTGCAGCTTCAGCCGCGGCTCAGTGCCCCGGCCAATCTTGCTACCCAACATCATCATCGCCGTGCGGAAGAACCCGTACAGCGCCATCTGGTGCATACGGTACAGCGACACATAGAACATCCGCGCCAGCCAGCCCTCCAGCTTCACGCTGCCCATCAGGTTGCCCATCAGGTTACCCACCGCCGAGAAGCGCGACAGCGATACCAGCGAACCGTAGTCCTTGTAGGCGTAGGTCGGCAGCGGCTTGTTTTCAAGGCGCGCCTTCAGGCTCTTGGCCAACATTTCGGCTTGCTGGTGCGCGGCCTGAGCGCGCGGCGGCACGTTGCGGTCGCTGCCCGGTTGCGGGCATGCGGCGCAGTCGCCGAAGGCGAAGATGTCATCATCGCGGGTGGTCTGCAGGGTAGGGCGTACTACCAGCTGATTGATGCGGTTGGTTTCCAGGCCATCGATGTCTTTGAGGAAGCCCGGCGCACGAATACCGGCCGCCCATACCTTCAGGCTGGCCTGGATCACTTCGCCATTGGCCGTTTTCAGGCCGTCCGCAGTCACTTCGCTGACCGAGGCGTTGGTCATAACCGTCACGCCGAGTTTTTCCAGCGTCTTGTGCACCGGCACACTGATGCGCTCTGGCAGGGCAGGCAATACCCGCGGGCCCGCTTCGATCACGGTGATGTGCATGTCCTTGGGCTGGATGCGGTCCAGGCCATAGGCGGCCAGCTCATGGGCGGCGTGGTGCAGCTCTGCAGCCAGCTCGACACCGGTGGCACCGGCGCCGACGATCGCCACGCTGATCTGCTGGCTGGCCTGGTCACCGGCGTGGGCGCGCAGGTAGTGGTTGAGCAGTTGCTGGTGGAAGCGCTCGGCCTGCTTGCGGGTATCCAGGAACAGGCAGTGCTGCGCCGCGCCCAGGGTGCCGAAGTCGTTGGTGTTGCTGCCCACGGCGATCACCAGGGTGTCGTAGCGCAGGGTGCGCGCAGGCACCAGCTCACGGCCCTCTTCGTCGAGGGTGGCGGCCAGTTGGATCTGTTTGCCTTCACGGTCCAGGCCGCTCATGCGCCCCAGCTGGAAGTTGAAGTGGTTCCACTTGGCCTGGGCCACGTAGTTCAGTTCGTCTTCCGAGGAGTTGAGCGAGCCGGCAGCCACTTCGTGCAGCAGTGGCTTCCAGATGTGCGTGAGGTTGGCGTCGACCAGGGTGATGTCGGCCTGCTTGCGCTTGCCCAGGGTTTTACCCAGGCGGGTCGCCAGTTCCAGGCCGCCGGCGCCGCCGCCGACAATCACGATGCGATGAGTCATGGGGATATCTCATAAGGTTTACGGAATTCGTGGCCCTGGGGGCCGGCCGCAAACTGCATGAGGGGAGGGCGAGCGCGAGGCAGCTCATAGCACCAGTCCACTCAACAGGCGGCTGATGAGGCCCAACCCGATGGTCACCGCCAGCACCAGCACAAGGAGCAGCCACGGCCGGAAGGGCTTGCGCTCGACTTGGTGCTGAGGGGCTTGCAGGTACTCATCGACACGACGCTGATCTTCCGGGTTCAGTCGGCTGGTCATGGCAGGGCCTCGTCAGGTAGACGTATGTGACTGCGCGAACGCTACAGGGTTCGGGCAAGTACTTGAGACAAATGATAAAGCTTTCTATCCCTGGCGCCGAGTGTACGCCATCGCAAAGACTCTCGGCACTGGATCAAAGACTGATGCCCACGTCGAAAACAATGCTGCGCCCCAGGTTGCCGCGCAGGAAATCCGGTGCGTCGGGGTGGGCGAACAGTACGCGGGCAAAGGTCGGCCCCACCAGCGACAGCGAGCGCCAACCCTGGCGCAGGTATTCGGTGGGCGGCGGGAAGTGGGTGTTGAGGTCGAGCACTTCGCGCTTGAGGCTGGCGAAGGCGATGATGTCCAGCTCGCTCAGGTCCAGCCCGCGTTCCCGGTAATTGTGCGCCTTCTTGCGCAAGGTCGGCGCCAGCCGCGCCAGCAGCTCGGTGGCGGCAATGCGCCGGGGCCGCGCCTCGCGCCGCACCAGTTGGGCCAGGGAGAACGCGCTGCGCCGGCGTTGCAACTCTTCGCGCCATTCATCATTGAGGCGGCGGCCTTCGTCGAGCACGAAAAACACCTCGAACGAAGCATCGCGAAACAGCACATCTGGTGGCTCCTGGCCGGCCGGAGTGAATTCTTCGCTGCGATAGGGGATGTTCAGCCCCTGCAGCAGGCGCTGGCATACCCAACGCTCCCGCTCCCATTTACGTGCATTGGAGAGGAAAGCATTGGCTTGTTCGGCCTGGATGGTGAGCAGGCGCAGGTAGTCTGAGTCATCCATGGAAACAAGCTTAGACGCTAAACCATGACGATAAGATGCTGTTTTTCCAATGGGTGTAGACTCAGGTATGTCCACAAGCTCGACAGGGGCATTTGTCAGGTGATTAGCGCGCAAGTCTTGTCCAGCACCAGCCTCACGCTTGGTTGGCTCGGTTATGTCCCATTGCTGTTGTGGGCGGTCAGCCGTACGCGCTGGCTGGAGCTGTTCGCTGACAGCCGCCGCCAGCACTTGCTGTTCGGTACGGTGTTCTGCCTGTTTGCGCTGTGGCTGGTCAGGCGCGACTTCGACACGGGCGTGTCCTACCACTTCATCGGCATGACCGCCGTGACCTTGCTGCTGGACTGGCCGCTGGCGGTGCTCGGCGGGTTTCTCGCCCAGCTTGGCCTGCTGGCGCTTGGGCGGCAGGACCTGGCGGCGCTTGGGGTCAACGGCCTGCTGCTGATCGGCCTGCCGGTGCTGATCACCGAGGTTTGCGCGATCCTGGTCGAACGCGCGCAGCCGCGTAACCTGTTCGTTTATATATTCTGTTCGGGGTTCTTTCCCGCTGCACTGACGGTGCTGGTGTGCCTGCTGGCCGGGTTGGGCCTGCTTTGGCTGGATGGGCGTTTCGCCATGCCGGAGTGGCTGAGCGACTTTGTGGGCTACCTGTGGTTGATGATGTTCCCGGAGGCGTTCATCAACGGCATGGTGATCAGTGCCTTGGTGGTGTTCAGCCCGGAGTGGCTGGAGACGTTCAACCGCACGCGGTATCTGCAGGCGCCGTGGAAGGATGATGAGCGGTAATTTGTGTTAGCTTCATCGCCGGCAAGCCGGCTCCCACAAAAACAGCGCTGGCCGTGAATGTAGCACCGCCCCTGTAGGAGCTGGCTTGCCGGCGATGGCCTGCAAAGCAGGCCCCGAGGCAATCAGCTCAATGCCGCGGCTCCAGGTCCCCCGAATACAGCTCATCTTCGGACTCTTCCGACCCCGCAATCTTGTGCTCCTCGGCCGCCCAGGCCCCCAGGTCGATCAATTTGCAACGGTCAGAACAGAACGGCCGGAACGCGCTCTTCTCGTTCCATTCCACAGGTGCGCCACAGGTCGGGCAATCGACGGTCAATGGCTGGCTCATGGCTGGCCTCCTCGTAAAGTCAGGTAAAAGTGGTGCAGATGGTCAATCTGCGCATGCAGCGTGGCAAGGTCGCTGTCGTTGACCACCACATCATCGGCATGGCGCAAGCGCTCCTCACGGGCCAACTGCGCCTTGAGAATCGCCTGCACCTGCTCGGCGCTGGTGTTGTCACGCAGCAAGGTGCGCGCCACCTGCAGCTCTTGCGGTGCATCGATCACCAATACGCGCTGGGTTTTCTGATACTGGCCAGACTCGATCAGCAGCGGCGAAACATACACCGCATACGGCGACTCGGCCTTGGCCAGGTAGCTGAAAATCTCCTGCCCGATCAGCGGGTGCAGCAGTTGTTCCAGCCATTTGCGCTGGGCCGGGTCGGCAAAGATCAGCTGGCGCAACGCCGCGCGATCGAGCTGGCCGTCTTCCTGCAATACGCCAGTGCCAAAGCGCTCGACGATGCTCGCCAGCGCCGGGCGGCCCGGCTCTACAACCCAGCGCGCCGCCTGGTCGGCATCGACCAGGTGCACGCCAAGCTCGACAAAGCGCTCGGCGGCGGCACTCTTGCCGCTGCCAATGCCGCCGGTAAGGCCGAGAATCCAGGGGGTGAAGGCCGCAGTGGTCATCAGAATCCAAGCAGTTGCAGGTATGAGGCGTATATTTCATCACCCCAGAGCACAGCAATCCACCCCGCAATGGCCAGATAAGGCCCAAAAGGTATCGCCGTGCCGACCGATTGCTTGCGCAGGCGCAGCAGGCACAGGCCTACAACCGCCCCGACCAGTGACGACAACATCAAGGTCAGCGGTATTACCTGCCAGCCACCCCAGGCACCGATCAGCGCCAGCAGCTTGAAGTCGCCATAGCCCATGCCTTCCTTGCCGGTGATCAATTTGAACACCCAATACACTGTCCACAGGCTGAGATAACCGGCCACCGCACCCCAGATGGCATTTTGCAAAGGCACCACGGCGTCGAAGCTATTGACGATCAACCCCAGCCAGAGCATCGGCAGCACCAGCACGTCGGGCAGAAGCTGCTGGTCATGGTCGATCAGGCTCAGCGCCAGCAGGCACCAGGTGAACAGCAGCAGCACCATCGCTTCTGCCCCAGGCCCCGAATGCCAGGCCACCGTCAGCGAGAGGAGGGCACAGGCAAGCTCCACCAGTGGATAACGCGCGCTGATCGAATGCTTGCAAGCGGAGCAGCGCCCGCGCAGGGCTAGGTAGCTCAGCACCGGGATGTTTTCCCACGCGCGGATTGCGTGCTCACAGTGCGGGCAGCGGGACGCGGGCAGGCACAGGTCGAAACGCTCGTGCTCAGTGGTCGGCAGCCCCAATACTTCCTGGGCCTCACGCTGCCATTGGCGCTCCAGCATGATCGGCAGGCGATACACCACCACATTGATGAAGCTGCCGATCAGCAGGCCAAGCACTGCCGCCAAGGCCATGAAGTACACCGGCTGCTCAGCCAGAAAAGTCCATAAAGTCATGTTCAGATCAAACTACCCAACTGGAAGATCGGCAGGTACATCGCCACCACCAGGCCGCCGACCAGCAGGCCCAGGACCAGCACGATGGCTGGCTCCAACAAGCTGGTCAACTGCTCCAGCGCCTGGCTGACCTGTTCCTCGTAATGGCTGGCGGCTTTTTCCAGCATCTGGTCCAGCGTACCGCTGGATTCGCCGATGGCCGCAAGTTGCACCAACAACGGTGGAAACAGCGGCTCAACCGACATGGCCTGGTTCAGCCCCTGCCCATTGGCCATGCCCTGGCGCAGGCGCAGAATCGCCTGCTCGTGCAGGTCGCCACCACTGGCCTTGGCCACCGTGCCCAGCGCATCCAGCAGCGGCACCCCCGCGGCATAGGCCGTGGCCAAGCTGCGGGCAAATCGGGCCAGCGCCGCTTGCGCCAGCAACTTCCCGAACACGGGCAAGCGCAAAACCTGGCGAGATATCCACAGGCGTGCTGGCGCATGTTTGCGATACATCTGTCGCACACCCAAAAAGAGCGCAACGGCAGTTATCAACAACAGCGCCCCATAGCGGCCCAACCCTGTGGACAAGTCGATGACCCATTGCGTAAATGCCGGCAATGCCGCATCGAACCCCGAAAACAAACTTTGAAAGCGCGGAATCACTTCCAGCAACAAAACCGCCGATACGCCCAACCCGGTCAGTAACAGCAGCAGTGGATAAAGCATCGCTTTGCGTACCCGTTTGCGCAGCGCCTGCCCCTGCTCCAGCATCGCTGCCAGCTGTTCAAGCTGCCGGTCGAGCGTGCCCGACTGCTCCCCCACCCGCACCAGGTTGCAGTACAACCCATCGAACCACAGCGGATGGCGCTGCAACGCATCCGCCAGCCCCAGGCCCGACGCCACATCCCGTTTCAAAACCACCAACAACGCTGCCTGCCCGGCACTGCACCCGCTGCGCCCCATCACCTCGAACGCCTGCAACAGCGGCACACCCGCCTTGAGCAACGTCGCCAGCTGCCGGCTGAAACCCGCCGGGTCGGTCTTCTCCCGCAGCTTCGGCCAGCGCCACGTCAGCCCACCCGCAGGCCGCAAACTGGCCACGCGAATACCCTGGCGCTGCAAGCCCGCCCGCGCGTAAGCCGGGCTACGCCCCGCCACCTGGCCACTGACCGCAGCCCCACTGGCATCGGTGCCATGCCAGGCGTAGAGGTGTTTCGAAGGGTTCATGCAAAGGTCCTTTTTTGCCCGTGCGACAAGCCTGGAAACAGCTTGTCGTTTCTATGAAGGGGCGTGCGCTGCTGATGCTCACTAGAGTAGTTCAGCGATGATGACGCCCTGACGGGCAGGGGTGACAAAAGGTGTCTGTTCAGGCCTACTGCGCCGCTGCCAGCCGGGGTCGAAGCGACCTCAACGAATACGCGTAAAAAAGGAACCGTTCATGAAAGGGCAACGCGGTATCACCCTGATCGAACTGATGATCGTCGTCGCGATCATCGGCATCCTGGCGACCATCGCCATACCGATGTACACCAACCACCAGTCACGCACCAAGGCGGCTGCCGGTTTGCTGGAGATTACCGCGCTGAAGACAGCGATGGATCTGCGGTTGAATGAAGGCAAGGACGTGGCGGACGTGGCCGCGCTGGGTGGCCAGCCAGCGACTGCGCATTGTGCGATTACCGCTAATGGCAAGGCGGCTGACGGCAGTGGCAGCATTGTCTGCACACTGGTGGATGCACCTGCCAATGTGGTGGGCAAGGCCCTCACGCTGACGCGGTCGGTTACCGGCTGGAGCTGCATCACCAACATCGAAGACGACCTGGCGCCGAGCGGCTGCAAAGGGGCGTGAGGGTAGGGCAATAAGCAGGGGAAACAGGGGTTTGCGTAACGGGTGCGGCAGTGGTACGTTGCGCTACACGCCGGTGTAGCTCAGTCGGTAGAGCAGCGCACTCGTAACGCGAAGGTCGCAGGTTCGATTCCTGTCTCCGGCACCATACAGATTGGCCAATGGCGATTTTTCGTTTGTTGGCCCCCGCAGAAGAACCTGCCTTGTGCGGGTTTTTTTGTGCCTGTTTTTTACCCTGCTCATCTGTGTGCGTTTGACTTCTGGCGTCTAGGTTTTCCACTTATGGCTGCGCGGTTTTCTAGATAATGCTTATCTGTTGATTCGCTTTTGGCTAACGTTTACGGGGGGAAAGCCAAATTTTTTCCAGATAATGATTTCTCTGTTTAGAGATAATTTTCAGATGCCCTAATACTCACCCTACGACCTGCAGCTGCTGACCCCATCCTTCGACTCGCCGCTGGTTGACGTCCTGGCGGAGCTCGAATTTCTCCGCAGGCTGAGGTTGGAGGGGATACTCCACCCCAGGTGTTCTTTCAGCTCAAGGCGCTGTTCCACACGCTGGAGAGCTTGGGGGCTGCTCGAATCGAAGGTAACCACACCACGCTGGCCGACTACATCGACAGCAAAGCCGAGAGCACCGACCAGTTGCTGGAAATTGCCAACATCGAGAAGGCAATGGACTACATCGAAGCGGTGATGAAGCCCGGAGAAGACCTGACAGAGCATACGATTCGAGAGCTGCATGCCCTAACCGTGCTGGGGTTACGTCGCGAAGGCGACAAAACGCCTGGCGCCTACCGGGAAGGCGCGGTCAGGATCGCTCAGGCGGAGCATCGTCCACCGGAAGGTGTACTGGTGCCGCAGTACATGCAGGAGCTGGTGAGCTTCATCAACCGTGACGACTCGCCTAAATATGCGTTGATGAAGGTTGCCCTGGCGCACCACCGTTTCGGTTGGATTCATCCATTCGGCAATGGGAATGGGCTGGTGGTAAGGCTGCTTACCTATGCGCTGTTGATGAAATACGGCTTCAACGTGAACACAGGTGGCAGGGTGCTAAACCCCACGGCGGTGTTCTGCAATGACCGGGACAAGTACTACACCATGCTGGGGGTAGCTGATACCGGCACCACTGCAGGTTTGGAGGCATGGTGCACTTATGTGCTGCAGGGCATTCGCGACGAGCTGGAGAAAGTCGACAAGCTCACCGACTATAGCTACCTCACGTAGTACATTCTGCAGCCAGCGGTGAGCTTTGCCCGCAGCCGGGAGTGGATTACCGAGACCGAGGAACAGATCCTCATCTGCGTGATAAAGATGAAGGTAATGAAGTCGAGTGATATCGCTCAGGCGCTTACTGCGCTTACCTCCAACCAACGGACGTATCAGATTAAAAATTTGGTAGAGCAAGGCATGCTTTTGCCGGTCAGCCCAGGTTCGAGGCAATACACGCTTGGCTTTTCCAACAACTACCTGGTGCGTGGGGTCATCAAGGCGCTGAGAGAGCAGGGCTTCATTCCAGAGCCACTGGATAGGCCGTGATCAATTGCACGTGCGCGCCGATTTCAGCTTGATGTCGTCCTCCATGCTGAACATCGATGATCGGCCAGCATGTAAACGCGATGGTTAAACGTTCTACGCCCTCTGTAGGCGCGGCCTTGTGTCGCGAAAGGGCCGCAAAGCGGCCCCAGCAATTCCCAAATCACGCTGACCCTTGCCGCACAGTCGTCGCTACCAGGAAAAGCCCCCCATATGCCTCGAAGCAGCTTTTCCGAGTATTTCTTGCCGAGCAGAACAAACAAGCCTCGCCGAAACTTCGGAAATTCACACTGCTCGTGTGCGACCCCTGACTTGCTCAATTCTCCAGATCTTGCACGACCCCTGTGGGAGCGGGTTTACCCGCGAACACGGGCGAAGCCCGTGCCATTCAACCCTTGATTCGGCCCAAGGTTCCCCCGCTTTGCGCCCGCCTCTATCTCCAGGAAAGAAACGGACGCTCCTGACCTGCTGAAGCCCTGAGAGCACCTGGCTTTACGGCATTCCCCCTCGTGACAATCAGCGTGACAAACGCCGATGCCACCAGCAACAGCCATGTAAATGATGGTGCCGCAGACCAAGGAATGGACTGCACCTGACTGACGGTCAGGCATGCCCCGGTCATCGCATTGCTGCTTGCACATGGCTCAGGATCTTCAGGCGCTGGTCTCGTCAGCCAGTGCTGCCTCCACCCGCCCACCGGTAACGGTGCTCAGGAGACCTGATCATGAGATGCCCTTGTTCCCGGTCGTACGGAGCCGCCAGTCCCGCGTAGAGGATATTCCCCACAGGTCGCAGGGGCCTTGATCCCTGATAACACTCAGCATTCTTGGCGGGATGACGTGGGGCGAGGATCGGAGAGCAGAAGATTAGGTGACCGACATGGCATTGGTGGGTAACCGAGATGGCCGCAATTTTGGCTACGGCAGGCAAATGAGCTACGCAGGGCCGCAGCGTTAAAAGACATGTTCGGCTGCGATCAGTGCGTGAAATTACCCAGCCCGAGCAAGGCGTTGGGTATGCAGCGCACCGTGGTTCGACACTCGGTGCCAAAAGGCCAAAACCGCGAACAGGTTACGCAGGTCGTCGAAGCGCTTTGCCGCAATCATCATCAACGGGCCGCCGAGATTGTTCTGTTGGCGCGAGCCACCGGTATGCGCTTGCGTGAGGCCATCTTGGCTGACCTGCCACGGTTAAGCCGGGAGGCTAACGATTTAGGCAGGATTAACATTCAGGATGGCACCAAAGGTGGCCGCACCGGCGCCTCGGCGCCGCGTTGGATTGTGGTAGATAGCCATGTTCGTGATGCGCTTGGGTTTGCGCGGCAGGTTTCGCCTGCGGGGAGTCGCAATCTGATAGTTCCAACCGGAAGTTTCCTGAGTTTTCTGCAAGAAATCGTACGTCCTGCGCGGGACATCCTGCATGCACACAACCTCAAGGGCTTCCATGAGCTGCGAGCGGCGAACGCTTGTGAGAGCTTTGAGGAAATCACCCATCACCGCGCGCCTATCAACGGCGGCCAGTGTTGTCTGACAGATCGGAGCCTTGATCGTGAAGCCCGGAGGCAAATCAGGTATGAGCTAGGGCACGGTCGAATCGATGAGGTCGCTGCCTACCTTGGAGGTCGTAGATGAGTAACTCATTCGACATGGAGTTGTTCCTGGCTGGGCTGCTAATAGGCTCGCATGCAACCCGCCTACGCCATTTGCGACAGGCGAAAATAATCCAGGCGGAGATTGCAATGCGCTGGCAGTGAGACACACCCAAGGCTTTGCGGAGAAAACATCTATTTTAGTTTCTTGAGTATCGCCTGACTGGGCGATGCGAAGCAACTCGATATTACGATCTGCTGGCAGTGCGGCTGCTAGTTCGCCGTCTAGAAAAAGCATGGGTCTTCAAGTGCCAGGTGGAGGTCTGATTGATAGTAGTGACCGACCGCTTTCGACCCAAAGCTGCCATTCACGGAGGACAGCAATCGGCTAAAAGCGGCCTCTCTGTGACGGTCCCGAGGAAATCATCGTGGCCATCGTCCTGCTGCATAGGGTGTTTTAGCTGAGGTTCTGGCAGACGAACCCGTCCTCTAGACTCAGGACCGAACCAACGTCGGGCACCGGTTCCATCCAGTGGCCACCCTCGTAGCTGGATGACTCACGCCGCCTATGAGTCATCGATTGGCCTATAAAACACTGCTGCCGTTTAGCCATCAGTGCCAATAATCGAGTACCATGCAAAGACGAGAGGCTTGGTACAAGCCGGGCTGCCCCGACACACCATTGATGGACTTCTATGTTGCTTAGGAAAGAGATTACCGAGGTATTTACGCCTCGGCGCAGCGAAGTGAACGTGAATATGTATGTGCAGCGGCCCCGGCTCGAGCTGGAGCTTTCGCGGGCGTTCAAGCGAAACTCCCACACACTAATTTTTGGTGAAAGCGGCAACGGAAAATCGTGGCTCTACAAAAAAGTTCTCGAAGACGATGGGATCACGTATGTGACTGTCAATTGTGCAAATGCTGCACGCATCAAGTCACTGACTACTGAGATTTGCAACTGCCTCATCGCCCCGGGCACGGCCTTGAATCTCGGGTACAACGTTGAGAAGGTAGGAGAGCTTTCTGCTGCTTTTCTTAAAGGTTCGGTGAAGCAGAATGACCGCTTCGATATTACCCAGGAAGAGCCGTTACTAATGGCCTTCAAGCTGTACGCCTCCGTGAATAATGAGAAGAAAATCATTGTTCTGGATAATTTGGAGTCGATATTCACTTCCAACGATCTGATGGATGAGCTATCGAACATTATCATCCTCCTGGACGACTCGCGTTACGCTGAGTGTAACATTAACTTCCTTGTTGTAGGTGTTCCAAACGGGGTCCTCCAGTACTTCCGCGATGTTAAAAACGCTGAGTCCGTAGCCAACCGGTTACAGGAGATTCAAAAAGTGAGCGGCCTTGACTCAGGTCAGGTGCGTGAAATCGTGAGCAAAGGGTTCGCTCATCTGCAAATCCCCCTTTCCGGGGCCTCGCTAATTGAAATATCGGACCATGTATCGGACGTGACCTTAGGGATTGCACAGCGCGTCCATGAATTTTGTGAGCACCTCGCCTACGCGATTCAGGATAATGGCTGGACGTATATTCCGAAGACGCTGCAGACAGCTGATCGTGCGTGGCTGACGGCCGGATTACGACACGCTTACTCCGTCGTAGAAAAAAACCTGAACAGCCGAGAGACCACCGTCGCACGACGCAATCAGGTTATTTACTGCATCGGCAAGGTTAAAAGGCACGAGTTCGACTCGAATGACATTGACAAGCTTGTCAGGGAAAATTTCCCTCTTACCGTACCTAACACCAACATGGGTATAGGATCTATATTGTCTGACCTCGCTACCGGATCAAGCCCCCTTATCTCAAAGAATGAGCATACCGGTGGCTACTCGGTGAAAGACCCTCGTTTTATTATGTGTATTAAGCTCATGCTGTACACGGACTCGCACGAAAAAGTCCAGTGTCGAAAATTCCAAGTGTAAAAGAAGCCCCTGCTTGGGGCTTTTACATGAAGGTGTTGCAGAGGGTGGTCTGCTTTACGAAGGAGTTGATAACACCTGCCTGAGACCACAGGCAGCTATCGGCCACAGCAACAGCTACCTCTAGGGCATTTAAGGACGCATAGGGAAATCTACGCCCATTTTATGGAAGTACGCCGTAGTCATCCCAGCGCTCAAACCCCGTTGTCAAATACTCAGACTGAAAGCTAATGTGCGATCCGACCAACATGCTGGCAAAAGGTCTCGTTAATTCGCAACTCCACTGTCGCCGTGGAAAGTTAAATTTCGAGCCCGTCTATAAACGATAATTATCCGCCAATCAGAACTCATCCACAGGCAGCCGACAAAACTATGCGCTACAATTATCTGAAAGAAACGCCACGCTGGATGGTTTATCTACTCTTGGTAGTCAGTCTGTTCGCGATTCTTCCAATCGCAAACATGATCGTTGCTGGATATAATAATCTGAAGGTTAGTTTTTCGTCTCACCTTGATCTTTCTCAGCTTGGCCAATTTGGGGACTTCTTTGGAGGTCACACATCGGCATTCGCGGGGTCGCTATCGCTTATTGTCGTTCTATTTTTCACTTTTCACCAGGCAAAACAGCAACGTATTTTCTTCCTCAGCCAGCAGGCCGACACATCTAAAACTGCTGATCGTCAGTTCTTTCTGGAGGGTATCAATCTCATCACTCAGTGGGACATCAAGGCGCCAGGGTGCGATCAGTGCATGCGCTTACTCGATTATTACGGTCGACTAGCTTTGATCTCCGAGGACAGAGAGTTACTGTTGCTTCTTAACACAGTAATTACAGCGAAAATTCGAGAAAATCTAGAAGGGAAAAACGGTAGTTTCAAAGTCACGAATTACCCGTATGCCAGTGAAGCGATCGAAAAAATTCGTCCGCTTAGAGAAGCAGATGCCCGTGCACAGAAGGCTTTAAAGCGAAAAAAGGTTGAGCCCATCTAAGACCTATCCACCCCCTGAGTTGCCTCAGGGGGTAGGTCCTCGACCGTCACCTTCCATTGATGGGGAAGGTATAGGAGTTGCTCTGTTGCCGTCGAATGACGGACATTTTTAGATTATCCGTCAATGCGCGCTCTTGCGCAAGCAACTCATTTCAAGGCCTGCTTGTGAAACCGATAAAACCGGTGATCGCTTCGTTCAATAGACGCGCAAAAGCCGCGTACGCGCCCATTACAGAAGCGGATGAGTGAGAGCCATTGCTTAAATAAGCTGGCGCCCAGAATGTGCGCTTTCGGTGATTTTTCCCGAAGCTTACCGGCTGCAATGGGTCGAAAGCTGGCGTTCGCTATTAACTGCTTGCGACCCATAGCCGCCAGTCGAAAGGAATTGGACAATGGAACGCACAGCTGTTTGCCATTTGTTCGTGGGTGATGATCTGTCGTAGGTGTTCAGCCTCAGAGTTATAGTGCGCTGTCGGTGATGATTAAGCTATTCTGCAAGGGATAATCAGGCTAGATCAAGGTCGTCAGAAAACGGCCCCTATAGATCTGGGAGAAGGAGTCCAGGTAATTGCCGAAGTCGGGTCAATGCACATCACCTAGTTGTATTGGTGGACTCTCCCGCAGAGCAATACTATCGCTTTTTACAATAAAAAATGTGAGCCTTGCACCTGTGGTTTTCAAGGGGGTGTGGTGATATGTCTGTCTGGCATATCCCTCCTGTTGTTTATAGTCTTTCAGGTGGCTGTATTTTCTTCCTGATCATAGCTAGGAGTTTATGGGGCTTTCAGTTTCCTTGCTTAAAAGTGTAATTAGCTCGGAGACAAAATTTCTGAAAATATTTAGTTCGATGTCTGGAATAAAATAGAATTTTCCAGTTTTCATTTCTTCTTCTTTGAATAAGTTACTAGCCTCTGGCATGAATGTGTCGATTATCATGTCGCTTGGCTCTTTTATGTTATGAAAGGCCTCGTTGTAATGTTCTCTGAATGCCAGTATTCTATTGGTAAGTGTTTCGCTGTTTCTGTCTTTTCCTGATATGATACCGTGCGTGTGCGCGTAAATATTTCTAATTGACGTGAATGCCTTCCACATTGAAGAGCATAGATCTTCGCTGATTCGGTGGTTGTTTTTCATCCCAATTCCTATGCCAGGGTGTTTGGACATGACATTGTTAACTAGGTAGGCTGTGCCAGTTTTTTTGTCGGAAAAATTTTTAAGTGTGCTTTCAGTAATGCTGAATAGAAACATAAACTCCCATAAATTCAGGAAGCCCTTCAGGATATCGTACCAGCATTTGTTGTCCGTAGTTTTTGCAATTTCATAGATATCAATTTCTGAGGGGCGCTCAAGATAGTTTCCAATATTAATCCCCATGCAGGAAAAGTGGTCTTGCAAATTATTGGCGGATAATTGAAAGCTTCTAGCTACATCGTTTAGGCAAGCTTCTACCTCTATGGAGTAAAGACGGCTTTTATCTATTTCAAAATTGTTCTGCGAGGTATTTTTTAATATCCCTTCTTTTAGTAGTTTTTCGCGATATTTATCTATCATTTCCTCTTCATGAAGCCCGATAAAGCTTTCAACGTACGAGAGTAGTGCGTTGTTGACAAGTTGTGACATGTAGAAGGAGCTGTGGTATGTGATATACCATGACGGTGATTTTCTATTAGGTTTTTCTAGGGTTGGTACGAATCCATGAAACATATGCAATTCCTTGCTATCGAGGTTTTACTTGGTTTGTTACAGGTGAAGAGATAAGTGAATACTATTTTCTCATGCCCTAAAATAATACTGGTCATTATGTACTGTCATGAATTTAGGCATCAATTAACTTGGTCTCAAAGAGTCCCGGTCAAATGTGAGTCGGGACTATAGCTGAGGCTCACTGATCCTATTTTCAAAGGGCTTGGGTAGTACGCGTACAGCTAACGCTGTCTCCGCCTCATTTTCCCCGGATCCAGGTTTGTCCAAACATAATAATCAGTTGATCCAGTAGAAAGTATCAATTGATCTATTACAAGGGTTTTTGCGTCAGCGGATCCCACGTAAGCCTGCCAGCTCGCAAGCCACCATCAAAGTTTATTTTGAAGAATAAGTTTCTTTTTTCAGCCACGAATAGTTTTTCTATGACTGGTATGAATTTATCGTGCGTTGAAATATTGTTTTCATAGTCATAATCGGCAAAGGTCCCGGCTAGCAGGTCTGGAATTCTTATTAGTGCGTCATACCAGACTTTATTGGTGGTCTCAGGCATTCCAATTACGAGTTTTCCTTTCGACTCAATTTGCTCGGTAGCGCAGAATATGTAGTAGTATAGGTCAACCAACTCGAAAATAAAGTGCCCGAGTTTTGCCGCTTTGAAATTAAGAAGGGCATCTCGGTCGGAAAACCAGCCAATTAGCTCTACGTTTGTGAGTCTTGTAATTTCGCACATTAAGTAAGCGGCGAGCGTGGATACAATTTCAATGTCCCTGACTGCCTTGAGATTGGCTCCAGTTCCACTAATAATATGGTCTAGGTTCTGCAAGACCTTAATCATTTTTTGGTACTTGTTTTTTCCTGCTGGCGTGCTATTGGTCCAGTATCTAAGTTGACCAATAAGCATTTCGTTTTTTTTCTTGTGATAGGCTCGTTCGTCTGAGTAAAGCTTTCGTTCTCTATCCAGCTTTATACTTATGCTGAAAATAGGCCCATTTGCTAGCAGCTGGAGGAACTCGGGATTTACGCGTCTAGTTTTTTTTATATCAGCAGGAGCTAGCCCATCTAGTGCTTTGCTCATTTCCTCAAAGCTTGCTATGTACGGAATAAGAGAGAATGTTACTATGTCATGCTTTTTTCTTTTATCATAAAATGCATAATCTGATACTAAAATCCACTTCGTGATCTCAGTAAACTCACGTAGATACTTTTCAAGTAGGGTTTTGCCGCTCTGCTGAAAGGTATCATTAAAGTGGAGCAAGAATTCATGAACTCCTACTCCAATTTCATGTGATGCATCCATATCTCCAAATTTAGAGAATTCCATTTTTCCTCACTGCCTAATATTAACTATATGTATCTCAGATTTTGGTTTCATCGCGTCGATGATGCCAATTTGCCGCTGACATTTCCACAGTTTGCGACTGGTCGTCAGCTTTCCTCAGAGAGGCAGATTTTTTGGGTCGATAGCTACCACGCGCGCGAAGCGATTAAGGCTGGCTTCGGGGCATGGGTCGTAGAACCCTTCAGTGTCTTCCATCATCCCGCCAGGTTTTTTTTACCGCGGAGATCAGCTCAGGATAATTTTAGAGATAGAGACTTCTAACCAGAGGAATAATACTGATTAAATTCATATGGTTGAGCATTGATACGACTCCTGTCTCCGCACCATACAGATTGGCCAGTGGCGTTTATTCGCTTGCTGGCACTGACCAGTCATCAGCGGGGAGGCGGGAGAGGCGGTCGATGGATTCGACCAGTATCACGTCACCCTTGCGTGCATCCTTGAGCAAGCGCAGCAATTAAGGCCGATCCGCAGCTGCGCAGATGGCGTTCTCCACAAAGGCGATGACCTTGTTATGGTCGCTGGCGAAATTCTCCAGGCGTGTTCGGGCGCGGCCGGCGCTGCGCACCTAACCGTCAATTAAGGCTCCAGGAATTGAAAAGCCCCGCTTTAGCATCAAGGGCGGGGTTTATTATGTTGTTTGACTACTGAAGTAGGCGAGAAAGGCCCTCTATGTTGGAGAGTTCCCAGCACTCACAGCGCATCTTGCTCGCCTTCTTCTTGATTTTCTCCGGTAGCTTCTTCTTGAGTGCGCACCCAATTGCCGGTAAACATCGCCGAAACGCCGCAGTACTCACTTGGGGTGGATGATGTAATTACCGCAGCCGATTTTCTTAGCACAACATCGAAAGTCTCGCCAGTAGCTTTTTTGTTTTCATCTACCACCCTCATCGATGTAGATATCTCATCGTTCGTTTTGATTCTGGCTACAGTATTTTCCATTGCCCATATATCACATTCATGATGAGTGCTTGTATCTACAGTTTGAATGTGGACAGCAATAGGCTGTACAGGGCTGCCATGCGCTAGTTCGTTTGCAACTAGCATTCTGCCGGCATATCCACCTTCTTGATATGAGAAATAGGTGAACTGCTCGGAAAGTGCAAGCGTGGATATGCCTGAGATTGCAGCGATGGTAAGGTATTTGAAGATTCTCATAAAAGTCCCTTTTCTAGATGTTATGGATGAATAAACCAAAGCTGTTAGAGTGCTTTGAATATCAATTTATGGCTTAGGTCAAAAATTAGCGGGTCAATGGCTATATTTTTGGTATTAGGATCCCCGATTACTTGCCCTTTAGCTATAAAATAGATCCCCTCCACTTTTACCCTTTTTCCATTGAGGGCTTTGAAAACCTCAGCCTCATCAGCGTCAAGTCCAGCGATTTGAGCTAATCCGATTCCGTACTGTTCACCCCTTCGTGCTTCCCATTCGAAATACAGCCAGTCTTTCCAAGGGCCAGCACCCATCTTGACCTGACCGATGAACCTTCCGTTTTCTCGTCTGTATTCCTCTGTGCCCGCTATCGAATACCCTGGGGTTGCATCAATTACATAATCAACATTGGTAATTGGAGAATCCGTCGCAACATCCTTTGCATACGCTATCGTTTTTTCAGAAACTGCATTAGCCTTTATAAATGCATTGGCAATAGCGGTGTTCTTGAGAGCGTCGGCATATACAGTGAGATTTAGTTTTTGCGAGAATAAAATATTAGGATTACCTGCGACGCCACCAGACGGACCGCCAGACTTGAAATACTCATATAGCGTTTCGTCCAGACTATAACCAGCCTTTGAGAACGCTTTGTTCATGTATTTTGCATAGACATATGATTGTTCTGGTGTCGGGAATACAGACTGTGCCACTCTGGACATGTCATGTTTAAAGTCATCTTCGTAGTAATCTCTGAACACGTTTGCTACTTCTTGCGCCCCAGAAATTGTCAAGGGGGCGGCCGGCAAAGCGGCATGAGCCAGTGAACATAGCAGCGTGAAGCAGAGAGTCAAAAATAGCCTGAGCATATCTAACTTCCTTATTAGTGATCAGTTTATAATTTTTTAAGGGTAAAATTATGTTGCGAGTACTTGTATGTTAGGTCTAATTCCATTTTTAGCACAATGGCAATGGTTTTAGCGACAGGCGTGACCTTCATTGGTAGAGGGTTAGGCTCCGAGCTCTAGTTTAAAAAGTTTCAATCCAGGCCGTTTAAGAGAAATTGTTTCATTGTTACTTCGCAGCCTAAGAAGCCAAGCATTTAGAGAAGGCGGCCCATTTCCGGCACCGCCCCTGATGCTCAACCTTTGTTGGCGTTGAGCTTGCGCAGCTCTTCATACGTGGCCGACTGGACAAACCAGAAGCCCGAAACGATGCACCAACTCAAGCTGCCCACTACGAAAATCCCCAAGGCAGGCAGGAACCCGCTGGTGAACAGGGCGATGAAAGCGAAAAGCCAGATCACGGCCAGGGAGACGTAGAGGACGGTGTTGTTGACGCTGATGACGAAGTCTTTCACAGGGCTTATTCCTTGCGGATGTCGATAATTACCCCTCCTGGGGCATCGCAGATGCTATCACATGGCCTGCATCGTGGGCTTGTTGCCCAACTGAACCTCCTGTCGTGACCACTGGCCACCTTGGCATCAGTCCTACGGCACGTGATGTTCTTTCGGACGGGGGAGAAACTTGCGGAATGAGGCTCAGAGGAATAAATTCCCCAGGTCGCAACCAATTCTGCGACCGGGTTTGGCGACCCGTACGAAAAGGCGCAACGGCGCCCCGATCACGATTGCAGGCGCTTTTTTTGCGTCCGCAGTTTCGTGTAATGGCGGCTGTGCGTGGGAGACCTTCGGGTCTGCCGGGTTCCTTTTCCTCGGTTCGCCAACCTGCGTACAGCTGCCACCCTAACCGTTTGGCGACGGTCAGCGTGGTGCATCAACCGAAAAGGACCTCATGCATGCTTACCGCAAGTCCATCCAGGATCCTCGCATCCGTTCTCCGCCGCCGTCCCTCGCCGGCTCCGCAGCCTCACCGTTTCTACCCCATCTACGATCCATCCCGTCCCACCTGCGTACCAAGGCAGGTGCCGCATGACTGACCTCGAACGCTTATCCACAATCCAAAGCTACGCCTGGACGCTCGAACTGCTCGGCGAAGCCTTGGTCCAGCACGACGAGATGCTCGAGTGCGAACACAACCCGCAGCTGAGCTTCCGCAACACTGCAGGTATTCACCAGGCGATCCGGATCATCAGCCGGCTGGCCAGTGAGCAATGCGGGAAGATGATCGATCCCAACGACGTGTGTGATCCAGCCGATTGAAGCAGGCACCGCTGCCGCCAGCCAAGCGCTGGCGCAGCTGCTAATGTCAGACACCTCAACACTCAAAGCTGAGGTTCAAGATGGTTTCGCACAAGGATGTCATCGCCAGCAACCGTGACGCGTGGAATGCCTCCGCCGACCACCACCGGCGAAGCGCCGAGTGGGCTCGACTAACCGACGCCGTGGCGGACAAAGGCTTTTCTTGCCTTGATTCGACCCTGACTGAACAGTTGGAACAGGTGGGCGTAAGAGGCAAGGCCGTCATCCAGTTGGGCTGCAACAATGGCCGGGAAGCACTATCGCTGTTTGCCCTTGGCGCATTAGAAGTGGTGGGTGTCGATCAGTCTTCGGAATTTCTCAAGCAGGCGCATGAGCTGGCCGAGAGATCCCAGTATTCGCCCGAGTTCGTCGAGGCCGACATTCACGAGTTGCCGGCAACGCTCAACCAACGCTTCGATGTCGCCTTGATCACCATCGGTGTTGTGAACTGGATGCCCGACCTCGGTGTGTTTTTCAGCCACGTTGCTAGGACGCTGAAACCCGGCGGGAAGTTGGTGATATATGAGACGCACCCATTTCTGGAAATGCTCGATCCCGAAGCCAGCGACCCTTGGCGCATCAGCACTTCCTACTTTCAAACCGAGCCGCTGGTCGAGTCCGTCGCAATTGTCTATGAAGGCAAGGGCGAGGCGAACGGGCAGCAGTCTTACTGGCATATGCACCGGCTGAGCGATCAGCTCATGGGTGTCATTGGTGCGGGGCTGAGGCTTTGCGCATTCAACGAGTACGCGCATTCCAATCGGGAGGATCTTTATGACGTCTACACGCAGGGAGAGGCGCAGATACCCATGTGCTATGCCCTGGTAGCAGAGAAACTGTGAGGCAGCAGGGGGCTGCTTTGCAGCCCATCGCAGGCAAGCCAGCTCCCACAGGGGCGGCGGCGCGCTCACGGCCTTTGTTCTCTGGTTTCGGGCAGCCTGGCGCGCACTTCACGAAATGTGTCAGCAGCAGTAATTCGGCGGCCAGGCCCTTTCTAAACCCGCTTCAACCCACTGTAATCGCCGCGTTCAACACCAACACCACGATCAAGCCAACCACTGCCACGATGGACTGAACCACCGAGATGGTCTTGGTTGCTTCGCCCATGGTCATGCCGAAGGACTCCTTCACCATCCAGAAGCCTGCATGGTTGGCATAGTTGAAGAACAGCGAACCGCAGCCGATGGACAAGGCCAGCAACGGCAGGTTGAGGCTAGGGTCTGCACCTGCAAGCGGCGCCAGCAAGCCGGCAGCCCCGACGATACCCACCGTGGCAGAACCGGTAGACACCGAGAGCAACATCGCGATCAACCACCCCAGCAGCAATGGAGGGAAGGCCGATTGCTGAGTCAGGTGCACAATGGCATCGCCAACCTTGGCGCTGGTCAGCATTTCCTGAAACGCCCCGCCGCCGGCGATGATCATGATGATGGAGGCGATTGGCTTGAGGCTTTTGCCCAGCGCATCGCGCAGCTGATCCGCGTCGCCGCCGCGCGCCAGTACCAGGCTCGCACCGGCGAACAGCACGCCGAGCAACATGGCGATCAGCGGGTTGCCCAGGAAACTGGCCATTTCCAGAATCGCATTGCCCTTGGGCAGCACCATCTCGGCGACGGCGTGCACCAGCATCAGGATCGCCGGTAGCAACGCGGCCAGCATGCCGATCAATACGCCGGGGCGGGGTTGGCCGTCAGCTTTTTCAGTCAGGGTGAACTGGTCAAGTAAAGCCTGGTCGGGCCGCGTGCTCATGCGCGGCGCAATGAACATGCCATACAGCGGGCCGCCCAGGATCATTGCCGGCACAGCCGCAAGGAAGCCATAGAGCATGGTGGGCCCAACCGAGGTCTTGAGCACGGCGATGGCGGTCAAGGGGCCAGGGTGCGGCGGTACCATGCCGTGCATGGCGGCAAGCGCCGAAATCACCGGCACACCTACATACACGTACGCCGAGCCTTTGAAGCGCGCCTGGCCTTCGAGCTTGCGCGCCACGCTGAATATCAGCGGCAACATGATCACCAGGCCCACCTCGAAGAACATCGGGATGCCGATGACAAAGGCAACCAGCATCATGGCCCACGGGATCATGCGGTCTGAGGTGCGCTTGAGGATGACGTCAGCGACCTGCTCCGTGACGCCAGCGTCAGCCAGTATCTTGCCTAGCATCGCGCCAAGCGCGATCACCACCCCAACGGCCCCCAGGGTTTTTCCGGCGCCTGTGAGCAAGTGGGAGACGATGCTGCCTGGCTCCATGCGGGTGGCAAAACCTACGCCAATGGACACCACCAGCAAGGCCAGCAGCGGGTGCATCTTCAGGCGCGACACGATGAGCGTCACCAGCACCAGGACGCTGATCAAGGCAGTCAGTAACAGCTGTATATCTACTGGAGTCATTCAAGAAATCTCGGTTGGGCTGGCGCTCGATCTGCACTCAATATTTGCAGGAGTGACAGGCGCCTCTACGGGCAATGCCAAGCTAGGGCGACCGCTGCAGGTGCAGCTAGGGTTTCGCTGGAGAGAAAGCGGCGTTCCGATAACTGCCGCTCACAGGCTGTTGCCCTGAGATGGAAGATTCGGAGCTGGGAGGAATGGCACTGAGGCCGACGGACGGAGGTGCCGCGCCGGGTAAACGAGCATCGCTGGGCAGAGCGTTCATGAAGCGATTCACCTTGTTATTTGGTCATCTATATGAATCTGGCCGAAGTATTCGCGGTGCGACGGGACGCTGTCAAGCGCAGGTGGTCGCGTCTACAGCCAGGCATCGCCTGCGGGTGGCCTTTTAGCCACGGCGGGCAATACTTCTTCCTATACGCAGGCGTGTTCCTGGTGGCGCGCGCCGCTGGGAGGTGTCTGGTGAACAAACTGACAATCGTGGGTGCCGGCCTGGTGGGCGAGGCGGCGGCGCAGATCATTGCCCGGGATGAGTTGTGCCGTGAGCTGGTGTTGATGGATGTGCAGGGTGAACTGGCGCAAGGCAAGGCGCTGGACGTCTGGCAGGCGGCGGTCGAGTCAGGTTCTGATACCCGGGTTGTCGGCGGGTCCAAGGCTGAAATGCTGCAGGGTTCGGAGCTGGTGGTGATTACCGCAGGTGTGCCGCGCAAACCTGGCCAGTCGCGCCAGGATGTTCTGAGCATCAACCTGCCGATTCTCGACGGCATCATGCAGGACATCAATCGTCATGCGCCGGCAGCGACGGTGCTGGTGGTGTCGAACCCGGTCGATGTGCTCACCTATCGGGCCTGCTCGCTAAGCCCGCTCGGGCGGGGCAGGGTGTTCGGCCAGGCCGGGGTGCTGGATACCGCGCGCATGAAGTGTTTCATTGCCGAGGAGACGGGGTTTTCTGCTCGGGATATCTCGGCGCTGGTGCTGGGCGGGCATGGCGACAGCATGGTGCCGCTGATGCGCTACAGCCAGATCGGGTCGGTGCCGCTGTCGCACTTCCTGTCCGATGAGCAGATTGAGCGAATCGTGGAGCGCACGCGCAAGGGTGGCGGCGAGATTCTGGGCTTGAAGAAGATGGGCAGTGCCTGCGACGCGCCGGGTGTGGCCATTGCGCAGATGGTGGATGCGATCGCCAATGGGCGAAACCGTATTTTGCCGGCGGTCGCGGTGCTGGAGGGCGAGTATGGGCGAACCGGTATCGCCATGGGCGTGCCCTGTGTGCTGGCACAGGAGGGGATTGTGCGGGTGATCGAGTTGGGGCTGGATGAGCAGGAGCAGGTGATGTTTGATCACTCGGCAGATCAGGTGGTGCGGGATATTGCGGAGATGAAGGTGTTGTAAGGCGTTACCCAATAGAGGTTTATCGCCGGCCCCGAGGTCGGCGAGCCTACCGTGCTGTCTCATGGCGGCTGTGTGTGGGCAGGCTTCGGCCTGGCCGGGTTTCCAAGTTTCCCATCAGGCGATACGGATCATCAGCCGGCTGACCAGTGAGCAGTGCGGGAAAACGAGCCTGCTGCAGGGCGAAGCTGGCGACGGAAAACCAAGCCGGTGAAGTGCGCTGTGTAAACTTCAAATTTGAACTGTTAACCGCGGTGGTTAACAGTTCAAAAAGCAGGTTTACAGCGGTTGCTGACAGGGTGTTTTCGTCTGGTGAGGTGTTGTGAATTCACTGGCGCATTCGCGGGTAAACCCGCTCCCACAGGGATTGTGCGTGCTTTGAGAAAGTGGATAAGCCGGCTCCCACAGAGGTTGTGCGGGCTTTGGGGAATTGGGTATGAGAGTGCGGGTTTATCGGCGCACAAGCGCCGGCACGACTCGCAAGTAGATCAGTTCGCTGACCAACTCCACTAACGTCTGAGTAATCACCGCCGCCGCCGCCAACCCGCGCATGTCCTCCGGCAGCGCCAACGCCAGCGGTAACACCACCAGCGAATTGCGTGTCGCGGCGCTGAAGGTCACTGAGCGTGCCTCGGCGACCGGCAGCCGGAACAGCCGCGCCGAGACAAACCCGAGCACCGGGGCCAGCAGCATGAAGCCGATGTACACCGGGATTACCGGCAGCAAGCGGTCGAAATCGCGCATCACCACGGCAATCTGCGAACCGATCACGGCTACCAGCACCAGTGCCATCGCGGGCACAGGCATCCACGCCCAGGCGTCATTCCACCTCGAGACCCACCGCGAGCGACGCGCACCGGCCGAGGTGAGCACGGCGAGTACCATCGGCAGGACGATCAGCAGCACGAAGGCTTCCACGAACGGGGCCATGGAAATTGCCACTTCGCTGTTATCCCCAAGCATCAATGCGAGGTACACCGGCAACAGCACCAACTGCACCAACAGCAGCACGGGGGTGGCAGCCAGGGTCAGGCGTGAGTCGCCTTTGCCGATGTGGGTGAATACCACCACGTAGTCGATGCAGGGCGTCAACAGCACCAGCAGGGCGCCGATGAGGATGGCCGGGTGTTCGACCAGGCCTCGGGTGGCGGCCCACACCAGCAGCGGGACGAGTACGAAGTTGGCGAGCATTAGCGCGGCCATGAAGCGGCGGTTGCCCAGGCCCTGGCGCAGGTCGAGGAAGGGGATCTGCAGGAACATCGCGTACATCAGCACGGCGATGGCGGGGGTGACCAGGGCTTCCAGCTGCCGCCCGCTGTCGCTGGCCAGCAGGCCGAAGGCGACAGCGGCGAGCACTGCGGCGAAGTAGACCGGGATTTGCTGGGTTTCGAGTTGCTCTCTGGTCAAGGTTTGGCCTGTGCTCGGTGGTAAAAAGAGGACAGGGTAATACGTGATGGCATGATCTTGGGTGTTTGATTTTTCGACTATTCAGGAGGGCTGAGGATTGCACGGGCTACGCCCGTATTCGCGGGCAAGCCCGCTCCCACAGGGGCCAGGCAAGTTTCAAAAATTGCTTGAGCCACGTGCTGCTACCCAGCCATAAACGAAAAAGCCCGGCACTAAGGCCGGGCTTTTTCACATCAGGCTAACGCCAATCAGTTGCCGTACACCGGCAGCTTCTTGCAGATGGCCTTGACCTTTTCACGCACGGCGTCGATGACGGCGTCGTTGTTCAGGTCGGCGAGGATGTCGCAGATCCAGCCAGCCAGCTCTTTGCACTCGGCCTCTTTGAAGCCACGGGTGGTGACGGCTGGGGTGCCGAAACGCAGGCCCGAGGTCACGAACGGGGAACGTGGGTCGTTCGGTACCGAGTTCTTGTTGACGGTGATGAAGGCTTTGCCCAGTGCGGCGTCAGCGTCCTTACCGGAGATTTCCTGCTTGATCAGCGACAGCAGGAACAGGTGGTTCTGAGTGCCGCCGGAAACGACGTCGAAACCACGCTCGATGAACACTTCGGCCATGGCCTGGGCGTTCTTCACCACTTGCTGCTGGTAAGCCTTGAACTCAGGCTGCAGGGCTTCTTTGAAGCAGATGGCCTTGGCAGCGATGACGTGCTCCAGCGGGCCACCTTGGGCACCTGGGAACACGGCCGAGTTCAGCTTCTTCTCGATGTCGGCGTTGGCACGGGCCAGGATCAGGCCGCCACGTGGGCCGCGCAGGGTCTTGTGGGTAGTGGTGGTGACCACGTCGGCGAACGGCACCGGGTTCGGGTACACGCCAGCGGCAACCAGGCCGGCAACGTGGGCCATGTCGACGAACAGGTAGGCACCGACCTTGTCGGCGATTTCGCGGAAGCGGGCGAAGTCCAGTACCTGCGAGTAGGCCGAGAAGCCGGCAACGACCATTTTCGGCTTGTGCTCGACAGCCAGGCGCTCGACTTCGTCGTAGTCGATCAGGCCGTTGGCGTCGATGCCGTACTGGATGGCGTTGTACAGCTTGCCCGACGAGCTAACCGAAGCACCGTGGGTCAGGTGGCCACCGTGGGCCAGGCTCATGCCCAGGATGGTGTCACCGGCCGACAGCAGGGCCAGGTAGACCGCGGCGTTGGCTTGGGAGCCTGCGTGCGGCTGAACGTTGGCGTAGTCGGCGCCGAACAGCTCTTTGGCGCGGTCGATGGCCAGTTGCTCAACCACGTCGACGTACTCGCAACCACCGTAGTAGCGCTTGCCTGGGTAGCCTTCGGCGTACTTGTTGGTCAGGACCGAACCCTGAGCTTCCATGACCGCTGGGCTGGTGTAGTTTTCCGAAGCGATCAGCTCGATATGCTCTTCCTGGCGCAGAGCTTCTTGTTGCATGGCTTCGAAGAGCTCGGCGTCGTACTTGGCAATGGTCAAATCACGGCTGAACATAACGGTCCTCAAGGATCGGGCTGAATTGGGGGGGCATTCTAACCGATTGATTCGCGCCTGGCATATGAAGTGGCGTCAAGTCGCGGACCAATGG
>Ga0213827_1000499_pt1 | contig 30283 bp, 29 predicted proteins | sample MC6MC0898MG_FD_180669 | JGI IMG/M metagenome (GOLD analysis project Ga0213827, IMG submission 180669) | Enriched soil aggregate microbial communities from Iowa State University, Ames, United States - MC6-MC0898-MG | ecosystem: Environmental > Terrestrial > Soil > Unclassified | place: USA: Iowa...
CCTGTTGGGCATGATCGGTAAATCCGAGCGCGGTCCGACCGCCATCGAAGCGATCAAGGACCACAAGGCCGTCTACCTGATGGCCGTCGGCGGCGCGGCTTACCTGGTGGCGCAAGCCATCAAGAAATCCCGCGTGGTGGCTTTCGCCGAACTGGGCATGGAAGCGATCTACGAGTTCGACGTCAAGGACATGCCAGTGACTGTTGCAGTCGACAGCAAGGGCGAGTCGGTCCACATCACCGGTCCTGCCATCTGGCAGAAGAAGATCAGTGACAGCCTGGCGGTAGAAGTGCAGTAAGCACCCACACCCCAGCCAGGAAAAGCCGCGCTGTTTGCCAGAACAGCGCGGCTTTTTTTATGGTTCCTGCGCACTGCGCCGTCGCCGTGCTGCATGCTATCGTGCGCCCCCGATCCTGTAGCCTGTGCCCATCGCATGCCGCCAATTTATCGTTCTCTGCGCCTGATGCTCTATGTCCTGCCGATCGTGGCCGGCACAGTCCTGGTGAGCGCCGCCGCCGTGCGCCACGCCGAGCGCCAGGCCCTGGAGGACGATGCACTGCGCGCCAACCAGCAGCTTGGGCTGTATGGCAACGCCCTGCATACCCTGATCGAACGTTACCGCGCCCTGCCCGCCGTGCTGGCGCTGGACCCGGAGTTGCGCTCGGCGCTGGCAGGCCCGGTAAGCCCGCAACAGCAGGACTCACTGAACCACAAGCTGGAGCAAATCAACGGCGCGGCCCAGTCGTCCACCCTCGAACTGCTGGACCGTAACGGTCTGGCCGTCGCGGCCAGCAACTGGCGCCTGCCCAGCAGTTATGTCGGCCACAACTACGGTTTCCGCCCCTACTTCATGCAGACCCGCAGCCAGGGCACCGGACGCTTCTATGCGGTGGGCGTGACCAGCGGCATTCCCGGCTACTTTCTGTCCAGTGCGGTGCTTGGCGACAACCACGAGTTCCTCGGCGCCATGGTGGTCAAGCTGGAGTTTCCGGAACTGGAGCGTGAATGGCGCCAGGGCACTGACACCCTGCTGGTCAGCGACGCCCGTGGCATTGTGTTCATCGCCAACCAGCCGGGCTGGCGCTATCGCCTCCTTGGCACACTGTCGCCGACCGACCTCGCCGAGCTCGAGGCCACCCGTCAGTACGACAAGCAAACGCTGGTCCCCCTGCCCCACGAACGGCTTCGACGCTTTGACGACAACAGTTATCTGGCACGGGTCGAGGGTCCCGACGGAGCGGCCCAGTACCTCTGGGAGTCACTGGCCCTGAGTACCGAAGGCTGGACACTGCACCTGCTGCGGCGTCCGCAGGTGGCCTTCGAGGATTTGCGCAACGCCGCACTGGCCGCCGCCGGCGTGTGGCTGACGCTGGTGTTTGTGCTGCTGTTCCTCAGCCAGCGCTGGCGTATCGCCAAGCTGCGCCAGCGCAGCCGCGAGGAACTGGAACGCCTGGTGGAGGAGCGCACCCGAGAGTTGCGCACGGCTCAGGACGGCCTGGTGCAGTCGGCCAAGCTCGCCGCCCTGGGGCAGATGTCGGCGGCCCTGGCCCACGAGATCAACCAGCCGCTCACCGCCCAGCGCATGCAACTGGCAACCTTGCGCCTGCTGCTGGACCACGGCCGCGTCGATGATGCCTACAAGGCACTCAAACCGCTGGATGACATGCTCACCCGAATGGCGGCCCTCACCGGCCACCTGAAGACCTTCGCCCGCAAAAGCCCCAGCGGCTTGCGCGAACCGCTGGACCTGGCGGCGGTGGTCGACCAGGCCCTGCACCTGCTGGAAGTCCGCCTGCGCGATGAACAGATCCACTGCGCCGTAGACCTGGTCCGCCCGGCTCGGGTTCGCGGGGACGCCATTCGCCTGGAACAGGTGCTGATCAATCTGCTGCGCAATGCCCTGGATGCCATGCGCGACAAGCCACTCAAGCAGCTGCGCATCCGCCTTGAAGCCGATCAACAGCTATGGCGCCTGAGCGTCACCGACAGCGGTGGCGGGATTCTCGAGCAAGACCTGCCCAATGTCTTCGACCCGTTTTTCACCACCAAGCCGGTGGGCGATGGCCTGGGGCTCGGGCTGGCCGTATCCTTTGCAATCATTCATGAACTCGGCGGCCGCCTGACGGCCGAGAACCACGGCGACGGCGCGCGCTTCACCGTGACCCTGCCCATCGACCTGGAGGCACAGATCTGATGTTGAACTCGGTAATAGTGGTCGATGACGAACGCAGCATTCGCGACGCCGTCGAGCAATGGCTGAGCCTCTCGGGATTCCAGGTCCAACTGTTCAGCCGCGCCGAGGAATGCCTGGCGCAGTTGCCGGTGAATTTCCCCGGGGTCATCCTCAGCGACGTGCGCATGCCGGGGATCAGCGGCCTGGAGCTGCTGGCCACCCTGCAACAACGGGATGCCGAACTGCCGGTGATCCTGTTGACCGGCCACGGCGATGTTCCGATGGCGGTCGATGCCATGCGCGATGGCGCCTACGACTTCCTGGAAAAACCCTTCAGCCCAGAGACCTTGCTCAACAGCCTGCGCCGGGCGCTCGACAAGCGCCGGCTGGTCCTGGAAAACCGCACCCTGCACGAACAGGCCGACCACCGCAGCAAACTGGAGGCCAGCCTGCTGGGCGTGTCCCCGGGCCTCCAGACCCTGCGCCGGCAAATCCTCGACCTGGCAGGCCTGCCGGTGAACGTCTTGATTCGCGGCGAAACCGGCAGCGGCAAGGAGCTGGTCGCTCGCTGCCTGCATGATTTCGGCCCACGCGCCGACAAGCCCTTCGTTGCCTTGAACTGTGCGGCAATCCCCGAGCAACTGTTCGAAGCCGAACTGTTCGGGCACGAAAGCGGCGCCTTCACCGGCGCCCAGGGCAAACGTATCGGCAAGCTGGAATACGCCGACGGCGGCACCCTGTTTCTCGATGAAATCGAAAGCATGCCGCTGGCCCAGCAGGTCAAATTATTGCGCGTGCTGCAGGAACAGAAGCTCGAGCGCCTGGGGGCCAACCAGAGCATCGATGTCGACTTGCGGATCATCGCCGCGACCAAACCCGACCTGCTGGACGAAGCCCGTGCCGGGCGCTTTCGCGAAGACCTGGCCTATCGGCTCAACGTGGCCCAGTTGCGGTTGCCGGCGCTGCGAGAACGGCGCGAAGACATTCCCTTGCTCTACACCCACTTCAGCCACGCGGCGGCACAACGCCTGGGCCGCAGCGTCGCCCCCCTGAGTGGTGCGCAATTGAGTCGCCTGCTCAGCCATGACTGGCCGGGTAACGTGCGCGAACTGGCCAACGTTGCCGAGCGCCAGGTCCTGGGCCTCGATGATCCCGAGCCGGACGCCATCGAACCCGGCCAGTCGCTGGCAGCCCAGCAGGAAGCCTTTGAAGCGCAGTGCCTGCGCGCTGCCCTGACTCGGCACAAGGGCGATATCAAGGCAGTGCTCGAAGAGTTGCAACTGCCACGCCGCACCTTCAATGAAAAACTCCAGCGCCACGGCCTGACCCGCGAAATGTTCCTGGGCTGAATGCTCGGCGGATTTACGCTCACCCAATCTGGCAAATGAGCGGATTTCCGCTCATCAATCACGCCAAACCCCTCTAGAACGGCCCTGCACAACCTGGCACGGCTCCTGCTATAGCCCCTGCAGGCTGCGTTTCATCGCGCTCCACAAAAACAATTAAATGAAGGATCCTTCAATGGATAACTCCAATTCCTTGCCACTTGGGTCGGCTGCCGCGCCGGCCAAAGAAAGAACCACCTCGAGCCGCATCAAATCGATCTTCAGCGGCTCCGTTGGCAACATGGTCGAGTGGTATGACTGGTACGTCTACGCCGCATTCTCGCTGTACTTCGCCAAAACCTTCTTCCCCAAAGGCGACACCACCGCCCAATTGCTCAACACCGCCGCAATCTTTGCCGTAGGCTTCCTGATGCGTCCAATCGGTGGCTGGCTGATGGGACTGTATGCCGATAAAGTCGGACGCAAAAAGGCCCTGATGGCCTCGGTGTACCTGATGTGCTTCGGCTCGCTGCTGATCGCCCTGAGCCCGGGTTACGAAGTCATCGGCATCGGTGCGCCGATCCTGCTGGTGTTCGCGCGCTTGCTGCAAGGCTTGTCGGTGGGGGGCGAATACGGCACCTCCGCCACCTACCTCAGCGAGATGGCAACCAGGGAGCGTCGCGGCTTCTACTCCAGCTTCCAGTATGTGACGCTGATTTCCGGCCAGCTCATCGCCTTGGCGGTGTTGATCGTGCTGCAGCAACTGCTGACCACCGAAGAGCTGTACGCCTGGGGCTGGCGCATCCCGTTCGCCATCGGTGCGCTGTGCGCCGTAGTCGCGCTGTACCTGCGTCGCGGCATGGAAGAAACCGAGTCGTTCACCAAGAAAGAGAAGTCCAAGGAAAGCGCGATGCGCACCTTGATGCGCCACCCCAAGGAACTGCTGACCGTGGTCGGCCTGACCATGGGCGGCACCCTGGCGTTCTACACCTACACCACCTACATGCAGAAGTACCTGGTGAACACGGTCGGCATGAGCATCAGCGATTCCACCACCATTTCGGCGGCGACCCTGTTCCTGTTCATGTGCCTGCAACCGATCATCGGCGGCCTGTCGGATAAAATCGGCCGACGCCCGATCCTGATCGCCTTCGGCGTATTGGGCACCCTGTTCACCGTGCCGATCCTGACGACCCTGCACACCATCCAGACCTGGTGGGGCGCGTTCTTCCTGATCATGGCGGCGCTGATCATCGTCAGCGGCTACACCTCGATCAACGCGGTGGTCAAGGCCGAACTCTTCCCGACCGAAATCCGTGCCTTGGGCGTGGGCCTGCCGTATGCCCTGACCGTCTCGATCTTCGGCGGCACCGCTGAATACATCGCCCTGTGGTTCAAGAGCATCGGCATGGAAACCGGTTACTACTGGTACGTCACCGCGTGTATTGCCGTGTCGCTGCTGGTGTACGTGACCATGAAAGACACCCGCAAACACTCGCGGATCGAAACTGACTGACACCCCAGTAGGAAATGCCGCAGCCAGCGGCATTTCCTACAGACATATCCTCCTCCCCTTCCTCCCGATTAATCATCCGTTAATTCCCCTACGACACTCTGCTGTCATCTGAATCCTGAACGACGTCTCGTCCGTCCATGGCATTCGGCCCCCCCTGGGGAAGCCGCACTGCGATCTGTCAGTGACGGCATACACATCGAATTAATCGATTACTAAAAGCGATTTTTTGCGCTTTTACATCAGTTTTGTACGAGTAGTATGAACTCCATACCGCACGCCCAAAACGTCAACGAACCTGGAGCACAGACCATGAAAACCCAACTGATCCTCGCCTTGACCCTCTCCGTACTGGCTGCCAACACCTTCGCCGCCGATGGCTTTGACCGTACCGGCTCGGCAGTAGCCGCCGATGGTTACGACCGCACCGGTGCTGCTACCCTGGCGGCGGATGGCTACGACCGCACGCCTCAAGGCCAGACCGTTGCCGAAGATGGCTACGATCGCACCGGTTCTGCCTCCATCAGCTAAGCCGTGAATGCCCCCCCCCACAAAGCCCGGCTTACGTCGGGCTTTGTGCTTTTTGCGCGCCCCGACACACTGGCAATACAGGCAATCGCCCTGCACTATTGCCCCCTCACCTTGACGGAATCCGCCCATGCCCGACGACATCCACTTCTACGAACCTGCCCAGGGCCACGGCCTGCCCCACGACCCGTTCAACGCCATCGTCGGCCCACGGCCTATCGGCTGGATTTCTTCGCAGGACGGCCAGGGCCGCTTGAATCTGGCGCCCTACAGTTTTTTTAATGCGTTCAACTACATTCCGCCGATCATCGGGTTCGCCAGCGTCGGGCGCAAAGACAGCCTGAACAACATCGAGCAGACCGGCGAGTTCGCCTGGAACCTGGCCACCCGCCCGCTGGCCGAGCAGATGAACCAGAGCTGCGCAATGGTCCCAGCCGACGTCAACGAATTTGAACTGGCAGGACTCACCCCCATCGCCTCGAAAATCATCCAGGTGCCGCGCGTCGCGCAAAGCCCGGTGTCCTTCGAATGCAAGGTGACCCAGATCATTCAGTTGCAGCGTGCAGACCAGCAATTGGTGCCCAGTTGGCTGATCCTCGGCGAGGTGGTCGCCGTGCATATCGCCAAGTGGCTGCTCAAGGATGGGGTGTACGACACCGCCGCGGCAGAACCGATTCTGCGCGGCGGCGGTCCGGCGGATTACTTCCAGCTGGGCCCCGAGGCCCTGTTCAAGATGCACCGCCCGGGGGCGACCAAGGCCTGAGGGGGATGCTCTACCAGATGAGTTCGCCGTCCTCACCGACGTCGGCCAGTCGAGCCAGTTGCTGCTCGGCGGCCAGGTCGGCCTCCAGGGCGGTCTTGAACGTCTGGTCAATCAGCACTTTGTTGAAACGCGGGGCGCCCGACCCACCGAGGGCCTTGACGGCGATGGCGGCGGTGTAACCTTCGTCACCGCGCACGGCGGCGGAAACAGCTTCGAACTGTGCAAACTCTTTACGTGCCATGTTGCAGATCCTGGCCAATGGAAAGTCGGCCATTCTAAACCTTCAGCCGGCCAACTGCTGCATGGCCGGCGCATCGCAGGACAGATACCCGGCACGAGCCTGGTCGGCGCCGACATCGCTGAAGGTGTGGAAGTCCAGGCTGTGAACCACCAGTTCCTGGACCAGCTCGCCGAAAACGGCCATGGCCGGGCTGCTGAAATAGGCGGTCATGGCCGGCTGGTCGACCCAGGAGCCGGACACCAGCCACAGCTCGGGGTCACACAACGAGTGCTGCAGGGCAAAATGCAGGTTGCCACTGGCCTGGCGCGTAGGTTCGATCAGGCGGCTCAAGCGCGCGCCCAACTCCATCGAGCGGCCTGCCTGGGCCCGGACCAACGCCATATGGCTGACGGGGATTTGCATGGACATGTTCTTCGCTCCCTGGATGTAGACAATCGGCAGCCTGAGAGCAGCTGCGACAGGAACAGAGAGTAAGCGCCAGGCTCAAGACCCGTTAGTCGATTCCTGCCGGCTTGTTGCACAATCCTGCAGCGACTGCCGACACACCGCGGTGCCCAGCGCAGCTACCCGATGCAGATGACCAGGGTGTTTCAAGCAACGATCGCGGCCCTGTGTCCCGGTTCTGCGGGTGGTACTCACCACCACGGCAGGATCAGGCAAGTTTCGCGCAGGATCAGCCTAGCCCCCCGACTTGCACAAACATAAGCTATGCCCATCCCATCAGCCTTACCGAGGATGTTCGCCATGTCACCCGTGGATCCCCCCCACACGCCGCTGGACGCCAGCCTGGAGCAGCAGCGCGCGGAATTGGCGGCCATCATCCGACGCAACACCCAGGAGGACGGCAGCTACGCCACCGCCATCGGCGCACTGGTGTTGTCACGCCACAGCCAGTCCCACGACTTTGCCCCGGTGCTCGCGCAGCCGGCGCTGTGCATCATGGCCCAGGGGCGCAAAGAGGTCAGGCTGGCCGACGAACTGTTCAATTACGACCCGCTCAACTACCTGGTGGTCTCGGTCTCGATGCCCCTCAGCGGACGGGTGGTGGATGTCTCGCCCGAAGCGCCGATCCTGGCCTTGCGCCTGGACATCGACCCGGCAGAAATCACCGCATTGATTGCCGATGCCGGCCCCCTTGGCGTCCCCGCCCGCCCCACCGGGCGTGGCCTGTATGTCGAACAACTGGATCAACCGATGCTCGACGCGGTACTGCGCCTGGCGCGTTTGCTGGACACCCCGAAAGACATCGCCATGCTCGCGCCACTGATCCGCCGGGAGATTCTCTACCGTCTGTTGCGCAGCCCCCAGGGCCACCGGCTGTATGAAATTGCGATTGCCAACAGCCAGAGCCATCGCATCAGCCAGGCGATCAAATGGCTCAACGGCCACTTCGAGCAGCCGCTGCGCATCGATGACCTGGCCCGCGAAGTGAACTTGAGCGTCTCGACCCTGCACCACCGGTTCAAGGCCATGACCGCCATGAGTCCGTTGCAGTACCAGAAGCAACTGCGCCTGCAAGAGGCGCGGCGCCTGATGCTGGCCGAAGGCATCGACGCCTCGGCGGCGGGATACCGGGTGGGCTATGAAAGCCCCTCGCAGTTCAGCCGCGAATACAGCCGGCTGTTTGGCGCACCACCGCTGCGGGATCTGGCGCGGTTGCGCCTGTCGGTCTGACCAGACCTGATGACCCCATCGCGAGCAGGCGGAGCGCCGCCCGGCTCTCTCCCACAGAGGAGCGAGCGGCCCGTCAGGCGCCCAGTACGCGGCAAGCCTCGGACGGGATAGTCACCGACACCGGGTTGCCGATGCTCAGCCCAATACCCTGGCAAGGTGTGCTCAAGGCGGTCAGCGAGATCCCGGAGCACTCCACCGTGGTTTCGATGGTCGCGCCGATATCCCGCACGAACGTCACCTTGCCCAGCAGGCGATTACCCGCTGTTGCCTGGGGATGGGACAGTTGCAGGTCTTCGGGACGCACCAGCATCTTGAGCTTCTCGCCGACCACGAAACTGCTGCAGATCGGCACTGCCAGCGCGTCGCCGCCGGGCAAGCCGACCCTGCCGTTGCCCAGCGCGGTAGCCGGGAAGATGTTGCCGGAGCCAATGAAGTCCGCCACGAACGCGTTGGCCGGATGCCGGTAGATCTCGATCGGCGTACCGATCTGCTGGATCCGGTGCTCGCCCAGGACCACCACGATATCGGCCATGGTCATGGCTTCGCGCTGGTCATGGGTCACCATAATGGTGGTGATATTCAGGCGCTGTTGCAGTTGGCGGATTTCCACCTGCATCGATTCCCGCAGCTTGGCGTCCAGGGCGGACAACGGCTCATCGAGCAGAAGGATTTTCGGGTGCGCGGCAATCGCCCGGGCAATCGCCACCCGCTGGCGCTGGCCTCCGGAAAGCTTGGCAACCGGGCGATCGATCATCGCTTGCAACTGGATCAGCTCCAGCAACTCCACCACCCGCGCCTGTTGCTCGGCCTTGCTCACGCCGCGCAGCTTCAGCGGGTAGGCGATGTTCTCGCTCACTGTCATGTGCGGGAACAGCGCCAGTGACTGGAACACCATGCCGAAGTTGCGCAGGTGCGCCGGGGTGTTGCCGATGTCCTCGCCGTCCAGGCGGATCTCGCCGCCACTGAGGGTTTCCAGGCCGGCGATCATCCGCAGCAAGGTGGTTTTGCCACAGCCCGAGGGGCCGAGAAAACACACCAGCTTGCCCTCGGGCAAATGCAGGTTGACGTCCCTTACCGCGCAGGCCGAGCCGTAGTGTTTCTCGACGTTTTCCAGAATCAGACCAGTCATGTGAATCACCTCAAGCAATCAGAAGGAAACGCCGCCTTCGCCCACCAGCTTCTCCAACGCCCAGATCAGGACGAAGTCGATCAGCACGATCAGCACGGCAAACGAAAAGACGGTGGGGTCCAGCGATGACACCGTGCGGCTGTACATCCAGATCGGCACGGTCATGACATCGATGGTGTAGAGGAAATAGGTCACCGTGAACTCGTTGAACGAGACGATGAACGCCAGCAGCATCCCGGCCAGGACTCCCGACTTCATCAAGGGCACCACCACATCGATAATCGCCCGGGTCGGCGAGGCGCCGAGCATCTGCGCCGCCTCTTCGACTTCACTGCCGATCGACAGCATTGCCGCCGTGCAGTTCTTCACCACGAAGGGCAAGGCCAGGATCACGTGGGCAATCACCAACCGCGAGGTGGTCATCTGGAACGGCAGGCTGTCGAACACCAGCAGCAGGGCCAGGCCCAGCACCACCATCGGGAACACCAGCGGCAACGACATCAGTTGCAGGGCCACGGCCTTGCCACGGAACTCGCAACGGGTCAGGGCATAGGCCGCCGGCACGGCAATCAGCGTGGCGAACACCATGGTCAGGCACGCCACCATCAAGCTGGTGCTCATGGCCTGGCCCAGGCTCAGCACATCGCTGGCATCCGGCGAGACCAAGGTGTGCCAGGCGGCCTTGTACCATTGCAGGCTGTAGCTGCTGGGCGGGAAGTCGAGGTTCGACGCACCACTGAACGACATGACGATCATGGTCAGGATCGGCAGCACCGCCAGCAGCAGGATGCAACCGGACAACACGCCCGCCAGCTTGCCGGTGTCGCCCGGCAACAGCGCCTGGCGTGGCTTGAACAAACGACTCATAACGAAGCCTCCAGCATGCGCCGGCGACGGCCGGTGACGTATTCAGACAGGGTCATGATCGCCAGCGTGGTGACAATCAGCACCACACCGGCGGCAGACGCCGCGGGCCAGTTCATCAACGGGGCAATCTGGTCGTGCACCATCACCGCCAGCATCGGCACGCGGCGGCCACCGAGCAGCAAGGGCACCACGAAGCTGCTGGCGTTGTAGGCAAACACCAGGGTCGCACCGGTGATGATGCCGGGCAGGCTCATGGGCAGCACCACCTGGCGAAACACCTGCAGGCGGCTGGCACCTAGGGTCGCGGCGGCTTCTTCATAGGTCCGGGCAACCCCGCGCATGGCGCTGGCAATCGGCAGCACGGCCAGCGGGAACGCAGTTTGCACCAGCCCCATCAGCACGCCGTTCTGGTTGTACAGCAGCATGATCGGCCGCTTGATCAGGCCCAGGCCCATCAAGGCCTGGTTGAGCATTCCACCCGGGCCGAGAATCACCAGCCAGCCATAGCTTTGCAGCAGCAGGTTGACCAGCAACGGCAACAGCACCGCCGCCAGGAACACCCGTCGCAGCAAGGGCGAAGTCAGGCGCGACATGGTGTAGGCCACCGGGATCGCCAGCACCACGGCGATCACCGCACTGATCAGCGCCAGGCGCAGGGTCAGCAGCAAGGACTTGAGGTAATAGGGTTCCAGCAACTGGGCGTAACTGGCCAGGCTGAAGCCGCTCCACTCCGCACCTTTGGTGCCCACGCTCATGCGCAGCACCAGCAGGCTGGCGGTTATCAGCACCGCGAGGAACAGCATCGAGGGCGAGAGGAAAAACCAGGCACGCGCCGTCGGCGATAGACCCCGGTTCGGGCGCACGACAGCAGCGCCGACCGGGTGGGTCAGGGGTTGGTGTTCCATAGCAATGATCTCGTCAATGGAAAGCAACTGACAAATACAGCCCTTGAAACCACTTAGCTTCCCTTGTGGGAGCGAGCCTGCTCGCGATGACTGTTTGTCAGTCGCCAATGGTGGCGACTGACACTGCGCTATCGCGAGCAGGCTCGCTCCCACAGGGGGGCTTCAGTGGTTGAAGGTTCTGTGGTGGTCACACGTTCAGGAAGAAAAGATTTCCGTGTAACGACGAATCCATTGGTCATGCACACTCGCCAGGAAGGCGTTGTCGTGCATGATCGCCTTCTCGGCAATCTGCTCCGGCGTCAGGATGTACGGGCTCTTGCGGGCCTCGGTGGAGATGATGGCCTTGGCGTTGACCGGGCCGTTGAAGATGTCTTCGGCCATCTTGCCCTGGACCAGCGGGTCCAGAGAGTGGTCGATAAAGGCGTAGGCCAGGTCGGTGTCGCCGGGACGGTTTTTCGGCATCACCGACAGCATCAGGTCGGTATAGAAACCTTCCTTCATGCCAAAAGTGGCGCCCAGGCCGTAGGCCGGATCGCGGATCTGCTTGGGGAAAAACGCCGGGGCGTACAGCCCGCCCATGTCCAGGGAACCGGTGCGGAACAGCTCGGCGATCTGGTTGGGGTTCTCCCCCAGAGTCACTACCCGGTCCTTGAGTTCGGCGAGCTTCTTGAAGCCCGGCTCGATGTTGTGCTCGTCACCGCCGGCCAGTTTCGCGGCGACGATGATCAGGTCCATGGCCTCGGTCCAGTTCGGCGGCGGCAGGAAAATATTCGGCGCCAGCTCTGCATCCCATAACGCGGCGTAGCTGGTTGGCGCTTCACTCAGGGTGCGGGTGCTGTAGACCAGGCTGTTGCACCACAGCAAGTAACCAATGCCGTGGCCGTTGGCGCCGGTGCGGTATTTTTCCGGTACATCGAGCAGGTTGGGAATCCGGTTGAGATCGGGTTTTTCCAGCAGGCCGGCGGCGGCCAGGCCTTCGGCGCCGACCCCGGCCAGGGTGATGATGTCGTACTGCGGGCGATCACCGCCGGCCTTGAGCTTGGCGACCATTTCCGAGGTGCTGCCGGTGCGGTCGGCGATGACCTTGGCGCCGGTCTTGGCCTCGAAGGTCGCGGCGATGTTGCGCAGTGCCGCCAGGCCGGTGTCATCGGACCAGGTCAGCAGGCGCAGGGTCTTGCCTTGAAAGCGCGTATCACTGGCGTGGGCGCGGATGAACGGCATGCTCATGGCGGCAGCCGCCACCGAGGCGACCCCAACGGTCTTGATGAATTGTCTTCTGTTCAGATCATGCTCGCCCATGAAGGACTCCCTCTATTGTTGTTGATTTGAGGTGGCTGCATCCCTTGCGACCGCGCTGTTCGATCGCTGCCAGCCCCAGTGTTACCAGGGCTTTGGCGATGTCGGCGGGTTCATCCTGAGGTCACGCCTGGGGCGCAACAATCGAAAAAAAATCATTGATGCCATGTCCCGCACGCATGCCTCGTGACGAGGCATGCAGGGCCCGTTTGCGGGCAGTCAGACGGCGCGGATCACGTGTTTGATTTCCTGGAATGCCTGCAACCCCCACGGCCCCAACTCGCGACCGAGACTGCTCTGCTTGTAGCCACCCCAGGCGGCCTGCGGGAAGATCACCTGCGGTGAGTTGATCCACACCAGCCCTGCCTGCAGGGCGTTGGCGACCCGCTGCGCAACGCTCGCATCGCCGCTGACGACACTGGCCACCAGGCCGAACTGACTGTCGTTGGCCAGCGCGATGGCTTCCTGCTCGCTGGCAAAACGGCGCACACAGAGCACCGGGCCAAAGATCTCCTCGCACCACAGCGCACTGTCCAGGGGCACGTCGGTGAAGACCGTCGGCTGCAAAAAATACCCGCGCGGCAGGTCCGCCGGACGCCCGCCTCCGCACACCAGTCGCGCACCGGCACTCAGGCCGCGATCGATGTGGCCCAGCACTCGCTGGTACTGCGCCTGATTGACCAGCGCGCCCATCTCCACCTCGGGGTCGAACGGGTCGGCCACGCGGATCGACTCGGCACGGGCTTTCAGGCGTTGCAGGAACTCATCCGCCAGCGCATCGGCCACCAGCACCCGGCTGGTGGCGGAGCACATCTGCCCGGCGTTAAAGAATCCGCCGCCACAGGCCAGCTCCACCGCAAGGTCAAGATCGGCGTCGGCCATCACCAGCAACGACGATTTACCGCCCAGCTCCAGGCTCACGCCCTTGATGGTTTCCGCCGCACGCTGCATGACCTGGACGCCCACCGCGTTGCTGCCGGTGAAGGAAATCTTCGCCACCCGAGAATCCCCCGACAGCGGTGCGCCCACCGCCAGGCCGGTGCCGCAGACCAGGTTGAACACGCCGTTGGGCAAGCCGCTCTGGGCGATGATTGCCGCCAGTTCCAGCTCCGGCAGCGGGGTGACCTCGGAGGGCTTGAGCACCACGCAGCAACCGGCGGCCAGGGCCGGTGCGAGTTTCCAGGCGGTAGTGACCATGGGGAAGTTCCACGGCACGATCAGCCCCACCACGCCGCAGGGTTCCCGGCGCACACGGGCGGCAAACGCCTCGCTCGGCAGCGCCAGCGGGCGGTCCTGGCTGGCGTCCAGGGCCTCTGCCAAGCCGGCGTAATACTCGAAAGTGGCGATCACGTCATCAACGTCGATCCCGGCTTCAAACAGCGGTTTGCCGTTGTTGCTCGACTGCAGGTACATCAGCCGTTCACGGCCTGCCTGCACGCCCGCGGCAACGCGGCGCAGGATCGCCCCGCGCTCGGCGCCCGTGGTGTTCGACCACTGGGCAAAGGCCGCGGTGGCGGCATTCAGTGCGCGATCGACAGCCCCTTCGTCGCCGCCGTTGACCGTGGTCAACAGGGCTTCGGTCGCCGGGTTGATGACGCGCAGGTGTTCGCTGCCCGCCGACCATTGGCCATCGATGTACACACCGTCCTGGGTGATCGGGAAGCTCATGCCAACACCGCCTTCTGCCATTGGTTCTGGTCGATTTCAATCAGGCTCGGGCCCTGGCGATCCACCGCGGCACGCAGCGCCGCCCGCAGCTCATCCAGGCCATTGATGGTCTGGGCCGCACAGCCCAGGCCCTTGGCCACGGTGATGAAATCCGGGGTGTAGATGTCGACGCCCACCGGCTCGATGGCGCGGTTGACCATGTACTTCTTGATCTCTTCGTAGCCCTGGTTATTCCACAGCAGGACGATCACCGGCGTGCGCGCCTCCACGGCACTGGCCAACTCCGGCAAGGTGAACTGCAGGCCGCCGTCACCGATCAGGCACACCACCGGGGGCCGGGTGTCGCGCGCCTGGCCAGCGCCGAGCCAGGCGCCGATGGCCGCCGGCAAGGCGTAACCGAGGGTGCCGTAACCGGTTGACGAGTTGAACCAGCGACGCGGGCGCTGCGGGTTGAACGTCAGGTTGCCGCTGTACACCGGCTGGGTCGAATCGCCGACGAACACTGCCTCTGGCAAGACCTCCTGCACGGTCTGCAGGAACAGGGTCTGGGCCAGGGTCGGTGCGTCCCAGGTGCTTGCCAGTTCCGCCCGCAGGCTGGCGGCACGGGCCTGGCCCCAATCGCTGCGGCGCTCGGCCAGGGCATGTTTGGCCACGCCGTCGAGCAGGGCCTGGGCGGCATATTGCGCATCCGCCACCAGCGCGACTTTCGGCGGGTAGTTGCGCACGGTCTGGTCCGGGTCGATGTCGACCCGCAGCAGCGTCCCGGGAATTTCGAAGCCGCCGGCAAAGGTCACGTCGTAATCGGTTTCCGCCAGCTCGGTGCCGATCGCCAGCACCACGTCGGCTTCCGCCACCAGGGCGCGGGTGGCCACCAGGGACTGGGTCGAGCCGATCAGCAACGGGTGCTCTGCGGGCAACATGCCTTTGGCATTGATGGTCAGGGCCACTGGCGCGTCCAGCAACTCGGCGAGGCGCGTCAGTTCAACGGCGGCATCAATCGAACCGCCACCGGCGAGAATCAGCGGACGCTGGGCGTTTGCCAGCCATTCACTCATCTGCGCCACGGCCGACGGTGCGGCACCCGCACGGGTAATGTTTACCGGCTGGCTATCGAGCAGGGCGTCGGCGTCTTCCACCAACACGTCCAGGGGAATCTCGATATGCACTGGACGCGGACGCCCGGCCTGGAACAGGGCAAAGGCGCGGGCCAGCACGCCCGGCAGTTCGGCAGCCGACATCAGCGTGTGGGAGAACGCCGCCACACCCGCCACCAGGGCCCCCTGGTTCGGCAGTTCGTGCAGCTTGCCGCGACCGCCGCCCAACTGGCTGCGCGACTGCACGCTGGAGATCACCAGCATCGGGATTGAGTCGGCATAGGCCTGGCCCATGGCGGTGGTGATGTTGGTCATGCCGGGACCGGTGATGATGAAGCACACCCCGGGCTTGCCGCTGGTGCGGGCATAGCCGTCGGCCATGAAGCCGGCGCCCTGTTCGTGGCGCGGCGTGACGTGGTTGATGCTCGAACGGGCCAGCCCGCGATACAGCTCAACGGTGTGGACCCCGGGAATGCCGAACACCTGCTCGACCCCGTAGCCTTCGAGTAACTTGACCAATACTTCGCCGCACGTCGCCATGTGTTTGCCCTTCTTGTTCGTTGAGACGCTGACCCCGCGCGACATGTGTTGCTACGCGATGGGGCTCAGTCATGGCGTTATTGGAACGGTCTGCGGGTAGCCGCAACAATCGATAAAAAGTCATACTCGCCATGTCCTCACCTCATGCCTTGGCGTCCCATGAAACGACTTCCGCCCCTCCCCGCCCTGCACACGTTTCTGATCACGGCCCAGTGCTGTAACTTCACCCGGGCGGCCGAGCAGTTGCACATCACCCAGGGCGCGGTGAGCCGGCAGATCGCCGGCCTGGAAGAACACTTGGGATACGCGCTGTTCCACCGCCAGGCACGGGGCTTGAGCCTGACGGCAGAAGGCCAGGAATGGTTGCCGCGCATCCAGCAGGTGTTCGGGTTGATCGACGAGGCGGTCGAACAGGTCGGCGCGCACCGCGAAACCCTGCAGCTCAAGGCCCCGACCTGCGTGATGCGCTGGTTGCTGCCTCGTTTGCTGGAATGGCAGAAGGAGCGTCCGGACGTGCCGGTGGAGCTGACCACCACCGTGCACCACGGGGTGGACTTTCATCGCGAACAGTTCGACGCCGCCGTGATGTACGGCGCACCACCGGACAGCACCCTGGCGTCGCTGCGCCTGTTCGATGAACAACTGACGCCCGTCTGCTCCCAGCCGCTGCTCGATGGCCCGGTGCCGCTGCACAGCCCGGCAGACCTCGACCAGCACTTGCTGCTGCACCCCACGCGGGATCAACGGGACTGGAAAGCCTGGCTGAAAGCGGCGGACGTCAACCTCAGCACCGTGGGCAAGGGCCAGCACTTCGAGACCCTGGACCTGGCGATGTCGGTGGCCTCGCAAGGCACCGGGGTGGCGATTGGTGACTGGTCATTGATTGGCGATGACCTGAGTGCCGGACGGCTGGTCATGCCCTTCGCGCTGAAGGTGCGCACGGGGCTGGCGTACTACCTGGTGTTCCCGCAGAAACCGGGACCGTCGCCGCAGCTGCGTGAATTGATGGAGTGGCTGATACTGCAGGCACAACAACGTGATGAGCGCTCGACGGTGTAGGTCCAATGCCTGCAATACAAAGAAGGTCATGCGCTTGGCATGACCTTCTGTTCACTTGATGGATCAGCTCTTCTTGATGACGTTCAAATAGCTCTGAAATGCCTCATAACGTTCGGCGGTCGCCTCCAATGCCGACACATCCGCTATCGACTCAGGCTTGTTGTCTTGGAGGAAATACGTGTAGGCCGCAGCGACCTTGGCGACTTCTTCCGACCAGCTACGGATAACCGGACCCAGTGCATCCAGTTCATCCAATGCATTGAGCTTGCGTCGCAACTCACTGACTTGCAGCTCATCAGACTTGAGGCTGGCATCAAGAGTAGTCATCCGCTCGCGCACCGCATCCCTGGCTTGCGCCAGGTTGCTGAACTGAAGCCCTTGGTCGATACCCTCAAGGTTTCCCTGGAGCTTGTTCAGCACCATTTTCAGGAACTCCTTATCCGGCTTTTTAGTCGAGGCCAGCTTTATCGCTGCCTCGATTTCCTCTGCGCTCGGCAACAGACTGTTGACGATAGCCAGCCAGCCTGGCGTCTTGAATCGTTTAATGGCGTCATCGATAAATCGTTTCTCCGCAGCGAGCTTCTCAATGTCGCCCTTGTCGATCTCGATGCGCCGTTCAATAGCCGCCACCTCAGTACTGTAGGTGCTCGGTAAAGTACCGGCAAACTCAGCGAAACTGACTGATTCAAGCTCACTGGCCACCCTCGCCAGATAATGACTGGCAGACACCACCTCAACCTGCGAAGCTGCGACCCGTTCGATACCATGATTCAGAAGCTTGTCTATTTGTTCATCTTTCAATTCGGAGCCCGAATCAGTATCGCTTCGAACCGCCTGAATGCTATTCAAGGTTGCAACGAATCCAGTGTTGGCCAGTGTCGCACCGACCTTCTTGATATCGTCAAACAGCTGTTGATGAGCGTCATTCAACTCGCGCCCGACCGACGCAAGAATGTCTTTAAATGAGGGTAGAAAATCAAAATCCTGACCTGCCGCACTCATGTTCAACCGGTCCTTGGCGACCCGCATCGCAGCAGTATCGGGCAGCACATAATCATTCGCCGCAAAAAATCTATATTTATTCATGATTCTATTCTTCCCTGAACAAAAATAATGTAATTAATCTGGAACCATCTCATTAAAAACAGCTGACAACGCGCGAGCATGCCCTTTAATGGTTTTCCACGGCTCGAAAATAGCCTGAAGATTAAGCACCAGCATCATAAGCGCCAACTCACTCGCATCACTTTTAAATGCCGCCAGAGACGCGCCCAGGCTACCCCAGACAATACCCAATACATCCTCGATACACTTGATACCTTGCTCGGCATCCTTCATCAATATACGCATATCGCCAAAATTGGTCGCCAGCGTGATCAGGTTGCGCGAAAAAGGTGGCTCCGACAACTTTTCAACCAACTCAACCTTGCGTTCTAATAACTGATTTTTCCGCGCCCTGGTTTCCTCCGCCTGAGAGCCAAATATACCACCGGTCACCAACAGGCCAAGCGGACCAAACACCAGCCCGGTAAACGCAGCTCCCACTTGATAATCATACTCTGATTGTTTCTCGGCAATCTCCTCGTCAAGCAACTTTAATTGTTCACGAAACTCGTCAACCTCTTCGCGCCTGTCAACACACGCCTGTGCAACAACCTTCTGTTTATTCGCCACCTGAATCAACAACTCATCCGATATCTTGCGTGAAAACTCAATGGCCATTGCTTTGACGCTATTAACAGCCGAGTAAAACTTCGCAGTATCATTTTTCACCCACGTCAATGCGTTACTGATGTTTTCAACACGCTTTGTATCGCTACTATCAAGCGGAATAGCTGCCAAATTTGCTTTTTCAGCCTCGGTCAACGAATCAACATTGCCCTGAAATTTTTTGTAGGCTTCACAGCTCTTCAAACCCTCGATAATGGTCGCACCCGAGTTGATAAACCCGCTGGCAAACAGATCCAGCTGATTGCCAATGTACTTTGTTTCACGCTCCAGCGTAGACCATGACAATGCATGTTGATGAATCTGCTGATGTAACTGCTGTATGCTTGCCGGAGCAAGCTCTACGTACTCCGACTCACGATAGCCCAGGAAAGACTCAACTTCACTGATATTTACCGGCAAGGCAAGCCCCGCACGTACATAGCGCTGAATTGACAACACATGATTCTTGTTTACGATAAACGTCTGTTCTTCAAGATTTTCCGCCCGTTTCCCAAAATACTGAATCGGCACGCGCTTTGAGGCCTCTATCACATTGTCAACGCCCTTCAACGTTGGAACGACTTTCTCCACTATGGTTTGCAACTGCATAGCGACAAAATCTAAATCTTGCTCCATACATCCTCCAGCACTTCACTAAAATACAATCACGATTTAAATAGTTACTCATACACTCCCTGAGACGATGAATAACACATTTATTGCCAAGCAACCGTATCGCGGCAAACTCCTTAGCCGCAACCGCCGTGCAGGACCAAGTAGTGTAGGAATTTAAACCTGAACACCGTCAGCCATCTTAAATCGCCCCCTAAAAGCAACTTACAGCCAAACCAAACAACCTATATTGACTCACCACGCCCCGCTAAACCTATACAACACTCGACGCAAGAACAGCCCATAGCAATGTCGATAAAACGCGCAAAAAAAATCCACTGATTAGCTAATGCCAATCAGTGGACTTTTTTAAATAATCAATCAGTAACCTACTGTAAATCTCTGCCGGGAATATGCGTGTCTATCCACTTCATCGAGCAGCGCAATCGCATAATCGGCGAAGCTGATCCAACTCTTGCCCTCGGCACTCACCAGCAGTTGATCCTGGCCAAGACGGAAACTGCCGGTGCGTTCGCCTTCGACAAACAGCGCCGAAGGTGAAAGGAAGGTCCAGTCCAATTGCTGCTCCTGGCGCAGGGCCTCGAGAAATTGCGCCCCGGCGCTGGCCTCGGCCTTGTACTCGGCCGGGAAGTCCGGGGCATCGATGACCCGGCTGCCATCTGGCAACAACAACGAACCGGCACCGCCCACCACCAGCAGACGCTTGACCCCGGCCGCCTGCACCGGGCCGATCACAGCGCTGGCCGGGATGCTCGCGAAGTGCGCCGCGCTGATCACCAGGTCATGCCCGGCCACTGCCGCTTGCAGGGCTCGGGCATCCAGCACGTCGAGGCTTTTGCTCACGAGATCCGTACGGGCGGCGAGCTTCGAGGTGTCACGGGCGATGGCGGTGACGCTATGACCACGGCGCAGGGCTTCTTCCAGCAGTTGGCTACCGGCACGGCCGGTGGCGCCAATCAGTGCGATCTTGCTCATGAACAGTACTCCAGTGATTGAGGTTGGCTAACGACAGAGTGACGACTTACCACTGCATCTCGCCCTTGGCGACTTTGGCGCTCAGCTCCAGGGAGCTTTTCTCGCCCAGGTTCGGGTAACGCTTGAGCATCGCAGCGATCAGTGCGGTGGAATCCTTGGCCTTGGCGGTTTCTTCATCAAAGGCCTTGATGTACTCGGCGGTGAAATGCACCGCGACCAGCGAGCGGCTGCTGTCACCCAGGTAGTGGCCGGGAACCAGTGTCTGCGGTTGCAGCTTGACGATGCGGTCCAGGGTGCCCAGCCAATCGGCATGGGACTGCGCGGTCTGGGTGTCCGCCATCCAGACGTGGAGGTTTTCTGCGACGACCACACCGCCGACCACCGCCTTGATCGACGGGATCCAGACGAAGCTGCGGTCCGGCTGCTTGCCGTCCAGGCCCACGATGTCCAGGGTCTGGCCTTCCAGGCTCAGGCTGTGGCCCTTGAGCACGCCGGGGATGATGGTTTTAGCGGGAACGTCGGCGCCCATTTTCGGGCCCCAGAACTTGAGTTTGCCTTCAACCGTGGCCTTGATGTGGTCCACCGTCGGTTGTGAGGCCAGCACTTTGGCGTTGGCGAACGCCGCTGTCAGGGTGTCCAGGCCGAAGTAGTAGTCCGGGTCGCCGTGACTGATGTAGATGGTGGTCAGCTGTTTGCCGCTGGCGCGGATTTTCTCCACCACCTGCTGCGCCTGGGACTTGCCGAACTGGGCATCCACCAGAATCGCCTCTTTCTCGCCGCTGACCAGCACCGAGCTCACCGGGAAGATGGCAGCAGTGCCCGGGTTATAGACATCCAGGGTCAACGCCGCCGTGGCGGTCGCGGCATGCGCGGCAAAACCGAGGGTGGCGGTGGCCAGTAAAAGACGCTTGAAGGTGCTGAAACCGATCATGGTGCTGCTCCGTGTTCCGGGGGCCGGGTTTGGCGATAGGACAGAGCTTAGTTGCCTGACTCGCTACAAAAAATGCGATGCTTGAACATAGTTTGTTTCTGAAAGCGGGCAAATCATGGATCGTCTTCAAGCAATGCGCGTGTTCATCAGCGTGGTCGACCTCGGCAGCCAGTCAGCGGCCGCCGATCATCTGGACCTCTCCCGCCCGGTGGTGTCGCGCTATCTGGCGGAACTGGAAGACTGGGTCGGCGCCCGGCTGATGCACCGCACCACTCGCAAGCTGAGCCTGACCGCTGCCGGCAGCGAGATCCTGCCCCGCTGTCGGCAGATGCTCGACCTGTCGAGCGACATGCAGGCCGCCGTCAGCGAGCCGGATGCCACGCCACGCGGCCTGCTGCGCATCAGTGTCAGCACCTCGTTCGGCCAGGCGCAACTGGCCGATGCCATGGCCGCCTACGTCAAGCGCTTCCCCGGGGTCAGCATCGACCTGCAAATGCTCGACCGCACGGTGAACCTGGTGGATGAGCGCATCGACCTGGCGATTCGCACCAGCAACGACCTGGACCCGAACCTGATCGCCCGGCGCCTGACCGTCTGTCGCTCGGTGATCTGCGCCTCCCCCGCGTACCTGCGCGAACACCCGGCGCCGCAGCGGGTCGAAGACCTGAGCCTGCACAACTGCCTGACTCACTCCTACTTCGGCAAGAGCCTCTGGCATTTCGAGCAGGCGGGTGAACAGGTCTCGGTGCCGGTGCAGGGCAACATCAGCGCCAACGAGGCCAGTACCCTGCTGCGCGCCGCCATGGCCGGCGCCGGGATTGCCATGCTGCCCAGCTACCAGGCCCATGGGCACATTCACCGCGGCGAACTGGTGCGCCTGCTGCCCCACGCCGAGCCACGGCAGATGAACATGTACGCGGTGTACGCCTCACGCAAGCACATGCCGGCGGCATTGCGCAGCATGCTGGACTTTCTGGTGGTGAGGTTTCCCGAAAAGCCGGAATGGGACGAGGGGCTGTAAGCGCTTTTCCGACATCACGCGCCTGAATGTCCGCCTACAAACGCAGGCAGCATTCATGGCATCCAGGCACAGCTGACCTATGCTGATAGTAGTACCCCCGGGTATTCGTTCAGAGGTCGATGCCATGAACATTAAAACCAGACGGTATTTCGCGATCTTCATTACCTGCACCGCCACACTGGCGCTGTATGGCACCGCCGCCTACCGTGTCGAACAGGCCAGGCAGCAACCCAGGGTCGCGGCCAGTTGTGGCGTCGACCAGTGCATTCCACACAACGCGACCCTGAACGCCCTCAGGTAGAACGCGCTCACTGCGGGTCGCCCTGATCGCTCTTCAAGCGATCACGAAACGCCTTGGGCGAGATACCGACACGGCGGCGGAACAGCCGGGTGAAATTGGTCGGGTCAGAGAAGCCCAGCAGATCGGACATCTCGTAAATCGTCATGCTGGTGTACGTCAGCATGCGCTTGGCCTCCAGCAACTGCCGCTCGTGCATGATCTGCAACGCCGGCTGCCCCGCCAGCTCGCGGCACGTGCCGTTGAGGTGGGACACGGAAATCCCCAGGCGGTGGGCCAGTTCCTCGACCTTGACGTGCTGGCGATAATTCTCTTCCACCAGTTGAATGAAGCCATTGAGGTATTCCCGGGCGCGCTGCGGACGCTGGTGGGCGGTACGGCGCTGGATCACCTGGCGGCTGACCCAGACCAGGATCACGCTGACCAACGCATGCATGAGCATCTCGCGCGCCGGTTGATGGCCGTTGTACTCCGCCTGCAAGGCGCTGAACAGGCTATTGAGGTACTCGGCCTGGGCGCCTGCCAGGTAACTTTCGGCCTGGGCCAGGGCGCTGGCCGAATGGCCCAGTTGAGTGTGCAGATGCGCCACCAGGGGGGCCGCCAGGGTCAGGATAAAACCCTCGACATCCTCACTGAAGTGAAAACCGTGGATCGACAGCGCCGGCAGAATCTGGATCCCCGGCTCGTCAAGCCGGGTCAGTTGGCCTTCGATTTCAAGTTCTGCCTGGCCTTTGAATACAAACAGCAACTGACATAAATCGGCATGGCGGTGGGGTTTGATTTTCCATTGGTGTTCGCGGCTGCGCTGGGAGATGGTTTCGCAATGCAGCAAGTCCGGTGTCGGCCAGTCCAGACTTTCACCATAGAGTTTGAATACCGGAATCGCAGGAAGGGCAGGCTTGTTCATAACGTCAGTCCAGGCCTCAGCGTAACGGGCGATAATCGCCCCAATTGGCGAAATGTGCAGGTTTTGGCGCAGTGTTCTCCCTTAATTGACCGACTCACCAAGGAAAAATGCAAGTACTGGATTGATAAAAACCACCCGCCGGCCTGTCCGACTGACGCTTTTGAGCCATAACGACCCGCAAACCACGCGCAACACGGTGGTGGAAAACGCCCAGGCGCTTTCTTGCGAGGCTATCGAATAGCCTGCTACCGACTTACACTGACGGCATCCCCCGCAGGGTTTGCCCGTGACCACCATGAATCAACCTGAATCTCCCAAGCCGGCCATTCGCAGCGTACTGATCGCCCTGATGCTGGCGATCTTCCTCGGCGCGCTGGACCAGACCATCGTCGCCGTGTCGATGCCGGCCATTTCCGCCCAGTTCAAGGACGTCAGCCTGCTGGCCTGGGTGATTTCCGGCTACATGGTGGCGATGACAGTGGCGGTGCCGATCTACGGCAAGCTCGGCGACCTCTACGGTCGGCGCAAGCTGATGCTGTTCGGCATGGGCCTGTTCACCCTGGCATCGTTGCTCTGCGGCCTGGCCCAGAGCATGGAGCAACTGGTCCTGGCGCGGATCATCCAGGGCATCGGCGCCGGCGGGATGATCTCGGTCAGCCAGGCGATCATCGGCGACATCGTGCCACCGCGCGAACGCGGCCGGTACCAGGGTTACTTCAGCAGCATGTACGCGGTGGCCAGTGTCGCCGGGCCGGTGCTCGGCGGCTATATGACCGAGTACCTGTCATGGCGCTGGGTGTTCCTGATCAACCTGCCCCTGGGCCTGGGCGCCTGGCTGGTGGCCAACCGCACGCTGGTGGGCTTGCCGGTGCCGCAACGCAAACCGCTGATCGACTACCTCGGCACGCTATTGATGATCATCGGCCTGACCGCCCTGCTGCTCGGCATCACCCAGGTTGGCCAGGGTCACGCCTGGCGCAGTGCCGAGGTGCTGGGGCTGCTGGCCTGCGCGGTACTGACCCTGGCGCTGTTCGTCTGGCACGAACGCCGTGCCCGCGAACCGTTGCTGCCGATGCACCTGTTCGCCAACCGCAACGCACTGCTGTGCTGGTGCACGATTTTCTTCACCAGTTTCCAGGCGATTTCCCTGATCGTGCTGATGCCGCTGCGCTTTCAGAGCGTCACCGGTGCCGGTGCCGACAGCGCCGCGCTGCACCTGTTGCCGCTGGCCATGGGCTTGCCGATGGGGGCCTACTACGCCGGGCGCCGGACCTCGGTGACCGGCCGCTACAAACCGATGATCCTCACCGGTGCGCTGCTGACCCCGATCGCGATCCTCGGCATGGCCTACAGCCCACCGCAAGCGATGCTCCTGAGCAGCCTGTTCATGTTGCTCAGCGGGATCGCCGCCGGCATGCAGTTCCCGACCTCGCTGGTGGGCACGCAAAATTCGGTGGAACAACGGGACATCGGCGTCGCCACCAGCACCACCAACCTGTTCCGCTCGCTCGGCGGTGCGGTGGGCGTGGCATTGATGTCGGCCCTGTTGCTGGCACTCTTGCAGGACTCCAGTTTCGCCCACCTGGCAGGCACGTCGCTGGTCAGCGAAGGCAGTTCCGGCAACGTCCTGCTCGACGGCTTGAATGCCGCCCCGGGCGACGCGCAGAACGCCCTGCGCGCCGAGTTGCTGCTGACCTTCCGACATTTGCTGATGGTCAGTGCGGCGGTGTCACTGCTGGGGCTGGCGGCAGCCATCGCGATGCCCAACCAACTGCTGCGCGGCCGCGAACACAACGCCCCGTAGGCTCAAGGGCTGTAGTACCCCACCGCCACCAGCCGGTTGCCGACTTTTTTCAGGTAGGCGTGCTTGTTCTCCACCTTGCCGGTCACCGGGTTTTTCCAGCGGTACTCGTACTCGCCCTGATCCTGGGTGGCCATCAGCGCCAGGATCGGCTCGCCCACCGGTTTGCCTTCCGGGTCCTTGATCTTGCCGAAGTCGGTGTTGATCAGGCGCAGGTTGGTGCCGTGGGCCAGGTAACGATGATTGTCGAGATTGACCACAAACACATACAGGTCGTCCTGCAGGAAACCGCCCTGTAGGGAATTGATCGATTTGAGCGTGGCCGGTTCATCCTTGGCCAGGTCGGCCGCCGCTTTGTCGAGCAGGGCCTTGGCCTGTTCGGCCGAAGCCCGTGGCAGGTAATAACCGACCGCGAGAATCCGCTGGCCGATGCGCTGGTAGTACACACGCTTGCGCTCGACCTTGCCGTCGGCCCAGTTCTGCCAGCGATACTCGGCGGTCTGGATGCCGTTGCCCTCAGGCACCAGCAAGGCATTCTTGAAGGCTTTCTGCAGATCCGGGCCCAGCACTTCGGATACGTCGCGCCCGATCAATGCCGAGGACGGCCCGCCACTGGCGAGCATTGTGCCCTGGGTGTCGAGCACAAAGACGTATTTGTCCTTGTCGACAAACTCGCCCTGGCGACTGAAGGCGGCAAACGCCTTGTCACCGTGGTCGTGGTAATAGGCCAGGGCCTTTTCCAGCAAGGCCAGCGCGGCCTTGTCCTCATCGGCAACCTTGGCCGCCGCCTGCACCTGCCCCAGGCACAACAGCAGTAACCCGCCGAGCAGCACGGCTTTTTGCAGAAACCTCATTGTGCGTCCCTCGTTCTTGTTGATGTTTCAAGAGCGTAGACGGCTTGAGGCTATGTACGAATATTCAGTAAAACCCGGCTAGCCCGATCAAGGGCGGGTGCTGATCTGCTGCTGCAAATTGCGGATCTGGGTCTGCAAGGTGGTGATATTGCGTGTGACCTGGCCACGGAAGGCATCGAACTCGGCCACTGTCGCACCGCCTTGCGGGGTCGCCGGGCGATTGTCCTGCTCGCTCTTGAGCACCAGCAGTTCCTGCTCCAGACGGTCGATGGCCGCGCTCGGATTACCCTGCTTCTTCAATGCGGCGATCTCGGCACCGAGGCTTTTGAGCTCGGCCTCGACCTTGCTGGTATCGGCAGGCGTGCTCTTGAGGGTGGTCACCTCGGCGCCCAGGGTCTTGAGTTCGCTTTGCAGCTGGTTATTGAGGGTACGCTGCTCGGCACTTTGCGCCGCGATCTGCGCCAGGCGCTTGTCCAGGTCCGTCGCCTGTCCCACCACGCCCTGCTGTTGCTGGCTCTGTTCCAGCAACTGGCGCTCAAGCTGTTTGATTTGCAGCTTGAGCGCTTCACTGTCGCTGCTCACGTTGGTCTGGCTGGCGACGACCTTGCCGGAAATGTCCTGCAAGCGCCCGGCCGCTTCCTCACTGATGCGCGCGAAGCTTTCCTGGGTGGCCACCAACTGCTGCTCCATCAGCGAGATCTGCTGGAAGCTCCACCAGGCCAGGCCAATGAACGCAAAGAACAGCGCGCCCACCAACGCCCACAACGGACCGGTGCCAGGCCCCTTGACCTGGACCGCAGGGACGCTGCGCGCATGCACGCTGCTGCGCTCGCGGGTGGGGCCGGCGGTGTGGAAGTCATCGTGATCGAAGCTGTCGGCACGCAGGCTCGGCACATTATCGAAGTCGTCGTTGGCATCGTTACGCATGGACATGAGTCAACCTTTTGAAACCACAGAGATGGCTAAATGCGCCGAGTATAAACCTTGAACCCGGCGCATTGATCGACCCCGAACCCGCGACTCGGTTCAGTGCCGGGAATGCCCGCCGATGTCCTGGGCCTTCCACCAGCCACAGAACTCATCCAGGGCCGCCCACAGGCTGACTTTCGGGTCGTAGTCCAGATAATGCCGGGCACGGCTGATGTCCAGGGTGAAATTTTTGTTCATCACCTGCATGCCCAAGCGCGACAGGGTCGGCTCGGGGCGCCCCGGCCAGAGTTTGCAAAACCCCTCGTTCAGCGCCGCAACGCTGTAGGCCAGGCCGTAGGAACGGTAGCGCGTGACCTGCGGCACCTGCATCTGGCGCATCACATAGTTGACCACGTCCCACACAGGCACGGGGGCACCGTTGCTGATGTTGTAGACCTTGCCCAGCGCCGAACCGCTGGCCAGCAGGCAGCTGAGCATGGCCTCATTGAGGTTCTGCACGCTGGTGAAGTCGACCTTGTTCAGGCCGTTGCCGACAATCGCCAGGCGCCCCTTGCGCTGCATTTTCAGGAGCCGCGGGAAAATGCTCATGTCGCCGGCGCCGGTCACAAAGCGCGGACGCAGGGCCAGCACTTCGAGCCCGAACTCCTGGGCGCCAAAGACCTTTTGCTCGGCCAGGTACTTGGTGGCCGCGTAGGGATGCTTGAACCGCTTGGGCACTTGCTCTTCGGTCAGGCCCAGGTGGTCGCGGCCATCGAAGTAGACCGACGGCGAGGACAGGTGCACCAGGCGCCGGACGTTTTGCTTGAGGCAGGCCTCGACCACGTTTTCGGTGACCAGCACGTTACCCTGATGGAAATCCTGATAGCGCCCCCACACCCCTACCGCACCGGCGCAATGCACCACGGCGTCGACGTCCACGCACAGGTCGCGCACCAGTTGCCCATCGGTCAGGTCGCCCTGGACGAACTGGGCGCCGCGGCGCACCAGATGCTCGACGCTCTCGGCCCGGCGACCGTTGACCCGCACGTCCAGGCCCTGCTCCAGGGCGAACCGCGCAAAGCGCCCGCCAATGAAGCCGCTTGCGCCGGTGACCAGAATTTTCATGTATTGCTCCTACAGATGCAGTTCCAAGCTTCAAGCCACAAGCTGCAAGTTAAAAACGGTACGCAAGCGCTTCATTCATCGCTTGCTGCTTGACGCTTACCGCTGCTCCAACGGCACCAACCATTGGCGGGATAAACGCACCAGATGCTCGGTGAGTAAGCCGAGCAGTTGGCCACCATTGCGCCAATGATGCCAGTACAGCGGCACATCGATCGGTTTATCTGCCAACAACTCCAGCAGCACACCGCGCTCAAGCTGCTCGCGCACCTGCAACTCCGGCACCAGGCCCCAACCCAGGCCTGCTTCGGTCAGGCGAATGAAACCTTCGGAAGACGGGCACAAATGATGCTCAAAACCGCCCTCGACGCCCAGGGACGCCAAATAGCGATGCTGCAGGAAATCGTCTGGACCAAACACCAGTGCCGGGGTGCGGGCCAGTTGTTCGGCTTGCACCCCGTCAGGAAAGTGCCGGGTTATAAAGGCCGGGCTGGCCAGGGCCCGGTAACGCATGGCACCCAGCAGGACACTGCGTGCGCCCGCCACCGGACGCTCACTGGCACACAGGCAGGCCGCCACTTCCCCGGCACGCATGCGCTTGAGGCCAACGGTCTGGTCTTCCACCACCAGGTCCAGCAGCAAATGCTGTTCGGCGCAAAAATCCCCCACCGCCCCTGCCCACCAGGTCGCCAGGCTGTCGGCATTGAGAGCGATGCGCAGGCGTTCGGGCAGGCCCGCCTCATCCAGCGCCGGCACCAGGCTTTGCAGGTCGCGCTCAAGCAGGCGCACCTGCTGGACATGGTTGAGCAGACGCCGGCCGATCTCAGTCGGTGCCGGTGGCGTGGCCCGCACCAGCACGGGCTGGCCGACCCGCGCTTCGAGCAGCTTGATCCGCTGGGAAATTGCCGACTGGGAGAGTCCCAGCACCTGCGCGGCGCGCTCGAAGCCGGCTTGCTCGACCACGGCAGCCAGAGCGGATAACAACTTATAGTCGAACATCAGTTTTCCTAATGAGCGATCAGCAATATTGGTTTTTCTTATACAGCCTGGAACAGGAGAATAGCCAGCATCCACTCTTGCCCAAGGATCAGCGACATGGCTGGCGAAACCTCACTCAACACCTTGCTGCGCAGCATGAGCCCGCACCTCAACGAGGGTGAATACGTGTTCTGCACGATTGCCGACGGGCAACTGCCAGCCGGCTGCGAAATCATCGGCAGCTTTCGTGAACAGGAAGGCCTGACGGTGATCCTCGAACGCGCCAGCGCATTGAAGTGCGGGCTGGCCTTCGACTACGTGGCGGCGTGGATCACCCTCAACGTGCACTCGGCCCTGGAAGCTGTCGGCCTCACCGCCGCCTTCGCCACGGCCCTGGGCCAGGCCGGTATCAGTTGCAACGTGATTGCCGGCTACTACCACGACCATTTGTTTGTCGGTCAGGGCGATGCAGCGCGCGCCATGGCCGTACTCACGCAACTGGCGGCGAACGCGGAGTAAGGCTCATGTGGCAAAGCTATGTAAACGGTCTGTTGGTGGCGTTCGGCCTGATCATGGCGATCGGCACGCAGAACGCCTTTGTCCTGGCGCAAAGCCTGCGCCGTGAGCATCATCTGCCGGTGGCCGCGCTGTGTGTGGTCTGCGATGCGCTGCTGGTGGCGGCCGGGGTGTTTGGCCTGGCCACCGCGCTCGCGCAGAACCCGACCCTGCTGGCCATCGCGCGCTGGGGCGGCGCCGCGTTCCTGCTCTGGTACGGCAGCCTGGCGTTGCGTCGGGCCTGTTCGAAACAGAGCCTGCAGCAAGGTGAGGAGCAGACCGTGCGCTCGTTGCGCGCGGTGCTGCTCAGCGCACTGGCGGTGACCCTGCTCAATCCCCACGTCTACCTCGATACGGTGTTGCTGATCGGCTCGCTCGGCGCCCAACAGACCGAGCCCGGGGCCTATGTGGTCGGCGCGGCCAGTGCCTCGTTGCTGTGGTTTTTCACCCTGGCCTTCGGTGCGGCCTGGCTGGCACCGTGGCTGGCTCGCCCCAGCACCTGGCGCATTCTCGACCTGCTGGTGGCCGTGATGATGTTCGCGGTGGCCTTTCAATTAATTGTCGCCAGTTGAATATCGCAAAAGGCTCTGGAACCTCTATCCCACACAGTTGTTGCGTGGTTATGCCGCACCCCCGGTGCTATGATCCGGTTCGATGCGCCGCAAAGAGTAAAAACTCCCCGGCGCTTGTCTGGCCGCCCGTGATCGGCCTTGCGCTCACCGCAACTGACCTGATTAGGAGAATCACCATGGCTTTCGAATTGCCGCCACTGCCTTACGCACACGATGCACTGCAGCCGCACATTTCCAAGGAA
>Ga0213827_1000502_pt1 | contig 30057 bp, 25 predicted proteins | sample MC6MC0898MG_FD_180669 | JGI IMG/M metagenome (GOLD analysis project Ga0213827, IMG submission 180669) | Enriched soil aggregate microbial communities from Iowa State University, Ames, United States - MC6-MC0898-MG | ecosystem: Environmental > Terrestrial > Soil > Unclassified | place: USA: Iowa...
ATATGGAAGTAGGCGCCGGCACTTTCCATACCGCCACGTTCCTGCGCGCCGTCGGCCCAGAAACCTGGAACGCCGCCTACGTGCAGCCTAGCCGTCGCCCTGCCGACGGGCGGTATGGCGAAAACCCCAACCGCCTGCAGCACTACTACCAGTTCCAGGTAGTGCTCAAGCCCAACCCGGCCAACTTCCAGGAGCTGTACCTCGGCTCGCTGAAAGCCATTGGCCTGGATCCGCTGGTCCACGATATCCGTTTCGTCGAAGACAACTGGGAATCGCCAACCCTGGGCGCCTGGGGCCTGGGCTGGGAAATCTGGCTCAACGGCATGGAAGTCACCCAGTTCACCTACTTCCAGCAAGTGGGCGGCATCGAGTGCTACCCGGTCACCGGTGAAATCACCTACGGCCTGGAGCGCCTGGCCATGTACATCCAGGGTGTCGACTCGGTGTACGACCTGGTCTGGGCCGACGGCCCGTTCGGCAAGGTCACCTACGGCGACGTGTTCCACCAGAACGAAGTGGAGCAGTCGACCTACAACTTCGAGCACGCCAACGTCGAGAAACTGTTCGAGCTGTTCGACTTCTACGAAAGCGAAGCCAACCGCCTGATCAAGCTGGACCTGCCGCTGCCGACCTACGAAATGGTGCTGAAGGCCTCGCACACCTTCAACCTGCTCGACGCCCGCCGCGCCATCTCGGTGACCGAGCGCCAGCGTTACATCCTGCGCGTACGTACCCTGGCCCGGGACGTGGCGCAAAGCTATCTGCAAGCCCGCGCACGCCTGGGCTTCCCGATGGCCACCCCTGAACTGCGTGACGAAGTGTTGGCTAAGCTGGAGGCTGCACAATGAGTGCTCAAGATTTCCTGGTAGAACTGGGCACCGAAGAGCTGCCACCCAAGGCCCTGGCCACCCTCGGCGACGCCTTCCTAGCCGGTATCGAGAAAGGCCTGCAGGCCGCTGGCCTGAACTACACCGGCAAGCAGGTCTACGCAGCGCCTCGTCGCCTGGCCGTGCTGATTCGCCAGCTGGACGTGCAACAGCCTGACCGCAGCATCAATATCGACGGCCCGCCCCTGCAGGCTGCGTTCAAAGACGGCGAGCCGACCCAGGCTGCCTTGGGCTTTGCCAAGAAGTGCGGCGTAGAGCTGTCGGAAATCGACCAGAGCGGCGCCAAGCTGCGCTTCTCCCAGCACATCCCGGGCAAGGCTACCTCCAGCCTGCTGCCAACCATCGTCGAAGACTCGCTCAACGACTTGCCGATCCCCAAGCGCATGCGCTGGGCGGCCAGCCGTGAAGAATTCGTGCGCCCGACCCAGTGGCTGGTGATGCTGCTCGGCGACCAGGTTGTCGACTGCACCATCCTTTCGCAGCAGGCCGGCCGTGAATCCCGTGGCCACCGTTTCCACCACCCGGAAAACGTGGTCATCACCACCCCGGCCAACTACGCCGAAGACCTGCGCAAAGCCTACGTGCTGGCCGACTTCGCCGAGCGCCGCGAGCTGATTGCCAAGCGCACCGCAGAACTGGCCATGCAGCAGGAAGGCACCGCCATCGTGCCGCCGGCACTGCTGGATGAAGTGACTGCCCTGGTCGAGTGGCCGGTGCCGCTGGTGTGCTCGTTCGAGGAGCGTTTCCTCGAGGTGCCGCAGGAAGCCCTGATCACTACCATGCAGGACAACCAGAAGTACTTCTGCCTGCTGGACAGCGAAGGCAAGCTGCTGCCGCGCTTCATCACCGTAGCCAACGTCGAAAGCCGTGATCCCAAGCAGATCGTCGAAGGTAACGAGAAGGTCGTGCGCCCACGCCTGACCGACGCCGAGTTCTTCTTCAAGCAAGACAAGAAGCAGCCACTGGCAACCTTCAACGAGCGCCTGAAGAACGTGGTGTTCCAGGCGCAGCTGGGCACTGTCTACGACAAGGCCGAGCGCGTTTCCAAGCTGGCCGCGTTCATCGCCCCGCTGATCGGCGGCGACGCCCAGCGCGCCGGCCGTGCCGGCCTGCTGTCGAAGTGTGACCTGGCCACCGAGATGGTCGGCGAGTTCCCTGAGATGCAGGGTGTTGCCGGTTACTACTACGCACTGAACGACGGCGAGCCGGAAGACGTCGCCCTGGCCCTGAACGAGCAGTACATGCCGCGCGGTGCTGGCGCCGAGCTGCCGCAGACCCTCACCGGTGCTGCCGTGGCCATCGCCGACAAGCTCGACACCCTGGTCGGCATCTTCGGTATCGGCATGCTGCCCACCGGCAGCAAAGACCCGTATGCCCTGCGCCGTGCGGCCCTGGGCGTGCTGCGTATCCTGATCGAGAAGCAACTGGACCTGGACCTGACCGGCGCGGTCGAGTTCGCGGTCAAGCAGTTCGGTGCCAAGGTCAAGGCAGCCGGCCTTGCCGAGCAGGTGCTGGAGTTCGTCTTCGACCGCCTGCGTGCACGCTATGAAGACGAAGGCATCGACGTGGCCACTTACCTGTCGGTACGTGCCCTGAAGCCGGGCTCGGCGCTGGACTTCGACCAGCGCGTGCAGGCCGTGCAGGCCTTCCGCAAGCTGCCGGAAGCCGAGGCCCTGGCCGCGGTGAACAAGCGCGTGTCGAACCTGCTGAGCAAGGCCGAAGGCGCGATCGCCGAGCAGGTCGAGCCGAAGTACTTCGACAACGCCAACGAGTTCTCCCTGTACTCGGCCATCCAGCAGGCCGACCAGGCCGTGCAACCGATGGCAGCTGCGCGTCAGTACAGCGAGTCGCTGGCCCGCCTGGCGGCCCTGCGTGACCCGGTCGACGCCTTCTTCGAGGCGGTGATGGTCAACGCCGAGGACGCCAAGGTACGCGCCAACCGTTATGCCCTGCTCAGCCGCCTGCGCGGTCTGTTCCTGGGCGTTGCCGACATTTCGCTGCTGGGGTAAGCCTTGAAACTGCTGATTCTCGATCGTGACGGGGTGATCAACCAAGACTCCGACGCCTACATCAAGTCGCTGGAGGAGTGGATCCCGATCCCCGGCTCGGTCGAGGCCATCGCGCAGTTGAGCAAGGCGGGCTGGACGGTGGCTGTGGCCACCAACCAGTCCGGCATTGCCCGTGGCTACTATTCGCTGGCAACCCTCGAGGCCATGCATGCGCGCCTGCGCGCGCTGGTGGCCGAGCAGGGCGGCGAAGTCGGCCACATCGTGTATTGCCCGCACGGGCCGGACGAGGGTTGCGAGTGCCGCAAGCCCAAGCCGGGCATGCTGCGGGCAATCGCCGACCATTACCAGGCCGACCTGCGCGGCGTATGGTTCGTCGGCGACAGCAAAGGTGACCTGGAGGCCGCCCTGGCCGTCGGTGCACAACCCGTTCTGGTTAAAACCGGCAAGGGTGAGCGAACCCTGGAAAAAGGCGTCGCTGAAACTACACTGATTTTCGACGATCTGGCAGCTATCGCCAGAGAACTAATTTAAACGATGCGCCTTAGGGCGCATTTTTCTCAGGCGGGCGAGCCCCGCAACGGTACATGCCACTATGTCGATCCTGCAGGCGATCAGAATCTTTCTTTTTTACCTGCTGCTGGGCACCAGTTCGCTGCTGTGGTGCTCCCTGAGCTTCTTTATCGCGCCATTCTTGTCGTTCCCCAAGCGTTACAAGTTCATCAACGTGTACTGGTGCCGTTGCGCGTTGTTTTTGACCCGCACCATCCTGGGTATCGATTACAAGATCACCGGCGCCGAGAACGTGCCGAGTGAGCCATGCGTGATCCTGTCCAACCACCAGAGCACCTGGGAGACGTTCTTCCTGTCCCAGTACTTCTCGCCGCTGAGCCAGGTGCTCAAACGCGAACTGCTGTATGTGCCGTTCTTCGGTTGGGCGATGGCCATGCTGCGGCCGATCGCGATCGACCGTGACAACCCGAAGGAAGCCCTGCGCCACGTGGCCAGCAAGGGTGACGAGCTGCTCAAGCAGAAGGTCTGGGTGCTGATTTTCCCGGAAGGCACGCGGGTACCGTTTGGCACCGTAGGCAAATTTTCCCGCGGCGGTACTGCGCTGGCAGTGAACGCCGGGCTGCCGGTCCTGCCGATTGCACACAACGCGGGTAAGTTCTGGCCGAAAACCGGTTGGGGCAAGCGCGCTGGCACCATCGAGGTAGTGATCGGTGAGCCGATGTACGCCAACGGCACCGGCCCACGTGCCATTGCCGAGCTCAACGACCGTGCCGCAGCATGGAACGAGGCGACCCAACGGGCCTTGGGTTCCCTGCCGCCAGTGGACGAAAAACCGCACGAGCAGATTGCCTGACGATCTGTGGATAACTTGTTAGCAGTTTTTTCGAGCAATGCCAGAAGTGATCGCTAAGTATATGAATTAGCTGTTTATTTCCGTGTATGACATTTTTCTGAAAAACGTGCATAAGTTTTTTCGAGGCATAAGAAAACCGGCTTTTACAGCCGGTTTTTTTATGCCTTCAAGACATCATCAAACCTTGTCGATATCCACATCCTTGGTTTCTTTCAGGCAGAAGATCCCCACCACCAGGCTGATCCCGGTCACCAGCACCGGGTACCACAGGCCGTAGAAGATATCCCCGGTGTACACCACAAGCGCGAACGATACAGTAGGCAGGAAACCACCGAACCAGCCGTTGCCAATGTGGTAGGGCAGGGACATCGAGGTGTAGCGGATACGGGTCGGGAACAGCTCGACCATCACCGCTGCCAGCGGCCCGTAGGTCATGGTCGCGATCAGGATCATCGCCACGATCAGCACCACCACCATCACCTGGTTGACCTGCCCTGGGTCAGCCTTGGCCGGGTAGCCTGCCTGCTCGATCGCCGTACGCATGGCGGTCTCGTCAAAGCCATTGATGGATTTGTCGCCGATGTTCACCACGACTTGGCTGCCGGCCACATTCACCGAGCTGTACGGCAGGCCCTGTTTGACCAGGAAGGTCTTGACCTTGTCGCAAGGGCTGTCGAAACGCGCCTTGCCGACCGGGTCGAACTGGAAGGTGCAGCCTTGCGGGTCTGCGGTGACCACGATCGGCGCCTGGCGGCTGGCCATGTCGATCTGCGGGTTGGCGTAATGGCTGAGGGCCTTGAACAGCGGGAAGTACAGCACCGTCGCCAACAGCAGGCCGAGCATCAGGATCGGTTTGCGACCGATGCGGTCGGACAGCCAACCGAAGAAAACGAAGAACGGCGCGCCGATCACCACACTGATGATCAGCAGCGTGTTGGCCTGGGCCGGGTCCATCTTGAGCATCTGGGTCATGAAGAACAGCACGTAGAACTGCGCCGTGTAGAAGGTCACGGCCTGGCCGGCGTTGATGCTGAACAGCGCAGTGAGTACTACCTTGAGGTTGGGCCAGGAGGTAAACGACTCACGGATCGGCGACTTGCTGATCTTGCCCTGAGCCTTCATTTTCACGAAGGCCGGCGACTCGTGCATGCTCATGCGGATCCAGGTGGAAATCGCCAGCAGCACGATCGAAAGCAGGAACGGCAGGCGCCAGCCCCAGGTTTCGAACTGGTCGCCACTGATGTAGCGGCTGCCGAGTACCACCAGCAGCGACAACAGCAGGCCCAAGGTAGCGGTGGACTGGATGAAACCGGTATGGAAACCGCGCTTGCCGTGCGGCGCGTGTTCCGCCACATAGGTCGCCGCCCCCCCGTATTCACCGCCCAGCGCCAGGCCCTGGAGCATCCGCAGTACCACCAGGATGATCGGCGCCGCGATGCCGATGCTGGCGTATGTGGGCAACAGGCCGACGGCGAAGGTCGACAGGCCCATCAGCACGATGGTCACCAGGAAGGTGTACTTGCGCCCGATCATGTCACCCAGGCGGCCGAACACCAACGCGCCGAAGGGCCGCACCAGGAAGCCGGCGGCAAAGGCCATCAGGGCAAAGATGAAGGCGGTGGTGTCGTTGACCCCAGCAAAGAACTGCTTGCTGATGACCGCTGCCAGCGCGCCATAGAGAAAAAAGTCATACCACTCGAAAACCGTCCCGAGGGATGACGCGAAAATGATCTTTCGTTCTTCACGACGGCTAGGGCTGGCCGCCGTCGCACCCTGCTCTTGGATGTAATCCGACATCGTTGCTGTCCTCGGCCCGCAGGCCACAGTGATTATTCTTGTTGTTCCACTGTCGGCAGCCTTCGACCGCAAGCTGCCGGTACTGCACGCACCCGGTCAGGGCGTCGGTAGCGCGTCTTCGTTGAGGTAGGTTTGGGTAGCTGCTCCCTTGAGAATGAGTTGTGCCGCCTTCTCGGCGATCATCAGCGTGGGTGAACAGGTATTGCCGGAGGTGATCTGCGGCATGATCGAGGCATCTGCCACGCGCAGGCCGGGGATGCCGTGTACGCGCAGCTGGTTATCCACAACGTCCAGCGGGCCATTGCCCATGCGGCAGGTGCCTACCGGGTGGAAGATGGTGGTGCCGATCTTGCCGGCGGCTTCGAACAAGTCTTCCTCGGTTTGCAGGGCAGGGCCTGGCAGGTATTCCTGTGGGTCGAAGGCGGCGAGGGCAGGGGCCTGGACGATGCGTCGGGTGAGGCGTATGGCGTCGGCGGCAACGCGCAGGTCTTGTGGGTCGCTGAGGTAGTTGGGGTCGATCAGCGGCGCGCTGTTCATGTCCGTGTTGCGGATGTCGATGCGCCCGCGGCTCACCGGGCGCAGGTTGCACACCGAAGCGGTGAACGCCGGGAATGAGTGCAATGGCTCGCCAAAGCGCTCCAACGACAGCGGTTGCACGTGGTATTGCAGGTTGGCGGTGGCCTGCTCGGGGCTTGAGCGTACGAACGCGCCCAGTTGGCTCGGCGCCATGGCCAGCGGGCCGCTGCGGTCGTAGAGGTAGCGCATGCCCATGCCCATCTTGCCCCACAGGCTGTTGGCCATCTGGTTGAGGGTGCGGGTGTTACGGATTTGGTAGATCAGGCGCAATTGCAGGTGGTCCTGCAGGTTGCCGCCAACACCAGGCATAGCGTGACGTACACCGATACCCAGGGTTTCCAGCAATGCACGCGGACCGATGCCAGAACGCTGAAGGATGCCTGGTGAACCCACGGCCCCAGCGCAGAGGATAATCTCCCGGCGCGCTGCAAACTCATGCCAGGCGCCTTGCCACAGCGCTTTCACCGCGCGGGCGCGAGTGTTGTTCAACAACACCTGGTCAACCTGCACGCCGGTCAGGACCGTGAGGTTGGGGCGGTTATGCACAGGCCGCAAGAATGCCTTGGATGCGTTCCAGCGCACACCACTGCGCTGGTTGACCTGAAAGTATCCACAGCCTTGGTTATCGCCGGTATTGAAATCATCGACCTTGCCGATACCGCTCTGCTCGGCGGCATTACGGAAGGCATCGAGGATTGGCCAGCTGTAACGCTGGCGTTCGACCCGCCACTCGCCAGTGGCGCCATGATGATCACTTTCACCGGCAAAGTGATTTTCACTGGCCTTGAACAGGGGCAGCACGTCCTTCCAGGCCCATCCGTCGTTGCCCTGTTCGGCCCAATGGTCATAGTCCGCGGCCTGGCCACGCATGTAGATCATGCCGTTGATCGAGGAACAGCCCCCAAGCACCTTGCCTCGGGGATAACCCAGGCTGCGGCCACCCAGGCCCGCTTGCGCTTCAGTCTTGAAGCACCAGTCAGTACGGGGGTTGCCGATGCAATAGAGGTAACCGACGGGGATGTGAATCCAGGGATAGTTGTCGCGGCCGCCCGCTTCCAGCAGCAAGACGCGGCAGGAAGGGTCGGCAGACAAACGATTGGCCAACAGGCACCCGGCAGGGCCGGCACCTACGACCACGTAATCGAAGACAGAATCGGCTGATGGCATGTGCAACCTCGCGCCTGATTTTTATTCTTGTCGTCCCACATCTTATTGATTAATTTCGTGGAGGAAACACGAGATTTCGCGCAGCCGTTGTGCGTTTTAGCACAGCGACAAACAGGGAAAGGATGCATGTTCGATTGGAATGATCTGCGGTTTTTCCTCGAGTTGCAGCGCAGCGGCCGCCTGCTCAGTGCCGCCAAACGCCTCAACACCACCCACAGTACCGTCGCCCGGCACATCGAAAGCATCGAGAAGAGCCTGGGCACTCCACTGTTTGTGCAACACGCCCAAGGTTACGAACTGACCCCTTCCGGCCAGGCCCTGCTCAAGCACGCCGAAGCCATGGAAAACGTTGCGCTGCTGGCGCAGGAAGAAATCACCCAGGCCATCACCCCGCTGGGCAAGATCCGCCTGGGGGTCACCGAAGGCATTGGCATCATGTTCTTCACCCCGCGCATGAACGCCTTGTTCGAGCGCTACCCAGGGCTTGAAGTGGAACTGGTGGCAGTGCCGCGTTTTGTCAGCATCCTCAACCGCGAAGCGGAAATCAGCATTCACCTCGAGCGGCCCAATGCCGACTTGCTGATTACCCGCAAGCTCACCGACTACCGCCTGGCGCTGTATGCCAGCCAGGCGTATCTGGACCGCGCGCCGCCGCTGCGCAATCGTGAGGACCTCGCCCGGCACAGCTGGATCGGTTACGTCGACGACCTGCTGTTCAGCCAGGAGCTGCTGTTCCTAAACAGCTTCTGCCGAGCTCCCAGCGTGGCCTTTCGCAGCACCAGCGTGATCGCTCAACAGACCGCTGCCCGCGCAGGGCTGGGCATCGCCGTGCTGCCCAACTACATGGCCCGCCACGACCCGACGCTGGTGCGTGTGCTGCCCAGTGAAACCATCCAGCGCAGCTACTGGATTTGCACCCGCCGCGAGCTGCACAAGTCGGTGCGCCTGCGGGTAGTCTGGGACTACCTGCTGGCGCTGTGCGCAGCCGAACAGGACGAGCTGCTAGCCGAGTAGCGCCTTGCCGGCCAGCAGCAGGGCAGCGCTAAGCCCAACCACAGCGAACAGTTGCTGCAAGCGGGGCCCGGCCAGCTTGCTCGCCAATGGCCGCGCCAGCAGCAAGCCGAGCACTGCGCCAACGGCAAAAGGTGCACCGACCTGCCAATGCATCACCCCGGCCAGGCTGGCGCTCACCACGCTGCCGGTGGACACCAGGGCGATCACTGCCAGCGAGGTCGAGACGATGCTTTTCATGCGCAGGTTGGTGTAGCGGTTCAAGGCAGGAATGATCACGAAGCCACCGCCCACACCCAGCAAGCCGGACAACAACCCAGATGCTGCACCGGTCATGGCAAGGGCCCTTGCGCAGGGTAGTGTCCAGCGCAAACGGCCCTGCAACGGGTTGAGCACGCACGGCTCGATGAAGCGGTGCGCGTCGTTGGCTTCGCCACGCAACTCCCTGGTCGCCTTGCGCCAGATGCGCAGGCAGGCATAAACCAGCACCCCGGCGAACACCAGGGCCAAAGGTGTGTTGGGCAAGTGGTGCGCGAGCATCAAGCCGAACGGCGCAGCGGCGATGCCGATCATGGCGATGAACAGGGCAGCGCGATAACGCACCAGCCCCTGGCGCAAGCCGAGTATCGCCCCCACGGCAGCGGCCAGGCCTACGGCGAGCAGGCCGATCGGCGCAGCCTCGACCATGGACAGACCAAGACCGAACACCAGCAGCGGCACCGCCAGGATGCCACCCCCCGCGCCCGTCAGCGCCAGCACCGCCCCAATGATCGCACCCAACCCAGCACCCAGCAGCTGATGTTCGATCACTGTGCGTCCCCGGTCACCAATGGCTGCGGCCGTGCCAACCACTCGCGCCCCTTGAGCATGCCTTGCCAGTACAGCGGTGGCAGCACCCGCGCCTTGAGCAGCCAGGCCAGGCGTGTCGGCTGGCGACCATCGAGCAACCAACGCGGGAAGCTCGGCGCAACCTTGCCACCATAGGTGAACTCCGCGAGGACGATCTTGCCGCGCTCGACGGTCAGCGGGCAGGAGCCATAGCCATCGTACTGGGCGAGAGTAGGCAACCGGCCCAACGCCACCAGCACATTGTTGGCGACCACCGGTGCCTGCTTGCGCGCAGCAGCGGCGGTCTTGGCGTTGCTGGTGCTGGCCACGTCACCCAGGGCATGGATATTGGCGAACTGGCGGTGGCGCAAGGAGTGCGGGTCCACATCGACCCAGCCGGCGGCATCGGCCAACGGGCTCTGGCGGATGAAGTCCGGAGCCACTTGCGGCGGCACCACGTGCAGCATGTCGAAGGCTTCGGTTCTAGTTTCACTGCTGCCATCAGCCAAGGCACGGACGAAGGTAGCGCGTTTGTTGGGGCCGTCCACCGCCACGAGGCGCTGGCTGTAGTTGAGGTCCACGCCGTACTTGTCGATGTAGGCCATCAGCGCCGGCACATAGTCCGGCACGCCGAACAGTACGGCGCCGGCATTGAAGAAGCTGGCTTTCACATCGCCCAACTGCCCCTGGCGCAACCAATGGTCGCAAGACAGGTACAGCGCCTTCTGTGGCGCACCCGCGCATTTGATCGGCATGGGCGGCTGGGTGAACAGGGCGCGGCCTTGCTTCAGGTTTTGCACCAACTCCCAGGTATAGGGTGCCAGGTCGTAACGGTAATTGGAGGTTACGCCGTTGCGGCCAAGGGTTTCGCTGAGGCCTTCGATGGCAGCCCAATCCAGCTTGAGGCCTGGGCAAACTACCAACTGCTCATAACTGATGGCACGGCCGTCATCCAGCATGACCAGCTGGCCCAACGGGTCGAAACCTTGCACTCGCGCTTTGACCCAGTGCACGCCACGGGGAATGGTCGAAGCCATCGTGCGAGCAGTGCTTGGCGCTGTGAACACGCCAGCACCGACCATGGTCCAGCCGGGTTGGTAATAATGCACATCAGCGGGGTCGATCACCGCGATATCCAGAGAAGGGTCGCGCTTGATAAGGCTGGAAGCCGTGGCAATTCCGGCGGCGCCAGCACCGACGATAACCACCTTGTGATGATCGGAATTGGCAGGGGACAACAAAGCAGGCATGGCAGTAAATCCTGAAAATCTAGTTATGGGGCAGGGCAATCAAAGCTTGTTCAGCGGGATCTTCAGGTAGCTCACGCCGTTGTCTTCGGGCTCTGGGAAATGGCCGCTGCGCATGTTGACCTGCACCGACGGCAGTATCAGTACAGGCATGTCGAGGGTCTTGTCGCGGGCTTCGCGCATGGTTACGAAGCTGTCTTCGTCGATGCCTTGATGGATGTGGATATTGTTGGCGCGCTGCTCGGCCACCGTGGTGACGTATTGCATGTCTCGCCCACCTGGCAGGTAGTCGTGGCACATGAACAACTGGGTCTGGTCAGGGAAGGCCAGCAGGCGGCGGATCGACCGGTACAGGGTGCGGGCATCGGCACCGGGGAAGTCGCAGCGCGCTGTGCCGTAGTCGGGCATGAACAGGGTGTCGCCAACGAACAGTGCCTGTTCACCCGCATCCGTGACCAGGTAACTCATGCAGGCCGGTGTATGCCCCGGGGTGTGCAGGGCGCGGGCATGCAGGTTACCGATGCGAAAGCCTTCCTCATCCATCAGCAACACATCGAACTGGCTGCCATCACGGGCAAAGCCTGGCTCGGCGTTGAACAGGGCGCCGAAGGTTTTCTGCACCTTGGTGATTTCGGCGCCGATGGCGGTGTGGCCGCCGAGGTTTTCCTTGAGATAAGCCGCGGCCGAAAGGTGGTCGGCATGAACATGGGTTTCCAGCACCCACTGTACCTTGGCGCCCAAGGCCTGGACCCGCTCAATCAGCCGGTCCGCAGAGGCGGTGCAGGTGCGGCCTGACTTGGGGTCATAGTCCAGCACACTGTCGATCAACGCGCACTGGTTGGTTTCGCGGTCCAGCACCAGGTAGCTGATGGTCGAGGTCGCTTCGTCGAAGAAGGCTTCCACGTGCAGGTTGTTGCCGATGATCATCTCGTTCTCCAAATAATCCACCGCGCCTTCTAGAGGCGTAGGCAGTGACTAGAGATTTATCAAGATGCATGCCAGGAATTTTCCTGCGCCAGGACCAGCAAATACGGCTTTTCTTGGCATATGAATGGATGGCTGTCAGCAAAGATGGCAGTCGACTGTCAGCCAATGGCAGTGTTTGGCAGTCCTTGTTACCCTGCGCCGGGTTATCCAACCGGTGCCGTCATGTCTCAATCCCATCCACTCATCCTAGCTCTGGTTTCCTACCTCGAACACGATGCGCTGCCTACCATCGTGCTGGACACCGATTACAACATCCTCGCTGCCAATGCCGCCTATCGCCGGCAGTTCGGCCGTGACGACCAAGCGCCGCTGGGTGAGAAATGCCACCGGGTTTCCCATCACTACGCCGTGCCATGCGACCAAGCCGGCGAGCATTGCCCTATGCGCAAGGCCTGGGACAGCAAGTTGCCGGAACGCGTGCTGCACATTCATCACACTCCGCGCGGGCCTGAGCATGTAGATGTAGAACTGCGGCCGATACTCGATGAGCAGGGCAGGGTGGTGGCCTTTGTCGAGCGCCTGACCACAGTCACGCTGGCTTCGGCGCAGCCTCAGCAACAGGGTCTGGTCGGCCGTGCGCCAGCGTTCAAAACGGCACTGGCCAGCTTGCAACGTGCTGCACCCGCGCAGATCCCTGTATTGCTTCAGGGTGAATCAGGTACAGGCAAGGAACTGTTCGCCCGCGCGATCCATATGGGGAGCCCGCGTGCCACTGGCCCCTTGGTGGTGGTGGACTGTACCGGTCTGACCGAGTCGCTGTTCGAGAGCGAATTGTTCGGCCATGAGAAAGGCGCGTTTACCGGTGCCAACCAGCGCAAGATCGGCCTGGCCGAAGCGGCCCATGGCGGTACGTTGTTCCTCGATGAGATTGGCGAAGTACCGCTGGCGATGCAGGTTAAATTGCTGCGCCTGATCGAGTCCGGCAGTTTCCGCCCGGTCGGCAGCACGCGCACCGTGCATGCGGATTTCCGCTTGGTGTCCGCAACCCACAAACCGCTCAAGCAGATGGTGGCAGAAGGTACGTTCCGAGAAGATCTGTATTACCGCATCAGCGGTTTTCCAATCCGCCTGCCCGCACTGCGCGAACGGGTAGAGGATCTGCCGCTGCTGGCGCAGAGCCTCTTGCAACGCATGGCTGGCAAACCGAGCGCAAGCCTGACCGATGATGCGCTGCAACAACTGGCTCTGCATCCGTTCCCAGGCAATATCCGCGAACTGCGTAATATCCTGGAAAGGGCACGGTTGTTTGCCGATGATGGGCTGATCCGCCCTGAGCATCTGCCGGAAGACCTCGGCCCACAGCCAGCCGGTTTTGGTAGAGGAAGCGACCTGAGCGATCTGGCCCAGGCGCTGGCGCAGTTCCAGGGGCCGCGCAGTGAGCTGGCGCGCCACCTGGGCATGAGTGAACGCACCCTGTATCGGCGCTTGAAAGCCTTGGGGCTGAGCACTCCGTAGTTCTTTACCGGACCTTTACCTCTGGGCAGGGATTACTCTGATCGAATCACGGTCTGAGGTATTAACCGTACCCGGCGTCCCGATGAAACCCGCCGGACGTGAACATGCAAAGGATCGACATTCGATGAACAAAACCCTCTCCGTGCTCTGCGCCACCCTGATGCTCAGCGCACCACTGGCCAGCTTCGCTCAACCCGGCCCGCCTCAGGGTCACGATGGAGGCCCGTCGCATCAGGACCAGGGGCGCCCACAGAAAGGGCAGCAGCAGGGTCATCCGCAGCCGCAAGGCAAACCCGGCAATGGCCACACTCAGTCCTATCGCAACCCGAACTTCCGCCCTCAGCAGGGGATGCCGGTACCTCACCAGCAATGGCAGCGTGGCCATGTGGTGGACCCGCACTACCGCGATGACCGCTACTGGGTAACCGACTGGCGCGCTCGTCACCTGTCGCCACCACCACGCGACCACCGCTGGTTGTATGTCAACGGCGACTACGTGTTGGTGGCCATTGCTTCTGGGGTGATCGTGAATATCCTCAGCGGCTACTGATACCGCACAAAACCAGCAGCCAATAAAAAGCCCGCTTGCGCGGGCTTTTTATTGGCTGTCGATTTAAACCTGATCAGAAGTCCAGGTTCGATACCGACAATGCGTTGCTTTCGATGAACTCACGACGAGGCTCGACCGCATCACCCATCAGGGTGTTGAAGATCTGGTCGGCAGCAATCGCGTCTTCGATGGTGACCTTGAGCATGCGGCGCACGGTCGGGTCCATTGTGGTTTCCCACAGCTGGTCCGGGTTCATCTCACCCAGCCCTTTGTATCGCTGAATGGTATGACGCTTGGTGGTCTCGTTCATCAGCCAGTCCAGGCCTTCCTTGAACTCGACGATCGCCTTGCGACGCTCACCGCGCTGAACATAGGCACCTTCACCCAGCAGGCTGGACAGCTTGGAGCCGATGTTGACCACCGTGCGGTAGTCATTGCTGCCGAAGAAGTCGCGGTTGAAGGTGATGTAGCTGGCCAAACCGTGGGAGGTGATTTCCACTTCCGGCAGCCAGACATTACGTTCCTTGTCTTCGCGCAGGCTGGCCTTGTACGCCAGGCCAGACTTCTGGCTGTTGTTCAGGCGTTCCTGCAGTTTGGCCAACCAGCTTTCCATGACAGCGTGATCGCCCAGCTGCTCCAGGGTGACTTCCGGCAGGTAGATGAAGTGCTCGGTCAGCTCTTCCGGGTACAGGCGCGACAAACGCTTGAGCGTCTTCATCACACTGCGGAACTCGTTCACCAACGCTTCCAGTTGTACACCGGAAACGGCTGGCGCCGATTCGTCCAGGTGCAGGCTGGCATCTTCGAGGGCCGACTGGGTCATGTACTCTTCCATGGCCTCGTCGTCCTTGATGTACTGCTCCTGCTTGCCTTTTTTCACCTTGTACAGCGGTGGCTGAGCGATATAGATGTAGCCACGCTCGACCAGCTCTGGCAGCTGACGGAAGAAGAAAGTCAGCAGCAGGGTACGGATGTGCGAACCGTCAACGTCAGCATCGGTCATGATGATGATGTTGTGATAACGCAGCTTGTCGATGTTGTACTCTTCGCGGCCAATGCCACAGCCCAGCGCAGTAATCAGCGTGCCGACTTCCTGGGACGAGATCATCTTGTCGAAACGTGCTTTCTCGACGTTGAGGATTTTGCCCTTCAGCGGCAGGATCGCCTGGGTGCGACGGTTACGGCCTTGCTTGGCCGAACCACCTGCGGAGTCACCCTCCACCAGGTAAAGTTCGGAAAGGGCAGGATCCTTCTCCTGGCAGTCCGCCAGTTTGCCCGGCAAGCCGGCGATATCCAGCGCACCTTTACGGCGAGTCATTTCACGCGCCTTGCGCGCCGCTTCACGGGCACGGGCTGCGTCGATCATCTTGCCGACAACTGCTTTGGCTTCGTTGGGGTTTTCCAACAGGAAGTCGGAGAAGTACTTGTTCATCTCCTGTTCCACGGCGGTTTTCACCTCCGAGGAGACCAGCTTGTCTTTGGTCTGCGAGCTGAACTTAGGGTCCGGTACCTTGACCGAAATGATCGCGGTCAAGCCTTCACGGGCATCGTCACCGGTGGTCGCGACCTTGTTCTTCTTGGCCAGGCCTTCTTGCTCGATGTAGCTGTTCAGGCTGCGGGTCAACGAGGAACGGAAACCAACCAAGTGGGTACCGCCATCACGCTGCGGAATGTTGTTGGTGAAGCACAGCAGGTTTTCGTTGAAGCTGTCGTTCCACTGCAGGGCAACTTCCACACCCACGCCGTCTTCACGCTGCACGTTGAAGTGGAACACCTGGGAGTTGACCGGGGTCTTGTTGGTGTTCAGGTATTCAACGAACGCACGCAGGCCGCCTTCATATTTGAAGAACTCTTCTTTGCCCGAGCGCTCGTCCTTCAGCAGGATGCCAACGCCCGAGTTCAGGAAGGACAGCTCACGAATACGCTTGGCCAGGATGTCCCAGCTGAAGTGAATATTCTTGAAGGTCTCAGCCGAAGGCTTGAAGTGGATGTGGGTACCGGTGGTTTCGCTTTCACCCACCACGGCCATCGGCGCCTGTGGAACACCATGAACGTAGGTCTGCTCCCAGATCTTGCCGCTACGGCGAACGGTGAGCACCAGTTTTTCGGACAGGGCGTTTACTACCGAAACACCTACACCGTGCAGACCGCCGGAGACCTTGTAGGAGTTGTCGTCGAATTTACCGCCGGCGTGCAGCACGGTCATGATGACCTCGGCTGCCGAAACGCCTTCTTCTTTATGCACGTCGACCGGAATGCCGCGACCGTTGTCGCGCACACTGATGGACTCATCCGTATGGATGATGACGGTGATGTCATCGCAGTGCCCGGCGAGGGCTTCGTCGATCGAGTTGTCGACCACTTCGAAGACCATGTGGTGCAGGCCGCTACCGTCATCGGTGTCGCCAATGTACATGCCGGGACGCTTGCGCACGGCATCCAAACCTTTCAGCACCTTGATGCTGGAGGAATCGTACGTTTGATTTTCGCTCATGCCTTCACTCCCGATGGTCGTGGGTCTGGGTGATACGGCCCTGTTCCACGTGGAACAAAGCAACTGGCGTTTCCGTCTGCCAGCCTTCCCTCAGTAATTCGTGATCTACACAGGTGATGAACACCTGGCAGCGTAATTCTTCTAGCAAGCGGCACAGTGCGCGGCGATGCTGGTCGTCCAACTCGGACGGCAAGTCATCCACAAGATAAATACAGTGACCGCGACGAGCCTGGCTAACGAGGTGGCCTTGGGCAATACGCAAGGCACAGACCACCAACTTTTGCTGACCACGCGACAGGATGTCGGCTGCGTTATTGGCAGCCAGACGAAGACGCAGATCAGCACGCTGCGGACCGGCCTGGGTGTGGCCCATCTGCTGATCGCGAAGAAGAGAAGAGGCGAGTACTTCGTTGAGTTCCCGGTCCTTGTCCCAGCCTCGGTAGTAGCTAAGGGTCAACCCGTCCAGCTCGACCAATTCGCTCAGGGTTTGCTCGAAGACGGGCTTCAAGGCCTTGATGTAGTTGCGACGGTATTCATCTATTTCCGCGCTGGCCAGGCACAATTCCCGGTCCCAGGCGGCTTGCGAAGCTGGGTCAAGTGTACCATGACGCAACCATGAGTTCCGCTGCCGCAGCGCCTTCTGCAGCCGTTGCCAGGCTGGCATGAAGCGGGGTTCCACGTGGAACACTCCCCAATCCAGAAACTGGCGGCGGATCTTCGGTGCACCTTCCAACAGCCTGAAACTGTCTGGGTTGATCAGCTGTAGCGGAAGCAGCTCTGCCAGCTGCGCCGCGCTCTTGGCGTTCTGCCCATCTATGCGAATAGTGAAATCGCCCGCCCGCTCACGTGAGACACCCAGGTTACTGGTGCCACCCTCGGTCAACTGCACTTCGCCAAAAACCGTGCACGCCGCTTGCTCGTACTGGATGACCGGGTTAAGGCGGGTACTGCGAAACGACCTGGCCAAGCCAAGCAAGTGCACCGCTTCAAGCACACTGGTCTTGCCGCTGCCGTTGGCGCCGTAAAGGATATTGATGCGGGGGGAAGGTGAGAGAGTCACCGGGTGCAGGTTGCGCACCGCGGTGACCATGATACGTCGAAGGGACATTTCGCCTGCTACAGCTTACAGGCGCATCGGCATGACAACGTAGGACGAGTCGTCATTGCCAGCTTCCTGCAGCAGCGCACTGCTGTTGGAGTCGGACAGAATCAGACGCACCTGCTCTGTAGTCATCACACCCAATACGTCCAGCAGGTAGCTGACGTTGAAGCCGATCTCCAGCGAGGTACCTTCGTAGTCCACGCTGATCTCTTCTTCCGCTTCTTCCTGCTCGGGGTTATTCGCCTGGATCTTCAGCTGGCCGGCAGCCAGTTGCAAGCGGATACCGCGGTACTTCTCGTTGGACAGAATCGCCGTACGGCTGAACGCTTCACGCAGGGCCTGACGGTCGCCAATCACCAGCTTGTCACCGCCTTTAGGCAGTACGCGCTCGTAGTCGGGGAACTTGCCGTCGACCAGCTTCGAGGTAAAGGTGAACTCGCCGGTGGTCGCACGGATGTGGTGCTGGCCCAGGACGATGCTGACCATGCCCTCCGGGTCGGTCAGCAGGCGCGCCAGCTCGAGAATGCCTTTACGCGGCACGATGACCTGGTGGCGTTCATCCTGCTCGATGGCAGCGCTCATCGAGCACAGTGCCAGGCGGTGGCCGTCGGTGGAAACGGCGCGCAAGGTATTACGCGACACTTCCAGCAGCATGCCATTGAGGTAGTAACGCACGTCCTGCTGGGCCATTGCGAAGCTGGTGCGCTCGATCAGGCGGCGTAGCTTGCTCTGCTCCAGGTTGCAGGTGAGCGAACCCGGGCCTTCTTCCACCGTCGGGAAGTCGTTGGCAGGCAGGGTCGACAAGGTGAAACGGCTACGGCCGGCCTTGACCAACAGCTTCTGCTCGTCGACCTTGATATCGATCAGGACGTCGTTTGGCAGGCTCTTGCAGATGTCCATCAGCTTACGCGCCGGGACAGTGATCTCGCCGGGCTCAGCCGGCTCTTCCAGTTGCACGCGGCCTACCAGTTCGACTTCCAGGTCGGTACCGGTCAACGACAGTTGCTGGCCTTGCACGACCAGCAGTACGTTGGACAGGACCGGCAAGGTCTGACGGCGCTCGACGACACCGGCGACCAGTTGCAGGGGTTTCAACAGGGCTTCGCGTTGAATGGTGAAATGCATGGTCTAGTCCCTTGCCTTCAATTAGCTGCGCTGGCGGCCATCAGGTAGTCAGCGTCCGCAGCAGGTTCTTGTAGTCCTCGCGGATGTCCGCGTCGGATTCCTTCAATTCGTTGATCTTGCGGCAAGCGTGCAGCACGGTGGTGTGGTCACGGCCACCAAACATGTCGCCGATCTCCGGCAGACTGTGGTTGGTCAGCTCCTTGGACAACGCCATGGCCACCTGACGCGGGCGCGCGACAGAGCGCGAACGGCGCTTGGACAACAGATCGGAGATCTTGATCTTGTAGTACTCGGCGACGGTGCGCTGAATGTTATCCACACTCACCAGCTTGTCTTGCAGCGCCAACAGGTCTTTCAGCGATTCGCGAATCAGCTCGATCGTGATGTCACGCCCCATGAAGTGCGAATGGGCGATAACCCGCTTCAATGCACCTTCAAGCTCACGCACGTTGGAGCGAATACGCTGGGCAATGAAGAATGCAGCATCGTGCGGCAGTTCGACCTTCGCCTGGTCGGCCTTCTTCATCAAGATCGCTACGCGGGTTTCCAGCTCTGGCGGCTCCACGGCCACCGTCAAACCCCAGCCGAAGCGCGACTTCAGGCGCTCTTCCAGGCCTTCGATTTCCTTCGGATAACGGTCACTGGTGAGAATCACCTGCTGACCGCCTTCGAGCAGGGCGTTGAAGGTGTGGAAAAACTCCTCCTGCGAACGCTCCTTACGGGCGAAGAACTGGATGTCGTCAATCAGCAGCGCGTCGACCGACCGGTAGAAGCGCTTGAATTCGTTGATCGCGTTCAGCTGCAGCGCCTTGACCATGTCGGCGACGAAGCGCTCCGAATGCAGGTAGACCACCTTGGCATTCGGGTTCTTCTTCAGCAGGTGGTTACCCACAGCATGCATCAAGTGCGTCTTGCCCAAGCCCACACCGCCATAAAGGAACAGGGGGTTGTAGCCATGCTTGGGGTTATCGGCCACCTGCCAGGCTGCGGCCCGGGCCAATTGGTTCGACTTACCTTCTACAAAGGTTTCGAAGGTGAACGTGCGGTTCAGGTAGCTGGTGTGCTTGAGCGCGCCCTCGACCTGAACATTGCGTTGTTCAGTACGGCCCGGAGCGACCGGTGCCGGTGTGCTGTCGGCCATCGAATCATAGGTGTCGCGCGAAGACGGCTCGGCCATGTTGTTGGCGATCACAGGTTCGGCCACTGGCGACGCGACGGGGTCGGCGACCGCCATGACAGGCGCGGATGCCGGCTGCGAATGATTCTGCGCGAGGGAGGCGGCTACTGCAGCACTCACCGGCGCATTGGGCGCTGCACGCGGCGCAGAGCTGCGACGGCTGCCTATTAATAAGGAAAGGGCAGGCGCGATGCCGCTGCCGTGCTCACCCAACAGTTCGAGCAGACGGCCGAGGTACTTTTCATTCACCCAATCGAGAACGAAACGGTTGGGCGCATACACGCGCAACTCGTCGCCTTCGGCTTCGACCTGTAGCGGACGGATCCAGGTGTTGAATTGCTGGGCAGGCAGTTCATCGCGCAGAAGCTCCACGCACTGCTGCCAAAGTTCCACTGACACGGATATCCCCTGAGTTTGAAAGCCGGATGAGGCAAAAACAAACCGCCATTGTACCGGTCGAGCGACCAGTTATCCACATGTGGAAACATTCAGAGCCATGACAAAACAGCCATTTAGCGACCAAAAAGACACTTCGGCACTGTGAATAAGCTCTGTGGATAACCGTACCTGAGGGCTATGCACAACCCTGGGTCGAGCCCTGTTGATAACTCGCCTGTGGATAATGACCCTTTTCATCCACAGGCTATGCTCAGCCGTGACACAAGCGCAGCACCGGTTGTGGACAACGTTTCAAAACTCTGTACAGCCCGTGATCCATGGCCTCTAGAGGTTTATCCACAGAAACTTATCCACTTAAGATTTATAAGTTATTCAGAAAAGCTTTTTATATGTCTCTTCTTTTTTTTCATTTTGTCGTCCGTCTGCCTGCTCGATCATGCTCCGCCCCGACGAACGTTGGAAGGGGGTCACCCACAGCACCATCCATAAGGAAAGGCTGGTTGGAAATTGACCTATTGGCTTGCTTTCTCTAGAATCGCCGATCTCTTAAAAAGGGGGCCATTCCGGCCCGTTGTCGACAAACCCAGGTAACAACGCCATGAAACGTACTTTCCAACCAAGCACCATCAAGCGCGCTCGCACCCACGGCTTCCGTGCCCGTATGGCTACCAAGAACGGCCGCGCTGTTCTGTCGCGTCGTCGTGCCAAAGGCCGTAAGCGTCTGGCCATTTGATTTTTCGGCACAGGTGGTGAGTCAGGACTTCAGTCGGGAAAAGCGACTGCTTACACCCCGGCACTTCAAAGCGGTCTTCGACTCCCCAACCGGCAAGGTTCCAGGGAAAAACCTGCTGATCCTTGCTCGCGAGAACGGTCTCGATCACCCACGCCTCGGCTTGGTGATCGGCAAGAAGAGCGTCAAGCTCGCTGTTCAACGCAATCGCCTCAAGCGCTTGATGCGCGATTCCTTCCGTCTGCACCAGCACATGCTGGCTGGCCTGGACATAGTGATCGTCGCGCGCAAGGGATTGGGTGAGATAGAAAACCCGGAATTGCACCAACACTTTGGCAAGCTCTGGAAACGCCTGGCGCGCAGCCGGCCCACTCCAGCGGCAGACGCCAATTCCGCAGGGGTAGACAGTCAAAATGCGTAAACTGGCCCTCGTTCCGATCCAGTTTTACCGTTACGCCATCAGTCCTCTGATGGCCAGCCACTGTCGTTTCTACCCCAGTTGCTCCTGTTATGCGTTAGAAGCCATTGAAACTCATGGCCTCTTGCGTGGCGGGTGGCTAACCGTTCGTCGCCTGGGGCGTTGTCATCCGTGGAACGACGGTGGTTTCGATCCCGTTCCCCCCGCGCCTTCCTCCCGAACTTCTTCGATAGCCGAGTAATCATGGATATTAAACGCACGATCCTGATCGCCGCCCTGGCAATCGTGTCCTACGTCATGGTCCTGAAGTGGAACGATGACTACGGCCAGGCTGCCCTGCCGACTCAGAATACTGCTGCCAGCACAGTTGCTCCGGGCCTGCCCGATGGCGTACCGGCCGCTAACAACGGCGCCAGCGCCGATGTACCAAGCGCCAATGCCGAGTCGAGCGCTGCCGAACTGGCACCGGTTGCACTCAGCAAGGATCTGATCCGGGTCAAGACCGATGTCCTGGAACTGGCTATCGATCCAGTCGGTGGTGATATCGTCCAGCTGAACCTGCCCAAGTACCCACGCCGCCAGGACCATCCGGACATTCCGTTCCAGCTGTTCGATAACGGTGGTGAGCGCGTGTACCTGGCCCAAAGCGGCCTGACCGGCGCCAATGGCCCGGATGCCCGCTCTACCGGCCGTCCTCTGTACGCTGCCGAGCAGAAGTCGTTCCAGATGGCCGATGGCCAGGAACAACTGGTCGTCGACCTGAAGTTCAGCGACAACGGTGTGAACTACATCAAGCGCTTCAGCTTCAAGCGCGGTGAGTACGACCTGACTGTCAGCTACCTGATCGACAACCAGAGCGGCCAGGCCTGGAGCGGCAACATGTTTGCCCAGCTCAAGCGTGACGCCAGCGGCGATCCGTCCTCGAGCACTGCTACTGGCACCGCCACCTACCTGGGCGCAGCCCTGTGGACAGCTGGCGAGCCGTACAAGAAAGTGTCGATGAAGGACATCGACAAAGGTAGTTTGAAAGAAAATGTGTCCGGTGGCTGGGTTGCCTGGCTGCAGCACTACTTCGTGACTGCGTGGATCCCTGCCAAGTCGGACAACAACGTTGTTCAGACCCGCAAGGATAGCCAGGGCAACTACATCATCGGCTACACCGGCCCAGCCATCAGCGTGCCTGCTGGCGGCAAGGTCGAAACCAGCGCCATGCTGTACGCCGGTCCGAAAATTCAGTCCAAGCTCAAGGAATTGTCCCCAGGCCTGGAACTGACCGTCGACTACGGCTTCCTGTGGTTCATTGCCCAGCCAATCTTCTGGCTGCTGCAACATATCCACAGCCTGCTGGGCAACTGGGGCTGGTCGATCATCGTCCTGACCATGCTCATCAAAGGCCTGTTCTTCCCGCTGTCGGCTGCCAGCTACCGTTCGATGGCGCGTATGCGTGCCGTTGCGCCGAAGCTTGCCGCGCTGAAGGAACGCTTCGGTGACGATCGCCAGAAGATGTCCCAGGCGATGATGGAGCTGTACAAGAAAGAGAAGATCAACCCGCTGGGTGGCTGCTTGCCGATCCTGGTTCAGATGCCGGTATTCCTGGCCCTGTACTGGGTACTGCTGGAAAGCGTAGAGATGCGCCAGGCCCCATGGATGCTGTGGATCACCGACCTGTCGATCAAGGATCCGTTCTTCATCCTGCCGATCATCATGGGCGCCACCATGTTCATCCAGCAGCGCCTGAACCCGACGCCGCCGGATCCGATGCAGGCCAAGGTGATGAAAATGATGCCAATCATCTTCACCTTCTTCTTCCTGTGGTTCCCAGCGGGCCTGGTGCTGTACTGGGTTGTGAACAACTGCTTGTCGATTTCGCAGCAGTGGTACATCACCCGCCGTATCGAAGCAGCGACCAAAAAAGCTGCTGCTTGACGGGCTACTACGCTAGCCTGTGAATAAAAACGCCCCTTCGGGGGCGTTTTTGCTATCTGTCGTTTTTGTCGTAGAGGCTTTCGAGCATGAACACTGTGCGTGAAACCATTGCCGCCATCGCTACCGCCCAAGGCCGCGGGGGCGTGGGTATCGTCAGGCTGTCCGGGCCGCTGGCGGCTCAGGCTGGCCAGCTCATCACCGGCCGCACGCTGACGCCGCGCCATGCCCACTACGGCCCGTTCCGCGACCAGGAAGGGCTGGTACTGGATGAAGGCATCGCGCTGTTCTTCCCTGGGCCGAACTCGTTCACCGGTGAAGATGTACTTGAGTTGCAAGGGCATGGCGGCCCTGTTGTGCTGGACATGCTGCTGCAGCGCTGTGTACAGGCGGGTTGTCGCCTGGCACGCCCGGGCGAATTCAGCGAGCGGGCATTCCTCAACGACAAGCTCGACCTGGCACAGGCCGAAGCCATCGCCGACCTGATCGAGGCCAGCTCAAGCCAAGCGGCGCGCAATGCCTTGCGCTCGCTGCAGGGTGAATTTTCCAAGCGTGTACACAGCCTGACCGAGGCGCTGATCGCGTTGCGTATCTACGTTGAGGCGGCAATCGACTTCCCGGAGGAGGAGATCGATTTCCTCGCCGATGGGCATGTTCTGTCGATGCTCGATACCGTCCGCGCAGAACTGTCCACAGTACAGCGCGAAGCCGGGCAGGGCGCATTGCTACGCGATGGCATGACCGTGGTGATTGCCGGCAGGCCGAACGCAGGCAAGTCGAGCTTGCTCAACACCCTCGCCGGGCGCGAAGCGGCCATCGTCACCGACATTGCCGGCACCACGCGGGACATTCTGCGTGAACATATCCACATCGACGGCATGCCGCTGCACGTGGTCGATACGGCCGGTTTGCGCGACACCGATGATCATGTGGAAAAGATTGGCGTGGAGCGCGCGCTCAAGGCCATTGGTGAGGCGGACCGAGTATTGCTGGTGGTTGACTCCACCGCGCCCGAAGCTAGCGACCCGTTCGCCTTGTGGCCTGAGTTTCTCGACCAACGGCCAGATCCGGCCAAGGTCACGCTCATTCGTAACAAGGCTGATCTCAGTGGCGAGCTGGTAGGCCTGGAACAGTGTGATGACGGCCATGTGACGATCACCTTGAGCGCCAAGGGCGACGACCAGGGGCTGCAGCTGTTGCGCGATCACCTCAAGGCCTGCATGGGCTACGAACAGACCGCCGAGAGCGGTTTCAGCGCCCGCCGCAGGCACCTGGATGCCTTGCGCCAGGCAAGCACACACCTGGAGCATGGTCGTGCGCAATTGACGCTGGCGGGCGCCGGAGAGCTATTGGCTGAGGACCTGCGTCAGGCACAACAGGCCCTCGGTGAGATCACGGGGGCGTTCAGCTCGGATGATCTGCTGGGCCGGATCTTCTCCAGTTTCTGCATCGGCAAATAGCTTTTTCGCCAAACGATCCACAGCCGCTCCCCTCGGAGCGGCTTTTTTTTGCCTGAAATTCGAGTGTTGGCAAACCCTGGAACCGACCTGGAACGAGAAAAATTTAATCAACAGGGAAGAATTCATGGTCAGGAGGCCTGTGGAAAACTCACCCTAGGCTCCGTTGATAAGCCTGCTTTTTTTCTGAGGATAAACCTGCCTGTGGGTAAACAGGCATTTCATCCACAGGCTAAATTGGGTTATCCAAAGCCCTCATGGCACTCCAGACACAGGGTTTAATTTCCCTGTACATGGCGTATTCAAAGGGATACAGAACGTTATCCACAGAAGATGGTGTGCATAAGAATAAACATAAAAACAAAGCTTTTTTAAATTTCTTCTCTCTGATTTTTGTTGTCTGCCACTCATCCACAGCCTGGTCAAAATTTGCGCATAAGGTTTCTTTAGAGGGGGGGAAGTCCCTATACTTGTCCGCTTACCTTCTCTATTCGCAAAAACAGGCACGAGGTGCGTGGTGGATTTCCCTTCCCGTTTTGAAGTGATCGTCATCGGCGGCGGCCATGCCGGTACCGAGGCTGCGCTTGCGTCTGCACGCATGGGTGTCAAAACCCTGCTGCTGACCCATAACGTGGAAACCCTCGGTCACATGAGCTGCAACCCTGCGATCGGTGGCATCGGCAAAAGCCATCTGGTCAAAGAGATCGATGCGCTCGGCGGTGCCATGGCACTGGCCACCGACAAGAGCGGCATCCAGTTCCGCGTCCTGAATAACCGCAAGGGCCCGGCCGTACGCGCCACCCGTGCGCAGGCAGACCGCGCCATCTACAAGGCTGTGGTCCGTGAAATCCTGGAAAACCAGCCCAACCTGTGGATATTCCAGCAGTCCTGTGACGACCTGATCGTCGAGCAGGACCAGGTCAAGGGCGTGGTCACGCAAATGGGCCTGCGGTTCTTTGCCGACTCCGTGGTGCTGACCACCGGTACTTTCCTCGGTGGCCTTATCCACATTGGTCTGCAAAACCATTCGGGCGGGCGCGCCGGCGACCCGCCGTCGATTGCCCTGGCCCACCGCATGCGTGAACTGCCGCTGCGCGTCGGCCGCTTGAAAACCGGTACCCCGCCACGCATCGATGGGCGTTCGGTGGACTTTTCGGTGATGACCGAACAACCCGGCGATACGCCAATCCCGGTCATGTCGTTCATGGGCAACGCCGCGATGCATCCGCGTCAGGTGAGCTGCTGGATTACCCACACCAATGCCCGTACCCACGAGATCATCGCCTCGAACCTTGACCGTTCGCCGATGTACTCGGGTGTCATCGAAGGTGTCGGCCCACGTTACTGCCCGTCGATCGAAGACAAGATTCATCGCTTCGCCGACAAGGAAAGCCACCAGGTGTTCATCGAGCCGGAAGGCCTGACCACCCACGAGCTGTACCCCAACGGTATTTCCACTTCGCTGCCGTTCGACGTGCAGCTGGAGCTGGTGCGCTCGATCCGTGGCATGGAAAACGCCCACATCGTGCGCCCGGGCTATGCGATCGAGTACGACTATTTCGACCCGCGTGACCTCAAGTACAGCCTCGAGACCAAAGTCATCGGTGGCCTGTTCTTCGCCGGCCAGATCAACGGCACCACTGGCTACGAAGAAGCCGGCGCCCAGGGCCTGCTGGCCGGTACCAACGCCGCATTGCGTGCACAGGGCCGAGAAAGCTGGTGCCCGCGCCGTGACGAGGCGTACATCGGGGTACTGGTCGACGACCTGATCACCCTCGGTACCCAGGAGCCGTACCGCATGTTCACTTCGCGTGCCGAATACCGGCTGATCCTGCGCGAAGACAACGCCGACCTGCGCCTGACCGAGAAAGGCCGGGAGCTGGGCCTGATCGACGACGAGCGCTGGGCGGCGTTCTGCGCCAAGCGCGATGGCATCGAGCGTGAAGAACAACGCCTGAAGTCGACCTGGGTACGCCCGAACACGCCACAAGGCCAGGCCGTTGTGGATAAGTTCGGCACGCCGCTGAGCCACGAGTACAGCCTGCTCAATCTGCTGGCACGTCCAGAGATCGACTATGCCGGGCTGATCGAAGCGACCGGTGGTGAAGAGATTGATCCACAGGTGGCCGAACAGGTCGAGATCAAGACCAAGTACGCCGGTTACATCGACCGCCAGCAGGATGAGATCGCTCGCCTGCGCGCCAGCGAAGACACCCGCCTGCCTGTGGATATCGACTACACGACGATTTCCGGTCTGTCCAAGGAGATCCAGGGCAAGCTCGGCCAAACCCGTCCGGAGACCCTGGGCCAGGCCTCGCGTATCCCTGGCGTCACGCCAGCGGCGATTTCCCTGTTGTTGATTCATCTGAAAAAACGCGGCGCTGGCCGCGAATTGGAGCAAAGCGCTTGAGTTCCTTGGTCACCCCGCAACACGCTGAAGAGTTGTCCACAGGCGCGCGCCAGCTCGGTGTCGAGCTGAGCGCCGAGCAGCACGAACGTCTGCTTGGCTACCTGGCCCTGTTGATCAAGTGGAACAAAGCCTACAACCTGACCGCCGTGCGCGATCCGGACGAAATGGTGTCGCGCCATCTGCTCGACAGCCTCAGCGTCATGGAATTTATCCACAGTGACCGCGACAGCTGGCTGGATGTCGGCAGCGGTGGTGGCATGCCGGGCATTCCCTTGGCTATCCTGCATCCGCACAAGCAAGTGACGGTTCTGGATGCCAACGGCAAGAAAACGCGCTTCCTGACCCAGGTGAAAATGGAGCTGAAACTGGACAACCTTACGGTTATCCACAGCCGGGTCGAGGCCTTCCAGCCGGCACAGCCGTTCAGCGGCATCATCTCCCGCGCCTTCAGTAGCATGGAGAACTTCACCAACTGGACCCGCCACTTGGGCGACACCGGGACGCAATGGCTTGCAATGAAGGGGCTGCATCCTGCCGATGAACTGGTAGCATTGCCCGCAGACTTCACAGTGGAAAGCGAGCAGGCCCTGACCGTTCCAGGTTGCCAGGGCCAGCGCCATCTGCTGATACTGCGCCGCAAGGCATGACTGGGAACACACGCAACAATGGCTAAGGTATTCGCAATCGCGAACCAGAAAGGTGGTGTGGGTAAAACCACCACCTGTATCAATCTCGCTGCATCGCTGGCCGCGACCAAACGTCGTGTGCTGCTGATCGACCTCGATCCGCAGGGCAACGCCACCATGGGCAGCGGCGTGGACAAACATGAACTCGAGCACTCGGTCTACGACCTGCTGATCGGGGAATGCGACCTTGCCCAGGCCATGCACTACTCCGAGCACGGTGGCTTCCAGTTGTTGCCGGCCAACCGCGACCTCACGGCTGCGGAAGTTGTGCTGCTGGAAATGCAGGTCAAGGAGAGCCGCCTGCGCAATGCCCTGGCGCCGATCCGCGAGAACTACGACTACATCCTCATCGACTGCCCACCGTCGCTGTCGATGCTGACGCTCAACGCGCTCGTCGCCTCCGATGGCGTGATCATCCCGATGCAGTGCGAGTACTACGCACTGGAAGGTCTCAGCGACCTTGTGGATAACATCAAGCGCATTGCCGCCCGTCTGAATCCTGAGCTGAAGATCGAAGGCCTGCTGCGGACCATGTATGACCCGCGCCTGAGCCTGAACAACGATGTTTCGGCGCAGCTCAAGGAACACTTCGGCGAGCAGCTGTACGACACGGTCATTCCGCGTAACATCCGCCTGGCCGAGGCACCGAGCTTCGGCATGCCGGCGCTGGCGTACGACAAGCAATCGCGTGGCGCACTGGCTTACCTGGCCCTCGCGGGGGAACTGGTTCGCCGTCAACGCCGTCCATCACGCACTGCACAAACAACTTAAGGAATCCGCATGGCCGTTAAGAAACGGGGTCTCGGACGTGGGTTGGATGCACTGCTCAGTGGTCCTTCCGTCAGCGCGCTCGAAGAGCAGGCTGTCAAGATCGACCAGAAAGAACTGCAACACCTGCCGGTCGAGCTGATCCAGCGTGGCAAGTACCAGCCGCGCCGCGATATGGATCCGGAGGCGCTGGAAGAACTCGCGCACTCGATTCGCACCCATGGCGTGATGCAGCCGATCGTGGTCCGCCCGATCGATGGCAACCGCTTCGAGATCATTGCCGGTGAGCGCCGCTGGCGTGCCACCCAGCAAGCCGGCCTGGACACCGTCCCGGCGATGGTGCGCGAAGTGCCGGATGAAGCCGCTATCGCCATGGCGCTGATCGAGAACATCCAGCGCGAAGACCTCAACCCGTTGGAAGAGGCCCTGGCCCTGCAGCGCCTGCAGCAGGAGTTCGAGCTGACCCAGCAACAGGTGGCTGATGCCGTGGGCAAGTCGCGGGTGACCGTGGCCAACCTGCTGCGCCTGATCTCGCTGCCTGAAGCAATCAAGACCATGCTTGCCCATGGTGATCTGGAAATGGGTCACGCCCGTGCTTTGCTCGGCCTTGAAGAAGATCGGCAGGAAGAAGGGGCGCGTCATGTTGTCGCACGTGGCCTCACCGTGCGCCAAACCGAGGCACTGGTGCGCCAGTGGCTCAGCGGTAAACCTGATCCGGTAGAACCGAGCAAACCTGATCCGGATATCGAGCGCCTTGAACAGCGGCTCGCAGAGCGCCTGGGCTCCCCCGTGCAGATACGTCACGGCAACAAGGGAAAAGGCCAGTTGGTTATTCGATATAACTCGCTTGACGAGTTGCAAGGCGTCCTTGCTCACATCCGCTGAAACAATTCCCGTTGTAGCGCGCAGTCGGAAATCACTACCGAATAGTTGAATAGGGGTTAATCCACCCCTATACTCTGCGCGCATTTTGTCGGCACAAATTATGCCAAGTCGATACTGACTTGTTGGTCGACTTCTGAGGAGCAGTTGTGATGGAAATCCGCACGCCAAACCGCCTGCCTTTCCATCGCTGGGCGGTTTTTCCGGTACTGCTGGCTCAATTTGTAGTACTGCTGCTGGCAACGTTGGTGTTGTGGCAGTGGAAAGGGGTGGTCAGTGGATATTCAGGTCTCTGCGGAGGTTTGATTGCCTGGCTGCCCAATATGTATTTCGCCTGGAAGGCTTTTCGCTTTAGCGGAGCCCGGGCGGCACAAGCCATCGTCAAGTCGTTCTACGCAGGCGAGGCTGGCAAGATGATTTTGACGGCAGTGCTGTTCGCACTGACCTTCGCAGGAGTGAAGCCACTGGCGCCGTTAGCAGTCTTCGGCGTCTTCGTGTTGACCCTTTTGGTCAGCTGGTTTGCGCCCCTGCTGATGAATAAAAGACTTTCGAGACCTTAGGGCGTTTGAGGCAACCATGGCAGCAGAAACCGCTTCGGGCTATATCCAG
>Ga0213827_1000503_pt1 | contig 30014 bp, 27 predicted proteins | sample MC6MC0898MG_FD_180669 | JGI IMG/M metagenome (GOLD analysis project Ga0213827, IMG submission 180669) | Enriched soil aggregate microbial communities from Iowa State University, Ames, United States - MC6-MC0898-MG | ecosystem: Environmental > Terrestrial > Soil > Unclassified | place: USA: Iowa...
GCAACGCCGGAATGCCGCCCCACCAGATCGGGTACACCAATGTCAGGTGTTCGGCCCAGGTAATGTCGTTCTGTGCGTTGATCAAATCGGGCTCAAGCAACTGGATCTGGTTATAGCCATCGTGCAAAACCGGATCGAAATCCAGGGTGTCCAGGCGTAGCAAGCGCACCTCATGGCCTGCTTGCGTGGCAGCCTCGACATAACGTTCGGACACAGCGCCGCAAAAGCTTTCGTTCGAAGGGTGGCCGAGGATTACGAGCATGCGTTTGCGCTTCATGACAAATTCCAGGTAATGAAGTGTCAAGGGTAAAGTCTGCCCCTTACGGTAGAGTCAAGCCTTGCCGGTTAGCGGTAGAGACAAACAGTCCAGCAGCGCTCGGCTGGAGCCCGGCAAACCGTCGAATGAGCGGGCGCAGAAACGCAATGTGCGTTGAGCCCGTGGCTGAGGGTGTCGTTGAACGTCAGGGGGGCGAGCCCTGTCAAGGCATGCTCGACCGGCATCACCAACACTGACGGGTCGCGATCAAGCAGGGGGCATGCCGACCTGGGTGGAAGAGGTCAATCCGCAATCGCTACGAAGTGATCTAGCAAAAAACCAATCCGACCGTCGAAAGTGGGTTAGAGACTCTCAGGGTCGCCAAAAAACATTTGGACATGGCTCTAGGGCGGGACCTGTGATTGGAAAAATAATAAATGTACCCCCAAAAATACCCTCGATACCCCCAGCAGGATGCGCGATCGAGAATGGCGATTTCTGAGAGGGGTCGAGGTGGCGCACACCGGATTTCAGTGTACCTCCATGGTGGGATCGCCGGAAGCAAGGATGGACTGTGTCTATCGCCCCGTATGTCACGAACGACAGCTATCGACCCAAAGCGGCCGTTGGTTCAGATCGGCTAAAAGCCAAGAGTCGCCCTTTAGGCAGTATCTGCCGAAGGGGCGATTCAAAGCGTTCCGAAATGGGCGACTGGAGACTAGTTCTCGTAGCGCAGCGTAACGGCAAAGTTGCGGGGTTCGCCGTAGTAGTTGCCAGTGTCCTGGCTGAAAATCGCGGTGTAGTACTTCTCGTCAAAAACGTTGTTGAGGTTCAGTTGCACGCTGAGGTTCTGGTCAATCCGGAAGTTGGCGTTCAAGTCCACCAGATTGTAGGCGCTCTGGGTAATATCATTCAGGTACAGCTTGCTCTGATGGTAGAGGTTGGCGCCCACTCGCCATTGGTCGAACCCACCGGGCAGTTGATAGGTGGTGGCGGCCTTGAACAGTCGCTGTGGCGAGTTCTCGGTGCCATAGGTGTCGCCCTTGCTGGCGCCGGCCACGTATTTCGGATGGCTGTAGGTGTAGCCCATCGACGCGTTCCAACCGGGCATCAATTCACCTGAAACCTCTGCATCGAACCCGCGGTTGCGCACCTTGGCACCCTCGGTGTAGCACCGCGCATCGCGCGTCGGTCCGCACACGCGCCCGGCCTCGGGCACTACCTGTGGAAGGCCGGTCTGATCCACCTGGAACACTGCGACGGCGGTATTCAAACGTCCATCGAACAGCTCGCTCTTCACGCCAACCTCGTAGTTGCTGCCGGTAGTGGGCTCCAGCAACTTGTTGTCGACACTGTAGGTGCTTTGCATCTTGTAGATCTCGGTGTAGCTGGCGTAGACCGAGGTGTTGTCCGTGAGGTCGTAGACGATGCCGCCGTAGGGAATGACCTTGCGATCTTCCTTGAACCGGTCGGTTTTTTTTACTCTATGATTTGCACTGCACATGGGTGGATGGCAGGTTTCCAATCACCCATGTGCGAGCAGCCTCACACAGTTGAGCTAGCCGTTTTCAATACTCGTAACCAGCTTCTCGTAGAGCGGTACGCCATCGCGCAGTCGCGCCAGTAAATCGGGTTCAGTGAGGTCGGCATTGAGTGCCTTGTCTATTACTGTTGCCAGCTCTCGTGCTGGCAAGATGAGCACACCGTTGTCATCGGCCAAGACAAGGTCACCTGGATTCACCGTAACCCCAGCGCAGTTCACTGTCACATTCACCTGGCTTGTGGCGCTTCCGATCAGCTTGGTAGTCAGCTGAGTGGTGCCGCGAGCGAAGACCGGCAACTGGCAAGCACGCAGCTCGTTGATGTCGGTAACTACGCCGTCAACGATGATGCCGGCTGCACCTGCGCAGCGAGCAGCAAACTGCGTGACCGCACCAACGCAAGCGTGGGCATGGTCACCCGCCATGTCGATCACCAGAGCGTCGCCCGGCTGCAGGGAGATCAGGGTGCGATTGACTGCGATGGCATCCGGCTCTGCAAGACGCAACGTCACTGCCCGGCCAACAATGCGTCCGCCCGGCACCATTGCGCGGACTTCGTGGCTGACGAACCCTTGTTCGAGGAAGTGGCCCAGTGTAGCGAAGCTGACCTCTCGCAGCTTTGCGATCAAATCGTTGTCGTTCATTTCCCACGCTCCATGTCGACCAGCTCGGCTATACAGTCGATTTCCAGGCTCACTCCCCACAACTGTACGCAGACGGTTGTACGGGCAGGTGGTGCATGGCCAAGGATTTCCTTGTAAACCTCGTTGAAGGGCGTCAGTTGATCGGGATCTGTCAGGTATGCGTTGACCTTGACGATGTGTGACAGGCTGGAACCAGCTGCGTCGAGGATCGCGGCCAGGTTGGCGAAGGTCTGTCTGACCTGATCTTTGAAGTTATCGGGTTGTTCCTCGAGGCTGCCCAGCGATGGGATCTGGCCGGCGGTAAATACCAGGTGGCCGCTGACCACGGCTTGGGAGTAGGGGCCTACTGGGCTGATGGTGCCAGTGGCGCTGTGGATGCGTTTCATTGAGAGCTCCTTGAAGCGAAGGCGTGCCGCCGGCTCGCCGGCAGCACTTGGTCAGAAATCAGAAAAGCGCCAGGGTGTAGCTGACGATGAGTCGGTTCTGTTCTTGGTTGGGGTCGATCTCGGAGTGCAGCAATCCATGGCGCCAAGCCAGGCCGAGCCCTTTCAACGCACCGTCCTGGACGACATAGTCCAGGCCCACATCCCGCTCCCACTCGGAGGCGTCTTTACCGCTGGTAGTGCGGATGTCATCACCCTTCAGGTACATCAGGGAGAACTTCAGGCCAGGTACGCCGGCAGCGGCGAAGTCGTAGCTGTACTGGGCGAACGCGGTACGCTCGCCTGCTCGGTTGAAGCTCGCGAGCATCCGGTCGGTATAGAGGTAGACACTGGCACCCCCTGCGCCTTTGCTGCTGAGGGAGCCCTGGTTCGGCTGGACGAAGTTGCTACCATCCGACACCGCCTGATAGCCGGCCATGAGCGCGTGGCCCTGGACGGAATAGGTCAGCGCGGCGCTCCAGGTGTGGTTATCGATCTTGCCGTCACCGTCCTCGGTGTAGCCGCCCACGCGGTATCCACTTGCTCGGCCAGCAGCAGAGTCGTTGGCCCCGTCGGCGAAAGTACGGAAGTAGCGCAGATCAGTCCGCAGCGATTGGCCTTCGGAGAGGGGTAGAGTGTGGGTGAGGCCCACGAAGTGCTGGGTGTAATAGTCTTCGAGGTTGGCAACGTAGTATTGCGCCGTGAGTTGTTTGCCTATGCGGTAGTCGCCACCCGCGAACAGGAACTGGTCGCTCTCGCGGGTGCCACCCGATACCGCCAATCCAGTACGGTCACTGGAGGCACGGCCCGTAGCACGATTGAGGCGCCCGCCGGTAAGGGTCAGGCCATCCAGGTCGGTTGAGGTGATCTGGGCACCCTCGAACGTCTGGGGCAGCAGGCGACCATCGTTATAGGTCAGCACCGGAAGCTTGGGCATCAGCGTGCCGTATCGCAGTTCGGTGTTGGCGACTTTCAGCTTGGGTGTCAGGCCCAGGCGACTCCACTGTTGGGCCGCGCCACTGCCGTCGTCGGGGATCATGCTGCTGCCCCGGTGGCGACCATCGCCGCTATCAAGCGTCACGCCCATCAAGCCTAGGGCATCCAGGCCGACTCCGATTGGCCCATCGGTAAAACCGGATTTGAAGTCGAGCACGAAGGCCTGGGCCCACTCTTCGGTTTTGCTCTGGCCGAGGCTGCCGGCCTGGTCGCGAAAGTCGTTATTGAAGTAAAAATTGCGCAGGCCGAGGTTCGCATGGCTGTCGCTTACAAAGTCGGCTTGAGCGAAGGGGGATAAGGCGAAAACGCCTGCACTCATCAGGTACTTTTTCATCGGGAAACTCTTCAAGCGGAAGTAGAAATACTCGCCTTGTGGGCGAGAGAAAGCTCAGGGGGACAGCGCGGAATTACTGCCGTGCTTGGTCGATATCCCGTTTGAAGGTCTCGGTGAGTAGCAGCAGCGCGATCAGAGAAACAACTGCTGAGCCGATCATGTACCAGGCAATTGATGAGCCTTTGCCAGTCCACGACAGCAATGCGGTGGTAACCAGAGGAGTTGCAGCGCTTCCGAGGAGGCCGGAAAGCATGTAGCTGATCGACAAGCCCGAGTAACGCACTCGAGTGCCGAACAACTCGGCGAGGAATGTGGCAATGGGGCCGTAGTTGGCCGCGAATGCCGTCATCATCAGCATGTAACCGGCGAACGCCAGGCCGAGCACTTTGGAATCCATCAGCCAGAACATCGGGAAAGCCACGAGTGCCTCGGCGATGATCCCGCCGATGATGATCGGCTTGCGGCCAACCTTGTCTGAGAGGGCGCCGAAGAACGGCAGCAGGCCGATACAGGCAGCGCAGGAAACCAGCACTACCGTGAGCATTTCGCCACGTGTGAAGCCCAAGGTCTGGGTGCCGTAGGTCAGGCCGAAGGCCACGATCAGGTTGTAGGAGGTGCCAGTGGACATAGTTGCCACGCCACCCAGGACTACCTGCTTCCAGTATTTGCGGAACACTTCGAACAGCGGCACTTTGACTTGGGTGCCTTTGTTCTCCACCGCTTTGAACGACGGCGTCTCATGGATGTTGAGGCGGATGTACAAGCCCAGTCCGATCAGCAGAACGCTGAGCAGGAACGGGACACGCCACCCCCAGTCCAGCAACTGCTCGTTGGTCAGTGTGGTGGCGAACATCAGGAACACGAGGTTGGCCAGCATCGTCCCTGCAGGTACGCCGATTTGAACCCACGAGCCGTACAGTCCACGCTGATGTTTGGGAGCGTGCTCCACGGCCATCAGAACAGCGCCGCCCCATTCCCCACCCAAGGCCAGGCCCTGGATGATGCGCAGTGTCAGCAACATGATCGGCGCCCAGATGCCAACCGATTCATAGCTCGGCAACAGGCCGATGGCGAAGGTGGCCGCACCCATGGTCAGCAGCGAGATGAGCAGCATCGACTTTCGGCCCAGGCGGTCACCGAAGTGACCGAAGAGCGCGGCGCCGATCATCCGGGCGCCGTAGGCTGAAGCAAAGGTGCCGAAGGCGAGGAGGGTGCCTACCAGGGGATCAAAGCCTGGGAAGAAGATCTTGTTGAATACCAGGGCCGATGCCGTGGCGAAAAGGAAAAGGTCATACCACTCAACGGTGGTGCCGATTACGCTAGCAACCGCGACTTTTTTCATGTCGGCGGTGCGTTGTGGTTGCGCGCCGGCAACCTCGGTGTACGCAGGACTGGTCATTGCCGTTATCTCCCGAAAGATGGGTTCTCGTTGTTCTTGGCAGCTGAAAGTGGTGCGGGTCTTTCTTGTTTTTGGGCAAAACGTTCCCGTGGGCCCAGCTTTCTTGAACTGGCTGGGCGCCTGGGTGGATCTGGCTAAGTCAGCGCCTGTCGGCGCGGGTGATTACGGCGTTAAGCAGTACGTCGCAGCCCATGGTCACGTCGTTGGGCAAGGCGTCTTCGGCTTCGTTATGGCTCAGGCCTCCAACGCAGGGGATGAACACCATAGTGGTTGGGCAGTGACGGGCCAGGTGAATGGCGTCATGGCCGGCGCCGCTGACGATTGGCTGGTACGGGTAGCCCAGGCCTTCCATGGCTGTGCGTACTGCATCGATACAGGCCGGATCGAAAGGCGTGGCCGGGCTCAGCCAGTGGCGGTTGATCTGGACTTGCAAGCCACGCTTGGTGGCGATCTGGTCGATGAGGGCACGGGCGCTGGCTTCCATGTCAGCGATGGCGGCGTCTTCGTGATGGCGAAGGTCGAGGGTAAACGCCACGTGGCCAGGTATGGTGTTGCGAGAAGAGCGGGCGATTTGCAATTGGCCAACGGTAACGAGACCTTTGGGTGCGAAGTCGCGTGACAGTTGTTCCAGTTCGGTGATCATTTCCCCTACGCCGAACAAGGAGTCGCGGCGCAGAGGCATTGGCGTGGTGCCTGCGTGAGCGGCCTGGCCACTGATCTCGATGTCCAGCCAGCAGATCGCTTGCCCACCCGTGACCAACCCTACGGGCAGGCCGGCGTCCTCCAGGATTGGGCCTTGCTCGATGTGTGCTTCGAAGTAAGCGTCGAACTCCCGGCCCAGAGCAAGCTCACCCGCGTAGCCGGTTTGTTCCAACGCTTCGGCCACGCTGACGCCTTCAGCATCGCGGCTGGACAGTGCTTGGGCGAGGGGCAGCTCGCCCGTGAACACCGCCGAGCCGAGCATGGCAGGCGTAAAACGAGCGCCTTCTTCGTTCGTCCACACCGCAATTTCCAATGGGCGCTCAAGCTGCAGGCCTTTGTCCTGGAGGCTGCGTACCACTTCCAGGCCGGCAAGCACACCGTAGATGCCATCGAAGCGACCGCCCTTCGGTTGAGTGTCCAGATGGCTGCCCATGACCACAGGGGGCAGGGCGTCATTGCGGCCTGGCAGGCGGGCGAACAGGTTGCCGATCGCGTCGACATGGATGCTCATGCCGGCCTCGCGGCACCAGCTCGCGAACAGCTCGCGTCCATCTCGGTCTTCTTTCGACAGTGCCAGGCGGCAGTTGCCGCCCTTGGCAGTCGGGCCGACCTTGGCCATGTCCATGAGGCTGTCCCACAGCCGTGTGCCATTGCATGTATGCATGATGTGAATCCTCAAACAGGCGGTGGGATCAGTATCCGAGCGCGGGGTCTACTTGGTTCAGGAGGGGTTCAGCGCAGGCCAGGCGCCGAGCGTTCTCGGCCACTTGCTGGGCAATGCAGTCGTGAGACGCGCATGAGGCCATGTGGGGTGTGACGACGATGCCCGGCGTGCTCCAGAGGCGGCTGTCCAATGGCAGCGGTTCTTTTTCGAACACATCCAGCAGCGCACCGCGCAGTCGGCCACTGTTGATGGCGTTGACCAGGTCATCCACCTGCAGGTGCTGCCCGCGTCCGCAGTTGATCACTGCCGCGTTCGGCGCCAAGGCTTCAAAGGTTTTCTGGCAGAGAATGCCGCGAGTGGCATCGGTCAACGGCAGCAGGTTGATCAACAGGTCGAGGCCATCCAGGAATTGATCGAACGCCCCAGCGCCTGCGAATGTGCGCACGCCGTTCAGCTGCCTGGCACTCCTCGACCAACCTCGGACCGCATATCCGGCCTCGGCCAACTCGCCGGCAATGGCGCCTCCCAGGGAACCGAGCCCCATCACACCGATGCGGTATTCGGCAGCGAGGCGTTGAGGATGACGTTGCCATACCTGCTGCTGTTGTTGGGCAAGTGCGCGGTCGAAGTCCCGGTGGTAGTGGATGACCGCCCAGCGTACATACTCCGCCATTCCTTGCCGGTGAGCCGGATCTACGACTCTGCACACCGGCAATGCTGGCTGGCTCGAGTCGTTGGCCAGGTGATCAACACCAGCCGCCACCGAGTGGATCAGCTTGAGGTTGGGCAAGGCACTGAGGCTGCCTGCGGGAGGGAACCAGCACGCGGCTACCTGTGCCTCCTGGGCAGCGGGATCGTTGGCCAGCACCACGTGTAGCTGGGGAGCGCTGCGCGCGAAGGCAGACTGCAGTTGGCCCAGAAGTGCTTGGTCGGTTGAAAGCAATACCAGCGGTTTCATGAGCAGTACGACTCGCGTTGCTGTTCGATCAAGGTCAAGGCAGCGTCCCAGCTCAGGGTGATGATCTGCGCAGACTCGTCGCGTTGGAACTGTGCGGCGGTGTGGCGGCACACTTCTTCGCTGGGGTAGATGAGCTTGCTGCCGCCGGCCAATGCTTGCACTTGCGCCTGGCAGGCGCGTTCCAGGAAGTGAATCTCGTGGAAGGCCTCGGCAACACTGGCGCCGCCGGCCAGCAGGCCATGGTTGCGCAGGATCATCGCTTTGTGGGTGCCGAAGTCGGCGATCAGCCGCTCACGCTCATCCAGGGACAGGGCGATGCCCTCGTATTGGTGGTAGGCCAGCTTTTCGTAGAACTTCAATGCATGCTGGCTGATCGGCAACAACCCTTGCTCTTGGGCTGACACGGCTATGCCAGCAGCTGTATGGGTGTGGATCACACAGTGCATGTCCGGGCGGGCCATGTGGATCGCCGAGTGGATCACGAAGCCGGCAGCATTCACCCGGCGTTCACCAAAAGCCTCGTCGACGACGTTGCCATGCTGGTCAATTCGTACCAGGTCACTGGCGCGCATCCGGTCGAAGATCACGCCGTATTGGTTGATCAGGAAGTGATGCTCAGGCCCAGGAATACGCAGTGTGATGTGGGTGTCGATCAAATCGGTCATGCGGAAGTGCGCCACCATCCGGTACAGCGCGGCCAGTTCGCAGCGTGCCTGCCATTCGACATCGCTAATGTTGTGCGGCTTGCTCATGAATACTCCTGGTTAACGTGCGATGGCGGGGGTGGGGTGCTGCTGCTCGCCACGCAGGCGAGAGAGACCACAGACGCCGATCAAGGAAAGCGTGGAGAGCGCGGTGAAGAACACGGCGAGTGGCAGCCACTGGCCGGCGAATAGGTCGGCCAGCAATGTGCCGATAATCGGCGTGCTGCCCCCGGCGATGGCGCAAATCAACTGGTAGGCCAAAGAGATCCCGGAGTAGCGCAGGTGAGCAGGGAAGGCCTGAGTCATGTAGCCGGCGATCACCGCATACAGTGCCGAGAGCGTGACCACTGCCATCGCGATGCCGGCTGTCATCAACACCAGATTCTGGGTGCCGACCAGCATGAACATGGGGTAGGGCACAGCCATGCACAGCAGGGCTACCAGCTTAAGGAAGCGGCCTTCACCGATGCGTTCAGCCAGCAGCGCGGCCAGTGGCTGGGTCAAGAACTGCAGGATGGTCACCAGGAACAGGCAGTCGAGGATGGTTGCTCGAGGGATGCCCTGGTAGGTGGTGACGTAGGTAATCATGAAGGTGTTCGTGAAGAAGAAACCGGCGGAGCCGATGGTCACCGCGAGCGCGGCGAACAGGATCTGCCTCCAGCAGTCACGTACCACTTCCAGTACCGGGTATTTGACGACTTCCTGCTTGGCCTTGGCGGCTTGGAATTCAGGGCTTTCCTCGACGCCGAAACGGATCGCCAAACCAACCAGCATCAGGACGCCGCTGGCCAGGAACGGCAGTCGCCAACCCCAGCTCAGGAACTCTTCGGGCTCCAAGGAAGACACCAAGCGGAATGCGATCAGCGCGAGCAGCAGGCCTGCCGGGCTGCCGAGCTGAGCGAACGAGGCATAGAACACTTTCCGTTTGGCCGGCGCATGCTCACTGGCCATCAGGACGGCACCACCCCACTCACCGCCGACGGAGATCCCCTGGACAATTCGCAGGGCAATCAGACCGATGGGGGCCCAGATACCAGCACTGGCGTAGCTGGGTAGCAGGCCGATGCCTGTGGTGGCCAAGCCCATGAGAACCATGGTGACCAGCAGCATTTTTTTACGGCCCAGACGGTCGCCCAGATGGCCAAAAACCATGCCGGCCATTGGTCGGGCAACAAAGCCTACGGCGAAGGTGCCGAATGCCGCCAGGGTGCTGAGCAAGGGGTTGCTGCTCGGGAAGAACACCTGACCGAGCACCAGTGCAGCCGCCGTGGCGTAGATGTAGAAGTCGTAGAACTCGATGGTGGTGCCGACAAATGCGGCAGCCGCCGCACGACGCGGCTGGTTGGACGTATGCATGCAAAGCCCTTCTTAGAGTTATAGGCAGGTGGGCAGGTTTGGCTAAGCCGGTCGCGCTCTGTTCGGCGCTTTCGGGTTTTATCGCCCTGGGGCTATGATTAGTCAATTTGCTAATTCTTATCCGGCGTATTAGCAGCGCTACTAACGGCTATCCAAATGAATCCTCCAAGCTCTAGATCTGACGCATTGATCAACAAATGGGAGGGGCGTCGATTCCTCAACGACCGCCTGGACTGGAACCTGCTGCGTACCTACCTCGCCATTGGCCAGGAGGGCAGCATCAGCAGAGCTGCAGCAAGGCTGCACGTGACCCAATCAGCGGTCAGCCAAGCTCTCCGACGACTGGAGGAGCAACTTGGCTGCGCCTTGATAATGCGCGGAGGCTCGCGTTTTGACCTGACGGCGGCAGGTGAGGAGGTGCTGCGCATCGCCATCGACATCTATGGCGATGTTTCGCGCATCAGTGCGGCGGTGGAGAAGGAAAGCGATGATGTTGTAGGCAAGGTGAGGTTGCTGAGCGTCAGTCGAGTGCAGTCACAGGTATACGACGACTTCCTCGGAGATTTCCATGAGGCACATCCACGTGTGGAGCTGGAAATCGATGTCATGCGAAGTGCTGACATCATCAGTTCTCTACTGCAGAAAACCGCCACAGCCGGCGTTGGCCTGTGCCGAATCCCGCAGCCCAAGTTGGAACAGCGCCTACTGGTTAGCCAGCGTTATGCGTTCTTCTGCGGCGTGCGGCATCGCTTGTTCGGACGTACCGATGTGACTCTCGAGTCGCTGCGGGGAGAAAACTTTGTGAGCTTTGTCAGCGATCAGTTGGGAGGCAACCTGTCGCCGCTTGCGATGTTCCGCGACCAGCATGGGTTCACCGGGCGCATCGTTGCTTCCTCCCCAAGTGTTGAAGAAGTTCAACGGCTCGTCTGCGCCGGCTTCGGAGTAGGTTGCATGCCTGAGCACCTGCTTCATGAGGATGTCGAGAGGGGGCTGCTATGGCGTTTGCCGCCAGCTGAAGGCATCGTCAACGCGGACTTGCACTTGCTCTGGAACAGAGAGCAGAGGATGACCATGGCGGAGACGGTGTTCCTGGAGAGCTTCCGGCACTGTCTCGCTCAGGCATCGCTCGTTTGAGCGGGATGTGGGTGTGTTGAGGCAGCTCAGCCGAAACGACCGCAGTGTTTGGCTGCGGTCGCTCTGTTTCGCTACTCGGCATTCAGCAGTCGCTGCCGGCCCAACACGCTGTTGAGCCGATCATCATCATCGAGGTTGCTCTCGCACAGCATCTCAGCAACGCCGGCACCTGCCTCGACTTTCTCCAACCAGTACATCACCGCCTTTTTCATAAACCAGTGAGGGGTGCGATCTAGAAGCACCGCAGCTTCCTTGATGCGCTCTTTGGTCAGGGCGTCGAGTTTGATGCCTGTTGTCGTCGAGCTCACGAGCGCCACCTCACGACGCTGTCATGGCTACAGGGGCTGTTGCTTTAGCCTTTCGTTGATAGGCGAGCAGCAGACCGATGTACCAGAAAGGCATCACGTACAGCGCGGTTCGAGTATCTGCTTCCAGTGCCAGCAAGCACAGCACGAACATCAGAAACACAATCGAGAGCACTGCTGTGAACCTGCCGCCAGGGAGCTTGAACGTTGAACGCTGGTGAGCTTGTGGGCTTGTGCGTCGGTACGCCAGGTACGAGAACAGAATCAACGACCAGGTCACAACCACCATGACCGCTGAGATAGTCGAGACCAGTGTGAATACGCCCATCACATCTGGGATGACAAACAACAGGGTCAGGGCGATGGTCATGCACAGACCGGAGAACATCAAGGCGCGGATTGGAGTGCCGGAGCCCGACAAGCGACCGAAAGCTCGTGGTGCTTGTTTGTTGTGAGACAGGCCATACAGCATTCGTGAGCCGGAGTACACCCCGCTATTGGCGGAGGAGGCGGCGGATGTCATCACAACGAAGTTGATCATCCCTGCTGCAGCGGGCAGGCCACCCAGCAGGAACAGCTCAACGAAGGGGCTTCGGTTTGCTGGGACATGGGCCCAGGAAATTACGCTGATGATGCAAGCGAGTGCCGCGACATAGAACAGAAGGATGCGCAGCGGGATGGTGTTGATGGCTTTTGGCAGTGTCTTTTCAGGGTTGTGGGCCTCGGCTGCAGCAGTGCCGATGAGCTCAGTGCCCACGAATGAGAAAATGGCAATTTGGAAGCCAGCCAGGAAGCCCAGCACGCCATGCGGCATCATCACACCCGGCTCTACCAAGTGGCTGAACGATGCGGTGATACCATCGGGGGATGTGTAAGAGGTCGCGACCATGTAGAGGCCGGTCAGCACCAGGGCTACGATGGCAATGATCTTGATGAGGCCGAACCAGAACTCCACCTCACCGAAAGCTTTCACAGCCAGCATATTCAGGGCAACGAGAAGGAACATCGTTCCGAAGGCTGGTATCCACGTGGGAAGGTCAGGGAACCAGTATTGCAAGAACCCTGCGACTACTACGACATCGCCCACTGCTACTACCACCCAGCTCAGCCAGTATGACCAGGCGAGGATAAAGCCGGCCCGAGGGCCTAGGTGATGGTGGACAAGCTCTGCAAATGAGCCCATCTCCAGGTTGGCGAGGAGCATTTCGCCCATTGCACGCATGATGCAGAAAACGAAGAAGCCGATGATTGCGTAGACGAGAAGAATTGAGGATCCGGACAGGGCGATCATTTTTCCAGAGCCCATGAACAGGCCTGTACCGATTGCGCCGCTAATTGCGATGAGTTGTATATGTCTGTTCTGAAGACGTCGCTTCAGTTCTCGACCATCGCCTGTGGCCGCTTCTCGCGAATTGCACGTTTGATGCATATATGACCTCTTATTCTTTTTTTGTGAAAAAAACCGCTCCCCGCCCTCAAGAAGAAGGTGAAGTCTTAGCGCGGTGCTCTAAATTTTAAGCCCGCTAACAAAGCCGAAGGTGGAGTGGTAAATACGCAGACGATAAAGGCAAGCTCAATATTGAGCTCATTCACCAGGCTTATTAAGTTGTTGAAAATCTCACCAAGCCAAGTGTTTACCCCTCTGTCTGAATCCGTCCTGATGGGCTTGAACGGCCATTCTGCCAGTCATAGTTGCCAATCGGAACGCTACAAACTGCTACTCAGAGCAGTCGTACTTAGCAAAGTGAATAGAATCTGTAGCAATGTGCTAGGACGCACTAGCGTGGTGCAAAAATGCTCTGGGGGCCTACATCTTGAAGGTCGATAGCAGGATGCTGGTCTCGGTGTTCTCGATGTGCTGGATGGAGCGAATTGTGTTCAGGGCCTTATCGAAGGCTTCCAGGGTGTCTGCGCGAAGCTCCGCCATGAGATCCCAGCGACCGTTCGTGGTGTGGATCGCCACAACGTTCGGGTGGCCGCGCAATGCGTGTTTCACCTCGGCGGCGTGGTGGCCACTGATGCTGATGCTAGTGATAGCCCGTACCCCCCGTTCTATGGCATCGGACTGAAGCCGGATCGTATAGCCCATGATGATGCCTTGTTCCTCAAGCTTGGCGATGCGGTTTTGAACCGTAGCTCGAGCGACCTTCAGCTTCTTAGCCAGGGTCATCACAGGCGTCCGAGCGTTGTCTCGGAGAAGAGCGATCAGCTCACGGTCGGTGTTATCCATTTGCCTCGTTCCATCCATATTGCTGTTTTTAGTGAGCAGATTGTCTAGAAAGCTGTGAAATCTGGCAACCTGCATGCTTCAAATTGCTTCATTTCTTCATCAAGATTTCGGAGGCCAAAAAATTTATAGATAGCGACCGCTTTGCACACCATTAGGGCGGGCGCACTTTTAAGGTGCATAACAATGACGCATTTCATCGACGTGCCTACTATGTCCGATCTGGTTTGTGATATCGGCGTAGTTGACTTTCTGGGTGAACTTTCTGAAGTTATTCGCGATGACTTCAAGCGCTGGCCTGAATTTGACAAGTCAGCGCGGGTGGCGAGCCACTCGGAAGTTGGGGTAATCGAGTTGATGCCTGTGGCGGATACCAGTCAGTACGCGTTCAAGTACGTGAATGGACACCCATCCAATACCTTCAAGGATCTCCACACTGTGATGGCCTTCGGCGTCTTGGCGGACGTCCAGACAGGTTATCCGGTGCTGCTTTCCGAGCTGACCATCGCTACTGCGCTGCGTACTGCTGCAACCTCGCTGATGGCCGCCAAAGCGTTGGCCCGTCCGAACTCGAGGAAGATGGCTCTCATCGGCAACGGCGCTCAAAGCGAATTCCAGGCGCTCGCCTTCCATAAGCACCTGGGCATCCAGGAGATCGTTGCCTATGACGTCGACCCTCAGGCAACCGCAAAGCTGATCCGCAACCTGCAGGAATACACCGACCTGAAAATCACCCGTGCCCTGAGCGTTGCTGAGGCAGTTCGTGGTGCAGATGTCGTGACCACTGTCACTGCAGATAAAGCCTACGCCACCATCATTACCCCGGAAATGCTTGAGCCTGGCATGCACCTGAACGCCGTTGGCGGCGACTGCCCTGGCAAGACTGAACTTCACGCTGATGTACTGCGTAAGTCTCGAGTATTTGTGGAGTACGAGCCACAAACCCGCATCGAGGGTGACATCCAGCAGCTCGAAGCCGACTCTCCTGTTGTTGACCTGTGGCGTGTGCTGACCGGTGAGCAGGAAGGGCGCCAGAGCGATGACCAGATCACCGTCTTCGACTCTGTTGGTTTCGCTCTGGAGGACTACTCGGTGCTGCGTTATGTCTTGGAGCAGGCGCAAAAGCGAGGCGCCGGCACCAAGATCGACCTCGTGCCGTGGGTTGAGGACGATCCGAAAGATCTGTTCAGCCATACCCGTGGCCGTTCCGCCAAGAAACGCATCCGACGCGTTGCATAACTACAAGATCAGCATCCCAACATCGGTATTTCTGAATGGCATTCCCTACGCGTTCGATTCAAGCGCCTGCAGCAGTGGTAATGGTCAAGCCTCACGCTTTTACCCCTAACCCGGAAACCGCTGCGGATAACTCGTTCCAAAGCTCAAACCACGACATCGCGGCGCAAGCCCTTGCGGAGGTGGCTCGAGATGAGGTGGCTCAGGCTGCCGGAAGGCTGGAGGCCGAGGGTGTCCGGGTGCATCTGTTCGAGGACTTTGGCGAGAACAACACTCCTGACTCTGTCTTCCCGAACAACTGGTTCTCCACTCACCCTGGCGGCCACGTGGCCATCTACTCGATGTACTCTCCCAATCGTCGGCGTGAGCGCCGTGCCGACGTGATTGAAATGCTCAAGCAGGAATACCGAGTTCAGGACGTCATCGACTACTCTGGCCTCGAGCAAGATGAGCTCTTCCTGGAGGGCACTGGTGCAATGGTGTTCGACCACATGTCTCGCGTGGCCTACACCGCCCGTTCCAACCGAGCTGATCCGATTGCCCTGGAGCGATTTAGCACGCACTTCAATTTCGAACCGATGGTGTTCGATACGGCGGATGAGAAGGGCGCACCGATCTATCACACCAACGTCCTGATGTGCGTGGCCACCGAGTTCGCACTTGTTGGTTTTGGCACCTTCACGAACAAGGCCCGTGCTGAAGAGGTTCGCATGCGACTGGTGGAGTCCGGTCGAGAAGTCATCGATCTGAGCAACAAGCAGATCGCAGAGTTTGCTGGCAATGCCATCGAACTGTCGGGCCGCGATGGACGGATCCTGGCCCTGTCACGTCGGGCATTCAACAGCCTGACGCAAGATCAGCGAGCTCGCATCGAGCGTTCCGCCAGGCTGGTGCCGTTGGATGTGCCGACTATCGAGATGGCTGGTGGCTCGGTGCGATGCATGATCGCTGGGATTCACCTCTCTCCTCGCAAGTAGTCCAGTGAAAATCCCCACCCTTTGAGGTGGGGATTTTTTTCGTCACCGCGTCAGGCTGTCGAAGCCCTGAAGCGTGTTGACCGCGTTGATGCCGATCTCATCAACCATATAGCCAGCTTCCATCACAAACAGCGTCGGTGTTCCAGCATTCGCGATGGCCTCACCCATCTGGATGAAGTTGTTGCTGGTCAGCCGGAAGTGACTGATCGGATCATGTTCGAAGGTATCCACACCCAGGGAGATGACCAGGAACTCAGGTTGGTGGGCCTGGACGCGTTTGATAGCGTCGGCCAAGGCCACGCTGAAGGTGTCCCAAAGGGTGCAACGAGGCAGTGGGTAGTTGGCATTGAAGCCCTCACCGTTACCCACCCCTTTCTCATCAGCAAAGCCTGAAAAATACGGATAGGACACGGACGGGGCGCCGTGGATTGACGCAAAGAACACATCGACGCGGTCGTAGAAGATGTTCTGCGTGCCGTTGCCGTGGTGGAAGTCGACGTCCAGGATGGCCACTCGTTCTGCACCCCGGCTGAGGCAGCACTCAGTAGTGACTACCGCGTTGTTGAGATAGCAGTACCCGCCCATGTACTCACGAGCTGCATGGTGTCCTGGCGGTCGGCACGCAGCGAAAGCATCTCTCTCGCTATCAATGACTCGCTCCATGCCGGTCAGTGCGACATCCGCGCTGCTGCGTACGGTTTCCCACGTACCTGAGGTGATCGGCGAGCCGGCATCCATGGCGTAGAAGCCAAGCTTGCCATCAATGAAGCCCGGTTCTTGGTCATTGGCCAGGTCTCGAACCGGCCAAACCAGAGGAAGTGCGTCGTGTGTCCTCCCAGTTGCCACCCACTCTTGCCCAATCACACATCATTGAGATTCATCGGTGTTGCGACACTCGCCACGCTGAGGCTTGGGGCGATAGCGTTGAACCAACGCGAGGACGCACGGTAGCCATTACGACAAGCGGGGTGACCAAAGTACTCACATCCCAACTGGTGCGATTATAGCCAGCGATTCTGCTTCCGGCTTCGTCAATCGCTTCCAGCAGAGCAGGGCTTGCATAACGCCTTCTTCATCGGTGCCTCGGCATTTCCCCAGATATTTGGCTACAAGCAACTGTCTTGATGGGTGCCTTGACCTCATTGGCCGCGTATCACATCGGTGCAAGCATGAGGTGAGTAAGCGTGACAAAACTCATCCCATTGCCGGCCTGCGAGCCTCTGCTGATGAATGCAGGACCGATACCCAACAGGTCGACTTCATCAATAGCTGCAGCACAGACAAGCGGGCGGTCTTTCGCAGCATGAGTGAATTGGTGATGTATAGCTTGTAGTGCCTGACCGATGAGAACCGGTTGGCGAATTACTCGATACTCTGGAGCTGGACGAAGTCGAGCCTCTGACGTATGGGATCTGCTGCTGAGGTCGATGCAACGGCATCGCGTGGGGTTGAGTTGGAGCAGGTGTGTGCGCTTTGGTTGAGTGCTTCAGGCGCGACGGCCGGGCTAGGCCCGGCAAGTTTTCGGCGGTTCAGATCTGCGCTGCGGTGCTCTTGATCGCTGCGAGCTCTGGATGGGCGACCAATTTATCGATGTGCAGTTCGTCGTCGCTCATCCAGGTCTCGGTCAGCACTCGATAATGCTCCATGTCGCGGCAGCGCATGCGCAGGCTGTAGTCGAAGTGGCCACTAATCAGTCGGCACTCATACACCTGTGGGCAGGCGCGAACGGTGGCCTCGAAGGCTCTTTGCGCCGCGCGCCCGCTCTGGTTGGACAAGGCCACTAGAACCAGCAGCAACAAGCCCGGCGAGACTGTCTGTAAGTCGATTATCGCACCATACCCACGAATCACCCCACGCCGCTCGAGCTTACGCACCCGCTCAAGGCAGGGCCTGGGCGTCAGGTGAACGAGGGTCGAGAGCTTCTCATAGGTAATCCGGCCTTGATGGCGCAGTACGTTGATGATGGCTTCGTCGATGCGGTCCAGTGCCCCAGAGTGGGGCGTCTTGGCCTTGATATCCATGGTTGGTGTGGTTTCACTTCAGACGGTTGGAAAGGAACTGGCGTAGTCGCTCGCTTTGAGGCTGGTCGAGGATTTCGGCGCTGCCGTATTCTTCGACCAGGCCCTGATGCAAGAACAGCACTTGGCTTGACACCCGGCGGGCGAAGCCCATCTCGTGGGTCACCATGAGCATGGTACGTCCTTCCTCGGCGAGCGTCTGTATCACCTTGAGCACTTCACCCACTAGCTCAGGGTCGAGCGCTGAGGTGGGCTCATCGAACAGCATGATTTCCGGTTCCATTGCCAAAGCGCGGGCGATGGCCACCCGCTGTTGCTGGCCTCCAGACAGAAACGCGGGATATTGCTCGGCGGCACGTGCCGGTAGACCGACCTTGTCCAGGTAGATGCGCGCACGTGCTTCAGCTTCCTTGGCGCTGATGCCTAGGACTTTGCGTGGTGCCAAGCAGATGTTCTCAAGTACCGTCAAGTGGCTCCACAAGTTGAAGTGCTGGAACACCATGGCTAGGCGCGTGCGTAGGTTCTGCAGTTGCGCCGGTGCTGGAGTACGGGTGCCGGGGCGCATCTGCAGGGTTTGGCCGTCGAGCGTGATGCTGCCAGCGTCGGGTTGCTCCAAGAAGTTGATGCAGCGTAAAAACGTGCTTTTACCCGAGCCACTGGCGCCGATTAGGCTAATCACGTCGCCTTTGCGTGCTTCCAGGGACACTCCCTTGAGCACCTGGTGGTCACCATAGTATTTGTGCAAGCCTTCGACGCTGAGCTTGCTGGTGGTAGTGAGAGTGGGCGCGGTGGGGGTGGTTTCGGTCACGGGCACGGACAGGGCAGAAAATGGCATCGGATCAGCCTCGGGCAGGGTTCAGGAAGCGCATCCAGCGGCGCTCGGCCAGCCGGAACAGGCCAACCAGGGCAAACGACAGCAGCATGTACAGGAGCGCGGCAAGGCCGAATGCCTGGAATGTCAGAAAAGTCGCGGCATTGGCATCGCGTGCTACCTTGAGAATGTCGGCAACTGTCGCGGTAAACGCTAGAGACGTGGCGTGCAGCATCAGGATCAGTTCGTTGCTGTAGGCTGGAAGTGAGCGGCGCAAGGCCGCTGGCAGAACCAGAAACAGGTTGAGCTTCCAGCCACGCAGGCCATAGGCTTGGGCCGCTTCCATCTCGCCATGGGGAATGTTGTGGATGGCGCCGGCAAAGATCTCCACGGTGTAGGCGCAGGTGTTGAGCACGAACGCTAGTAAGGTGCAGTTCAAGGCATTACGCAGAAACTGGTCGAGCAGGGCGTGATCGCGCACTACCTCCAGACTGTAGAGGCCGGTGTAGCAGATCAGCAGTTGGATATACAGCGGGGTGCCGCGAAATACGAACGTATACAGTTGCACCGGTAGGCGCAGCCACATCTTCCGCGAAACCCGCGCTAGGGCAAGTGGCAGCGACAGCACCAATCCGAGCACCATGCTGACCACGAATAGCCAGAGGGTCATGGCCAGCCCGGACAGGCCGTTGCCATCACTGTAGAGGTAGGCCTGACCATATTCCTGAAGCAGTTCGATCATCGGGCCAGCTCCCTGATGCCATTGTTATAGCGCCGCTCAAGGTACTTGAGCAGGCAGTTTGAGAGTGTGGTGATGAGCAGATACACGAGACCGGCGATGCTCAGGAAAAACAGCATCTCATTAGTGGTCTTGCCAGCGTTTTGCGCGGCCTTGACCAGGTCTGCAAGGCCAATGATCGACACCAGCGCAGTCGACTTGAGCAGCACTAGCCAATTATTGCCAAGCCCTGGCAGGGCGAAGCGCATCAACTGTGGAAACAACACCAATCGAAACCGCTGAGAGCGGCTCAGACCATAGGCGGTGGCTGCCTCCAACTGGCCGGCGGGGACACTGAGGATCGCCCCGCGAAAGTTCTCAGTAAAGTACGCGCCATAGATGAAGCCCAGGGTCAGCACGCCTGCACTGAAGGGATCGATTTCAACATAGTCCCAGCCCAGTGATTCGGTCAGGTCGTTTAGCCAGATCTGCAGGCTGTAGAACAGAAGCAGGATCAATACCAAGTCTGGGACGCTACGGATCAGCGTGGTGTAGAGGGTGGCCGGCACGCGCAACAGGGGCGAACGCGAGAGTTTGGCGCATGCCCCCAGCAGGCCGAGAAACAGGCTCAGGGCTAGTGCCAGCAGCGCCAGCTTGACGGTCATCCAGGTGCCTTGGACCAGCATAGGGCCGAAGCCTTGCAGGCCGTTCGAGAAGAAGTCGTTCATCGCAAAAGGGTCTCGCTAGAGGCGACTCATCGCCGAGCAGGCCCGCCCCACGCGTCAGTACGGTAGCAGGCTTGCTCGCGATCAGATCAGGGGATCATTCGTTGTAGATGTCCAGCTCGCCGACGTACTTCTTCTGAATCAAAGCATAGGTGCCGTCGGCGTGGATCGCGGCAATACCTTTGTCCAGCAATGCCTTGAGTTCAGTGTCGGTGGTGCGCAGTCCTATAGCGATGTCAAGGGGCAGGGTCGGATCCTTTATAGCCGGGCCGCTCTTGAAGTTGGCGCCCTCAGGCTTGGTCAGGAAGTTCAGCTGGGCTTCAAGCTTGTCTGTGACCGTGGCATCCAGGCGACCGTTGAGCAGGTCTGCGTAGTTCTGGTCCTGAGACTGGTAAGCCTTGACCTGCGCACCGAGTTGGGAGAGCTTGGCGCGAGCGTAGGCCTCCTGCAGCGAGCCTTGGAGCACGCCGATCTGCTTGCCCTTGAGAGACTCGGGGGTATCACCGAAATCGGCCGACTTGCGCACTATCACTGAGGTTGGGCTGAGGTATAAGCGGTCACTGAAGGCGATCTGCTTGAGTCGCGCGGGGGTTACCGCCATGGACGACATGATGGCGTCGAACTTGCGAGCACGAAGGGCCGGGATCATCCCGTCGAACTCGTTGTGTACCCAAGTGCACTTGACTTGCAGCTTGGTGCAGATGGCGTTGCCTAACTCGATGTCGAAGCCCTGTAGGCTGCCATCGGCGGCGACTGATTCGAAAGGTGGGTACTGGGGAAAGACGCCGAAGCGGATCTCAGTCCACTCCTTAGCCTGGACGGCGGCGGTGGCGCACAAGGAGAACAGCAAGGCGCCGAGGCGAATTCGTTTAAAGGTCATGGATTGGGTCCCTGGTGTTGTTGTTAGTAATAGGGCAGTAGAAAGGAAGTCGCTGTTTTGCTGTTGTTCTTGGTGTTGTCGCTGACACTTTGGTCATGGCTCAGCATGCGTGAGCTGCGCCGGACTTTTTTGTTGTTTGACGCAGGCTCGAGTGACTGTTTCAGCTGTAAAGTTGTAATTCGCAGCGGAATCGGCTGATGTCATATGAAAGGGCAAATTTACGACAGCGGCTTCACTTGTTGTTGTGCCATTGGACCGCGTTGAGCTGAGCGGCAGCCCAACGGTTTTCAGCGAAGCTCTGCGCGAGCTTCGCTGCATCGGGTGGAGGAGCGCAGAGATGTTCTTTGGATGCTCTAGGGTTGGCACAAACCTGTTATCATTAGCGATTACCAACTTCCAAGTCACGCCTAGCATATAGAACAACGGTGGATCGACTTTGAGGGCGAAGCGAACGCGCTATCTTCCTGCCACTCGTACAGTGCGGGCCACGTCGTCAAGTCCCGGTAGCGGGCCAGCTCATCTCACGACCCCAACCAAATTGCTTGAAATCTCCAAGTGGGAGGGCGGGGTCGACCACGCGGGGTGTATTGATGGTCACCGTATCCGCCTTGAGTCCATTGCCTTGAGCCAGGTTTCACCGGCGTGGTCTGCAGCCGTGACGAGACACTAGGCGACAGTCTCTGCCCCTAACCATTATGGATCGGCAGCGATCGACCTGCACTGCCGCACCCGGTACAGCAAAAATAGTCGTGAAGCGTACTATTACAGCAATTTCCGTCGCCATAGCCCGCTAGTACGACATTTGTCGTCTGCCCGCGTGCTGGAGACTTGTGGCGTCGGGCCAAATGCCCGCAGAAACACAATCCGCCGCATGACTTGCTATGGACGACTCCTATGAAGCGACACACCCTGAGCCACCTAACACTTGCCTTGGCGCTGGTCGCGTGCACCCGCGTCAGCCTCGCTGCGCCAGTGCTCAACACCCAAATCGCCGACCCTGTAGCTTCGGTAAGTGCAACTGAAAGCAACGCTTGGCTCGAGATCAATCAAGCTGCGTTCGAGAACAACATTACCCGCCTGCAGAAGTTGGTGGACGGTAAAAGCAAGATCTGTGCAGTCATGAAAGCCGATGCCTACGGCACCGGCCTTGCCTTACTGGCCCCGTCAGCGATCAGGATGGGGATCGAGTGCATCGGTATCACCAGTAACGAAGAGGCGCGGGTGCTCCGCGAACAGGGTTTCAAGGGGCGACTTATGCGCTTGCGTACCGCCACACGGGCCGAGGTAGAAGGCGGCCTGGCGTACAACCTCGATGAAATGGTCGGTAACCTGACCGTGGCGCATGAGTTGGATGCGCTGGCGCATGCCGCCGGGAAAAAACTGCGCGTCCACCTGGCTCTGAACTCCGCGGGCATGGGCCGCAATGGCCTGGAGATGTCGACCGAGCAGGGCAAGCAAGACGCTCAAACGATTGTGGCGCTGCCTAACCTGGAACTGGTCGGCATCATGACTCACTTCCCGGTCGAGGAACGCGACGATGTGCTCAAAGGGCTGGCGCAGTTCAAGTCACAGTCCAGCTGGTTAATCAAGGCGTCCAACTTGGACCGCAGCAAACTGCTGCTGCACTGCGCCAACACCTTCGCCACACTCGAAGTGCCCGAGGCTTGGATGGACATGGTCCGCCCGGGCGCTGCGTTGTATGGCTATCCGGTGGGCGGGCACCTGGAGTTCGAGCGCGTCATGCAGTTCAAGTCGCGCGTGGCGGCGGTCAACCCGTATCCGGCGGGCAGCGGCATCAGCTATGACCACATCTTTACCCTGAAGCGTGACTCGTTGGTAGCCAACATTCCGGCGGGCTACTCCGACGGCTATCGCCGGGCGTTTTCCAACAAGGCCTCAGTGCTGATCAATGGCAAGCGTGCGCCAGTCATTGGCAAGGTGACCATGAACACCATGATGGTCGATGTCACGGACGTACCGGGGGTAAAGCCTGGTGATGAGGTGGTGCTGTACGGAAAGCAGGGCAACGAAGAAATCACCCAGGCGGAATTAGAATCCTTCAACGGCGCGCTGTTGGCAGACCTCTACACCGTCTGGGGAAACTCCAACCCGAAAGTTCTCAAGGCCAAGTGATGCCAGCAGGTGTCGCGACACACGGCTGCTGAGCTGTCGTGTGTTACAGCGCTTGGCGTGCAATGAGAGCGCCCTACCTTCACAGGGCCTCTCGCTTCGCTGGATTGGCAGTTGCGTGCATCAACGCACATGACTCTAGACACTTATTTGCCTTGCTGGCTTCCCCCGTTTTCGGGATAGTTGTCGTGTCCCCCGCTTTTTTGAAAAGCATTCCGGGAGCGGCTAGAGTTTGGTCATGCCCTTCTATTCAGAAGAACGCAAAGCAGCTCTGCTTAAAATGATGCTTCCACCTCTGAACCTGTAGGCGGCGGAGTGTTGCTCGGCGTAAAGGCTGCAGCGATATGTCTCACATCTACCAGGTCGGCGTGGTTTCCGTCGATCATCAACGTACGCCAAGGCTTACGTTTTTCGGCCCATCGCAGCATCTGACCAATGTCCTTGCTGAGGATCACGACGGTACGGTTTAAACCACGAGACTTGACCGAGCGCAGCACGCCGAGCAGGTCTTTTTCGGTGATGGTGCGCAGCGGCTTATCCCCAATAGCCGGTAGTACGTCTTTGGAGAAGCTTCGGCGCAGTTCGGCATTGCCATCCAGGCGAGATACTCCGTCGCGCATCCACTCTTCAAAAAGGTCGGTTACTGTTTTGTTCTCCGCAGCCTAGCGTTCGGCTTCGGCAATGGTGGCGGAAAGAGTTGCTTGGGCTTCGATTTTGGCAGCCTTTTTGGCAGATGACGGGTCAATACCCTCAGCTACCAGTTGGCTTGCTCTTCTATGCAGGGATCGTAATTCGGCAAGGGTTTTACTCTTACTGCCATTTTTAGCCCATGTGCCGCAGGCATAATCTTTGAATTTCCCTTCCCACTTGAAACGGTAGTAAAAGCTCACCGAAACGCCTTTCTGGCGAGCAATAACTTTTCCCAGCAGATTTCCATCATCTCGGATGGTCCTGGCATGATCTTCAGCGGTGAGCGACTCCAATTCCCTGACGGTTATCTTGGCCATTGTCTACCCCTTGCAGGCGGACGAATGCTTCAAAAAACCCCTACTTATACCCCTACCGTGGCGATGGCTCTCTGTAGAGGTCTTTGGACTGGGCTAGACTCAATATTAGCCTCAAAGCCCCATGCTTGCTAGTCTTGGATCATTCTGCTGTGTGCTATTGATGTCCGCCGAACTACTATAGTTAACAGAATGGGGTGCAAGGGGTAGAGAGTGCGAGGTGTTCGTAATAAGTCCAACAAAAACAAGGTGTTGGGTTTTTATAAACTTTCTACCCCTAGCATTCGATGCAAGGTTTGAAGAGTGTTCAGGGGTGAATGCGCCTGGTTATTTGCGGTTGCGCGCAAAGTTCAATGATGGGCTGTTATTTGTTATCTGGCTGAATGAATGCGCTAATTTGACAGCTAATAGCTATTGACTTAATCGTGTGCGATGCTTGCTGTCGTTGAGCCTTCGAGCTATTGCGTCGGCATCTGCGTTCCGAGTGGGAAAGTAGGGTCGCTGCAGTTTTCGGTAAGTCTTGCCGATTATTAGGCGTGCTCTAGCTTCGTATTGTTACGCAGCTGATCTAAGTAGTTAGCCCACAACTGGGCGGCTTCACGGCGCTGACTCAAGAGCTGAGCGCGTGCATAAACTGCTCCGAGTGCACCAGGCATACGGTGTGACAGCGACAGTTCCAGCACGATAGGATCGATGCCTAAATGCTCATGAGCAATGGTGCGGTAAGTCGCTCGAAAGCCGTGCGCCGTGATGGTGTACTCGGGCCAGACTTTCTGAAGCGACTTGAGGATGGACGTCGCATCGATTGATCGACCTGGATACACAGGCGATCTGAACACCCAGCCGTTTCCAGCATCATCAACCACCCGATCTTTGCGCAGTTCGCGCAGCAGGACTAGAGCTTGCTCTGGCAGCGGCACAATATGCTTGCTCTTGTCCAAATGCTTGGTCTTACTGACGACATATCGCCAATCGGCGCCGATCAGATCGACATCCTCCCAGCGCATTTTCACAAGCTCACCCGGCCGGACTGGCAACAGCACCAGCAAGCGCATCGCATAAGCCACACTGCCAAGGTTCAGATCATCGAGGCGCAGCAGTAACCTACCCAGATCAGCCGGACGTTCAATAGCCGGGTTGCTGGTCACCACGTGGCGTATTTTAAGTTCCTCGGTGTTGCTCAGGGCCACGTTTCGCTCGACCCAGCCCCGTCCTTCGGCGAAGCCGAGGATGGAACGAATGATTGTTCGCACGCGCCTCGCCATCGCCATGATTCGCTTGTACCGCAGCTCGGTAATGATGGCGGTGATGTGCTCAAGCTTGATTTCGCTGACCGGTCTCTCGCCGATGGCGGGCAAGATGTGGTTGTTCAGTGCGCCGCGAAATCCTGAAACGGATTTGCTAACCAGGTCGGCGGATTTGAACTTCATCCACTCCTCAGCGACGTAGGCGAACGTACGTGCTTCATTTAGCCATTGCGCCTCGATCTTGGCTTTTTTGGCTTTGAGTGGGTCGATGTGATTGGCCACGCTATTGCGCGCTGCCCGCGCGAGCTCTCGGGCCTCTTTCAATCCCACATCCGGATACCTGCCGATCACGTACACGTTTTCCTTGCCGCGAAGGCGGTACTTTAGGCGCCAGTGCCGTGAGGGTGATTTACCAGGCTTGAGCGAGGCACGCACTTGCAGGTACAGGCCTGGTACGTCGCCATCGGCGTACTTGCCTGATGTGTTCAGCGAACGGATGAACGCATCGCTGAGTTTCTGGCGGAAGGGTGGCGGTTTTTCGGGGGACATGGCGTGGGGGGATCTTTTTTAATCTGGGCGTTGTGTACCCCAAAGATACCCCCAGTCAAGCTGGAATCGAGTGGATTCCGATGGACGGCTACGGATGATGTATTAGTCTAAGTGCATGTATTTAACAGCTTTATGGTGCTTGGTAGAACTCGATCAGAGGCTATCGGGGTCCCCAAAGAACATCTGTATCCGCGACCGCAACCACCGCTCTGCCGGGTCGTTGTCCTGCGCCCCGCGCCAGGCCATGTGCAGTTCGAAACTGCGCACAGGTATCGGCAGGTCCTCGGCCCGCAACCCGCCCGCCGCAGTCAGCACATCGGCCGTATAGTCTGGCACGGTAGCCACGATGTCTGTGCCCGCCAGCAAACTCCCCAACCCGTTGAACTGCGGCACAGCCAGCACTACGTGGCGCTTGCGGCCAATCTCTTCCAGGGCTTCGTCGATGAACCCGGACAGGTCACCGGCAAACGACACCAGCGCATGCGGCCGTGCGCAGAAGTCGTCCAGGGTGATGCTGCCGGGCACGCTGTCGGCACGCAGCAGCTTCGGCATGCTGCGGCGCAGTACCTTGCGCTTGGCGTTGGCCGGGAGTTCGCTGGTGTAGCTGACGCCCACCGAAATCTCGCCCGAGGCCAGCAACGTCGGCATCAGCAGGTAATTGACCCGCCGTACCACCAGCACGATGCCCGGCGCTTCGGCGCGGATGCGTTTAAGCAGCTGTGGCAACAAGGCAAACTCGGCATCGTCCGACAGGCCGATGCGGAACACCGCGTTGCTGGTGGCGGGGTCGAACTCGGCAGCGCGGCTGACCGCCGTGGAAATCGAATCCAGCGCCGGGGACAGCAGGGCGAATATCTCGTGGGCGCGCGCCGAGGGCTCCATGCTGCGGCCGGTGCGCACGAACAGCGGGTCGTCGAACAGGTTGCGCAGGCGCGACAAGGCCGCGCTGATGGCCGGCTGGCCGAGGAACAGCTTTTCCGCGGCGCGGGTCACGCTGCGCTCATGCATCAGCGTTTCGAACACGATCAGCAGGTTGAGGTCTACGCGACGCAGGTCGTTTCGATTCATCGGTGCGCTTCGCCTAAAGTGGGGCAGGGGTGAATCTTACGGCCAAAGGCTGTTACCCTGCACGGGTTTAGGGGGACCAATTGCAGGGAAAGTCAGGTGCCCAATCGATGACAAGCATGTCGACTATTAATGACCACTGATGGTCTAACCGTCAAAGCCCGGATAAAGTCAGTGGTAATTAGAGGTTCACAAAGGCGAGGTATGCGATGTCCCGCATGATCCGTTTCCACAAGTTCGGCGCTGCCGATGTGCTCCGTTGCGAGGAGCAGGCCGAACCGTCACCCGCTGCCGACGAGGTACAGATCCGCGTCCAGGCGGTTGGCGTCAGCTGGTATGACGTGCTCTGGCGCCAGAACCTGGCGCCGTCACAGGCACGCCTGCCGGCGGGCATCGGCCACGAAATGGCTGGGGTGGTGACTGCGGTCGGTGAAGGGGTCGACGACATTGCGGTGGGCGACCGTGTCGCCAGCTTCCCGGCGACCAGCGCCAACGATCACCCGGTATATGGTGATGTCATCGTGCTGCCGCGTACGGCCATTACCCGCTACCCGGATGTGCTCACCCCGATCGAGGCGAGCGTGCACTATACGCCGTTGCTGATCGCCTATTTTGCCTACGTTGACCTGGCCCGGGCCAAGGCCGGGCAGACCGCGCTGGTGACCGATGCCAGCCATTGCGCCGGGCCTGCCTTCGTGCAGTTGGGCAAAGCCCTGGGGCTGAAGGTGTTTGCTGCTACCAAAGAGCCGGAGCAGCGTGAGTACCTGCTGGGCTTGGGGGCCGACAAGGTGATTGTCACCGAAGAACAGGACCTGCTGCTGCAGGTGGGCAAGTACACCGATGGCCGCGGCGTGGACATGGTCCTGGATGGTATGGGCGGGCCGCAGATGTCACTGCTGGGCGATGTGCTGGCGCCGCGTGGCAGCCTGGTCCTGTATGGCCTGCAGGGTGGTAACCAGACGCCGTTTCCGGCCTGTGCAGCCTTTCAGAAGAACATCCAGTTCTACGTGCATTGCATCGGGAACTTCACCGGCAAGCCGGAACTTGGCATCAGCCAGGACCAGGTGGCGCTGCAACGTGCCTTGCGCGATATCAACCAGTTCACCGCTGACCAACTGCTGACACCGCAAATCATCAAGGTGTACCCGTTCGAGCAGGTGGTGGAGGCGCATCGTTACATGGACCAGTGCCCTTGCGGTGGGCGAGTGGTGCTGGACATGGCGCAACACGGATAGCGGTTTGCAATAACGATGAACCCGGGCAGAGTCCCGGGTTTTTTGTGTGCGGAGCAGAATGTTTTAAGTTCAAACTATAAGAATATTCCTACATTAAATTCAGTCGGGGACTACATATACGCCGATGATCTGCCGTTGTGTGGAAATATTCCGCCAACTATTCAGACTTGAACGATGTCGGCCAGGCGTTCAGTGTGTATCTGCAGTCTTGCTGAATGGTTTTTTTACCCCGATCTGTATCTTCTATTCGCTCTGCATCCCCCGATAATGGCCCCATGATAGTTTGCGCAAGGAGCGTGGAATGAGCATGGCAATGCCTGAGGATGAGCTGTGTGTGGTAGCGACGGGCCATCGCGGTTGCGATTTTTTTTCGAGGGTCTGGCGACAGTGATGCGTTACGTCATTACTTCAATTTGAGTGTAGGAAATTTCTTCCGGGTAAGCACAGGGTGCGTTGAATCTTGAATACAGGGCTCAGCGTGCGTTGGCTGCAAAGAAGTTGATGAGGTGATTTCGTGACGGCTATTCACGATCAGGCAATGCACTATATCTACCAGCAAGTGCTCGAGCGCTTGTTGAGCCAAATGTCACAGCCGCAGCGAGCGTCCCTGCAATTGCTGATACAACGGCTGCTGGTCGCTGCAGGTGGGCCCGAGTATATCGGTACGTTTCGCGTGCTGGTGCTGCAAGGCGGCGATTGTCGCAGTGCCCGGCTGCTGGCCATGCTGCGTGCGGCACAACTGAGCATCGCCCTGCGTGCGCCGGTAACCTTTCAGTTGCGGGTACTCGTAGTCAGCCTGCCCGTGGCTGCCAGCGACACCCTTGAAGGCCACGAGTGCAGTTTCAGTGCCCTGTTCATGCAAGATGACCCGCGGGTTCAGCTGCAGATGATCGAGGGGCGCGAAGTGGTGCCATTCAGCCGTCAGGCTTCGGCAGCACCCGAACGCTGGCTACTGGCGAAGAACGCCATGCTGATGTTCGGGCACATGGTCGATGCCAGGCCCGAAGCTCTGCTGGGTAGCCGGCTTCACCTGGAGCTGGCGGATGCCGTGGGGTCTGCACTGCAGGGTCCGACACCGGCCGACGTCTTGATCACTGCCATTCCCGTGGGCCAGCGGCGTCGCTACCTGGCTTGGGCCCGGCGTAGCCTGCGCCTGGCAGGGGAGCGCGGCCCGCATGTGCTGCATCACGGCCTGGCGGCGCTGGCCCACGGGCTGAGCCGATTGCACGGTGCTGTCGAAGCTTCGCCGGGCAGCATGGCGAAGCCCGCACAGGCCGCCGTCACGGAGGATGCCCCGTTGCGGGCGATTGCCATAGATGACCTGCTGCCGCATCTGCTTGAAGGGCAGCAACATGACGCCATGCTGGGGGGTGGGTTCGAAACGGCCGAGGATGCCTGGCCTTTGGCGGCGTTCGTCGACCCGCACGCCCGGGCACAGTTGCACGAACTGCGGGCACGTTGCCTTGAGCTGCAGGCCGCTCGCCCGGCGCTTCGGCTGGCAGACCCGGCGGGCGACAGCAAGCCTCGCGATGGACATACGCTGGCGCTAGGCAGGGCCTACGGTATCAACCAGACTCAACTGGTATGCCTGCTGTTCAGCCCGTTCGCCAGGCAGGGGAAGAAACTCGAGCGTTTTCTGCAGTGCCGGCATGCAGACATGCTGGTAGCGCTGCCGTACCTGCACCGGGCCTTGCAAGGCAAACCCTGCCCCGATGCGGTGCGGGACTGGCTGGTGAATACCAGTGGCCTGGCGCTGGTGCAATTGCGGGCGATCTAT
>Ga0213827_1000504_pt1 | contig 29949 bp, 27 predicted proteins | sample MC6MC0898MG_FD_180669 | JGI IMG/M metagenome (GOLD analysis project Ga0213827, IMG submission 180669) | Enriched soil aggregate microbial communities from Iowa State University, Ames, United States - MC6-MC0898-MG | ecosystem: Environmental > Terrestrial > Soil > Unclassified | place: USA: Iowa...
GCCGCCAACCTGCGGATCGACGCGGTGGATGTATCGGTCGAGGAGGGCATGCGCGAGCAGGCCGAGCGGTTCCGCCAGGAAGGCAGCCAGCTGTATCACAAGGTGTAAGGCTTCAGGTGCAGCGGCGGTCCGTCGCTGCTTGCTACATCGGGGCCGCTGTGCGGCCCATCGCCGGCAAGCCGGCTCCTACAGGATTAGCGCAATGCCCGGGCTTGCGCAGTACCTGTGGGAGCCGGCTTGCCGGCGATGGGCTGCAAAGCAGCCCAACTGGCCCGATTCACGGGTTTGGCTCACTTCAACTCTTTCGGCGATACAACAATGACAACCCCCAGCCATTTCTCCCCCGACCACCAGGTCCCCACCCACCAGCGCCCGTTCGGCGGCCGCGACCTGTTCTCGCTGTGGTTCTCCCTGGGCATCGGCCTGATGGTTCTGCAAGTGGGCGCCATGCTCGCCCCGGGCCTTGGCCTGGCCGGCGCGGTGCTGGCCATCGCCCTCGGCACCGGTGTGGGCGTGCTGCTGCTGGGGGCCGCGGGCGTCATCGGCAGCGACACCGGCCTGTCCGCCATGGCCACCCTGCGGCTTGGCCTGGGTAGCCACGGGGCGCGTCTGCCGGCTTTGCTCAACCTGCTGCAACTGGTGGGCTGGGGCGCGTTCGAGATCATCGTCATGCGTGACGCCGCCAGCCTGCTGGGGGCGCGCACCTTCGGCGAAGGCAGCCTGTGGAACAGCCCGATGTTCTGGACTCTGTGCTTCGGTGGCCTGGCGACCCTGCTCGCGGTCAGCGGGCCGCTGGCGTTCGTGCGCAAGGTGCTGCGCAAGTGGGGCATCTGGGTGCTGCTGGGCGCCTGCTTGTGGCTGACCTGGAACCTGTTGGCCAAGGCCGACATGGGCGAGTTGTGGAACCGTGCAGGTGACGGCTCGATGTCGCTGGCTGTCGGCTTCGACATCGTCATCGCCATGCCGCTGTCATGGTTGCCCCTGATTGCCGACTACTCGCGGTTCGCCCGCAACGGCAAGCATGTGTTCGGTGGCACCGTGCTCGGTTACTTCATCGGCAATACCTGGCTGATGAGCCTGGGCGTGGCCTACACCCTGGCTTTTGCACCAAGCGGTGAGGCAAATGCGCTGCTGCTGGCCCTGGCGGGTGCCGGTATGGGTATTCCATTGCTGTTGATTCTGCTGGACGAATCGGAGAAGGCCTTTGCCGATATCCACTCGGCAGCTGTATCGACCGGCTTGCTGGTTCGCGTGAAAGTCGAACACCTGGCGCTGGCCATCGGTGTGCTGTGCACCCTGATCGCCTTGTTGGCGCCACTGGCCCAGTACGAGAACTTCCTGCTCTTGATTGGTTCGGTGTTCGCACCGTTGTTCGGTGTGGTGCTGGTGGACCACTACGTGATCCGCCGCCGCCGCTTGCCTGCGCAGGTTGATGGCTGGCATTGGCAGGCACTGCTGGCCTGGGCGGTGGGCGTTGCGGCTTATCACATCATCGCCGCGCAAGCCCCGGAGCTAGGTGCGACCCTGCCAGCACTGCTGCTGGCAGGTGGGCTGCACCTGCTGTTGAGCTTCAGCCGCGGCCGGGAAACAGCTCAGGCTTGAGCACGCCATTGAGGCGAGGGTAGGGCAGCTTCAGTTCCACGTGGCCCATGGAATAGGGCGCGATGGAGTAGACCTCGTACTTGACCACCACCGCGCCGTACGTCAGGGCGATGTGCGGCGACTTCTTGAATGGCCAGGTTTTGACGAACTCGGCGTCCTTGTCCATGCCCACGCTGATCAGCCAGGCGCGGTGCGATTCCTCGACCGTCTTCCAGAAGGCCTCTTCCTGGCCTGGCAGCAGCATGTCCTGCAGGGTCAGCACCTTGTCCAGCTTGCGCGAGTAGTTGATGAAGCCGCGGCCGGGCATGCCGTGGGCACCACCGCTGTCGAGGTAGCTCGACAATTCGATGATCACCAGCCCGTCATGCTGTTCGCGTACCTTGGCTTGCAGGTAGCTGCTGTTACGTTTGTCGGCGTTGGCCAGGTATTGCTGCTCATACGCCTGCAAAGTGCTGGGCGCGGTGCCATGCTGGTTGTCTTCGGTCAGTTGCAACAGGCGTTTTTCGACGATGCCGTCGAGCTTGGGCAGGTCCGGGAAGTGGATGGTGTCGATGTTCACCAGCGGGCAGTCACTGGCGCTGCACCCGGGTTTCACATGCTCCCAGGCGTCACGCTTGACCTCAAGCGGGGCCCGGTAATTGGGCGTGAACAGGCTCTGGCAGGCACCCAGGGCCAAGGCCAGCACAGCCACGGAGGTCAGTTTGACAAGTGTCATGATGATCCTTGCAGTACAGGGAAAAGTCGGCCTTTGACCGCCTGCGCGGCCTTCAGTTCGCCACTAAGCTAACAGAGAGCAGGCCCGCTGTCCCGACCGCGCGAACGGTTGCCGGAAGGGGGTGAAACGGGCAGTCGTGCAGAGTAGGATGGCGCGAAGCAGTATTTGAGGTAATGAGGATTTCCATGTCAGACGTGTTGAATTCAGTGCCCAAGGGCTTCGAGGTCATCGAGCGGGCCAATTGCTTCCAGGGCTTCTACAAGCTCGACAAGCTGCGCTTGCGCCATGAACTGTTTGCCGGGGGCATGGGCCGCGAAATCAGCCGCGAACTGTTCGTGCGCCACGATGCCGTGTGCGTGCTGCCCTATGATCCGCGGCGCGACGAAGTGGTGCTGATCGAGCAGTTCCGCGTTGGCGCGCTGGGCAAAACCGACAACCCTTGGCTGATCGAGCTGGTTGCCGGCCTGATCGACAAGGACGAACAGCCAGAAGAAGTCGCCCACCGCGAAGCCGAAGAAGAAGCCGGCCTGACTTTCAGCGCGCTGTGGCCAATGACGCGCTATTTCCCGTCACCGGGTGGCAGCGATGAATACGTGCACCTGTTCCTCGGCCATTGCAGCAGCGAAGGCGCCGGTGGCTTGCACGGCCTGGAAGAAGAGGGCGAGGATATCCGCGTGCGTGTCTGGTCGTTCGAAGATGCCTTGCAGGCTGTGCGCGATGGGCGCATCTGCAATGCGGCGACCATCATCGGCCTGCAATGGCTGGCGCTCAACCGCGATGAAGTACGAGGTATGTGGAAGTGAACCTGCTGCGTGAGCGTTATCGGGTCGATCTGGCCGGGCTGCAGGCAGCCTGCGAGGCCAACTACGCCCGGCTCATGCGCCTGCTGCCCGACATGCGCACCACCCAGAGCTCGCGGCGCATCGGCATGACCCAGGGCGACCAGATGCTGGGCGTGCTGGTGCTCGACGTGGTGCTTGCCTGCCCCTACACCACAACCCTGCGGGTACGCCAGGAGCACAGCCTGCCTTGGCTACCGGTGCCGCACCTGGAGGTGCAGGTGTACCACGATGCGCGCATGGCCGAGGTGATCAGCGCCGAACATACCCGGCGCCTGCGCAGCATCTACCCGTATCCTAACGATGCCATGCACCAACCGGATGAGAAGGCCCAGCTCAACCTGTTCCTCGGCGAATGGCTGAGCCACTGCCTGGCCTGCGGCCACGAACTGGCAAGTGTGCGCTGAAATGTGATGGCGGTTGGTTTCGGGTGTTTGCTCGCAACCATTCCCCCGCCATAATTCCTGCTGAATCCGCACGAGGAGACGGCCGGTGCCGCACCCAGACCCTTCCCAGGCACCCGTATACGTGGTGCAACTGACCGACGCTCACCTGTTCGCAGACCCTGCGGGCACGCTGCTGGGCCTGCGGACCCGCGACAGCCTGCGCCACGTGATCCGCCAGGTGCGGCGTGAACAGCCGCGCATCGACCTGCTGTTGTGCACCGGTGACTTGTCTCAGGATGGCAGCGTTGCGTCGTATCAGGCGTTTCGCGAGCTTACAGCCGAGTTCGCCGTGCCCACTCGCTGGTTGCCGGGCAACCATGATGAAGCCAGGGTCATGGCCGAGGTAGCCCCGGACCTGGTGCAGGCGGTTACCGATGTGGGCGCCTGGCGCGTGGTAATGCTCAATTCGGCCGTGCTCGGTGCCACCCATGGGCTGCTCGGGTCGGACCAGCTGTCGTTGCTCGATGACGCGCTTGAATCAGCAGGTGAGCGCTACTGCCTGGTCTGTTGCCACCATCAACCCGTGGATATCGGTTGTGCATGGATCGCACCGATCGGCCTGCGCAATGCCGATGAATTGCTGCGTCGGCTTGAGGGTCGTCCACACGTGAAAGCGTTGCTCTGGGGGCATATCCACCAGGAATGGGACGCGCTGCGCGGCGGTTTGCGCCTGCTGGCCACGCCGTCGACCTGCATCCAGTTCGCCCCGCGCAGCGAGGACTTCAAGGTGAGCGAGGAGCAGCCGGGCTACCGCTGGTTGCGCCTCTACGCTGACGGGCGGCTGGAGACGGGGGTGGAGCGGGCCTTGGACTTCGAGGTGAAGCTCGACTTCGACAGCCCGGGCTATTGAAGTCGAGATGCTGCACAAGGTTTCATCGATGCGCTCCTGGTGAGAGCCGGCTTGCCGGCGATGGGACGCACAGCGCCCCGCTGCAGCTGAGAAATTGTTGCGAAAATCCCACCGCTACGCCAAAACACGGCGAACGCGCTACACTGCGCATCCCTGCGCCCGCACCATTGGGCGCGAAGCCACAGATTTCGGGGGCAGCATGTCGGGTTCCATCCTCTATATCCATGGCTTGAACAGCTCACCGCTCTCCACCAAGGCGCGTCAGCTCGAAGCTGTGATGCAGCAGCTAGGCCTTGCGGACCACTTGCGCGTCCCCGCCCTGCACCATCACCCGCGCCAGGCCATCGCACAGCTTGAAGCAGCCATCGCTGAGTTGGGCGCCCCCTTGCTGGTGGGCAGTTCGCTCGGCGGCTACTATGCCACCTGGCTGGCCGAGCGCCATGGCCTGAAGGCGCTGCTGATCAACCCGGCGGTCACGCCGCACAAGCTGTTCGACGGTTACCTGGGCACGCAGCGCAACCACTACACCGACGAAACCTGGGAGCTGACCCACGACCACGTACAGGCCCTGGCCGAGCTGGAAGTGCCCGCCCCCGCGGATGCCGGCCGATATCAAGTATGGTTGCAGACGGCCGATGAAACCCTGGACTATCGCCACGCCGAGCATTACTACCGTGCCTGCGCGCTGCGCATCCAGGCCGGCGGCGACCACAGCTACCAGGGCTTTGCACAGCAGATGCCGGCGCTGCTGGCCTTTGCCGGGGTTGCCCGGGGGCAGTATGCAGCGCTCGACTTTTCTGTATTTTGATCTTTTTGCATTCACCAGACTGACGACGAGAACCCATGGCCAATCCCAGCGCTAGCGCCTATAACGCAGACGCCATCGAAGTCCTCTCCGGCCTTGACCCGGTCCGCAAACGGCCGGGCATGTACACCGATACCAGCCGGCCGAACCACCTGGCCCAGGAAGTCATCGACAACAGTGTCGACGAAGCCCTGGCTGGCCACGCGCGTTCGGTGCAGGTCATCCTGCATGCCGACCACTCGCTGGAGGTCAGCGACGACGGCCGCGGCATGCCGGTGGATATCCACCCCGAAGAGGGCGTGTCGGGCGTCGAGCTGATCCTCACCAAACTGCACGCAGGCGGCAAGTTCTCCAACAAGAACTACCAGTTCTCCGGCGGCCTGCACGGTGTTGGCATTTCGGTGGTCAATGCCCTGTCGACCCAGGTGCGCGTGCGCGTCAAACGTGACGGCAACGAGTACCAGATGACCTTCGCCGACGGCTTCAAGGCCAGTGAGCTGGAAGTGGTCGGTACGGTCGGCAAGCGCAACACCGGTACCAGCGTGTACTTCAGCCCCGACCCCAAGTATTTCGATTCGCCGAAGTTTTCCATCAGCCGCCTCAAGCATGTGCTCAAAGCCAAGGCCGTATTGTGCCCGGGCCTGCTGGTCAGCTTCGAGGACAAGGCCAGCGGCGAGAAAGTCGAGTGGCATTATGAGGACGGCCTGCGTTCCTACCTGGTCGACTCGGTCAGTGAATACCTGCGCCTGCCTGACGAGCCGTTCTGCGGCAGCCTGGCCGGTAACAAGGAGGCCGTGGACTGGGCCCTGCTGTGGCTGCCCGAAGGCGGCGACAGCGTTCAGGAAAGCTACGTCAACCTGATCCCCACCGCCCAGGGTGGTACTCACGTCAACGGCCTGCGCCAAGGCCTGCTCGATGCCATGCGCGAGTTCTGCGAGTTCCGCAACCTGTTGCCGCGCGGGGTCAAGCTGGCGCCGGAAGACGTCTGGGAACGCATTACCTTCGTCCTGTCGATGAAAATGCAGGAGCCGCAGTTCTCCGGGCAGACCAAAGAGCGCCTGTCCTCCCGCGAGGCTGCGGCGTTCGTTTCCGGTGTGGTCAAGGACGCCTTCAGCTTGTGGCTCAACGCGCACCCTGAACTGGGCATGCAGTTGGCGGAACTGGCCATCAGCAACGCCGGCCGTCGCCTCAAGGCCAGCAAGAAGGTCGAGCGCAAGCGCGTCACCCAGGGCCCGGCACTGCCGGGCAAGCTGGCCGACTGCGCCGGGCAGGACCCGATGCGCGCCGAGCTGTTCCTGGTCGAGGGCGATTCTGCGGGTGGTTCGGCCAAGCAGGCGCGGGACAAGGAATTCCAGGCCATCCTGCCGCTGCGCGGCAAGATCCTCAACACCTGGGAAGTGGACGGTGGCGAAGTTCTGGCCAGCCAGGAGGTGCACAACATCGCCGTGGCCATCGGCGTCGACCCAGGCGCTGTCGACCTGTCGCAGCTGCGCTACGGCAAGATCTGCATCCTCGCCGACGCCGACTCGGACGGCCTGCACATCGCGACCTTGCTGTGCGCGCTGTTCGTTCAGCACTTCCGCCCGTTGGTCGAGGCCGGCCACGTCTACGTCGCCATGCCGCCGCTGTACCGCATCGACCTGGGCAAGGAAATCTACTACGCCCTGGACGAGCCGGAGCGTGACGGCATCCTCGACCGCCTGGTGGCCGAGAAGAAGCGCGGCAAGCCACAGGTCACCCGATTCAAAGGCCTGGGCGAGATGAACCCGCCGCAGCTGCGCGAAACCACCATGGACCCGAACACGCGGCGCCTGGTCCAGCTGACCCTGGAAGACGTCGAAGCCACCTGTGAGCTGATGGACAAGCTGCTCGCCAAGAAACGCGCCGGTGACCGCAAGAGCTGGCTGGAGACCAAAGGTAACCTGGCTGAGGTCATGGTTTGATTCGTCTGCTTGCCGCCTTTTTCCTTGCGCTGGTTGCCCTGCCGAGCCTGGCAGGCAACTGGCCGGAGCTGAAGCTGGCGTCCGGGCACCCGATCGATGGCATGCGCGGCGGCAACCTCTCGGGGTTGGCCTTGTGCCGGGGCGCCTTGTGGGGTGTTTCCGACCGTGATGACGACCGTATCTACCGCTTTGATCAGCAGAACGGGGTATGGCGCGCCCAGCCTCTGACCTTCACCCCGCCACCGGTGCCGGAAAGCGGCTTGCCCTGGGGGCTGAAGTCGCGCAACTGGGCGGTGTCGTACATCCGCGGCGGCGAGCTGGATTATGAAGGCATTACCTGCGACCAGGCCGGCACTATCTACTTGGTCAGCGAGGCCCATGCGGCGGTGCTGCAACTGCCGGTCGACGGCGAGCCGGACTGGCTGAAAATCGACCCGGCGATGATTCGCCAGGCCCGTGCCAGCGGCATGCTGCTGCACTTCAACGCCTTGTTCGAAGGCCTGGCGATCAACCCGCAGGGTGACCGCCTGTGGCTGGCGGCCGAGCGCGAGCGTCGCGGCCTGGTGAAGATAGAGCGCCAGCAATCGGTGTGGACCTGCGGGCGCAGTTGCGTGCTGCTGAGCGAGGCCGGCGTCGAAATGCAACCGCCGCAAATGCCCAATGCCCGTGCGCTTTCGCGTGATTTTGCCGACCTGGCCTGGTTCGAAGGCAAGCTGTTCACCCTCGAACGCAATGCCTACCGCATTTGCCGGCGTGACGCCGACAGCGGCAAGGTCGAGCGCTGCTGGTCGTTTGCCGCCGAAGCGCTGGTGCCCGAGCGCCGCTACGATCAGCCGTTCGGCCTCGCCGAAGCGCTGGTCATCGATGCCAAGGGTGCCTGGATCGGCCTGGACAACAACAACGGTGACCGGGCCGATGGCGAAAGCCGGCCGGTGGTCTGGCGCTTCACAGCGCCTGAAGGCGGCTGGAGCGCCAAGCCATGAGCCAGCCGCCGGGCAAGCGTGCGGGCAGGGTACTGATGGTCCTTGCCTGGGCAGCGGCGATGTTCCTGGCCACGCGCTTTTTCGGTGAGTGGGAGGCGCGTGAACGCAACCCCAATACCCAGGTGCAGTCGGCACACGGCGAAGGCTTCATCGAGGTGCGGCTGTTGAGCAATGGCCAAGGCCACTTCGTGGCTGACGGTGCGATCAATGGCAAGGCTGTGCACTTCATGCTCGACACCGGCGCCACCGATGTGGCGATCCCCGAGGTGCTGGCCCGTGACCTCGACCTGCAGCGTGGCAGCCCGGTCATCCTCAGTACCGCCAACGGCCGTACCGAAGGCTACCGCACCCGGCTGGACAGCCTGCAACTGGGCGACATTCGCCTGCAGGGCGTGCGTGCGCTGGTGGTGCCGGGGCTGGATGGGCAGACCGTGCTGCTCGGCATGAGCGCGCTGAAACAACTTGAATTTACCCAGCGCGGCGGCACCATGCTGCTGCGCCAGAACCTGAAATAACGAGGCCCGCATGAGCGACCCACTGGAACTCAGCCTCGACGGCGTCGAACGCCGTTCGCTGGCTGACTTCACCGAACAGGCCTACCTCAACTACTCCATGTACGTGATCATGGACCGGGCCCTGCCGCATATCGGCGACGGCCTGAAGCCTGTGCAGCGACGCATCGTCTATGCCATGAGTGAGTTGGGGCTCGATGCCGATGCCAAGCACAAGAAGTCGGCGCGTACCGTCGGTGACGTGCTTGGTAAATTCCACCCCCACGGCGATTCGGCCTGCTACGAAGCCATGGTGCTGATGGCGCAGCCGTTCAGCTACCGCTACACCCTGGTGGACGGCCAGGGTAACTGGGGTGCGCCGGACGACCCGAAGTCGTTCGCCGCCATGCGTTACACCGAAGCGCGCTTGTCTCGCTATTCCGAAGTGCTGCTGAGCGAAGTGGGCCAGGGCACCGTGGACTGGGTGCCGAACTTCGATGGCACGCTGCAGGAGCCTGCAGTGTTGCCGGCGCGCCTGCCGAACATCCTGCTCAACGGTACCACTGGCATCGCTGTGGGCATGGCTACCGACGTGCCACCGCACAACCTGCGTGAGGTCGCCAGCGCCTGCGTGCGCCTGCTCGACGAGCCCAAGGCCACCCTCGAGCAGTTGTGCGAGCATATTCAGGGGCCGGACTACCCGACCGAAGCCGAGATCATCACGCCGCGGGCCGAGATCCTCAAGATCTACGAAAGCGGCCGTGGTTCGATCCGCATGCGCGCCGTGTACCGGGTGGAAGATGGCGACATCGTCGTTACTGCTTTGCCACACCAGGTCTCCGGGGCCAAGGTGCTGGAGCAGATTGCCGCGCAGATGCAGGCCAAGAAGCTGCCGATGGTCGCCGACCTGCGTGATGAATCGGACCACGAAAACCCCTGCCGCATCGTCATCATTCCGCGCTCCAACCGGGTGGATGCCGACGAGCTGATGCAGCACCTGTTCGCCACCACCGAGCTGGAAAGCACGTACCGGGTCAACGTCAACATCATCGGCCTGGATGGTCGGCCGCAGCTGAAAAACCTGCGCGCCTTGCTGCTGGAGTGGCTGCAGTACCGGATTGGTACCGTTCGTCGTCGCCTGCAGCACCGCCTGGAAAAGGTCGAGAAGCGCCTGCACCTGTTGGAAGGCTTGCTCACCGCATTCCTCAACCTGGATGAAGTGATCCACATCATCCGCACTGAGGAACACCCCAAGCAGGCCCTGATCGCCCGTTTCGACCTGACCGAAATCCAGGCCGATTACATTCTTGAAACGCGTTTGCGTCAGTTGGCCCGCCTGGAGGAGATGAAAATCCGCGGCGAGCAGGACGAGCTGCTCAAGGAGCAGGCCAAACTGCTGGCCCTGCTCGGCAGCGATGCCAAGCTGCGCAAGCTGGTACGCAGCGAACTGATCAAGGACGCCGAGACTTACGGCGACGACCGCCGTTCGCCGATCGTCGAGCGCAGCGAAGCCAAGGCATTGTCGGAAAACGAGCTGATGCCGACCGAGCCGGTCACTGTCGTGCTGTCGGAAAAAGGCTGGGTACGCTGTGCCAAAGGCCATGACATCGATGCCACAGGCCTTTCCTACAAAGCGGGGGATGGTTTCAAAGCGGCAGCAGCTGGGCGTTCCAACCAGTTCGCCGTGCTGATCGACTCCACCGGCCGCAGCTATTCGGTGGCAGCGCACACGCTGCCGTCGGCACGTGGCCAGGGCGAGCCGCTGACCGGGCGCTTGACGCCGCCACCGGGGGCGACCTTCGAGTGCGTGCTGCTGCCTGAGGATGATGCGTTGTATGTGGTGGCTTCCGACGCCGGTTACGGCTTCGTGGTCAAAGGTGAGGACCTGCAGGCCAAGAACAAGGCCGGCAAAGGGCTGCTCAGCCTGCCGAACGGCGCCAAAGTCATCAGCCCGAGGCCTGTGGCCAACCGTGAACAGGACTGGCTGGCGGCAGTGACCACCGAAGGCCGCTTGTTGGTGTTCAAGGTGGCCGACCTGCCACAGCTGGGTAAAGGCAAGGGCAACAAGATCATCGGTGTGCCCGGTGATCGGGTCGCCAGTCGTGAAGAATATGTTACAGATTTGGCCGTAATCGCCGAGGGCGCGACACTTGTTTTGCAAGCTGGCAAGCGTACCCTGTCTCTGAAACCAGACGACCTTGAGCATTACAAAGGTGAGCGCGGCCGGCGCGGCAGCAAGCTGCCACGCGGGTTCCAGCGCGTCGACGGGTTGCAGGTGGAAGGTCCGGCGTAACCGAGTGAAATGTCTGGAACGGCAATTTCAGCGCCGTTCCAGGCAGAAATGCTGGAGTCGGACCGATATTTCGCGGATGATAGTGCCCCTTCGGAGCCAGCGTGGCTGTGTGCCCGATTGAATCTATATCAGTATCACTGCGGTTAGCCTGGTGGCGACCGCCTGGATGGGATGAATGAAATTTCTGCGCCTTCCATTTGCGCTGTTGATGACGGGCTTGCTGGGGCTGAGCGGATGCAGCATGCATCAGCCGGTTGCCCTGTATCAGCTCGACAGCGGTGATCCTGGCCAGCCTTCACAGAGTGCGGGCATGGCCGTGGTGCTCGGCCCGGTGTCGGTCGCCGATTACCTTCAGCGCGAAACCTTTTTGCAGCGTCAGACTGATGGCAGCCTGAGTTCAGCGACGGACGGTCGTTGGGCGGGTAGCCTGTCGGCAGACATCGACCAGCTGCTGGTTCGCCAGTTGGCCTGGCGGCTGGACAGCCAGCGCGTAGTCCTGGCCCCCGCCAGCACCGGCTTCTCGCCTGACGTGCAGGTATTGCTGTCGATCACCCGCCTGGACTCGGGCAAGAACCAGCCGGCCATTCTAGACGCCCAATGGCGTTTGCTCGACCGCCGCGGCCATGTGCGTGACAACCGCATCGTTCACCTCGAGCAACCGCATGAAGGTAGCGAGTCGTCGCAGGTGCAGGCCCAAGGCAAGCTGCTGCAGAAGCTGGCAGAGCAGTTGAGCAGTGCGGTCAAGCCGCTCGCCAATCAGCCTGCGATTGCCGATGAGGCACCCAAGAAGCCCGCTGCACCGGTTCAGGTCAAGAAAGCGCCAGAGAAGTCGAAGATCCCGATGGCTTCACCGATCCGTACCGATATGGAAGTCTATCGGTTCTGACGGTTACGCCAGATACAAAAAAGCCCGCACATGTGCGGGCTTTTTTGTGGGTCTGTGGTGGCTTCATCGCCGGCAAGCCGGCTCCCACCATGTCTGCAGCGCTGCAGATTCTTGTAGGAGCCGGCTTGCCGGCATTGAGGGCAGCTCGGGGCTAGGCCCGGCGCTCGTGCATGCGCGCCAGCTGCCGCTCCAGCATTGACGGGTAAGGCTCCATCAACCGCTCCACACAGCAGGCCCCCTCAGGGCTGGCAATCGGCCGAATGCGAGCGCGCTGACGAATCAGTGCGTCATCGCTGATCTGCCGCTCCACCAGCAACAGATTGCGGCTGTGCTGGGACAGCGCCAGGGCATCCTGGGCCTTTTCCGTCATCAGCAGGTCAACCTGCTCCAAGCCATGCAGGTCGCCACCCAAAGCCAGGCCCAGTTGCAGTTGCAGGGTGATGCCGCTGTCCGCCACCTCGATCTGCAGGGCATGGCCCAGGGCGCGCAACAGCTCGCCGCAGCAGATCGCATTGGTCAGGTAGTCCTCGCCGCAGTCGCGGCTGTGGAACAACACCAGTGTGCTGCCATCGTTGAGCGTATAGGTCTCGCCTTCATACAGCGATGCGGCCTGTTCCAGGCAGTCGCGGTAACGCTCCAGCAGCTCGGTCAGGCGGGTGCGCGGCAGGCGGCGCAGTTGTTCCTGGGAGCCCAGCTGCACGGCCAGCACTGCAGAGTGCTGAGGTTCGTCGGACTCGACCACAGCTGCTTTAGGCGCGGGTTCTTCGTTGTCCAGCAAGCCGGCAAAAGCCTCGTCGTCGTCTTCATCTTCGGCCAGGGCGGTAACCTTGGCGCGTGGCGCAGCTTTAACGGGCGCCGCAACCTCGTGCAGGTCGTCGAATTCGTCCTCTTCGTGTTCTTCCTCCGGCTCAGGCTCCGGGGGCGGCGGCGGGGCCAGGCGGGCGTGCAGCTGGCGGGCGATATCGCCGATCTCATCCTGGCGATCAGTCGCCGGGGTGTACGGGTGCGGATCACGCAGCCATACCCGCAGCTGTAGCAGCGGCAGGGTGATGTGGCGGCCCTGGCGCAGGCTCAGGCTCAGTGCCAGTGCCAGCAGGATCGCGGCCAGAATGCCCATGCTTTGCAGGCTGATCAGCATCGGCTGCTGGAACTGGCTCATGTCCAGGCTGATGCGCAGTTGCCCGGCAGTCACGTCCTGGAAGGTGATCTTGGTCTGGTACAGACCTTCAGCTTCCCCCAGCAGGCTATTGCGCGGCCGCTGCCCGGCCTCGGCCAGGATGCGGTTGTCCACGCTGTAGATGGCCGCATGGGCCACCAGCGGGTTCTTCACCAGGTTGCCCAGCAGCACGTTGAGGCTGAGGATGTCGTTGGACACCAGCAGCTCGGTCGCCGAGGTGGCGGTCTGGGTGGTCAGGCTCTGGCCAAGGGCATCCGCCTGCTCGTGCATGGCCTGCTTGAACTGCAGGCCCATTACGCAGGCATAGATCACCAGCGCCAGCGCCACCAGGAATATATTGGTGCTGGCGATGCGCAGTGCCAGTGGAACGCGACGTTGGCGCAGGGCACGGAAGATCATGAGGAAGAAGTTGTCTGGTTTGACGGGCGTGGGCCGGTTCACAGAGCGCGGCTCTTAATGGCATGAAAGTGTTGCGCAGTATAGCGATCAGAGTTTTGTCGGCAAAGTATCGTTGGCGCCCGATGGTCACGGAAAATCGGTAGAATGCGCATTTTTCATCGAAGTCGGAGCCAGGTTGTGCGCGAAATCGTCCTGATCAACATCACCGGTGAGGACCGCCCCGGTCTCACTGCCGCAATTACCGGCGTCCTGCTCCAGGGCGGTGTGAACATCCTCGACATCGGCCTGGCGGTCATGCACGGCACTTTGTCGTTCGGCATTCTGGTCGATATCCCGGATAACGAAGTGGCCACCAGCCTGCTGCAAAGCGTGCAATCCAAGGCCCACGAGCTGAATTTGCAGGCCCGCTACACGCCGATTTCCGAAGCGGACTACCAGCACTGGGCCGATGGCCAGGGTGACCCGCGCTACATCGCCACCTTGCTCAGCCGCAAGATCACCCCCGAGCAGCTGCAGCGCGTGAGCGCGGTCATCAGCGAGTATGGTTTGACCATCGAGCGTATCGAGCGTCTGTCTGCCCGTGTTGCCTTGGATGCCCAGGGTGACAAAGGCAAGGCGGCGCTGGAAATTTCCGTGCGTGGCGAGCCAAGCGATGCCCAGGCGCTGCGCGCCGACTTCTTCGCGTTGTCCGAAGCGCTGAACATCGACATCGCCTTCCAGAAAGACGACCTGTTCCGTCGCAATCGCCGCCTGGCCGTGTTCGACATGGACTCGACGCTGATCGAGGCTGAGGTGATCGATGAGCTGGCCAAGGCTGCCGGTGTCGGCGAGCAGGTGTCGGCCATTACCGAGCGGGCGATGCGCGGCGAGCTCGACTTCCGCGCCAGCTTCAAGGAGCGCATGGCGCTGCTCAAAGGCCTGGATGTCGGCGTGCTGGACCAGATCGGTGCTTCCCTGCGCCTGACCGAAGGTGCCGAGAACCTGTTCGCCGAACTCAAGCGCATGGGCTACAAGACGGCAATCCTGTCCGGTGGCTTCACCTACTTTGCCAAGCAGGTACAGGCGCGCCTGGGCATCGATTATGTGTTCGCCAACGAGCTGGAAGTGGTCGACGGCAAGGTGACCGGCGTGGCCATCGAGCCAATCGTCGACGCCCAGCGCAAGGCTGAGCTGCTGCAGCAGCTGGCGAATGAGGAGGGGCTGCAGCTGGAGCAGACCATTGCCGTGGGTGATGGTGCCAACGACCTGCCGATGCTCTCGCTGGCCGGCCTGGGTGTGGCATTCCGTGCCAAGCCGCTGGTACGCCAGTCGGCCAAGCAGGCGATTTCGACCCTGGGCCTGGATGGTGTGTTGTATCTGCTGGGGCTGCGCGACCGCGACGCCCGCGGTTGAGCTGAAACAAAAGGGGCCGCAATAGCGGCCCCAACTGTATCTACCAGGCAATTACACCTGCGCAGGCACCGCCAGCAGCTCACCCATGCGGGTTGCCGAACCTGCACCCAGGTTTTCAGCCCACTTCACTTGCTCCGGCCCGAACAGCACGATGGCCGTGGAGCCCAGTTTGAAGCGGCCCAGCTCGGCACCTTTTTCCAGGTGAATCGGTGCACGGCTGCCTTCGTCGTAGCGGAAGGTTTTCAGCTCACGCTTCGGCGGAGTAACCAAGCCAGCCCACACGGTCTCGATCGAGGCCACGATCATCGCGCCGACCAGTACAACAGCCATCGGGCCGCGCTCGGTGTCGAACAGGCACACCACACGCTCGTTGCGGGCAAACAGCTCAGGGACGTTTTCCGCCGTGGTCTGGTTGACCGAGAACAGCCGCCCGGGCACGTAGACCATCTCACGCAGGGTGCCGGCCAGCGGCATGTGCACGCGGTGGTAATCTTTCGGCGACAGGTAGATGGTGGCGAACTCGCCGCCCATGAAAGGTGCAGCCAGGGCCGGGTCGCCGCCGAGCAGCTCCAGGGCACTGAAGCTGTGGCCCTTGGCCTGGAAGATGCGACCGTGCTCGATCGGGCCCAGCTGGCTCACGGCGCCATCGGCCGGGCAGAGGATTGCCCCCGGGGTTTCGTCCAGCGGGCGAGCGCCCGGCTTCAGGGCGCGGGTGAAGAACGCGTTGAAGTGCTCGTAGGCGGTCAGGTCTTCGACCAGTGCCTCGTTCATGTTCACCTGGTAGCGCTTGGCGAACCAGGCGGTGAAGGCGTTTTTGAACCAGCGTGCGCGGCACTCGGCAACGCAGCCGGCGAGCCGCGACAGCAGGTGGTGCGGCAGCAGGTACTGGCTGATGATGAACAAACGGGATTTCATGCAGGTTCCTTAGACTTCTACAGGCGTGTCCGGGTGGTTGCCCCATTCGCTCCACGAGCCGGCGTAAGCCTTGACGCGTGGGTAGCCGAGGGCCTTGGCCACCAGGTAAGTGAAACCGGAGCGGCGGTGTGACTGGCAATGGGTGATCACTTCCTTGTCGGGGGTGATGCCCAGTTGCAGGAGGACTTGCTTGATGTCCTGGCGGATGCGCAGGTGATCGTTGAGGTCCATGCCAGCGGTCCACTCGAAGTTGATCGCGCCGGGAATATGCCCGCCTTTGGCGGCCAGGACTTTTTCACCGTTGAATTCCTGTGGGCCACGGGCATCCCAGATCACCAGGTCGTCGGCGCCCAGGCGGCTTTGCAGGTATTCGCGGGTGGCGGTCGGCTCGCCGTGCAAGTGCAAGCGCACAGGCGTATTGGCTGGCGCTGGTACTTCGGTCACCAGCTTGTCTGCCGGCCAGGCCTGGATACCGCCATTGAGGTAGTGGTAGTGCGGGTGACCGATGACATCGAGCATCCAGATGAAGCGCCCGGCCCAGCCGCCGCCTTCATCGTCATACACCACGTAAACCGCGTCATCGCGGTGACCGAGCTCGCTGAACAGTTTTTCCAGGTCAGCCAGCGCCGGCAGCAGCCCCGGCGCGGGTGGCAAGCCCAGCTGGGTGCGTTTGCCTTCGACGAAGCGCGCGCCCGCAATATGCCCGCTGACATAGCGGTTGGCGCTGCTCAGGTCGACCAGGATCAGCTGGGGCGAACCCAGGCGCGGCAGCAGGTCCGCAGGCTCGATCACCAGCGGCAGTCCGGCAAAATCAGTCATCCACGGTCTCCAGTGTGGAAAGAGGTGCGATTGTAGCGCAAGGGTCAGGCATTGCGGTTGGCAAACACAGCGAGCGCACGCTCGATACATTGCGCGGTTTTGCCAAACGCTTGCACGCTGACATCGGCCAGCGGCTTGCCGCCCTGGTCGGCCACCGCCAGCATCAGCACCTGGTCACCTACTGCCATTGAGCGCAACAGCAGGTGTTCGCTGCGGAAGAAAGCGCGCAGCGGGGCCGGCATCAAGGCCGAAAGTTGGGCATGGTTTTCTGGCGTCAGGCGCAATTGCGCGGCTTGGCCTACCAGCTTCTGCAGCAGCTTGTTCTGCGGGATGGGCAAGGCGATGGCTTCGGCTTCCTTGGGCAGGCCGGCGGTTTGCTGTACGCGCAGGGCGTCGTTGGCCCTGTCCAGCGTCAGCAGCATGATGCGCTGCATGCCACAGGCCAGCAACGCCTCGCGGGCCTGGGTAGCCAGGTGCACGGTATTGGTAAAGGGGCTGGGCTTGGCCAGCAGTTCCTGGCACAGCTTGCGCCACTGGCCCAGCGCCTCGCTGGAGGGTGGTGGTGGGGTGATCATGTCGGGGTGCGGGCGGCGCTGGTGCCAAGGCCAGATCAAGGCTTCGGCGGGGTGGAACAGGGCGTGCCTGGCGTGGCGGCGGGCACTGGCGGCAGCCTGCTGGTGGACCTGCTGTTGCACGTCCTCCAGCGAGGTCTGCAGGTACAGCGCGGTGAGCAGTTGCCAGCGCAGCAGGTGCGGGTTGTCCCAGCCCACCTGGGCCGCCAGGGCCAGGTTGTTGGCCAGCAGCACGGTATTGGCTGGCTGGTTGAACCAGCGGCTCAGGGCGGGGGCTTCGTCCAGGCGGTGCTGCTGGCTCAGCAGGTCACCGTCACGGGCGATACTGAGGATCTGGCCCAGCTGTTCACGTTCTTCCAGCAACAGGCGGTAGCCCTGGGTGACCCATTGGGACAGGCGCCAGTGCTCGGCCATGGCTTGGCACAGCGCCATGATGCGCACGCCGAACAGTTCCAGCTCCACCTCTGCGGCCTCTTCGCCCTTGTGGATGACACGCAGCTCCCAGGCGTCGAGCAGCTTCGGGTAGGCCAGCGCCATCGGCCACAAAGGCGACAGGAACAGCAGGCTGCCCCAGTGAATTTCCTGCCACAGCCGCGCCAGGCGGCTGGCGAACAGGCCGCTGGCCTGCTGCGAAGCGTGCTGGCTGATCAACAGGAACTGGCGCAGCACCGGCGGGATATCGTGGTCCGGCAGGGCTGGCAAGCGGGTAAGCAGTTCTCGGGTGCGCGCCAGGCCCAGGCGATTGAGGGCGATTTCCAGGCTTTCGGCGGGTTCGGCCTGGCTGGCATTGGCCGGGTGATTGGCCTCGCGCATCACCGACAGCACCAGTGCTGGGCTGTCCTGCATCAGTTCGGCGATGTCCCGCAGCGAGCGGCGGCTATCGTTGATGGCGCTCATGACCCGGTCGTAACTCTGCTTCGGCACCGGTACGCGAATACCGTCGAGCAGCTTTACCCAGGCCTCTAGCGTACGCGGATTCTGAGTGGGCACCTTGGATTCCATTGGCATTTTGACATCAGTCCGAACTGGCTTTTCGCATTGAGTGGCTATAGTCTGGCGCAGATCTGCCGATAAGTAGAAGAAGAGTTTTAAAGCTCCCGTCCCTCACCCTGACCACGACAGCAAGTGCTTTGAACCTATGGCTAAAATTATCGGCATCATCGTCGTATTCGCGAGCGTGCTCGGCGGATATGTGCTCTCCCACGGCAAGATCGCGGCACTGATTCAGCCGTTTGAAGTGCTGATCATCGGCGGTGCAGCCTTTGGCGCTTTCATGCAGGCCAACCCTGGTTACATGACCATGCATGTAATCAAGAAGTCGATGAAGATGTTCGGCTCGCGCTTCACCCATACCTTCTACCTCGAAGTACTGGGCCTGGTTTACGAGATCCTCAACAAAAGCCGTCGTGAAGGCATGATGGCGATCGAGAGCGATATCGAAGACGCTGCGGCCAGCCCGATCTTCGCTAAATACCCTGCCGTGCTGGGCGATGAGCGCATGACCGCATTCATCTGCGATTACCTGCGCATCATGTCCACCGGCAACATGGCGCCCCACGAGCTCGAAGGCCTGTTCGACATGGAACTGCTGAGCATGAAGGAAGAGCTCGAGCACCCGTCGCACGCGGTCACCGGCATTGCCGACGGCATGCCCGGTTTCGGTATTGTCGCGGCAGTACTCGGTATCGTGGTGACCATGGCTTCGCTGGGTGAGGGCGACCAGGCGGCCATCGGCATGCACGTAGGTGCGGCCCTGGTCGGTACCTTCTTCGGTATTCTTGCGGCGTATGGCTTCTTCGGCCCGTTGGCCAAGTGCCTGGAGCACGACGCCAAGGAAGAAATCAACCTTTACGAGTCGATCAAGGCTTCGCTGGTAGCCTCGGCCTCCGGCATGCCGCCTTCGCTGGCCGTCGAGTTCGGGCGCAAGGTGCTGTATCCGAAGCACCGCCCGAGCTTTGCCGAGCTGGAACAAGCAGTTCGCGGTCGCTAAGCCATGGAAAACAACCAGCCGATAATCATCAAGCGCGTCAAGCGCTTCGGTGGCGGGCACCATGGCGGCGCCTGGAAGATCGCCTTCGCCGACTTCGCCACGGCGATGATGGCGTTCTTCCTGGTGCTGTGGTTGATGTCCACTGCCACGCCTGAGCAGAAGATCGCCATTGCCGGCTACTTCAAGGACCCGATCGGCTTCTCCGAGAGCGGAACCCCCTATGTGATCGACCTGGGTGGCTCGCCAGAGCTTGCCCCGGAGAAGACCATCAACCCGGAGCAGCAGTCCGAGCAAAAACCTGATACCAGCATCCAGCTGAACAAGGATCAGGTCGAGACCATGGCCGAGCAGGTTGAGCGCGAGCGCCTCGAATTGCTGCTGCAGGAGCTGCAGAACAAGGTCGACGAAAACCCGCAACTGCAGAAGTTCAAGGACCAGATTCTGTTCGAGATCACCCAGGACGGCCTGCGCATCCAGATCATGGACGCCGAGAACCGGCCGATGTTCGACATCGGCAGTGCTCGCCTGCAGCCGTACTTCGAGGACATCCTGCTGGCCATGGCCGACACCATCAAGGCGGTGCCGAACAAGGTCAGCATCAGTGGCCATACCGACGCCAAACCCTATTCGGGCAGTGGTGAGTTCGGTAACTGGGAGCTGTCGGCCAACCGCGCCAACGCGGCGCGCCGTGCGCTGGTTGCCGGGGGCTACCCGGACGACCAGGTGGCGCGGGTGGTGGGTTATGCCTCGTCGTCGCTGTTCGACCGCAAGAACCCGTTCAACCCGGTCAACCGCCGTATCGATATCATCGTCCTGACCAAGAAGGCCCAGCGCAACATCGAGGGCGAACAGGGCACGCCGGAGGCCCCGGCTGCTCAGCCGAGCCAGGCTGCGCCGCCTGCCGGTGGCGCACCTGGTGCTGCTGCCCCAGGGGGTTCGGCGGCCCCCGGTGCGGGCGATGCACCGATGCAGCCGCGTGAACTGCGCCAGAAGCTGAACATCTTCGAGGACGGTACCTTGAAGATGGACGAGGCCAAGGACCAGTAACCGCTCGGGGCCGCTTTGCGGCCCCGATGCATTCAAAACCCCCGCCGGATCTTGGCCTTCAGGTCGGCATGGAAGAAGTCTGCATTGTCCCTGTCGGTGCAGCTTCCACGCCCTGTCGGCAACACCATCGCCCGCTCGAACGTGCACTCATCGTGATAAGCCCGCACGAACAGGTCGATATGTGCGCGCTCGCGCATCACCGGCCATTTGCCAAACCATTCGGGTAACGTACCGCCATCGCCCTGGTAGAAGACCACGCGCCGGGTGGCCATGACCGCGGTTCCCAGCAGCCAGGGCGTCCACCAGTCTGCCGCAATGCAGGCTGGGAGCAGGCCGATCCAGTGGGTCGCATCACCCATCTGTTGGCAGAAGCTGCCATACAAGTCTTCGCTGGTCTGCCCTGGGCTGTCGAACAGGACCAGCTGGGCGGGAATGCCTTCGAGCAGCAAGCGCTCGTTGAGGATGAAGGCGTCAAGCCGCTGCTCGTGGCGGTAGCTGATGAAAACCGGCATCGCGGTTGCCCTCCCTGATAGATGTAATGACCATCAGGGAAAGCAGCAGGCGGGGCAATAGACGACGGTGAAACCGGAGCGATCCTACGCGCTCCGGTAATGTTTCCTACAGATCAGTAGGCGTCTTCTGGCAGGCTGGCGATGATCGAGCGGTAGCTGTTCATGCGCTGTTGCTTGATGCGGCCGTCTTCCAGTGCCTTGAGCAGCGCGCAACCTGGCTCGCGATCATGCTTGCAGTCGCGGAAGCGGCACGTGCCGAACAGGTCGCGGAACTCGATGAAGCCACCCTCCACGTCATCACGGCTGACGTGGCCGAGCCCGAATTCGCGGATACCCGGCGAGTCGATCAGGTCGCCGCCGTTGGGGAAGTGGTACAGGCGTGCGGTGGTGGTGGTGTGCGTGCCCTGGCCCGACCATTCGGACAGGTCGCCGACCCGGGTGTCGGCGGCAGGCAGCAGACTGTTGACCAGGGACGACTTGCCCACACCGGACTGGCCGACGAACACGCTGATGTGGCCGTCCAGCATCTGTTGCAGGCGTTGCATGCCATCACCGTGGTGAGCAGAAACCTCCAGCAGCGGATAACCAAGGTCGCGATAGACCTCGAGCAGCGCCTGCAGGGCCGGGCCATTCTCCTCGTTGATCAGGTCGGCCTTGTTCAGCAGCAGCAGCGGGCGAATGCCAGCGTGCTCGGCAGCAACCAGGTAGCGGTCGATCAGGTTCGGGTGCGGTTCGGGCGCCGGTGCGAAGACGATCACGATCAGGTCGACGTTGGCCGCCACCGGCTTGAGCTGGCCGTGGTTGTTCGGCCGGCACAGCTCTGTGGTGCGTGGCATCTGCGCGACGATCACGCCGATGCCCTGGTTGCCGGCACGCCAGACCACACGGTCGCCGGTAACCAGCGCCGGCAGGTTGGCGCGCAGGTGGCAGCGGAACACCTGGCCTGCAACGTCGCCGTCCTGAGCTTCGACCTCGACCTGCACACCAAAGTGCGCGATCACCAGGCCCAGTTGTTCGGGCCCCAGGTCACCACCCTCCAGCTCCTGCAGCGCATGCTGCTCGCGTTTGGCGGCGCGCGCGGCGCGTTCGTTCTGGATCTTTTCGATGCGCCAGTTCTGGCGGCGGTTGAGCTGGCGTTTGGCCATGAATGTTCCGTGGTGGGGCAGAATGAAATCGGCAGGCAGTTTAGCACGATGGGCGGCTGACCATTCTGGTTACCTTCGCGCCGGGAATGCGCGGCACTCTGCCGCTAGGCTACTATGACGGCCTATACGAGGAGCCTCTTCATGCAGAACCCACAGAACCTGATCTGGATCGATCTGGAAATGACCGGCCTGGACCCGGACAACGACGTCATCATCGAGATGGCCACCATCGTCACCGACAGCGAACTGAACACCTTGGCCGAGGGGCCGGTGATCGCCATTCACCACAGTGACGAAGTGCTGGCCCGCATGGACGAGTGGAACACCCGCACCCACGGCGGTTCGGGGCTCACCCAGCGTGTGCGCGAAAGCCAGGTGAGCATGGCCGAGGCCGAAGCGCAGACCATCGCGTTCCTGGAGCAATGGGTACCGAAAGGCAAGTCGCCGATCTGTGGCAACAGCATCTGCCAGGACCGCCGCTTCCTCTATCGCCACATGCGTAACCTGGAAAACTACTTCCACTACCGCAACCTCGACGTCTCCACCGTGAAGGAGTTGGCTGCGCGCTGGGCGCCGGACGTGCGTGACAGCTTCAAGAAGGGCGGCACCCACCTGGCGCTGGACGATATCCGCGAGTCGATCGCCGAACTGCGCCACTACCGCGAGCACTTCATCAAGGTGTGAGCCGAAAGCGCGCAGATATTGTCGTGGCGCCCTCTTTTGGTGCCTGGGGCAACTGGTTAGACTGCGCGCCTTTCTCGCACGGACCCGCGCCATGTTGTTGATGCTCTACCTTATCGCCATTACCGCCGAAGCCATGACCGGCGCCTTGTCTGCCGGCCGTCGCGGCATGGACTGGTTTGGCGTGGTGCTGATTGCCTGCGTCACCGCCCTTGGGGGCGGCTCGGTGCGCGACGTGCTGCTCGGGCACTACCCGCTGACCTGGGTGAAGCACCCGGAGTACCTGGTGCTGACCAGCTTCGCTGCGCTGTTGACGATTTTCATCGCACCCATGATGCGCCGCCTGCGCTCGCTGTTCCTGGTGCTGGATGCCCTGGGGCTGGTGGCGTTTACCCTGATCGGCTGCATGACTGCGCTGGAGATGGGGCAGGGCATGCTGGTGGCGTCGATCAGCGGCGTGATCACCGGGGTGTTCGGCGGGATCCTGCGGGACATCTTCTGCAACGACATCCCGTTGGTGTTCCGCCGAGAGCTGTATGCCAGCGTATCGTTTGCGGCGGCGTGGTTCTACCTGGGGTGCGTGTACTTCAAGGTGCCGGCGGAGCAGGCCATGCTGCTGACCCTGTTTGGCGGGTTTCTGGTGCGCTTGCTGGCGATTCGCTTCCATTGGGAAATGCCGAAGTTTCACTACAACGACCAGCAGTAGCATTCAGGCGCCCGATAGCCTGCAGGAGCGGCTTCAGCGTGTGAAGTCGTTAATGAACCCCGTGCCTGGCCAGCGCCCACTCGACATGCTCGCGCACCAGCTCCGACGGGTCTTCCCGCCGCGCCTTCAAGGCCTCCAGCACCGGAATGGTCGAGGGCGCATTGCCCAAGCCTACGGCCAGGTTGCGCAACCACCGCTCATACCCCGCCCGCCGCAACGGCCCACCCTCGGTCTTGCGCAGGAAGGTCTTCTCGTCCCACAGGAACATCTCGGCCAGTTCGGCATTTTCCAGCCCGTGCCGCGGCTGGAAGTCACCCTCCTGGGTCGGGCGGGCGAAGCGGTTCCACGGGCAGACGATCTGGCAGTCGTCGCAGCCGAACACCCGATTGCCCATCATGCCGCGCAGCTCCACGGGAATCGCGCCCTTGAGCTCGATGGTCAGGTAGGAGATGCAGCGCCTGGCGTCCAGTACGTAGGGCCCGACGAATGCCTTGGTCGGGCAGATGTCCAGGCAGGCCTCACAGCGCCCGCAGTGCTCGCTGGTATGTGCTTCGTCCACCGGCAGCGGCAAGTCGACAAACAGTTCGGCCAGGAAAAAGTAACTGCCGGCCTTGCGATTGAGCAGCAGGGTGTTCTTGCCGATCCAGCCCAGCCCGGCCTGCTCGGCAATCGCTTTCTCCAGCACCGGGGCGCTGTCGACGAAGGCGCGGTAACCGAATGGGCCGATATCTTCCTGGATGCGATCGGCCAGGTGCTGCACGCGTTTACGCACCAGCTTGTGGTAATCGCGGCCGAGGGCGTAGCGCGACACGTAGGCTTTTTCTGGCTGGGCCAGGCGTTGCGCCATCTGCGTGTCGCCCGGCAGGTAGTCCATGCGCAGCGAAACCACCCGTACCGTGCCGGGGATCAACTGGTCGGGGTGCGCACGTTTGCCATCATGGGCGGCGAGGTATTCCATTTCGCCCTGGTAGCCGGCAGCCAACCACCGCTGCAGATGTTTTTCGTGCTCGCCAAGGTCCACCCCGGCGATGCCGACGTGGGCAAAACCGAGTTCTTGGCCCCAGATCTTGATCGATTGGGCCAGTGCGGCGAGGTCAAGTGTGCAAGCAGACATGGATGGGCAAGGCAATACGGGCTCAGGTGCGTATAATTCTGCCAGACATTGGAGCCTTTGACCCCATGCCGCAGACCAAACACCCAAGCCACAACCCGCAACTGCTCAGCAGCGTCACCGTCGCGCGCCTGCCTGCCCGCCATCCGCACGCCCACAAAGGCGACTTCGGCCATGTGCTGGTGGTGGGTGGCGACCTGGGTACCGGTGGCGCGGTACTGCTCAGCGCAGAGGCCGCGTTGCGCTGCGGCGCTGGGCTGGTCAGCGTGGCGACCCGCCCCGAGCACGTTGCTGCGGGCTTGACGCGACTGCCCGAAAGCATGTGCCTGGGCGTGAATTCGGCCAACCAGCTGATGGGCGTGCTGGAGCGTGCCTCGGTGCTGGTGGTCGGCCCTGGCCTGGGCCAGGCCGCCTGGGGGCGTAGCCTGTTGTCCGCGGTGGCCAATGCCGAGCGGCCACAGGTGTGGGATGCCGATGCACTCAACCTGCTGGCGCGTGCCCCGTTGGCCTTGCCCAGCGGCAGTATCCTCACCCCGCACCCGGGGGAGGCCGCGCGGTTGCTGGGCATTTCCACCGAGGCAGTACAGGCTGATCGGCCGGGCGCCGCGCGCAAGCTGGCGCGCCGCTATGCCAGTGTTTGCGTGCTCAAGGGGGCCGGTACGCTGGTTGCCGACCCGGCCGGCCAGCTGGCGCTGTGCCAACGCGGCCACCCGGCAATGGCCGGGGCTGGGTTCGGCGATGTGCTTACCGGTGTGCTGGCAGCGTTGTTGGCCCAGGGGCTGGATGCCTGGCAAGCCGCTGGCCTTGGGGTGTGGTTGCACGCCTGTGCGGGCGAGCGGCTGGGTGTCAAAGGTAGAGGCTTGGCGGCCAGTGATCTGGCGCCGGTCATTCGTGAGTTGTTGGAGGAGCATTCTGCGTGTCTGGCATAACCCTGTTTCTGGCCGATGAAGACGCCACGGTGAAATTCGGTGCATCACTGGCCGAAGTGACCGGCGGTCGCGGCGTGATCTTTCTCGAAGGTGACCTGGGCGCGGGCAAGACTACGCTTTCCCGAGGGCTGATTCGTGGCCTTGGCCATACCGGTGCGGTGAAAAGCCCGACCTTCACCGTTGTCGAACCGTACGAAATCGGCGAGGTGCGCGCCTACCATTTCGACCTGTATCGCCTGGTCGATCCGGAGGAGTTGGAGTTCATGGGGATTCGTGACTACTTCGAGGGCGACCCGCTGTGCTTGTTCGAGTGGCCAGAAAAGGGCGCGGGCGTTTTGCCAAAGCCTGACCTGACCATTACCATAAGCCCCCAAGCGGGCGGACGCTCGCTGATCCTTTCGCCGCAGGGGGCTCGCGGCGAGGCCTGGTGCACTGCATTGGCCAAACACTATAAACAGTAAGTGGGGTAGGTATGCGCATACGCGCACTGGTCGCTGTCGTTGGGCTGCTGCTGACAGCGGTGACCGTTGACGCTCTGGCCGTCACTCAAGTCAAGAGCGTGCGCCTGTGGCGCGCACCGGACAACACGCGGCTGGTCTTCGACCTGTCTGGCCCCGTGCAGCATAGTGTCTTCACCCTCAGCGCACCCGATCGCCTGGTCATCGACATCAATGGCGCGACCCTGGGCGCGCCGCTGAACGTGTCCACCTCCAACACGCCAATCAGCAGCGTGCGCTCCGCCCAGCGCACGCCCACCGACCTGCGCGTGGTGGTCGACCTGAAAAAGTCGGTTACGCCGAAGAGCTTCACCCTGGCGCCCAATGCCCAATACGGCAATCGCCTGGTGGTCGATTTGTACGACCAGGAGGCCGACGCCATTGCGGCCACGGCGCCGGTAGCACCGCCAACGCCTGTGCAAACCCCGGCGACCACACCCGCGGTGCCGGTCTCACCGGCCCAGCCAGCGATCAAGCTGCCACCTGTGCCGAGCGGCAAGCGTGACATCGTGGTCGCCATCGACGCCGGTCATGGCGGCGAGGACCCTGGTGCCTCGGGCTCGCGCGGCCAGCACGAAAAAGACATCGTGCTGCAGATCGCCAAGGAACTGCAGCGCCAGATCAGTGCCGAGAAGGGCTACCGTGCCGAGTTGACGCGGACCGGTGACTACTTCATTCCGCTGCGCAAGCGCACCGAGATCGCCCGCAAGAAGGGTGCAGACCTGTTCATCTCCATTCACGCTGACGCCGCGCCGTCGCGGGCCGCCTTTGGCGCCTCGGTGTTCGCCTTGTCCGACCGTGGCGCGACCTCCGAGACTGCGCGCTGGCTGGCCGACACCGAAAACCGTTCCGACCTGATCGGTGGTGCCGGTAACGTCAGCCTCGACGACAAGGACCGCATGCTCGCGGGCGTGTTGCTCGACCTGTCGATGACCGCCACGCTCAGTTCCAGCCTGAATGTCGGGCAAAAAGTGCTGGGCAACATGGGCCGCGTCACGTCGCTGCACAAGCAGCGTGTCGAGCAGGCAGGCTTCATGGTGCTCAAGTCGCCGGACATTCCGTCGATCCTCGTCGAAACCGGGTTCATTTCCAACAACAGTGAAGCTGCCAAGCTGGCCACCCGCAGCCACCAGCAGGCCTTGGCCCGCTCGATCCACACCGGTGTGCGCCAGTACTTCCAGCAGAACCCGCCGCCTGGCACCTACATCGCCTGGCTGCGCGACAGCGGCAAGATCGCCCAGGGCCCGCGTGAACACACCGTGCGCCCAGGCGAGACCCTGGCGATGCTTGCCGTGCGCTACCAGGTGAGCGTGGCCAGCCTGCGCAACACCAACAGCCTCAAGACCGATGAGCTGAAAGTCGGCCAGCACCTCGATATTCCCGCCACCACCCTGGCCTCGCAACAATGAGTGGTGGTTCGCGCATCCAGCTGCTCAGCCCGCGGCTGGCCAACCAGATTGCCGCCGGTGAGGTGGTCGAGCGCCCGGCTTCGGTGGCCAAGGAGTTGCTGGAGAACAGCCTCGACTCCGGCGCCCGGCGCATCGATGTCGAAGTGGAGCAGGGTGGCGTCAAGCTGCTGCGGGTGCGTGACGATGGCAGCGGCATTTCCGCCGACGACCTGCCATTGGCCCTGGCCCGTCACGCCACCAGCAAGATCCGTGAACTGGAAGACCTCGAAGGCGTACTGAGCCTGGGCTTTCGCGGTGAGGCACTGGCCTCGATCAGCTCGGTGGCGCGCCTCACTCTGACCTCGCGCACTGCCAGTGCCGGCGAGGCCTGGCAGGTGGAAACCGAAGGCCGCGACATGACCCCGCGTGTGCAGCCTGCGGCGCATCCGGTCGGTACTTCGGTGGAAGTGCGTGACCTGTTCTTCAATACCCCGGCCCGGCGCAAGTTCCTCAAGGCCGAAAAAACCGAATTCGATCACCTGCAGGAAGTCATCCGGCGCTTGGCCCTGGCCCGCTTCGATGTCGGCTTCCACCTGCGCCACAACGGCAAGAGCATCCTCAGCCTGCACGAAGCCCACGACGAAATGGCACGCGCGCGGCGCGTCGGCGCCATTTGCGGTGCAGGCTTCATGGAGCAGGCACTGCCGATCGACGTTGAACGCAACGGCCTGCGCCTGTGGGGTTGGGTCGGCCTGCCGACGTTCTCGCGCAGCCAGGCAGACCTGCAGTACTTCTTCGTCAACGGCCGTGCAGTGCGCGACAAACTGGTCGCTCATGCCGTGCGTCAGGCCTACCGCGATGTGCTGTTCAACGGCCGTCACCCGACCTTCGTGCTGTTCCTCGAACTCGAACCCAATGGTGTCGACGTCAACGTGCACCCGACCAAGCACGAAGTGCGTTTCCGTGAAGGACGTTCGGTTCACGACTTTCTGTATGGCACCCTGCACCGTGCCCTGGCCGACGTCCGCCCGGAAGACCATCAGGCCGCGCCCGCCGCGGCAACCGAGATCGTCCGCCCGACCGGGCAACAGGCTGGTGAATTCGGCCCGCAAGGTGAAATGCGCCTGGCCACGCCGGTGCTCGAACAGCCCCGCGCGCCGCAGCATTCGATTTCCAACGGCGGCAGCGGCGCGGGGTACCAGTATCAGTACACCCCACGCCCGTCGCAGCCACTGCCGGCGGCCGAAACGCAGGCGGTCTATCGCGAGTTCTACAAGCCGCTGAATGATGGCGCGGCTGTAGCTTCCGCATTGCCGGAGAGCCAGGGCGACATCCCGCCACTGGGGTATGCGCTGGCCCAGCTCAAGGGCATCTACATCCTTGCCGAGAACGCTATCGGCCTGGTGTTGGTGGACATGCACGCCGCTCACGAGCGCATCATGTATGAACGGCTCAAGGTGGCGATGGCCAGCGAGGGCTTGAGCGGCCAGCCGTTATTGGTGCCTGAATCGCTGGCGCTGAGCCAGCGCGAGGCCGATTGCGCCGAGGAGCACGCCCAGTGGTTCCAGCGCCTGGGCTTCGAGCTTCAGCGTCTGGGCCCCGAGATCCTGGCGATCCGGCAGATTCCGGCGTTGTTGAAGCAGGCCGAGGCCAATCGCCTGGTGCAGGACGTGCTCGCCGACCTGATGGAATACGGCACCAGCGATCGCATTCAGGCGCACCTGAACGAACTGCTCGGTACCATGGCCTGCCACGGCGCCGTGCGCGCCAACCGGCGCCTGGCCATCCCCGAGATGAACGCCCTGCTGCGCGACATGGAAAACACCGAACGCAGCGGCCAGTGCAACCATGGCCGACCGACCTGGACCCAGATGGGCCTGGACGACCTGGACAAACTTTTCCTGCGCGGTCGATGACATGAGCGGCAAGCCCCCAGCAATATTCCTCATGGGCCCGACGGCGGCCGGCAAGACCGACCTTGCCATCGAGCTGACCAAGGTGCTGCCCTGCGAGCTGATCAGCGTCGACTCGGCGCTGGTGTACCGCGGCATGGACATCGGCAGTGCCAAACCCTCCAAGGAGGTACTGGCGGCCCACCCGCACCGGCTGATCGACATCCGCGACCCGGCCGAAAGCTACTCTGCTGCGCAGTTTCGCAGCGACGCCCTGGAGGCGATGGCCGACATCACCGCGCGCGGCAAGATCCCGCTGCTGGTCGGCGGCACCATGCTCTACTACAAGGCCTTGCTCGACGGCCTGGCCGACATGCCAGCCGCCGATGCCGGGGTGCGCGCCGAACTGGAGGCCCAGGCCGAGGCCCTTGGCCTGGCCGAGTTGCACCGCCAGCTTGCCGAAGTGGACCCGGTGTCGGCCGCGCGCATACACCCCAACGACCCGCAACGGCTGATTCGTGCCCTGGAGGTCTACCGGGTGAGCGGCGAGAGCATGACAGCCCATCGCCAGCGTCAATTCGCGGAAAGTAGCGGCGCAGACGCAGGCGCTGGCGGGCATTTGCCCTATACTGTCGCGAGTTTGGCGATTGCTCCTACAGATCGTCACATTTTGCATCAGCGAATTGCGCTACGATTTTCGCAGATGCTGGAACAGGGCTTCGTCGATGAGGTCCGATCGCTGCGAGCCAGAAGTGACTTGCACGCCGGGCTGCCGTCTATACGGGCAGTGGGCTACAGGCAGGTCTGGGATTACCTCGACGGCAAGCTGACTGAGAATGAGATGCGAGAACGCGGTATCATTGCCACTCGCCAGCTGGCCAAGCGGCAGTTCACCTGGTTGCGCGGTTGGTCCGACGTGCACTG
>Ga0213827_1000506_pt1 | contig 29872 bp, 32 predicted proteins | sample MC6MC0898MG_FD_180669 | JGI IMG/M metagenome (GOLD analysis project Ga0213827, IMG submission 180669) | Enriched soil aggregate microbial communities from Iowa State University, Ames, United States - MC6-MC0898-MG | ecosystem: Environmental > Terrestrial > Soil > Unclassified | place: USA: Iowa...
GCAGGTCGATTTCGACCTTGCCGGCCGACTGGGCGGCGTCGACATGGAACAGCACGCCGCGCGAACGGGTCAGTTCACCGATGGCGGCGATGTCGTTGATCGAGCCGACTTCGTTGTTGACGTGCATCAGCGAGACCAGAATGGTGTCTTCGCGCAGCACTGCCTCGACCTGGGCCGGGGTGACGATGCCGTCTGCACCTGGCTCGAGGTAGGTGACTTCGAAACCTTCACGCTCGAGCTGGCGAGCGGTATCCAGGACCGCCTTGTGCTCGATCTTGGAGGTGATGATGTGCTTGCCCTTGGTCTGATAGAAGTGCGCCACGCCTTTCAGGGCGAGGTTGTCGGACTCGGTGGCACCGCTGGTCCAGACGATCTCACGCGGGTCGGCGTTGATCAGCTCGGCAACCTGGCGACGGCCGTTCTCGACAGCTTCCTCGGCTTTCCAGCCGAACACGTGGGAGCGCGAGGCCGGGTTACCGAAGTTACCGTCGACCAGCAGGCAGTCGGCCATCTTCTGGGCGACACGGGGATCGACCGGCGTGGTCGCGGAGTAATCGAGGTAGATCGGCAACTTCATTGAGTATCTCCTATCAGGCGGTGGCGTCGCTCGTCGTCACTGTTTAATAAAGGTCAGTCGACGGCGGACGTCTCAATCTTGTCCAGCTGGGCAGAACGGCCTGCGACACGACGCAGGTCCTGGCGCTGGGCGACTTCCTGCACCTCACGGCGCATGACAAGGTCGGCCAGGCTGATGCCGCTGAGGAATTCGTGGATCTGCTGGCTGAGGTCGCACCACAGGTGGTGGGTCAGGCAGGTGTCACCGGCATGGCAGTCCCCGAGGCCCTGGCAACGCGTGGCATCGACCGATTCGTTGACCGCGTCGATGACCTGGGCCACCTGGATGGTTTCCATGCCGCGCGACAGCTGGTAGCCACCACCCGGACCGCGCACGCTGGAGACCAGGCTGCTACGGCGCAGCTTGGCGAACAGCTGTTCCAGATAAGAGAGGGAAATGCCCTGGCGCTCGGAAATGTCGGCCAAAGACACCGGCCCATGCTGCGCGTGCAACGCCAAGTCAAGCATGGCTGTCACGGCGTATCGGCCTTTGGTAGTCAGTCGCATGGCTAATGGGTACCACGGGAGTTACAGGATGTGAGCGAGTATGCGATTCCCGAGCATTTAAGTCAACTATTAGACCTACTGCTTTAGTCGGGTTTGGCATCTGGAAGGCGGGCGCGAGTGTAGCAGCAAAGGGGCGTTAGCACACGCCCCATATGTCAGCATGCCTTTACTGCGCCGCGATCAATGCGACTGAGTGTCGCGCTGCGGCGCCTGGGCGACTTCGCTGAAGTCATCTTCCGGCAAGGCTGGTAGTTCTTTGGCACAGTAGTCGCTACCCATCTTGGTCAGCGCGCCGCACATACCCTCCAGCCGCTCGTCGACTGCCTGCAGGTGGTCGAGCATCTGGCCGATTGCGCGCGCCACCGGGTCAGGCATGTCGCCACTGACGCCGTAGGCATCGAAGCCGATCTTCTCGGCCATGGCCTTGCGTTTGGCTTCGAGTTCACTGTCTTCGCTCTTGACGATGATCCGCCCCGGAATGCCCACTGCGGTGGCGCCCGCCGGCACCGCCTTGGTGACCACCGCGTTGGAGCCGATCTTGGCCCCGGCACCCACGGTGAACGGGCCGAGCACCTTGGCCCCCGCCCCTACCACCACGCCGTTTTCCAGGGTTGGGTGGCGCTTGCCCTTGTTCCAGCTGGTACCGCCCAGGGTCACGCCCTGATAGAGGGTGACGTCGTCGCCGATCTCGGCGGTTTCGCCGATGACGATGCCCATGCCGTGGTCGATGAAGAAGCGCCGACCGATGGTGGCACCTGGGTGGATTTCGATCCCGGTCATCCAGCGACCGAAGTTCGAAACCAGGCGCGCCAGCCACTTGAAGTCACGCTTCCAAAGCGCATTGCCCAGGCGGTGCAGCCAGATGGCGTGCATGCCCGGGTAGCAGGTCAGCACCTCGAAGGCGTTGCGCGCTGCGGGGTCACGATGAAAAACACTCTGGATATCTTCACGCAGACGTTCGAACATCTATCAGCCCTTCCTTTTATGCGGCTCGCCCCGTGCGACCTTCTGGGTCTCGGTGAGGATGCCGCGCAAAATGCTCATTTCCGGACGCTCGACCGCGCTTCGCCCATACAAACGACGCAGGCGCGCCATCAGATGCTTGGGCTTCTCGGGGTCAAGGAAGCCGATGTCCACCAGGGTTTTTTCCAGGTGTTCATAGAACAGCTCCATTTCGTCCATGGTCGCCAGCTCGCTGGCGTCGACCTTCTCGGCTTGCGTCGCCGAACCTTCAGCAGCCAACCAGGCCATGCGCACCTCATACGAGAGCACCTGGACGGCGGCAGCCAAGTTCAGCGAGCTGAAGTCGGGGTTCGAGGGAATGTGCACGTGGAAGTGACATCGCTGCAGTTCTTCGTTGGTCAGGCCGGCGTGTTCGCGCCCGAACACCAGGGCGATTTCTTCACCGCCCAGTGCGTGTTCCACGGCTTTGGCCCCACATTCACGGGGGTCGATCAACGGCCAGGGGATACTGCGCTCGCGGGCGCTGGTACCCATCACCAGGTTGCAGCCGACCAGCGCCTGCTCGAGGCTGTCGACAACCTGGGCATTGCCCAGCACGTCGTCGGCGCCAGAGGCTCGCGCACTGGCATCAGCGGCCGGGAATTCCTTGGGCTGCACCAGCACCAGGCGCGACAAGCCCATGTTTTTCATGGCACGCGCAGCGCCGCCGATGTTGCCGGGGTGGCTGGTATTGACCAGAACAACACGAATATTTTGCAGCAAGGTGTTGTGCTCACAGATGCGGGTTTTAGAGGTTTCGATCTTACAGAACCGACCAGCGTAACGCTATGAAAGCAAATGTGACACTTCTTCCGCCAAAATTTTCTGCTAGAATGATCGGCTTTCTTCTTTAACATCTCCAGGTGACCCGCCCATGCAGCCTATGCTGAATATCGCCCTGCGCGCCGCTCGCAGCGCCAGTGAACTGATTTTCCGCTCCATCGAACGCCTGGATAGCATCAAGGTGGACGAGAAAGAGGCTAAGGACTACGTTTCCGAGGTTGATCGCGCCGCCGAGCAGAAGATCGTCGACGCACTGCGCAAGGCCTACCCGAACCACTCCATTCAGGGTGAAGAGACGGGCATGCACGCGGGCACCGGCGAAGAGGGCAAGGACTACCTGTGGATCATCGACCCGCTGGACGGTACCACCAACTTCCTGCGCGGCATCCCGCACTTCGCCGTCAGCATTGCCTGCAAATACCGTGGCCGCCTTGAACACGCCGTCGTTCTCGACCCAGTACGCCAGGAAGAATTCACCGCCAGCCGTGGCCGTGGCGCCCAGCTCAATGGCCGTCGCCTGCGCGTCAGCTCGCGCACCAGCCTGGACGGCGCCCTGCTGGGCACCGGCTTCCCGTTCCGTGACAGCCAAATGGCCGACATGGACAACTACCTGGGCATGTTCCGGGCCCTGACTGGCCAGACCGCCGGCATCCGCCGCGCCGGCTCCGCCAGCCTGGACCTGGCCTACGTGGCCGCCGGCCGCTTCGACGCCTTCTGGGAGTCGGGCCTGTCCGAGTGGGACATGGCAGCCGGCGTGCTGCTGATCCAGGAAGCAGGCGGCCTGGTGAGCGACTTCAACGGTGGCCACGATTTCCTCGACAAAGGCCACATCGTTGCCGGCAACATCAAGTGCTTCAAGGCCGTGCTGACTGCCATCCAGCCGCACCTGCCAGAAAGCATGAAGCGCTAAGCGCAGACTGCAGTCACAAAAAAAGCACCCTCGGGTGCTTTTTTTGTGACTGCAGATTCCAGGTCACTGCCCTGCTTCACTCAGGATCAGCTTGCCATTCTTGTCCAGCGGAATGGTCGAGCCGGGCTCGCGGTCCATCTTCACCTTGCCCACCTGATCACCGATTGTATAGGTGACGTTATACCCAACGACCTTGTCGCTGATGTCATTGACCGTATTGCAACGGGTTTGCGTGGTGGTGTAGGTATCACGCTCCTGCATGCCTTCCTGCACCTTGTTACCGGCATAACCGCCACCGACCGCACCGGCCACAGTGGCGATCTTCTTGCCAGTACCGCCACCGATTTGGTTACCCAGCAAGCCACCCGCCAGGGCACCCACCACGGTACCAGCAATCTGGTGTTGATCCTTGACCGGCGCCTGACGCGTCACGGTCACGTCCTTGCACACTTCACGCGGGGTTTTCACCTGCTGCTTGATCGGCTGCACGTCAGTCACCTGGGCGACTTCGGGGCCTTTGTTCACCAAGCTGTAGGTCGCCACAGCACCTCCGGCAGTTACACCGACAGCACCCAGCACCGCACCCACCAGCATTGATTTATTCACGTGAACCTCCTGATCGTACCGGCGGGTGTCAACCCGCGCTTCTCCCAGCCTTGGAGCAAAAAAAAAGCCGCGAGTTCAACACTCGCGGCTTTCTTCGCGCCAAATGGCGTAGGACAAAGCCTTATGGGCGGTCGTCCACGCCCTCAGCCTTGACCGGCGGAATCAGGTCTTCACTGTTCAGGTTCAGCCAGATCAGTACCACGTTGGCGATGTAGATCGACGAGTAGGTACCGGCCATGACGCCGATGAACAGCGCCAGCGAAAAGCCGAACAGGTTGTCGCCGCCAAAAATCAGCAGCGCCGCGATCGCAAGCAAGGTCGACACCGAAGTGGCGATGGTGCGCAGCAGGGTCTGAGTGGTCGAGACGTTGATGTTCTCGATCAACGACGCCTTGCGCATTACGCGGAAGTTCTCACGCACCCGGTCGAACACCACGATGGTGTCGTTGAGCGAGTAACCGATGATCGCCAACACCGCCGCCAGCACCGTCAGGTCGAAGGTGATCTGGAAGAACGACAGGATACCCACGGTCACGACCACGTCGTGGATCAGCGAAACGATCGCACCCACGGCAAATTTCCACTGGAAGCGGAAGGCCAGGTAAAGCAACACGCCGCCCAGCGCCAGGAGCATGCCCAGGCCACCCTGGTCACGCAGTTCCTCACCCACCTGCGGGCCGACGAACTCGACACGCTTGAGGGTGGCCGGGTTGTCACCGCCAGCCTGCTGCAGGGCCGCAGCGACCTTGCTACCCAGTTGCGGGTCGTCGCCCGGCATGCGCACCAGCAGGTCGGTGGTCGCACCGAAGCTCTGCACGATGGCTTCGTGGAAGCCCGACTCGACCAGCTCGGCTCGCACTGCCTTGAGATCAGCCGGACGCTCGTAGGTCAGCTCGATGAGCGTACCGCCAGTGAAGTCCAGGCCAAAGTTCAGGCCCTTGTGCCACCAGCTGAACAACGCCAGTACGGTCAGCAGGACGGTGATGGCGAACGCAACGTTGCGTACGCCCATGAAGTTGATGGTTTTCATGGTTATTCCCTCAAACCCACAGCTTCTTGATGTCACGCCCGCCGCAGGTCAGGTTGACCATTGCACGGGTCACCATGACGGCGGTGAACATCGAGGTGAAAATCCCGAGGGACATGGTAACCGCGAAGCCCTTGACCGGGCCGGTACCCATGGCGAACAGGATACCGCCGACCAGCAGGCTGGTCAGGTTGGCGTCGATGATCGCGGTATAGGCACGGCTGAAACCTTCGTGGATGGCGCGCTGCACCGACATGCCGTTTTTCAGCTCCTCGCGAATCCGCGAGAAGATCAGCACGTTGGCGTCGACCGCCATACCCATGGTCAGCACGATACCGGCAATACCCGGCAGAGTCAGGGTAGCGCCCAGCAGCGACATCAAGGCCAGCAGCAGGATCATGTTGCCGGTCAGTGCGATGGTGGCGATCACGCCAAAACCGCGGTAGATGGCGATGATGAACAGCGAGACGAACAGCATGCCCCACAGCGACGCATCGATACCCTTGGTGATGTTGTCGGCACCCAGGCTTGGGCCAATGGTACGTTCTTCAGCGAAGTACATCGGCGCGGCCAGACCACCGGCACGCAGCAGCAGGGCCAGCTCGGACGATTCGCCCTGACCGTTGAGGCCGGTGATGCGGAACTGGCTGCCCAGCGGCGACTGGATGGTCGCCAGGCTGATGATCTTCTTCTCTTCCTGGAAGCTCTGTACGGCAACTTCCTTCTCGACGCCGTCGACGGTCTGCTTGACGTAGCGGGTGACCGGCTTCTGCTCGATGAAGATCACTGCCATGCTGCGGCCGACGTTGCTGCGGGTAGCGCGGCTCATCAGCTCGCCACCATGGCCGTCGAGGCGAATGTTCACCTGCGGGCGACCGTGCTCATCGAAGCTGGCCTGGGCGTCGGTGACCTGGTCACCGGTGATGATCAGGCCGCGCTCGACCGGGGCGGAACGGCCGCCCTCACGGAACTCGAAGACCTCGGTAGTGGCCTTGGACGCACCCGGCTCGGCACCGAAGCGGAACTCAAGGTTGGCGGTCTTGCCGAGGATACGCTTGGCTTCGGCAGTGTCTTGCACGCCTGGCAGCTCGACCACGATGCGGTTGGCGCCTTGGCGCTGCACCAGCGGCTCGGCCACGCCCAGCTCGTTGACACGGTTGCGGACGGTGGTGAGGTTCTGCTTGATCGAATATTCGCGGATCTCGGCGACTTTCGCCGGAGTCAGCGCCAGACGCAGCACGGCGAGCTCGTTGCGCTCGGTGGTGGTCAGGTCGAAATCACTGAAATTCTTGCGGATCAGGGCACGTGCCTGTTCGCGGGTGGCATCGTCAGCGAAGCCCAGCATGATACCGCCATCCTGCTGAGGCAGGCTGCGGTAGCGGACGCGCTCTTTACGCAGCAAGGTCTTGACCTCGCCTTCGTAGACTTTCATGCGGGCGCTCATGGCCTTGTCCATGTCCACTTCCAGCAGGAAGTGCACACCACCGGACAGGTCCAGACCCAGCTTCATCGGGCTTGCGCCCACATTACGCAGCCATTGCGGAGTGGTCTGGGCCAGGTTCAGGGCCACGACGTAATCATCGCCCAGTGCCTTGCGCACTACATCCTTGGCTGGCAGTTGGTCTTCCTGGTTGGTCAGACGCACCAGCCCGCTGCCCTTCTCACCCAGGCTTGCGCCCTTGACGGTGATACCGGCTTCGGTCAGCGCCTTGCTGACGCGGTCGAGGTCGGCCTGGTTGACCTGCAGCGCCGAGCTGGCACCGCTGATCTGCACCGCCGGATCATCCGGGTAGAGGTTGGGAGCGGAATAAATAAAACCGATCGCCAGTACCAGCACGATCAGTGCGTATTTCCACAGAGGGTATTTGTTCAGCATCACGCCGCCCGTTCAAGACGCGGGGCGCGTTGCGCGCCCCGACTGGAAAAATAAACCGGTAACTCAGATAGCCTTGAGCGTACCTTTTGGCAGGGTCGCGGCAATCGCGCCCTTCTGGAACTTCAGCTCGACGGTGTCGGACACTTCCAGGACCACGAAATCGTCGGAAACCTTGACGATCTTGCCAGCGATGCCGCCGTTGGTGACAACTTCGTCACCTTTCTGCAAGTTGCCCAGCAGGTTTTTCTGCTCTTTGGCGCGTTTAGCCTGCGGGCGCCAGATCATCAAGTAGAAGATAACCAGGAAACCGACCAGGAAAATCCACTCGAAGCCGGTGCCGGCTGGGCCAGCGGCGGGTGCTGCAGCGTCCGCGTAGGCGGCGGGGATCAAGAAGCTCATTGGGCACTCCAGTTGCTTAAGTTTTAATTAGTTTGGTGCGAACAGTCAGTCCAAAGGCGGCACAGGCAGCCCGCGCTTGGCATAGAAGGCGTCGACAAAGGCGGCCAATTTACCCTGTTGAATAGCCTCGCGTAAACCGGCCATCAAGCGCTGGTAATGGCGCAAGTTGTGGATGGTATTCAGCATGCTGCTCAGCATTTCGCCGCACTTGTCCAGGTGATGCAGATAGGCGCGGGAGAAGTTGCTGCAGGTGTAGCAGTCACAGGTCGGATCCAGCGGCGAATCATCGTGGCGATGGAACGCATTGCGGATCTTGATCACGCCTGTATCGACGAACAGATGGCCGTTGCGCGCGTTACGCGTCGGCATCACGCAGTCGAACATGTCAACGCCGCGGCGCACACCCTCAACGAGATCTTCCGGTTTGCCTACCCCCATAAGGTAACGAGGTTTGTCAGCAGGCATCAGCGCTGGCAGGTAATCCAGCACCTTGATCATTTCGTGCTTGGGCTCGCCCACCGACAGGCCGCCGATGGCCAGGCCGTCGAAGTCGATGTTGACCAGTGCTTCCAGCGAGCGCTTGCGCAAGTCTTCGTACATCCCACCCTGCACGATACCGAACAGCGCCGCCGTGTTGTCAGCGTGGGCGTTCTTGGAACGCTGGGCCCAGCGCAGCGACAGCTCCATGGAGGTGCGCGCCACATCGTGCTCGGCCGGGTACGGGGTGCACTCGTCGAAGATCATCACGATGTCCGAACCCAGGTCGCGCTGCACCTGCATGGACTCTTCCGGGCCCATGAACACCTTGGAGCCGTCGACCGGCGAGGCGAAGGTCACGCCCTCCTCCTTGATTTTGCGCATGGCGCCCAGGCTGAACACCTGGAAGCCACCGGAATCGGTGAGGATCGGGCCTTTCCATTGCATGAAATCGTGCAGGCCGTTGTGCTTCTTGACCACTTCGGTGCCTGGGCGCAGCCACAGGTGGAAGGTGTTGCCGAGAATGATCTCGGCGCCGGTGGCCTCGATGTCACGCGGCAGCATGCCCTTGACCGTGCCATAGGTGCCCACCGGCATGAACGCCGGGGTCTCGACCGTGCCACGGGGGAAGGTCAGGCGGCCACGACGGGCTTTACCGTCGGTGGCCAGCAGTTCGAAGGACATACGACAGGTGCGACTCATGCTTGATCCTCTGGGCCGCGTGGCGCCGGATTGCGGGTGATGAACATGGCATCACCGTAACTGAAGAAGCGGTAACCGTTTTCGACCGCCGCCGCGTAGGCAGCCATGGTCTCGGGGTAACCGGCGAATGCCGAGACCAGCATCAGCAGCGTGGACTCGGGCAGGTGGAAGTTGGTGACCAGGGCGTCGACCACGTGGAACGGCCGGCCTGGGTAGATGAAGATATCGGTGTCGCCGCTGAAGGCCTTGAGCACGCCATCGCGCGCCGCGCTCTCCAGCGAACGCACGCTGGTGGTGCCGACCGCGACCACACGGCCACCGCGGGCCCGGCAGGCCTCGATGGCATCGACCACATCCTGGCTCACTTCAAGCCACTCTTTATGCATGTGGTGGTCTTCGATCTTGTCGACCCGCACCGGCTGGAAGGTGCCCGCGCCCACGTGAAGGGTCACGAAGGCGCGCTCCACGCCCTTGGCAGCGATCTGCTCCAGCAGCGCTTCGTCGAAGTGCAGCCCCGCGGTCGGCGCGGCTACGGCGCCAGCGCGTTCGGCGTACACGGTCTGATAGCGCTCGCGGTCGGCACCCTCGTCCGGGCGGTCGATGTACGGCGGCAGCGGCATGTGCCCGACGCGTTCGAGCAGTGGCAACACCTCTTCGGTGAAGCGCAGTTCGAACAGCGTCTCGTGGCGCGCGACCATTTCGGCCTCGCCACCGCCGTCGATGAGAATCATCGCGCCTTCTTTAGGCGCCTTGCTGGCACGCACATGGGCCAGCACGCGGTGGCTGTCGAGCACACGCTCGACCAGCACTTCCAGCTTGCCACCGGAGGCTTTCTGGCCAAACAACCGCGCCGGGATCACCCGGGTGTTGTTGAACACCATCAGGTCGCCTGGGCGCAGGTAGTCGAGCAGGTCGGTAAACCGCTTGTGCGCCAGCGCCCCGCTCGGCCCATCGAGGACCAGCAGACGGCTGCCATGGCGCTCGGCCAAAGGGTGGCGAGCGATCAGGGAATCGGGGAGTTCGAAGGAAAAATCGGCGACGCGCATGATGATGTTCGGGTTCGGCAGGGCCGGGAAGTTTAGCCCAATGCGTGAAAATTGACCATGAAAGCCGATTGACCGACCTGAAGCACCTCTCTATACTGCGCGCCACACGCCCTGATGGCGGAATTGGTAGACGCGGCGGATTCAAAATCCGTTTTCGAAAGGAGTGGGAGTTCGAGTCTCCCTCGGGGCACCAAAATCCGGAAAAAACCGACCTTATGGTCGGTTTTTTTGTGTCTGCGATTTGGCAGCAGGCACCGCAAACTCAGCATCACACCGCCTACCGAACATTCTCACTGCGCCACAGCCGCGCACCTGGCAAGCTTGCCAGCTCCCCTCCCTCCCGCACATCACTAAGCTGGCTCCTCCTCCCAAACGCAAGGGGCCTCGACATGAAATTCCTGCCATTCACTTTGGCCGTCACCCTTTTCTGCATGACGGGCACATCCGTCAGCGCATCGACACCCATTCACACCACTTCTGTGCGGCACAACACCGGCAAATGCCTCGATGCGGCACATCACGCTGCCAAGGACATGAACTGCGAGGTGTCCGCCGTCGTCAGGGTCGGTGACCGGCTGATTTTTGCCAATGACAAACCCATCAAAGGAAAAGGAACGTCCTCGGTTTTCTCCATAGGCCTGCAGGCACCAGAAGGCCTGACCCGCTTGCCTTTGAACTTCGAGCACCTCCAATACGCACGCAGCTCATTGATCGATGCGGCACAAAAGCTTGAAGGCCTGACGACAATCACACTCGACGATACACACTACGTGATCGCAAGCAGCGCCTTCACTCGAGCGCAAAACCCTGCGTTCAACAAGATTCTGTACTGGCCTGTGGACAAGCCTGCCGAAGCGAAGCAGCTAGGCGAAGCGGAGGTCATGCGCAAGCAGATCAGTACGATCGTCGGCGAGCCCTTCTTCCAGGTCGAAGGCACAGCCATTGGCCCTGACGGCTCGCTGCTCCTCGGCATTCGCCAGCAAGGCCGCGACTACACGACTGCTTATCCAGTGTTTACCATCGTGCAAGCCCCGATCAGCTTGCAAGCGGGCGAGTTGGTGATCGCTGGCGACTTCAGACTGGCCTACCAATTCACCCCACGCGTGCAGGGGGACGAGAAACCACTGAGCCTTTCAAGCCTGGAATATGACCCCTACAACGACCGCCTGCTGGCAACCACCAGCTATGAGGACGGTGACAGGATTGGTGGCTATTTGTGGACGTTGCCAATGTCACTGCTTGAGCCGGACGCAGCGGGCACGGCTCACCCGGTACTAGGGCAGGACGGCAAACCCTTGTGGTTCGATAACAAGCCAGAAGGTGTTGTGGCCTTGAATGCCAGCCAAATACTTGTTGTCCATGACGATGACCGGGTTCAAGTCGCAGACTCCGCGCACGGCAAGGCCAAAAAGCCCAATGAATTCGCCTATAGCGTCATCGAACTGGGCAACCTGTGATGGAGCGAAGGTTAACCTGGCACGTGAAATCATGAGGGCCGCCCCGCCTTGATCCATTCCGTTACCTGCCTCAAGGTCAGCCGATACCTGGCGCAGTTGTGCAGCGCCAGGATATCCAGTTCAGCCTGTAACAAGGGCTGAAACTGCCTTTTCTCTTCATCTGAGAGAGGCAGCCCGGCCACGACCGAATCCGCTGTCAGCCTGTCACGTACCACCGCCCCAATTGCCTCGTTCAGCACCTCTCGATACTGCAGGCGAATAGGGTCCGGAACACCCATTGCTTCAAGCATCACGCCATACTTGCTGATCGACCTGCGATAGACCCAGACAAACAGGTCCGCCGCCATCGCCATGTTACGCTGCTCGTAAACCCCCGTCATCGCCAGGGCATAGTCCTGCGGGCTCACATCCAGGAACGACAATGGCGAGCAGTTGTAGAGCATCAGCGGAATGTTCGCCGCCAAACGACTTGTGCGCTTGTTGCCATCCTCGAACGGTTGCAGGTAGGCCAGGTTTAGCCACAAGAAAAACGCTGCCTCAATGGGGTTCTTGATCTGCCGTGCCTTGTCGAGTATCAACTCGAACATCTCCTCCAGCAGTGAGGGCACCTGGGTTGGGAAATAGGTCGAACCGCTGATATTCACGACTGTCTGGCGAATACTGCCCAGGGCATTGCTGTCTGCCAGCAGATCCTGCATCAGCAAGGCATGCAGGTTGCGAATCACTGCAGAGTTGAGCCCGTATTCCGGCACTGCATCGACCATGAATTCGATGGCGGCCTTGTGATTGAGCAACATGACTGCATCCAGATCCCCATCCGTCACACCGCTTTTGAACAGCCTCTCGGTGTCGAGTAGCGTATAGCGGTTGCCTTCCAAGCGTGACGAAGACCAAGACAGGTCAACCAACAAAGGTTCGAGTACTTTGCGCGCATAGGTGCCGGCTGGCTGCTGCCCCCTCATCCGCCCTTCAACCTCGAGTGCAGCCGTCAAGTTTGGGGATAGCCAAGCAGTCTGGTTCGGCTGATAGCTGTCAACAAGGTCGCGCTGATAGGTGACGACTTCGCGCATTGCCAATGGACGAGTCAATGACTTGCGTAGGGCGAGACTCGCAGGCGACCAGGGCAGATCAGCAGAAAGAGGCTGCACAGGCGCGCTATCTGGCAATTGAGCAACTGCCGTGACCAGCCGGTAGCGCGTGATGCGTCCATCCTTCTCGCGCTGAACCTGACCTGCCTCCAGCAACGCATCGAGGTGACGCTTGACTGTGGACCAACTCGCATCGAGACGCTCGGCGATCTCGCGCGATCTGAGGCTCTGATCGTCCTGAAGCACTCTCAGAATCTTGTTTGGCAATGTCATGGCGTCTCCGGATATAGCTCAATGCAGGTCAATATAGCTCAATGCAGCTCAATGCAGCTCAATGCAGCTCAATGCAGCTCAATGCAGCTCAATGCAGCTCAATGCAGCTCAATGCAGCTCAATGCAGCTCAATGCAGCTCAATGCAGCTCAATGCAGCTCAATGATCCAAGCGCAGCTCACCCCCTCCTGCAAGTACTTTTCAACCCGCCAATTTTGACGCCATCTCAACGACCACGGCCCCTCCAGCCATGCCTGGAATCTATTGGCCATCATCTCCACCCCTACCTAAGATGTCATTCGTCAGGTATATGCAGAAAGTATTGCCAGCGTAATAGCACTTAGCCATAGTTGCGCTCCCATTTTTCTAACCCATGTGCAAATCATGAAGACAACCGTGCCCTGTCTGGCGGCAATGATGCTGCTGAGTGGGTGCAATGGAATGCCGACCGCTTACGTATCGGACCCTGTCTACGACCAGGCTTTCGTGGTCACCTCGGGCGCGCCGCTGCCGATGCTGCTGATGGCCACCGCCATTCAGTGGAACGAAGATTACGCAGTGACCGCCAAGCACACTCCTTTCCTGCGCAACGTGGTCCATGAGGGCCTCGGTGACGTGGTGTTTTTCAAGCACAAGGCCACCCAGGTACCGCTCTGGCGCCAGTACGTGCCAGGCGAGTCGGTGACTGCGGTCGGTTTCAACAGCTTGATGATGCCGGTGCAGGGCAAGGGCCATACCCTGCAGTCGCTGGTGCGCCTGGAAGGCACGCCGGGCAGCGTGTTCTATTCGGTGCATGACGGCCCCATGGTCAAAGGCATGTCCGGCGGCCCGGTGTTTGCAGACGATGGCAAGGTGGTCGGGATCAATGTCGCCTTTATCGCCAAGGACGGGATCGATGCGCGCAATCGCCCAGATTTGGCGGATAAAGAGCGCGTCAGCGTGTTCATGTCGTTCAGCGAAATCGACAAGGAATGGCGCCGCTTCCAGTACCTGGCCCACAAAACCAGACCCAATGCCGCGCCTGCCGCGATCAAGGGCTATGTGGCGGTCGCTGCCAAACCTTGAATTCAGCCGTACCTGAAGCGCATTGCTCCTCCTCGCATATGATGTTGATTCAGGGCCTCTGCGCGAATAGATCCGCGAAGAGGCCAGTACCATCAATGCAAAAGGACCTGCCATGCACCTCACCCACCGCCCCGTCCAGCCCAGCGACATCCCCGCCATCTGCTGCTTCCCCCAGAGCCCGGATGAGCTGTTCTATATGTTCCCCAAAGCCACCTACCCACTCACCCCAGCGCAACTGAGCGACGCCATCGCCCAGCGCAACGGGTCCACGGTCGTGGAAGCCGAAGGGGTAGTGCTGGGCTTCGCCAATTTCTACAAAGCTGAGCACGGTGGCATCTGCGCACTGGGCAACGTAGTGGTCGCCCCCGCCGCCCGAGGCCACGGCGTGGCGCGTTACCTGGTGCAACGCATGATCGAGCTTGCCCGCGAGCAGTTCGCGGCGCGGGAGGTCTGGGTGTCTTGCTTCAATCACAACACTGCGGGTCTGCTGCTTTATCCACAGCTTGGTTTTGCGCCGTTTGGGATTGAGGAACGGCGGGCGCCGGATGGCACAAGAGTCGCGTTGGTGCAGATGAAGCAGGTGTTGAGTTAAAGCTGAAGACTCAACGCGGAACGATGTGGGGCTGAGCCAATAGATCAATACCCAGCGCGCGAATGACCTTGAGTACAGTCTCGAAGCGGGGCTTTGCTCCTGGAGTGAGCGCCTTGTAGAGGCTTTCACGACCCAATCCGGTGTCTACAGCAATCTGGCTCATGCCGCGCGCCCGGGCAATGTGGCCCAGCGCCCGAATGATTTCGTCCGTGTCACCATCAGCTAACACTTGGCTAAGGTATTCGCTGATTGCCTCATCGCTGTCCAGCAAAGCGGCCATGTCGAATGGAACAAGTTTCTCTTTCATTTCATCTCCATTGCCAGCTTTCTGGCCTTCAGGATATCGACAGCCTGGGAAGATTTGTCACCACCAACCAGCAGCACAATTAGTCGATTCCCCTTGCGTGTGAAATAGATGCGATACCCGCCCGCAACGTCTACGCGAAGCTCGCTAATACCTCCTCCTACTGACTTGCAGTCTCCCAGGTTACCTGCGGCCGCTCGTTCGATTCTCCGACCAACAGCAATCTTGGCTTTCCGGTCTCTCAAGCCAATCAGCCAGCAAGCAAAACTCGCCGTCTGCTCAACAACAATGGTCATACGTTCGCTCCAATCGTATCCATACGGATACTTATTTTCAAGAATCGGAAGCGATCTACCTTGTCGAGAATCGTATTGATGGGAAATTCAGCAGCGTCCTGTAACTACGTAAGCTTTTTCTTCTGGCGGGCAAAAACAAAATTTCTTGCAACATCCAACTCCGAACCTTAAAGCCCCCTCGGCGTCCGATCCTGCATCCCCACCCTTTTCGAGGTACCCCGCGTGAAAGATATGATCGCCCGCAAGTACCGCCTGGTGGTGAAGACCGTCGGCTACATCGGCTGGTCGCTGTTCTGGCTGCTGATCTGGGATGTACTGGTCACCATCGATTTCATGCTGTTCTTCAACAGCAAGTTCACCCTGCCCCTCATGCCCCTGACATTGCTGGGTTCGGCACTGGTGGTGCTGGTGAGCTTTCGTAACAGCAGCGCCTACAACCGCTGGTGGGAGGCGCGCACGTTGTGGGGCGCGCTGGTGAACAGTTCGCGCAGCTTCGCACGGCAGACGCTGACGCTGATCGACGACCCGGATGACGGGCTGAACCCGACCAAGGCCACCTTGCTGCGCCGCCACATCGCCTACGTCAACTGCCTGGCCGCTCACCTGAAGGGCGAGAAGTGCCCGGATGAGCTGATGGCATTCATCCCGCCAGGGGAGTTCGAGCGGCGCAACCGGTCGAACAACTTTGCCAACGACATTCTCAGTGGCTCGGCGGCCCTGCTGGCACGCGAATACAAGGCCGGGCGGCTGGACAGCATTCGCCTGGCGCGGCTGGAGTCGACGCTGGTGGACCTGTCCAATGCCCAGGGCGGCATGGAGCGTATCGCCAATACGCCACTGCCCTACCCTTACGTTTACTTTCCGCGGCTGTTCATCTCGGTGTTCTGCCTGATCGTACCCATAGGGCTGGTGGAGTCACTGGGCTGGTTCACGCCACTGGCGTCGACCGTGGTGGGGTTCATGCTGCTGGCCATCGAGCGGATCGGCACGGACCTGCAGAGCCCGTTCCGCTTCAGTGAGCATCAGATCCAGATGGATACGATTTGCGAGACCATCGAGCGTAACCTGGAGTCGATGCAGCGCGAGGCGCAGTGCGGGGAGTTGCTGGCTGAAGCTGTCAGGCCCGCACATAGCGCTGACGCATCACATCACTGAACGCATCCACCAGCAGCACCAGCACCAGCATCGCGATGATGACGGTGCTGGCTTGCGACTCCTGGAACAGGCTCAAGGTGGTATAAAGCATCTGCCCCAAGCCCCCTGCCCCGACAAAGCCAAGCACGCTGGCCATGCGGATGTTGTTTTCCCAGCGGTACAGGCTGTAGGCCAACAACTGCGGCCACAAGTTGGGCAGGGTGCCGAAACAGAACGCCGCCACCTGCCCGCCGCCCTGCAGGCGAATCGCCGCTGCAGGCTCTACCGGTGCATTCTCCAGCGCTTCGGCAAACAACCGCCCCAACACGCCCGACGTGTGCAATGCCAGCGCGAGCGTGCCGGCATTCGGCCCGAGCCCGGCCGCCAGCACCGTTAACGCAGCCCACACCAACTCCGGGATGGCGCGCAGAGCATTGAGCAGCAGGCGCGCCGCAGATTGTAGCGGCCAGCCGAAACGCCCCGCTGCCGGCAATGCCAGGAGCAGGCCCATCGCCATGGCCAGCAGCGTGCCCAGGCCCGACATGGCCAGTGTTTCCAGGGCACCGTACGCTACGGCTTGCAAGTGATCGGCGGACAGGTCTGGATGCAGAAAGCGCTCTGCATATGCCCCCATCTGCCCTAGCCCGCCATCACCGATCAGCGCCCTCAGGTCCAGCTCCAGATAGCCGAACGAGGCAACCACTGCCGCGACAATGGCGCAAACCACCAACAAATTGATCACCCGGTTCATGCCAGCCTTCCCCGCAGGAAGCGGCTGAGCAGGTCGGCCAACAGCACCAAACCGAAGAAGGCGAGCAGGATGCTCGCCACTTCTGCGCCAGCGAACATGCGCATCGACAGGTCGATCTGCTGCCCCAGGCCACCAGCCCCGACAAACCCCATCACCACCGAGGCGCGTATTGCGCACTCCCATCGGTACACGGTGTATGACACCACCTCCGCCACCGCGCTGGGCAGGATGCCGTAGAAAAACGCCGTCAGTCGGCCACTGCCCGCTTGCAGCAAGGCATGCGCCGGGCGCTGGTCGACCGATTCGAAGATTTCCGCATAGACCTTGCCGAGCATGCCGCTGTAGGTGATGGCGATGGCCAGCACGCCGGCGGTCGGCCCCAGGCCCACGGCACGCACGAACAGCAATGCCCAGACAATCTCGGGGACACTGCGCAGGAAGATCAGCAACCCGCGCACCGGCATGCGCAGCAAGCGCGACCACACCCCGGCTCGGCCACCGCGCGATGCAGCCCGCAACGACAAGGCTCGGCTGGCCAACAGGCTGGTCGGTATCGCCAACACCAGCGCAAAAGCCATGCCGGCGGTGGCAACGGCCAAGGTCTGCAGCGTTGCCTCGTAGAGCAGCTTGATGAATTCGGCATCATGCGCCGGCGGCCAGAAGGCGCTGGCAAAAGTGGCAATTTGTTTGCGGTTTTCCGCCTGCAGGAGCACGCCCGGGTTCAGCTCGCTCAACTGTAACCCAGGCCACAGCAACGCCACGGCAAGCAGGGTTAGCAACAGCCGCGGCAATGCTGCGGGATCGCGGGCGCGGGCCATCAGCATCGCGGGATCTGCACGGCCAGGGTCGGCCCTTGCTCCGGGCGCGAAGCAAGCTGTTCGTTGGCATACAGCGCGTCCAGCATCTGCTCGGTGACCTGCTCGGCCGGGCTGTCGAACACGACCTCGCCCTCACGAATGCCGATCACCCGCGGGAAGTGCGCCAAAGCCAGGTCAACCGCGTGGAGGCTGGCCACCAGGGTCACGCCGTTAGCCTGGGCATGGCGGTTGAGCAGTGCCAGGCTGTGGTCGGCCAGCACCGGGTCCATGGCCGACACGGGTTCGTCAGTCAGCAGCACGTCGGGCCGCTGATACAACACCCGGGCAATGCCGACCCGCTGCAATTGGCCACCAGACAACTGCCCGCATTGAACGAACAATTTTTCCGCCAGGCCCAACTCGGCCAACACGTCACGTGCGCCCGGAATATCGGTGGGGTACACCAGGTTGAGCAAACCCTGCAACGTGCCCCACTGCCCCAGGCGGCCGGCCAGCACCGCCGTCACTACCCGCTGGCGAGGCGGCAAGGGTGGCGCCTGATGCACCAGGCCGATCCTTGACCGCAGACGCTGGCGTGCCCTTGCAGACAATGCCCAAGGCTGCTCGCCAAACAATTCCAGGCGCCCGGCACTGGGCTGGATGGCCGTGGCCATCAGGTGCAGCAGGCTCGATTTACCGGCCCCGGAAGGGCCGATGATCGCTACCCGCTCACCCTTGGCAATGTGCAGGGATACCGCCTCAAGCGCACGGACCTTCCCGTGGCGCAGGCCCGCGTCATGCAGCTCGATAGTCACTTGAGCAGGCCGGCCTCGCGTGCGGCTTGTTCGGTGCCCACATAGTTCTCAGGCTTGGTCTCGATGAAACGGCTGGCGGCCTGCAGGTCGAGAATCGCCTTGTGTTCCGGCTTGGCCGGGTCCAGATCGAGGAAGGCTTTCTTGATCTTCTCCTTCAGCGCCGGGTCCATGTTGCCGCGCACGGTCCAGTTGTAGTCGTAGTACTCCGGCGTGGTGGCAAACACCTTGACCTTGCTGGTGTCGACCTTGCCGGCATCGACCAGCTTCTGCCAGACACTGGCATTGAGCACACCACCATCGACCTTGCCCGCTTGCACCCAGGCCACAGTAGCGTCGTGAGCACCGGAATAGGCCACGCGGCTGAAGTAGCTCTCGGGCTTGATGTTGTCTTCCTTGAGCATGAAGTAGCGCGGCATCAAGCTGCCGGAGGTGGATGAAATCGAACCGAAGGCGAACGATTTGCCCTTGAGGTCGGCCAGGCTCTTCACATCCGGGTTGGCGGTGATGAACTTGGAGGTGAACTTGGCGTCCTGCTCACGCTGCACCAGTGGCGTGGCTTTGGGGTCCTTCAGATGTACCTGGACGAAGGTGAAGCCCCCCAGCCAGGCCAAGTCCAGTCGGTCGCTGGCCAAGGACTCGACCACCGCCGGGTAGTCGGCCACCGGCACGAACTTCACCTCCATGCCCAACTGCTGGGACAGGTACTTGCCCAGCGGCTCGAACTTGCGCAGCAGTTCGGTTGGCGCTTCGTCGGGGATGGCGCTGACCCGCAAGGTTTCAGCGGCCTGGGCGACAACGGCACAGCAGGACATTACAAGGCCAGCAGCGAGCGCCAAAGGGCGTTTGAGCATGGGAGTTCTCCGGTTCGATAACGGGAAGGCCGGCCTACGCACCGGCCGTGGAAAGTATAAGAGGCACTGGGGCATTGGCCAGCCTTGCTACAATCGCGTAACAAAATGACCCCTTCGAGGTGCGTATGAGTGAGCCGATCCGCCTGACCCAGTACAGCCACGGTGCTGGCTGTGGCTGCAAGATCTCCCCCAAGGTGCTGGATGTGATCCTCGCCGAAAGCGGCGCCCAGGCCCTGGACCCGAAGCTGTGGGTGGGCAATGCCTCACGCGATGACGCCGCTGTCTACGCCCTGGACGACGAACGCGGCGTGGTTTCTACCACCGACTTTTTCATGCCGATCGTCGATGACCCGTATGACTTCGGGCGCATCGCCGCCACCAACGCCATCAGCGACATCTACGCCATGGGCGGCGACCCGTTGATGGCCATCGCCATCCTCGGCTGGCCGGTCAATGTACTGCCGCCGGAGGTTGCCCGCGAAGTGATCCGGGGCGGCCGCGCCGTGTGCGCTGAAGCCGGTATTCCACTGGCAGGCGGCCACTCCATCGACGCCCCCGAGCCGATCTTTGGCCTGGCAGTCACCGGCGTGGTCAGCAAACGCCACCTCAAGCGCAATGACACCGCCACTGCGGGTTGCCGCCTGTACCTGACCAAACCCCTGGGTATCGGCATCCTCACCACCGCCGAGAAAAAGGCCAAGCTGCGCGAACAGGACCAAGGGCTGGCCCGGGACTGGATGTGCACCCTGAATACACCTGGCAGCCGCTTCGGCAAGCTCGACGGCGTGAAGGCGATGACCGACGTGACCGGTTTCGGCCTGCTGGGCCACCTGGTCGAACTGGCCGAGGGCAGCGGCCTGACCGCGCACCTGGACTATGCTGCCGTGCCTCGGTTGCCCAGCGTCGAACACTACCTGGCCGAAGGCTGCATCCCCGGCGGTACCCTGCGCAACTTCGAAAGCTACGGGCACAAGATCGGCCCGCTCAACGATGATCAGATGCACTTGCTGTGCGACCCGCAGACCAGTGGCGGCTTGCTGGTGGCGGTCAGCCCTGAGGGCGAAGAGCAATTCCTTGCCGTGGCAGCCGAGCTGGGCCTCTCGCTCTCGCCGATCGGCACATTGGCCGAGCGACAGAGCCACGCAGTCGAGGTGAGCTGATGCGCCCCGATTGCACCGATTTCCGCCAGTTGTTCCTAGACGACGCCCCGATGATGGACATGCGTGCGCCCATCGAATTTGCCAAGGGCGCCTTCCCCGGCGTCGTCAACCTGCCGCTGATGACTGACCAGGAGCGGCAGAAGGTCGGCACCTGCTACAAGCAGCAGGGCCAAGCTGCAGCCATCACCCTAGGCCATCAACTGGTCAGCGGGCCCACCAAGCGTGAGCGCTTGCAGGCCTGGGCCAGCTTCGCTCGGGCCAACCCCAACGGTTACCTGTACTGTTTTCGCGGCGGGTTGCGCTCCCTGATTGTCCAGCAGTGGCTGCGAGACGAAGCGGGCATCGCCTATCCGCGAATCAAGGGTGGTTACAAGGCCCTGCGCACATTCCTGATCGAGACGACCGAACAGGCTGTCGCGCAGTGCGATTTCGTACTGCTGGGCGGCCTGACCGGCACCGGCAAGACTGACGTGTTGCACCAGCTGAACAACGTGCTCGACCTTGAGGGGCACGCCAACCACCGCGGCTCCAGTTTCGGCAAGCGCGCCACCGCGCAGCCGGCGCAGATCGACTTCGAGAACAAGCTGGCGATCGATGTACTGAAAAAACGCGCCCGAGGCATCGGGCAGTTCGTGCTGGAAGATGAAGGCCGCATCGTTGGCAGCTGCACGGTGCCGTTGGCGCTGTATCAGGGCATGCAGCAGTATCCGATGGTGTGGCTGGAGGACAGCTTCGAAAACCGTGTGGAGCGCATTCTGCGCGACTACGTGATCAACCTGTGCGCCGAGTTCGTCGCCGTTCATGGCGAGGAAGCCGGCCACCGGCTGTTTGCCGAGCGCATGCTGCAAAGCATGGCCAATATCCACAAGCGGCTGGGGGGTGAGCGCTCTCAGCGGCTGACGCAGATACTGCGTCAGGCATTGGAAGAGCAGCAGCGCGGCGGTGCGGTTGACCTGCATCGTGGATGGATCGAGGGGTTGCTGAAGGAGTATTACGACCCGATGTATGCGTACCAGCGTGACGCCAAGGCTGACCGGATCGAGTTTGCCGGGGATGCTGTGGAGGTACGGGAGTATCTTAGGGTTCGGCGTCGCTAGGGGCCGCTTTGCGGCCCATCGCCGGCAAGCCAGCTCCTACAGGTATTGCACCAGCGCGGTCTGTGTGGGAGCCGGCTTGCCGGCGATGAGGCCGATACAGGCAGCGTTATTGCCCCGGGCTAAGCACCCGCTCCAGCTCCGCCGCCCGCTCGCGGGTCATGTCCAGCATGCACATGGCGCCTTCAAGCTGTGCCATCGTCCCGCCGCTCGCCTGAACATGGAAATTGCAGTTGCCATCACGGTAAGCGATCCACTGCCGCTGCACGTCGCGCAGGCTCTTCTGCGACGCCGCTTCGAGCTTGCTCATCAGTTGCTTGTAGACCCGATTCAAACGCGCGTCCTGCAGTTTTGTTTCGGCCCCGATGCAGCTGCTCATGGCGACCGTACTGGAGGCTTTGTCCATACACTGGGTGTAAGCCGGTGAGTTATCCCCCGCCATGGCCATCGGCATGCCACACACCAGCGCCAACCCCATCAAATACTGCTTGTTCATCGCAACCCTCCTGGTAAACATCAAAACGCTTGCGGCTGCTCCGGTGGCATCAGCACCTTGCCCGGCTCGAAGCGCAGCGAAGGCATCTGCGTGGCGGCATACACAGCCAGCGCAAGGGCAGCGATCAGCGCCACATCGAGCCAACGCCAACCTGGCATGTCTTCGGCGTTGCGCGCCTTGCAAACATGCCACGCCTGCCCGGCGCAAAATACCGCGATAGACGCCAACCACAGGTAGAAACCGGCACCAAAGCCTGTGCGATCCTGGAAGTCGTAGCTGATGTTGTCCGGCAACCGTTCGATGCCGAAGCTGCTGGCCGCCAGGTACAGCGCTGCCAAGCCGGCCACGAGCGCCAGGCGCCGGAAGCGCCGATGGGCCAGGATCGCCACCGCCAACAACGGGTTGGCAAACCACTGAAACAAGCCGAATGGAATGCCCCACGGCCCGTACAGCAGCATCTGCAGCGCCGGCATGTGCCTGCCGGCGCTCATCAACGCGCCATCGAAACATAGGCCGAGCAGGTACAGGGCGAGGCTGAAGGTGAGGTAGTAAGCCGTCATGCAACCGGTGGCTCTAGCAGCAACCCGTAGATACCCGAATCGGACAGTTCACCTGCAACGCACCAGCGCGCGCGCAGCGTGCCTTCCAGCACGAAGCCCTGGCGTTCGAGAGTACGCGCAGAACCCTGGTTGCGTGGGTCGATTTCGCCTTCAAGGCGGCGCATGTGCAAGGTGTGTGCGAGGTAGTCGATGAAGCAGGTCAGCGCCTCGTCCATGTAGCCCCTGCCCTGCACGGCGCTGGCCAGGCAGTAGCCGATTTCGCCACGGCGGGACACATCGTCGATGTTGAACAGCTGGACCATGCCGATCATCTCGCCATTGTCGCGGCGGTACATGCCCAGCTTGAGCTGGTCACCATTGGCATAGGCTTCGCGGTCGGCCGCCAGGGCGCTCTCGGCCTCGGCCAGGTCTTGCCAGGGGGCATGGTGCCAGTAACGCATGACCTCGGGGTCGGCCATGATCGTCAGCCATTGCTCGGCATCAGCGTGGCGCATCGGGCGCAACTGCAAACGCGGGCTATCGAGGCAGAGGTCGCTGGGGAAACTGCGGGGTGGGGTCACGCCGGATCTCCTGTCCATTGCTGGGGAGATGACAGTTTAACGTGATGCGGCGTGTTGAAGTGCATCCGACACGCATCGTAGGATAAATCGCCAAGCCTGCCTTTCTGAAGCATTTGGTTTCAGGTTCAGAAACTTCTTACAGCTGATGGCCCTTTCGCGGGTAAACCCGCTCCCACAGTTACGGCGCAGTGCTCAAGACCTGCGCTGTACCTGTGGGAGCCGGCTTGCCGGCGATAGGGCCGGCGCAGGCGCCGCAGAAGCCATCAGGCCACCTCGGCCCCATCATCCGGCCAATGCGGTTCATTGGCCCCCGGCGGGGTCAGCGGCGGCAGGCCGTAGGCTGCGCGGGCGTCGTCGCAGCTGGGGTTATGCACACCACCCTCCCACGACGCCTCGAACTCGCGGCAAGGGCTGGAGCGGTTGGCGTAGATGGTGCACGCCACCTCGGTGCCGATCTCGCCCTTGAGGCTGACACAGCGGCAAGGCTTGGCATCGGTGCCGATCATGGCTACGCGGGTGGGGTTGATCTGCACCACCAGGTCGTCGGGCACAAGGCCGCCGGCTGACTGGCATTCGCCCCAGAAGAAGGACACACGGAAGTACCCGCAGCAGGCGCCGCAGTCAAGGCAAGGGTTGTATTCGGACATGATGCCACGGAGGGAAGGTTATTGTTATCGGGGCTGGCCCGCGGCGCCATTTGTAATCTAAGCGGGGTCGGCTGAGAAGAGGGGCAATGAAAAATAGTTTGCCGTCGATCCGGCAAGAAGCAGGGGCCGGGCCACGGCCCCTGAAACAAGGCTATTTGCGGGTCAGACCATCGGCCCGGAACATCTGCCGGATGCCACGGATCGCCTGGCGGATCCGGTCCTGATTTTCGATCAGGGCAAAGCGCACGTGGTCGTCGCCGTATTCACCAAAACCGATACCCGGCGAGACACAGACCTTGGCTTCAGCCAGCAGCTTCTTGGCAAACTCCAGCGAACCCAAGTGGGCGTACTGCTCGGGGATCTTGGCCCAGACATACATCGACGCCTTGGGGTTCTCGACCATCCAGCCCAGCTCGTGCAGGCCTTTGACCAGCAGGTTGCGGCGTTGGCGGTACTGCTCGGCGATATCGCGCACACACTGCTGGTCGCCTTCCAGGGCCGCGATGGCCGCGACTTGCAGCGGGGTGAAGGTGCCGTAATCGTGGTAGCTCTTGATCCGCGCCAGGGCGTTGACCAGCTCGGGGTTGCCGACCATGAAGCCAATCCGCCAGCCGGCCATGTTGTAGCTCTTGGACAGCGTGAAAAACTCCACGGCGATGTCCTTGGCGCCCGGCACCTGCATGATCGACGGGGCTTTCCAGCCGTCGTAGACGATGTCGGCGTAGGCTAGGTCGTGCACCACCAGCACGTCGTACTGCTTGGCCAGGGCCACCACGCGCTCGAAGAAGTCCAGTTCCACGCATTGGGCGGTAGGGTTGGACGGGAAGCCGAGGATCATCATCTTCGGCTTGGGAATTGATTCGCGGATGGCCCGCTCGAGCTCGTTGAAGAAGTCGACACCGGGCACCAGCGGCACTGAACGCACCTGGGCGCCGGCGATCACTGCACCGTAGATGTGGATCGGGTAGCTCGGGTTGGGCACCAGTACGGTGTCGCCCTGGTCGAGCGTGGCCAGCATCAGGTGAGCCAGGCCTTCTTTGGAACCAATGGTGACGATGGCTTCGCTTTCTGGGTCGATGTCGACCTCGTAGCGTTCCTTGTACCAGTTGGAGATGGCGCGGCGCAGGCGTGGGATACCGCGGGACGTGGAGTAGCCATGGGTGTCTTCACGCTGGGCGACTTGTACCAGCTTCTCGACGATGTGCGGCGGCGTGGCACCGTCGGGGTTGCCCATGCTCAGGTCGATGATGTCCTCACCACGGCGGCGGGCAGCCATCTTGAGCTCGGCAGTGATGTTGAAGACGTAAGGGGGGAGACGATCGATGCGCGCGAAGCGGCGCGGCGAACCTGGGTTGGCCATGGTTTCCTCTACAAGACGTAAGCGCCCGGAACCGTCCGAGCGACGCTGGCCGCTGTAGCGGCCTGATTCAGAAGATAGTGCCGAAACAGGATACCTGTAAAGGGCAATTTCCTGTTTTATTAAAGCTTTTCAGAATTATTTTTTGAAAATCAGGAATTTGTGTATCCAGCCCCGGCCCCTTCGCGGGTAAACCCGCTCCCACAGGGACCGGAAAACACCCATAAAAAAACCCCGGCACAAAGGCCGGGGTTTTTCAGGTAACAAGCGACTGTATCAGCGCGCGTAGGTCATCAGCACGTCCGCAGCAGTCTGGCTGTCCACCGACATCATCACGCTCAGGGCAGTGACGGTGAGGATGGAGAAGCCGAATACCTTGCGGGCCCACTTGCTGTCGTCCTCGGCCTTGTAGCCACCCCAAGCCATATACAGCCAGTACAGGCCCATGGCAGCGGCCACGGCCAGGTAGCTGAGGCCGGCGTAACCGCCGAGGGTGAGCATCAAGGTAGCGAGCACGAAGGCCAGCACGTACAGCACGATCTGCTTCTTCGCCGCGAGGATGCCGCGCGCCACCGGCAGGACCGGGATGTTGGCAGCGCTGTAATCCTTGAAACGGAAGATCGCGATCGCAAAGCTGTGGGGCATTTGCCACAGGCTGAACATCACCAGCAGGGTCACTGCAGCCAGGTCGAAGCTGTTGCTCACGGCGCAGTAGCCGATCACCGGAGGCATGGCACCGGACAGGCTGCCAACCAAGGTGCCGTGCACCGATTTACGCTTCAGCCAGAGGCTGTAGAAACCGACGTAGACGATGAACCCGATGAGTGCGCAGAACGCCGACAGCGGGTTGGCCTGGACATACAACAGGCTGAAGCCCGCCACCCCGAGGAGGGTGGCGTAGACCAGCGCGAGGGTCAGCGACATGCCGCCCTGGACCATGACGCGGTTCTTGGTACGTTCCATCTTGATGTCGATGTCGCGGTCGATGCAGTTGTTGAACACGCAACCGGACGCAACCACCAGAGAAGTACCTACCACCACCGCCAGGAACAGGGCGAAGTCCACATGGCCCTTCGCGGCAAGGAAGAATCCGCCTGCCACGGAAAGCACGTTACCGAAAATGATCCCCGGTTTGGTGATTTGGATAAAGTGCTTAACGGACATGCAGTCTTACCTCACTTGGCCATCATTTCGTAGTGGATGCTGAACATGATCCACAGCGACAGGCCGACCAGCAGTGCAATCACCATGGTGGTGAACAGGAACGTCGACACGTTGGAACGCTGCTCTTTCGAACGGTCCATGTGCAGGAAGTACACGAGGTGCACTACCACCTGGATGACGGCCATGGCCACCACGATCAGGACGGTCAGGTTCTTCGGCAGGCTTGGGAACATCACCAGGCCGAACGGGATCGCGGTCAGGATGATCGACAGTACAAAGCCGACCATGTAGGACTTGACGCTACCGTGGTTACCTTCGTGATGAGTGTCGTGTGCGTTAGCCATTACAGAACCCCCAGCAGGTAGACGACGGTGAATACGCAGATCCAGACCACGTCCAGGAAGTGCCAGAACAGGCTCAGGCAGCTCATGCGGGTCTTGGCGGTCGGCGTGATGCCGTGCTTGTTGATCTGGAACATCATGATTGCCATCCAGATCAGACCGGCAGTCACGTGCAGGCCGTGGGTGCCGACCAGCGCGAAGAACGCCGACAGGAAGCCACTGCGCTGCGGGCCGTAGCCCTCGGCGATCAGGTGATGGAACTCATAGATTTCCATCGCGATGAAGCCAGCACCAAACATGAAGGTGATGGCCAACCAGCCCAGCACGCCGGCTTTCTTGCCGTCGAACATCTTCAGCATGGCGAAGCCGAAGGTGATCGAGGACAGCAGCAGGAACGCGGTTTCAACCAGCACGAAGTCGAGCTGGAAGATGTCGTGACCCGACGGGCCGCCGGCGAAACCGCCGGACAGCACCGCGTAGGTGGCGAAGAGCGACGCAAACAGGATGCAGTCGGTCATCAGGTACAGCCAGAAACCGAGTACGGTCATCTGGCCCGAGTCGTGGTGGTGATCGTCATGCCCATGGTCGTGACCATGAGCAGCACCGTGGATTACTTGACTGGACATTGATTACACCCGCTCAAACGATTCGACACGTGCGCCGGCAGGCAGAGCACCTGCTTTGGCCAGCGCTTTCATGCGCTCGCCTTCGATGCGCGCCACTTCTTCGGCCGGAACCATGTAGCCCTGGTCGTCACGCGCAGCGTGGCGAACGAAGACTGCAATGGTTGCTACCAGGCTTGCGCCTACCAGCCACCAGATGTGCCAGATGAAGGCGAAGCCGAAGACGGTCAGCAGCAGGCCCATGAACAAACCAGTGGAGGTATTGCTCGGCATGTGAATCGCTTCGTACTTGCCCGGCACCTTGTAGGCGACACCGGCTTCTTTGGCTTCGTGCCAGCAGTCCAGGCCAACTTTCTCAGGCATGTGAGCGAAGTTGTAGAACGGAGGTGGCGAAGAAGTCGACCATTCCAGGGTACGGCCGCCCCATGGGTCGCCGGTCACGTCCAGGTTCTGGTTGCGGTCGCGGACCGAAACGTAGATCTGGATCAGCTGGCAAGCGATACCGAACAGGATCAGCACGGCGCCGGCTACGGCAACGTACAGGTAGGGTTCCCACAGTGGGTTGTCGGAGTGGTTCAGACGACGGGTCATGCCCATGAAGCCCAGGGCGTACAGCGGCATGAACGCAACGTAGAAGCCCGAGATCCAGAACCAGAAGGCAGCTTTGCCCCACTTCTCGTTCAGGGTGAAACCGAAGGCTTTCGGGAACCAGAAGGCGAAGCCGGCAATGTAGCCGAATACCGCACCACCGATGATCACGTTGTGGAAGTGAGCAATTACGAACAGGCTGTTGTGCAGAACGAAGTCAGCACCTGGAACAGCCAGCAGAACGCCAGTCATGCCACCGATGGAGAAGGTGATCATGAAGCCCAGGGTCCACAGCATCGGTGCGGTGAAACGCACACGGCCCTGGTACATGGTGAACAGCCAGTTGAACAGCTTCACACCCGTCGGAATGGAGATCAGCATCGTCGCCAGGCCGAAGAAGGTGTTGACGCTGGCGCCGGCACCCATGGTGAAGAAGTGGTGCAGCCAAACAGCGAAGCCCAGGATGGCGATTGCGCCCGATGCGTAGATCATCGAGTGGTGGCCAAACAGACGCTTGCCGGAGAAGGTCGAAGTCACTTCCGAGAACACGCCGAAGGCCGGCAGGATCAGGATGTAAACCTCAGGGTGACCCCACGCCCAGAACAGGTTGACGTACATCATCGGGTTCCCACCAAGCTCGTTGGTGAAAATGTGGAAGTCCAGATAACGGTCAACAGTCAGCAGAGCGAGTGCAGCGGTCAGGATCGGGAAGGAAGCAACGATCAGTACGTTGGCCCAGGTGCAGGTCCAGGTGAAGATCGGCATGTCCATCAGTTTCATGCCAGGTGCGCGCATCTTCATCACGGTGACGAGGAAGTTCACACCGGTAAGCGTCGTACCCAATCCGGATAGCTGTAGCGCCCAGATGTAGTAGTCGACACCCACCCCAGGGCTGTACTGAATACCCGCGAGCGGCGGATAGGCAACCCAACCGGTCTTGGCGAATTCGCCGACGCCCAGGGAGATGTTGACCAGCAGCACGCCTGCCAGCAGCAGGTAGAAGCTCAGGGAGTTCAGGAACGGGAAGGCAACGTCACGTGCACCGATCTGCAGAGGAACCGCAAGGTTCATCAGGCCGGTGAAGAACGGCATCGCCATGAAGATGATCATGATCACACCGTGAGCGGTGAAGATCTGGTCATAGTGTTCAGGCGGCAGATAGCCTTCGGAGCCGCCGGTAGCAGCAGCCAGCTGTGTACGCATCATGATGGCGTCGGCAAAGCCGCGCAGCAGCATGATCATCGCGACGATGATGTACATCACCCCGATTTTCTTGTGGTCGACAGTCGTCAGCCACTCGGTCCACAAGTAGGTCCACTTGCGGAAATAGGTGATAAGGCCGACGACAGCGATACCGCCGAGCGCGATCATGGCAAGCGTCACCATGACTATCGGCTCGTGATAGGGTATCGCCTCCAGGCTTAATTTACCGAACATCTCTTACTCCTCTGCACCGGCAGCTGGTTGCGTACTCGATTCCACACCCGTGGTGGTGGCCAGATCTTTGCTGCCTGCTTCTTCGTGGACCGGCTTGCCGCGGTTCATGCCTTCGTACTTGTCGACGATGGTCTGGAACAGCTCCGCTGGCGCCTCGCTGTACAGCGCGACTGGGTTGTATTCGCTAGGCTTGGCCAGTGCTTCGTACTCGGCCTTGCCCAGTTTCAGAGGCGACTGCTTCACTTCGGCGACCCACTTGTCGAAGTCTTCCTGAGAGGTTGCAGTAGCCTTGAATTTCATGCCGGTGAAGCCAGCGCCGCTGTAGTTGGCGCTGATACCGTCGAACTCGCCGTTTTCGTTGGCGATCAGGTGCAGCTTGGTGGTCATGCCGGCCATGGCGTAGATCTGGCCGCCCAGGCCCGGGATGAAGAACGAGTTCATCACGGCGTCGGAGGTGACGCGGAAGTTGACCG
>Ga0213827_1000507_pt1 | contig 29859 bp, 29 predicted proteins | sample MC6MC0898MG_FD_180669 | JGI IMG/M metagenome (GOLD analysis project Ga0213827, IMG submission 180669) | Enriched soil aggregate microbial communities from Iowa State University, Ames, United States - MC6-MC0898-MG | ecosystem: Environmental > Terrestrial > Soil > Unclassified | place: USA: Iowa...
TGACCAACATTTCCATGGGCACCGAGATCAACGCGGTCAACGAGTTCGAAGACCTGGCCCTGGTCGGTAACGACGCGCCAACCGCCATCTCGCTGCTGGACTGATCGCCTGACGCCCCCAGGCATGCCCTGGGGGCCTTCATCGCAAGGAGACAACTCATGCCTCGCTTCGCTGCCAACCTGTCCATGCTGTTCACCGAACAGGACTTCCTGGCCCGCTTCAAGGCTGCCGCCGATGCTGGTTTCAGCGGCGTCGAATACCTCTTCCCGTATGACTTCAGCGCGGCTGAAATCAAACAGCAGCTCGATGCGCACGGCCTGACCCAGGTGCTGTTCAACCTGCCGGCCGGCGACTGGGCCAAAGGCGAGCGTGGCATCACCTGCCACCCCGACCGCGTGGAAGAGTTCCGCGCCGGTGTCGACAAGGCCATCGAATACGCCAAGGTGCTGGGCAACACCCAGGTCAACGCCCTGGCCGGCATCCGCCCGCAAGGCTTGCAGTGCGCCGACGTACGCAAGACCTTCGTCGACAACCTGAAGTTTGCCGCCGAAAAATTGAAAGCCGCAGGGATCCGCCTGGTCATGGAAATGATCAACACCCGCGATATCCCAGGCTTCTACCTGAACACCACCCAACAGGCGCTGGAAATCCAGGCCGAAGTCGGCAGTGACAACCTGTTCCTGCAATACGACATCTACCACATGCAGATCATGGAAGGTGACCTGGCGCGCACCATGGAAGCCAACCTGCAGCTGATCAACCACATCCAGCTGGCCGACAACCCGGGCCGCAACGAACCGGGTACCGGCGAGATCAACTACCGCTTCCTGTTCGAGCACCTGGACCGCATCGGTTACCAGGGCTGGATTGGCGCGGAGTACAAGCCGCTGACCACGACCGAAGCCGGTCTGGGCTGGCTGAAAACCCATAACGCAATCTAAAGGCTAGAACACCGAACCTGTGGGAGCGGGCTTGCCCGCGAATGCAGTAGTGGCTTCACAGCCGCTTTCGCGGGCAAGCCCGCTCCCACAAGGTCCGGGTTGCACTTGAGATTCAATAATTACAAAGAGGCAAATTCTCATGGCTAAAATCGGTTTCCTCGGCACCGGCATCATGGGCAAACCCATGGCCCAGAACCTGCAAAAAGCAGGTCACAGCATCTTCGTTTCCACCCACCACGACGCCGCCCCGGCTGACCTGATCGCCGCTGGCGCAGTGGCCCTGGCCAACCCGAAAGAGGTTGCCCAGGAAGCCGAGTTCATCATCATCATGGTCCCGGACACCCCGCAGGTCGAAAGCGTCCTGTTCGGCGAAAACGGCGTGGCCGAAGGTGTCGGCCCGAACAAGGTGGTGATCGACATGAGCTCGATCTCGCCGACCGCCACCAAGGCCTTCGCCGAGAAGATCAAGGCCACTGGCGCCGCCTACCTGGACGCCCCGGTGTCCGGCGGCGAAGTCGGTGCCAAGGCCGCGACCCTGAGCATCATGGTCGGTGGCTGCCCGAAAGCCTTCGAGCGCGCCCTGCCGCTGTTCGAAGCCATGGGCAAGAACATCACCCGCGTCGGCGGCAACGGCGACGGCCAGACTGCCAAGGTGGCCAACCAGATCATCGTCGCCCTGAACATCCAGGCCGTCAGTGAAGCCCTGCTGTTCGCCGCCAAGAACGGCGCCGACCCAGCCAAGGTCCGTGAAGCACTGATGGGCGGCTTCGCCTCGTCGAAAATCCTCGAAGTGCATGCCGAGCGCATGATCAAAGGCACCTTCGACCCAGGCTTCCGCATCAACCTGCACCAGAAGGACCTCAACCTGGCCCTGCAAGGCGCCAAGGAACTGGGCATCAACCTGCCCAACACCTCCAACGCCCAGCAAGTGTTCAGCACCTGCGTGGCACTGGGCGGCGGCAACTGGGACCACTCGGCGCTGATCAAAGGCCTGGAACACATGGCCAACTTCTCGATCCGCGGCGAAGGCAAATAAGCTGAATTCGGGGGCTGTTGCGCAGCCCCCGCACCGAGCAACACCCGCCCCTGGTTCGGCCTGCACGGAGGCAGTTCCAGGGGCGTTTTCGATTCTGCAGAACAACAATAATTGGGAGCCTGCCATGTCGGTCGATCCGCAAAAACTTCTCCGCGACCTGTTCGACACAGCCATCGCCGCCGCCCACCCACGCCAAGTCCTCGAACCCTACCTGCCCGCCGACCGTAGCGGCCGGGTCATCGTCATCGGCGCCGGCAAGGCCGCAGCCGCCATGGCCGAAGTGGTCGAAAAAAGCTGGCAGGGCGAAGTCTCCGGGCTGGTGGTCACCCGTTACGGTCATGGCGCCAACTGCCAGAAGATCGAAGTGGTCGAAGCCGCCCACCCGGTCCCTGATGCCGCCGGGCTGGCCGTGGCCAAGCGCGTGCTGGAACTGGTCAGCAACCTCAACGAAGACGACCGCGTCATCTTCCTGCTTTCCGGCGGTGGTTCCGCCCTGCTGGCGTTGCCAGCCGAAGGCCTGACCCTGGCCGACAAGCAACACATCAACAAGGCGCTGCTCAAGTCCGGCGCCACCATCGGCGAGATGAACTGCGTGCGCAAGCACCTCTCGGCGATCAAGGGCGGCCGCCTGGCCAAGGCCTGCTGGCCGGCCACCGTCTACACCTATGCCATTTCCGATGTGCCTGGCGACCTGGCCACAGTCATCGCATCCGGCCCCACCGTGGCCGACCCGAGCACCTCGGCTGACGCCCTGGCGATCCTCAAGCGCTACAACATCGAAGCGCCCAAGGCGGTCATCGACTGGCTCAACAACCCGGCCTCCGAAACCGTCAAGGCCGACGACCCGGCCCTGGCCCGCAGCCATTTCCAGCTGATCGCCAAGCCCCAGCAATCGCTTGAGGCCGCCGCGGTAAAAGCCCGCCAGGCCGGCTTCAGCCCGCTGATCCTCGGTGACCTGGAAGGCGAATCGCGCGAAGTGGCCAAAGTGCATGCCGGCATCGCCCGGCAGATCGTCCTGCACGGCCAGCCGCTCAAGGCGCCTTGCGTAATCCTGTCTGGCGGCGAAACCACCGTCACCGTGCGCGGCAATGGCCGTGGCGGGCGCAACGCCGAGTTTTTGCTCAGCCTCACCGAAAGCCTAAAGGGCCTGCCGGGCGTGTATGCCCTGGCCGGTGACACCGACGGCATCGACGGCTCGGAAGAGAACGCCGGCGCCTTCATGACGCCCTGCAGCTACGCCCGCGCCGAAGCCCTGGGCCTGTCGGCCAGCGATGAGCTGGACAACAACAACGGCTACGGCTACTTCGCCGCGCTCGATGCGCTGATCGTCACCGAACCGACCCGCACCAACGTCAACGACTTCCGCGCCATCCTGATCCTCGAGACTGCACAATCATGACGCCTGATAAAAAAGTCAAAATCCTCGCCACCCTCGGCCCTGCGATCAACGGCATCGATGACATCCGCCAGCTGGTCGAAGCCGGGGTGAACATCTTCCGCCTCAACTTCAGCCACGGCGAACACGCCGACCACGCCCTGCGCTACCAGTGGATCCGCGAAGTCGAGCAGCAGCTGAATTACCCGCTGGGCATTCTGATGGACCTGCAGGGGCCGAAACTGCGCGTTGGCCGCCTGGCCGAAGGCAAGGTGCAACTGCAGCGCGGCCAGTCACTGCGCCTGGACCTGGACGCGACGCCCGGCAACAACGAGCGGGTCAACCTGCCCCACCCGGAAATCATTGCCGCGCTGCAGCCCGGCATGGACCTGCTGGTGGACGACGGCCGCCTGCGCCTGCGGGTGACCGCCAAGCACGCCGACGCTATCGATACCACCGTGCTGAACGGCGGTGAGTTGTCCGACCGCAAGGGGGTCAACGTGCCGCAAGCGGTGCTGGACCTCTCCCCGCTCACCGAAAAAGACCGCCGCGACCTGGCCTTCGGCCTGGAGCTGGGTGTGGACTGGGTGGCACTGTCGTTCGTGCAGCGCCCGGAAGACATCCTTGAGGCGCGCCAGCTGATCGGCGACCGCGCCTACCTGATGGCCAAGATCGAGAAGCCATCGGCGGTCGAGCAGCTGCAGGCCATCGCCGAGCTGTCCGACGCCATCATGGTGGCGCGTGGCGACCTGGGCGTGGAAGTACCGGCCGAGAGCGTGCCGCACATTCAGAAAAGTATCATCGGCACGTGCCGCCAGCTGGGTAAACCGGTAGTGGTCGCCACGCAGATGCTCGAGTCGATGCGCTTCTCGCCGGCACCGACCCGGGCCGAAGTCACCGACGTGGCCAACGCCGTGGCCGAAGGCGCCGATGCGGTGATGCTGTCGGCCGAAACCGCCTCGGGTGATTACCCGCTGGAAGCCGTGCAGATGATGAGCAAGATCATCCGCCAGGTGGAAAACGGCCCGGACTACCAGGCCCAGCTCGACGTTGGCCGGCCGAAGGCCGAGGCCACCGTGTCGGACGCCATCAGCTGCGCGATCCGCCGTATCAGCGGCATTCTGCCGGTAGCCGTGCTGGTCAACTACAGCGAGTCGGGCGCCTCGACCCTGCGCGCTGCACGCGAGCGGCCACGCGCACCGATCCTCAACCTGACGCCAAACCTGATCACCGCCCGCCGCCTGAGCGTGGCCTGGGGCGTGCACTCGGTGGTCAACGACCGCCTGCGCCAGGTCGACGAAATCTGCTCGACCGCGCTGGAGATCGCCCAGGCACAAGGCATGGCCAGCCGTGGCGACACGCTGCTGATCACCGCCGGGGTGCCTTTCGGCAAGCCGGGTTCGACTAATACGCTGCGGATCGAGACCTTGGTCTGAGATTGTTGGGGGCGCTCTGCGCCCCTTTCGCCGGCAAGCCGGCTCCCACCGGTACTCTGCTGCTCTTGAAAGCGCCGCTGTACCTGTGGGAGCTGGCTTGCCAGCGAATGGAGGGCAAAAGCCCTCCCCTTGTACCCATTACAAAACCCTGCGGAAAACCGAGGCCCAAAGAGGCCCACCGCTCATCAATCAACCTTACCGACTGCCCATGTACAGCAAAAATTTCGTCAACCCGTGCCCCGACTGGGCCACGGCGCTGCTCAACGGTTTCAGCCAGGTGCTGCTGCTGCGCAACCCCCTGTGCGGCCTGTGCTGCCTGCTGGCCATCCTGCTGACCGCTCCCGACCTGGTCGGCGGCGCCCTGCTCGGTGCCCTCGCCGGCCTGCTGACGGCCCAGCGCCGCGGCTACGACCGCGCCGACCGCCAGGCCGGGCTGTACTGCTACAACGGCGTACTGATCGGCATCCTGATCAGCGCGGTGCTGCCGTGGTCGGCAATCATGCCGCCGCTGATCATCGCGGCCGGCGGCCTGTCCAGCATCATCACCCACCAATGGCGCAAGCGCGGCGGCAAGTTGCTGATCGCTTATACCGCGCCGTTCGTGCTACTGGGCTGGGGCACCCTGCTGATCGCTGCACCCTCGACTGCCATGTTTGCCGAGCCAGACCCGCTGTACGCCCTGGCGCGCGGTGTCGGCCAGATTTTCCTGCTTGATAATCCATTGGCCGGGCTGCTGATTATCGTCGGCATGTTCATTGCCAACCCCTATGCGGCCATGTGGGCCGTGATCGGCTCGGCCATCGGCGGCGGCGTGGCGTTGCTGGCTGAGCAGACACAGGCTGCCTGGATGGGGCTGTACGGGTTCAACGCGGCGCTGGCGGCGCTGGCGTTCAGCCGGCAAGGCGAACGGCCATGGGTCACCCTGCTGGCCATCGCTCTGGCGCTTGTGCTGCAGCCGCTGTTCAAACTGCTGCCTGTCGCCGGGCTGACCGCACCCTTCGTGGTAGCCTGCTGGCTGATGCACTTTGGCAATCATCTGGCGTCGCTCAATCAGCGCGGCGACGCAAGCCGCTTGCACAGCTGAAAGCCAGCCCCTAGGCTCAGCCCATCGCCCTGTGGACCGAGCCCATGAACAACCCAGCGAGCCTGCGCGAAAGGCTCTACATCATCGTCTTCCAGACCGACACCGTAGCCGGCCGCCGCTTCGACAAGACCCTGCTGCTGATCATCCTGGCCAGCCTGGTCACGGTGATCCTCGACAGCATCGACGCGGTGCACCAGGGCTACGCAGGCCTTCTGGCCGGGATCGAGTGGGGCTTCACCGCAATTTTCCTGGCCGAATACCTGACACGCCTGTACTGCTCGCCAAAGCCGCTGCGTTACGCCTTCAGCTTTTACGGCCTGGTCGACCTGCTGGCGATCGTCCCGGGGGTCATCGCCATTTACTACAGCGACGCGCAGTACCTGCTGATCATCCGTGTCATCCGCATGCTGCGAATCTTCCGCGTGCTCAAGCTCGGCCAGTACCTCAAGCAGGCCAACTACCTGATGGCGGCGCTGCGCGGCAGCAAGCAGAAGATCATCGTCTTTCTGGTCACCGTATCCACCCTGGTGACCGTGTTCGGCACCTTGATGTACGTCATCGAAGGCCCGGAGCACGGGTTTACCAGCATTCCCAAAGGCATCTACTGGGCGATCGTCACCCTGACCACGGTGGGCTTTGGCGATATCGTGCCGAAGACCCCGCTCGGCCAGGTGCTGTCGTCGCTGGTGATGATCACCGGTTACTCGATCATCGCTGTGCCCACCGGGATTTTTACCGCAGAGCTGGCCAACGCCATGCGCGGGGAACAGTTGCAGCATGACTGCCCAACCTGCCGCAAAAACAGCCACGAACATGGCGCGGCCTTCTGCTCGCGGTGTGGCAATGCGCTGTTTCCCAAGCGGGAATAACCAAAGCGTTTTTTGTTCTTTAAACAGCTGCAGGGCACCCGCTATAGTCGCTGGCACTCTGCCCATAACTGTTCAAGAACAAGGAAGCATCGTGAAAAAACTCTTCAGCGCCTCGCTGCTCGCCGCAGGCCTCGCCCTGGGCAACCTCGCCCAAGCCGCCCCGACCCTGCTCAACGTTTCCTACGATGTGATGCGCGACTTCTACAAGGACTACAACTCGGCGTTCCAGAAGCACTGGGAAACCGAACACAACGAGAAGGTCAACGTGCAGATGTCCTTCGGCGGTTCGAGCAAGCAAGCGCGTGCGGTGATCGATGGCCTGCCGGCCGATGTCATCACCATGAACATGGCCACCGACATCAACGCCTTGGCCGACAACGGCAAGCTGGTGCCGGACAACTGGGTGACGCGCCTGCCGAACAACAGCGCGCCGTTCACCTCGGCCACCGTGTTCATCGTGCGCAAGGGCAACCCCAAGGCGCTGAAGGACTGGCCGGACTTGCTCAAGGAGGGCGTGCAAGTGATCGTGCCCAACCCGAAAACCTCGGGTAACGGCCGCTATACCTACCTCTCGGCATGGGGCTATGTGCTCAAGCAAGGCGGTGACGAGGCCAAGGCCCGTGATTTCGTCGGCAAGCTGTTCAAGCAGGCACCGGTGCTGGATACCGGTGGCCGCGCCGCCACCACCACCTTCATGACCAACCAGATCGGCGACGTGCTGGTAACGTTCGAGAACGAAGCCGAAATGATCGCCCGCGAGTTCGGCCGCGACCAGTTCGAAGTGATCTACCCAAGCGTATCGGCCGAAGCCGAGCCGCCGGTGAGCGTGGTCGACAAGGTCGTGGCCAAGAAGGGCACCCAGGCCGTGGCCGAGGAATACCTGAAGTACCTGTGGTCGCCGGCAGCCCAGGAAATCGCCGCGCAGAACTACCTGCGCCCGCGCGATGCAACCGTGCTGGCCAAGTACACCGACCGCTTCCCGAAAGTCGACTTCCTGTCGGTTGAGAAGACCTTTGGTGACTGGCGCACCGTACAGAAAACCCACTTCAATGACGGTGGCGTGTTCGACCAGATCTATACCGGCCAGTAATCGATCCAGGCAGTACCGGCCCTATCGCCGGCAAGCCGGCTCCCACTCGATGACCACAGGCCCGGGCGTTGCTCGGGCCCAGTGGGAGCCGGCTTGCCGGCGATGGGGCCCGCGCCGACAACACACCGCATCGAACTTTTTACCCCCCTCACCCCTCAGTTCCTTGAGTAACCCTGCACCGCTCATCCCGGCCCAAGGAGTACTCCAGTGCTGCGCTACCTCTCCACCCTGTTGCTCGGCTGCCTGCTGAGCACCCACCTGCTCGCCGCAGACCCCGCCCCCGCCGACGAACAACCCGCCGAACCGGAACCGGTCCTGCAAGGTGGCTTGCTCGGCGCCCTGGCCGACGGCCTGGACAGCGCGGCCCAGGAGCTGGACCTCGACGCCCATCTGGTCGACGCCTGGCGCCTGCGCACCGACCGCGCCGCCAAGGAAATGGAACGCCTGGTCGATCGCCACTCGGCCAGTGATTCGCTGCAACTGGCTGGCAACTTCATCCTGCTGACGCTGACCTGGGCCGCGAGCTTCGCCGTGCTGACCAGTCTCGGCCGCTGGTGCAGCAAGCGCGCCACCGCCACACCCTGGCTGCGCCAGCGGCAACGCGCCAGCAGCCTGCTCGGCTACCTGCTGCCGTATACCTTGCCCGCGCTGGCCAGCCTGCCATTGACGCTTTACGTCAGCCGCTTTCTCGACCCATCGATCGCTCGCGCACTGGGGCTGAGCCTGGCCTACGCCACCAGCAGCGGCCTGTTCTCCACCTCGATCATCCTGTGCCTGGTCACCGTGTTCGATGCCGGCCACAAGCGCCCCGCCGTGGCCGTGATCAAGCGCCTGGCGCCGCGACCGCTGTTTCTCATCGGCTTCCTGGCGGCCTGGAGCGATGCCTTGACCAGCCCGCAGATCGCCCGCCAGCTGGGCGGCAACATCACTGCCAGCGTCGCAGTGTTCACCGGCCTTGCCGCGACGATCATCTTTGCCAGCCTGGTGATCCGCCTGCGCCGCCCGGTGGCGCACCTGATCCGTAACCGCGCCTTCAAGGACCGCGTGCAACACCGCGCCGTCCAGGAAACCCTGCGGATCTTTTCGGTGGTGTGGTACTTGCCGATCCTGCTGATGATCCTGGTCTCGGCCATCCACCTGATCGGTGCCGGCGAAGAAAGCCAGAAGGCCCTGCAGAACGCACTGCTGACTACAGTATTGCTGGTCAGCACGGTGTTTCTCAGCACCTTGCTGCAACACCTGCTGGCACCGCGCGAAGCCGACCCCGGGCAACGGGTGCGGCCCTACAAGGAGCTGCTGCGCAGCCTCGCCCACGCACTGCTGCGCATTGCCATGGCGGTGGCCTTCATCGAGCTGCTGGGGCGCATCTGGGGCGTCTCGGTGATCGGCTTCGCGTTGAGCAACAGCCTGGGGCAGGCCATCAGCAACTCGCTGTCGAGCATCGGCCTGATCCTGCTGGTCACCTGGCTGCTGTGGGTGGTGCTCGACACCGCCATCCAGGAGGCCCTCAAACCTCCCGCCGGGCGGCGCGCCGCGCGCCAGCCCAGTACCCGGGTGCGGACCATCCTGCCCATGCTGCGCAACGCCATCAAAGTCATCCTGGTGGTCATCTGCACCATTACCACCATGGCCAACCTGGGCATCAACGTCGCGCCCCTGCTGGCCGGTGCCGGGGTGATCGGCCTGGCCATCGGTTTTGGCTCGCAGCAACTGGTGCAGGATGTGATCACCGGGCTGTTCATCCTGATCGAGGACACCATCTCGATCGGCGACTGGGTAGTGCTCGACTCCGGCCACGCCGGCACCGTCGAGAGCCTGACCATCCGCACTTTGCGCCTGCGTGATGGCAAGGGCTTCGTGCACTCGGTACCGTTCGGGCAGATCAAGGCGGTCACCAACCAGTCACGGCAATTCGCCTATGCGTTCTTCTCGGTGCAGTTCACCTATGACAGCGATGTGGATGAATCGCTGGCGTTGATTCATGAGGTGGGGCAGTCGATCAGCGACGACCCCATGCTGCGCATCAACCTGCAGGGGCCACTGCAGGTGTTCGGGGTGGATCGCATGGACTTGAACGGGTTTGTGCTGACGGCGCAGTTCCGCACCATTTCCGGCGGGCAGTATGCGGTGAGCCGGGCGTTCAACGAGCGGCTGAAAAAGCGTGTGGACCAGACCGAAAATGTGTTTTTTGCTCAGGTGTATCCGCTGCCCGTGCGTGGGGTTACAGCTTGATGCAGGCAGGTCCGGCCCTATCGCCGGCAAGCCGGCTCCCACAGGGTTATGCAGCGCGGCAGTCAATGTGGGAGCCGGCTTGCCGGCGATGGGGCCAGTGGGAACAGCATCAACCCTGGCGGAATACCAAAGCCTTCAAGCCCCCCGCCGGGTCCGCATCAGGAAACTCCGGCGGGTTTTTCAATCGCTCGATGAAGGCCAACGTTGGCGCCTGCTCCGCCATCCCCTCGATCAGAAACTCCGGCCCAATCCCCGGATCATTAACACACGCCAGCACCGTCCCCCCCTCGCTCAACAATTCCGGCAACCGCCGCAAGATCTTCGCGTAATCCTGGGTCAGCACGAAACTGCCCTTCTGGAAGGTCGGTGGGTCGATGATGATCAGGTCATACGGCCCATACTTGCGCACCTTGCCCCACGACTTGAACAGCTCATGGCCCAGGTACGCCACCCGCGAGGCGTCGTGGCCATTGAGCCGATGGTTGTCGCGGCCACGCGACAGTGCCGACTTGGCCATGTCCAGGTTGACCACCTGTTCGGCGCCGCCCGCGATGGCCGCCACCGAAAAACCACAGGTATAGGCAAACAGGTTGAGCACCCGCTTGCCCACTGCCTGCTCGCGCACCCAGCGCCGGCCATAGCGCATGTCCAGGAACAGGCCGTTGTTCTGCCGCACGCCGAGGTCGAGCAGGTAGGTCAGGCCATCTTCGATCACCTCGCGCTGCTGGCACGGCTCGCCCCACAGCCACTGGCCCGGGCTGTCCGGCAGGTAGCGGTGCTGAATGAGGATGGCTTGGCCACCCCATAGCGGGCGCTCGGCCAGGTTACGCAGCATGGCCTCCAGCTCCGCCAACTGACCTTGCGGCGGTTCGCGAAACAGCGCCACCGACAACACGCCTTGCAGCCAGTCGACGGTGACCTGCTCCAGCCCCGGCCAGCAGCGACCGCGCCCATGGAACAGGCGGCGGGTTTCCTGCGGGGCGGGGTCGAGGGCGGTGAGCAGGTGCTGTTCGAGGGTCTGAATCGGCGAAGTCATGGCGGGTCGCAAGCAGATAAAAGGGAGCATTCTACCCTTTGGCTGCAAGCTGCGCCGAGCGGAACCACCAACCCTGCTGCATCCCCGCCGCTGCCAGCAGGATCAGGGCAACGCCGAGCCACTGCAATGGCACCAGTCGGTGGCCGAACGCCACCCAGTCGACCAGAATCGCAGCGATCGGGTAGATGAACGACAGCGCACCGGTCAGCGCTGTGGGCAGCCGCTGAATGGCGCTGTACAGCAGCACGTACATCAACCCGGTGTGGACCATGCCCAGAGTCAACAAGCTGGCCAGTGCTGACGGCTCGCCAGGCAGCCCGCCAAGCTTGACCCAAGGCGCCAGCAACAGCACGCCGGTGGCTACCTGGACCAAGGCAATCAGGTGCGGGGGTGTGCCTTTCAGGCGCTTGATGATGAGTGCGGCGATGGCATACAAGAGCGCCGCGCCCAGGGCCAGGCCGATGCCCAGCAGGTAGTCCTCACCGCTGCCCTGCCCCGCACCATGGGCGCTGACAATCGCCAACATGCCGAGGAAGGCCACGCTCAACCAGGTGACCTTGGACGCCGTGATCTTCTCGCCCAGAAAGATCGCCGCCAGCCCCACCAGCATGAACGGTTGAACGTTGTACACCGCCGTACCGATGGCAATCGATGCCCGCGAATAAGAGGCGAACAGCAACACCCAGTTGCCGACGATGGCTACACCGCTGACGATGGCCAGCAGAAAGGCAGTACGGCTGATCATGCCCGGCTTGAGGAAGCCGAAGGCGGCGCAGATCACCAGCAACGTGCCAGTACCGAACACGCAGCGCCAGAACACCACCTCCAGCACCGGCTGCCCGGACACCAGCACGAACCAGCCGATAGTTCCAGAAATCAACATGGCAGCCACCATTTCCAGCGAGCCGCGGCGCAATGAACTGTCCATCCCACACCTCCCATTGACGATGGCCACAGTATGAAAGGGGCGCGCAGCAGTCTCCAGCGGATAACCAAGGCCATTTGCCGAACTAGCCTTTACTATCAAGGCAGACCACTGGTTCTACCTGACGAGGCGAAAATGACCGATACGATCGACCAATTGCTGATCAATGCCTTGATGGAAGACTCCCGCCGCTCGCTCAAAGCGCTGGCGCAGATTAGCGGGCTGTCGGCCCCCAGCGTCAGCGAGCGCCTGCGCCGCCTGGAGGAGCGCGGTGTGCTGCGCGGTTACACCGTGGATGTCGACCCCCGCAGTTTCGGCTACCAACTGCAGGCCATCGTGCGCATCCGCCCGCTGCCTGGGCAATTGCAGGAGGTGGAACGGCAAATCGTCGCCATCCCGGAATTCACCGAGTGCGACAAGGTAACGGGCGAGGACTGCTTCATCGCCCGCCTGCATGTGCGTTCGATGGAGCAGCTCGACACCCTGCTTGACCGCATCAATGTACTGGCCGAAACCAACACGGCGATCATCAAGAAAAGCCCGGTCAAGCGGCGCCTGCCACCTATGAACGAAGGGCCAGGAAAACCTGACTAATTTTTGTACACACTAATGTCACCTTAGGTGCCATTTTTGTGTGCACAAGTGCTAGCAATGCCCCAATACGTTACACCACTTTCGCAACTAATTTTGACCAAATGATCAACTAATTCATCCACTGAAAATTTAAACCTGTTCATTTGGTCAACTTATACTTCATTTATTTCATTCACTTATGTTTCAGCTCTATAGATTCAAAATAGTGGCTAGCTGAGCACTGGTTTATGCCTGGCATGGAACTCGCTTTTGTGTGTTCGTGTTTTGTATACACGTTAAACAAAACATAAATACACAAGAACCCGCGACGCCGGCCCAACCCCGGCCGCCGCGCCCAGAACCCAGTGATGCCAACGCTGCACCGACGAGATGGCGAGCCCGTGCGCATGCCCGCTCATCGCAGTCCACGTGCATCAGGAGCCTGCCGGAATGCGTACCAGCCTCGAACTCGCGCCTGAACAATCCGTCGCAAGCAGCACCCCCTCATCCACCCTCGCCGGCCATGCGCCCCCACTTGAACTGAGCCCCCGCCTGCACAACCGCGACCTCGCACCGACCCGCCTGGAGGGCCGGCGCTGGGGGCGCTACAGCATCTTCGCGTTGTGGACCAATGACGTTCACAACATCGCCAACTACTCCTTCGCCATGGGCTTGTTCGCCCTGGGTCTGGGTGGCTGGCAGATATTGATGTCATTGGCGATCGGCGCGGCGCTGGTGTACTTCTTCATGAACTTGTCCGGCTACATGGGGCAGAAGACCGGGGTGCCGTTCCCGGTCATCAGCCGCATTGCCTTTGGTATCCATGGCGCGCAAATCCCGGCGCTGATCCGCGCCGTCATCGCCATCGCCTGGTTCGGTATCCAGACCTACCTGGCCTCGGTGGTGCTGCGGGTGCTGCTCACGGCTGTGTGGCCGCAACTGGCCAGCTATGACCACAACAGTATCCTGGGGCTTTCGAGCCTGGGCTGGGTGTGCTTCGTGGCCATCTGGCTGGTGCAACTGGTGATCCTCGCCTACGGCATGGAGATGGTGCGCCGTTACGAGGCCTTCGCCGGCCCGGTGATCCTGCTGACCGTGGCCAGCCTGGCGCTGTTCATGTACTTCAAGGCCGATGCGCGCATTGCCTGGTCGGTGGCCGAACCGCTGACCGGTTACGAGATGTGGCGCAATATCTTCGCCGGTGGCGCGCTGTGGCTGGCGATCTACGGCACCCTGGTGCTCAACTTCTGCGACTTCGCCCGCTCCTCGCCCTGCCGCAAGACCATCCGGGTCGGTAACTTCTGGGGCCTGCCAGTGAACATTCTGGTGTTCGCAATGATCACCGTGGTGCTGTGCGGCGCGCAGTTCAAGATCAACGGCCAGATCATCGACAGCCCGACGCAGATCGTTGCCAGCATCCCCAGCACCGCATTCCTGGTCCTGGGTTGCCTGGCGTTCCTGATCGTCACCGTGGCGGTGAACATCATGGCCAACTTCGTCGCCCCGGCGTTCGTGCTCAGCAACCTGGCGCCGCGCCACCTGAACTTCCGCCGCGCCGGCCTGATCAGCGCCACCCTGGCGGTGCTGATCCTGCCTTGGAACCTCTACAACAGCCCGGTGGTGATCGTGTACTTCCTGTCCGGCCTGGGTGCCCTGCTCGGCCCGCTGTACGGGGTGATCATGGCCGACTACTGGCTGCTGCGAAAAGGCTGCATCAACGTGCCGGAGCTGTACAGCGAACACCCGGCCGGAGCCTATCACTACAGCAAAGGCATCAACCTGCGCGCTGTCGCCGCCTTCGTGCCTGCAGCGCTGTTGGCCATCGTCCTGGCACTGGTGCCCAACTTCCATGCCATCGCGCCGTTTTCCTGGCTGATCGGCGCTGGCATCGCTGCGGCGGTGTACCTGCTGATCGCCCCGCGCAACCGTCAATACGCTGATGTCAGCGGCGAGTGCATCGCCGTCGACCACAGCAGCCACTGATCAAGGAGCAGTACCCATGCGTATTCTGATCGCCAACGTGAACACCACCGAAGCCATTACCGAAGCCATCGCCGAACAGGCGCGCAGCGTGGCCTCGCCCGGCACCGAAATCGTCGGCCTGACCCCCTGGTTCGGCGCCGAATCGGTGGAAGGCAACTTCGAGAGCTACCTGGCCGCCATCGCCGTGATGGACCGTGTACTCGCCTACGAGGGCCCGTACGATGCGGTCATCCAGGCCGGTTACGGCGAACATGGCCGCGAAGGCCTGCAGGAGCTGCTGAACGTGCCGGTGGTGGACATCACCGACGCCGCAGCCAGCACCGCGATGTACCTGGGCCACGCCTACTCGGTAGTAACCACGCTCGACCGGACCGTGCCGCTGATCGAGGACCGCCTGAAACTGTCGGGCTTGTATGAACGATGTGCCTCAGTACGCGCCAGCGGCCTGGCCGTGCTGGAGCTCGAAGCCGACCCGCAGCGTGCCGTGCAGGCCATCGTCGAACAGGCCGAACGCGCGGTGCGCGATGACAAGGCAGAAGTGATCTGCCTGGGTTGTGGCGGCATGGCCGGGCTGGATGAGCAGATCCGCCAGCGCACCGGGGTGCCGGTGGTAGATGGCGTGAGTGCAGCGGTGACCATTGCCGAGTCGCTGGTGCGGATGGGGTTGAGCACGTCGAAAGTGCGGACCTATGCCACGCCGCGGGCGAAGAAGGTGGTGGGCTGGCCGATGCAGTTCGGGCGCTAGGTCAAGATCGGCCTCATCGCCCTACCCTGTAGGAGCCGGCTTGCCGGCGATGAGGCCGGTGCAGTCAAACCATCATCCTGGCCAACCGCTGCGCACTGCCACAGGCCAAGGTAAACCCCAATGCGCCATGCCCCACGTTCAGCCAAAGGTTTCGGTAGGCCGTAGCCCCAATAATCGGCACCCCAGTAGGCGTGGCCGGCCGCATCCCCGCCCACTCCACCGCCTGCCCATAATCCGCCGCGTCCGGCAATGTATCGCGCGCCAACCGGCGCATGCTTGCAAGCCGGCGCGCATCCACCGACTCGTCGAAACCGACGATATCGACCATCGCCGCCATCCGCAGTTGCCGATCCAGGCGCGCATAAACGACTTTGCGCTCGTAATCGGTAATGCTGACCTCAGGCGCCCGATGCTCCGCGCCGATCGGCGCAGACAGGCTGTAGCCCTTCAAAGGATAAAGCGGCAGTTTCAGGCCCGGCAGCGCCAGGCCGGCACTGCGATGACCTGCGCACAATACCAGGCGCTGCACATCGATCCGCTCACCTCCCAGCTGCAGCGCGACGATCTGGTCCTGGTGCTTGTGCAGCTGAGTCACTGGCTTGCCTAGCAAGAACCGACACTGCCCAGATGCCTGCAGGTGCGCGGCCAGGCGTTCACAGAAGCGGTGACAGTCGGCGACTTCCTCATCGGGCGTCAATACGCCCCCCACGAACGGCACCTCGGCCAAGGCGGGCTCCAGGCCCCTGAGTTCGTTGGCATCGAGCACCCTTTGGCTCTGCGGGTCAAGCAAACGCTCACGCCCATGGGCGAACGCCCGTTCACTGCGGAAGGCGACCAATTTGCCATTACGTCGCCAGGCAAAATCGGTGATGCCATCGTCCTCGCGCCAGCGGGCCAACGTGGCCTGGCTTTGCAGTGCCAGCGCGAGCAACTGTGCGCCGTTGCGACGGTTGACGCTGCTGCGGCAGGCGAGCATGAACCCCATCAACCAGCGCCACTGCGCCGGGTCCATGCGCAAGCGCAAACGCAGCGGTGAATCCCCCTGCAGCATCCAGCCCAATGCCTGCCACGGCACACCGGCATCGGCCAAGGGCGCGACATAGCGGTATGACAGCTGCCCGCCATTGGCGAAACTGGTGGCAGACGCCAGGCTGTCGCGCGCCTCGACCAGGTCTACCGACATCCCCTCGCCCACCAGCGCATAAGCGGTTGCCAGGCCAATCACCCCACCACCAATGACCGTCACGTGCTGCTTCATGCATTGCCCCTGTTTCGGCTTCCGTACCTGGACAGTAACAGTGGATCAGGTCGGGCAGCTATGCTCGCCGCCATTCAGGCCCTGGCGCACGTTACGGCTCAGCAGGCTGGCCTTGCCGTCGTGCCAGGTCAGGGTCAGCACATACAGGGTGTCGAAGTCATCGCCGTTCCAGTCCTCGGTGATCACCCGCTCATCGCCCAGCGCCTTGCCGGCCACGGTATTGATGAGTTCGGGCAGGTAGCCATGGGACCAGGCCGTGTAGACGGTGGCGTTGCGGTATTTTTCGCTGAGCAGTTCGTCGGCGAGATCATCCGTGTCGTTGGCGCCGTAATCGATGTTCACCGGCAAGCCCAGACGGATGGCGCTGGGGGTGATGGTCATCAACGGGCGAATGTAGCTGTAACTCTGGTCGGTACTGCCTTCTTCGACATGCCGCGTGGGGTTGGCAGCAAACACATAATCGGCCTTGCCGAAACGCTCAGGCAGCAGCGTGGCCAGGTCCAGCGCTCGATTCAACCCTTGGCAGTTCAACTGCCCCAACCCTTCACCGGGCTTTTCGGCATGGCGCAGAAACACCAGCGTCTGGGTACCGTCCACCGGTTCAGCGCGGCTTTCGACCACCTCCAGTGCCAGTGGCACGGCCGCAGCGACGAGGGCCAGGCTCAGCAGCAGGTGGCGTCGACGTCGAAGGAAAGTTGGCAACTTCATGTAAGCAGGCTCTTGTGGCGATGAGTATCGGGTTGACCCGCCACATTGCCCATGGCTGAAGCGCCCAGGCGTCCCTGTAGTGAATGCCATCCCTGGCAACGAGTAGGGGTCAGAGTGCCCTCAACCCGTTTGGTTCCTCCTTGAGCGTGAATGCCGTTCCGTGGGCAACGCTTAAGCTAAGGCATGGGTGTTGCTGAATTATTTCTGGGAAGGTGGATATCCGGACCTCGTTTTCATTGCAGCGAGGGTAGCTGGGCGGAGTCTTGCGTGGAAACGGTATTGATGATGGTCACGTCGAAAACCTGCTCGATCACCTGTTTCGGGCCTTGATTCAGGCTCCAGGTGAAAATCACAAGGAAGCCGAGCATGAACACGAACAGAACAGAACCCACGAGGCTCTGTGCCACCCCAAGCCAAAAGCCCGGTTTGGCATTCCTGATCTCACTGCTGGCCTTGTCGGAATAGTACTGTTGGAGCTCCATCGCCTGTGTAGAGATAGATGCATCGAGAAAGCCCTGAGCTAGCTGGCTGGCCTGGTTACGGTAGCTTTCAAGTTGGGTTTCACTATTGCTCACATCGTGGAACGGCGTCAGGTCGTCGTCCTTTGGCTCCCTGCCGTACTTGACCTTGAATGTTTTGATGTATTCGATCTTCTGCCGTTTATACAACGAATACGCAATGACCCCCAATGTGTCCTGCTCATTCTCTACAAGGACCGAATAAATGTGGTTGTAACAACCGTCGGCCATCAGGCTGTTACCCCTTTTGTATCCGAGAGTAGGCGGCCTCGAACGCAGCCTTCAACTCCGAGCGTGTTTTTCTCGTGCTGCTGACAATGCCTGTCAATTCTCGCGGCAGCTCAATTTCCATTCGTGCCCCCGACGCGACCAGCAAAGCGTTTGCCTCACGCACTGCGCGCGAGGAAAAATACGATTTCATGGATTTACCCCTTCACTTAACCTGTTTGCAAGGGTAGCCATACCGGATTCACCTCTCAATCAGACGCGGGTCAACAGGGCATGTAGTACTTTTCGACCTTGCGCAGGAAGTGGACTACTCAATCATCCCGCGTCAGCACTTCCAGCAGCTGGATCTCGAACGTCAGGTCCGAATTCGGCGGTATCGCCCCCACGCTGCGCTCGCCATAGCCCAGGTGCGCTGGCACCTGCAGTTTGCGCTTGCCACCCACGCGCATCCCCATCAGGCCCTGGTCCCAGCCCTTGATCACGCGGCCGGTGCCGATCACGCACTGGAAAGGTTTGCCGCGCGACCAGGAGGAATCGAACTCGCTGCCATCGGCCAGCCAGCCGGTGTACTGCGTGGTGATGAGGGCACCTTTGACGGCGGCTTTACCCTCGCCTTCGACGAGGTCGGTGATCTGCAGTTCGCTGCTCATGGGCATCCTCCAACGGTGAAATTCAAGGCCGCCCTTTTCTCAGGAATCCACGGTTTTGGCAAGCAGGCACCGCTCAACCCAGCTGCTCGAACGCTTGCTCGCCGGTCAGCTCGGTGGTCTGGTTGGCGAAGCAGTACCAGGCGGGTTTCTGTTCGACGAAGATCTGCAAGTCGAAATCCCAGGCTTCATCGCCGTCGAGCAGGCCCACCGGCACCGCATAGGCGTCATTGGCCTTGAGCCGGTAATAAAGATGAGTACCGCAGCGCCCGCAGAAGCCGCGCTGGGCCCAGTCGGAGGAGTCATAGACGCTGGGCGTGCGCCCCTCGACCTGCGGCGCCTGGCTGCAATGGACGACCAGCAACGGCCCACCGGTCCATTTGCGGCACATGCTGCAATGGCAGGCACTGATGCGGGTGTTGTCGACAGTGACGTGCATCTGAGTGTCGCCGCAGAGGCAACTGCCGTGCTTTTCCAAGGTCATGGTGGGGCTCCTCGCATTGGCTGGGAGGGCAAGTATAGATCGCCCCCGCACAATGGCTCACAGCCCCAGCGGGCCAGCGCCGGCCTGGGTCAAAAGCGAGGGTTACGATTTGACTGGGGTGAGCACCGGCTCGCCGGCAAAAAAGGCCTGCAGGTTGCGCAGCACCAGGGCGACCGTGTCACGCGCAGCCTCCGGCGACTGGCCGGCGACATGGGGCGTGAGCACGGTGTTGTCGAGGGCCTTGAGGGCATCGGGAACGGCCGGTTCGTCATCAAACACGTCCAGCGCCGCGCCGGCGATCTGGCCACGCTGCAGTGCCTCGACCAGCGCCTGGGTGTCCACCACGCTGGCGCGGGCGATATTCACCAGGTAGCCCTGGGTACCCAACGCTTGCAGCACCTGCGCATCGACCAGATGACGCGTATTGGCACCGCCAGGGGTGGCCACAACCAGGATGTCGACGGCGCCAGCCAGCTGCACAGGGCTCTCGCACCAGGTGTAAGGCACGTCCGGGCGTGGTGTTCGGCTGTGGTAACTGACGGTCATGTCGAAGCCGAGATTGGCACGTTTGGCAATGGCCAGGCCCACTGCGCCCAGGCCGAGAATGCCGAGGCGCTTGCCGCTCACAGAGGGGCTGATCACCCGGTTCCACTCGCCCCGCCGTGTGCTGGCATCGGCACGCGGGATGTCGCGCAGCAGCGCCAGCAGCATGGCCAGGGTGTGATCAGCCACAGCCGCGGCATTGGCGCCGGCGCCGTTGGTAACGGTGATCCCGCGGGCAGCGGCGGCGGCCAGGTCTACTTGTTCGTAACCGGCGCCGATCACGCAGATGATCTGCAGCTTGGGCAAGGCTTCGATTTCGGCAGCGGTCAGGCCCAATGGGCCGCGAGTGAGCACGGCATCGATTTCGGCGGCGTGGCGCTGGATGGCGTCGCCGCGCAGTTGCGGGGACGGGGCGCGGATCAGGCGGTAGCCGGCCTGCTCCAGCAGGGGCAGGTAATCGTCGACGGTCTCCACCAGTACCAGGACTGTTTTCCTCATGCTCACCCTCCGGCTCGAATTCGAAGGGGCATTATGGGGAGTCTGTGAGCGCTTGCCGATGTTTTTGTGTGGCCCTTGAGATCCAGCGCCGCCCGCGCGGCGCTCGATCTCAAGGGCCACACAAAAACATCGACGAGCACTTACAAGCCCACACGTTTACTGCGCGAACGCCCGCCCAAGCCCGCCCGGCACGCCACTGCTGTCGGTTTCCTGCCACGGGCCATCCGGGCTCAGCGACCAGCTCCAGCCACTGTTTTCATAGCGGTAATAGGTGCGCTGCCGGTAGAAGGTGTTGGGCTTTTTCTCCAGCACATACACACCCAGCTTAGGGTCCCAGTGGCTGGACCCACCCGGTGGCGGGGCAAAGCTTGCGGACGTACGCGGCATCGGTTTGGGGATCGCCGCAGGCTTGCTCGGCTGGGTGGAAGGCTGGCTGCCCGGCAACGGCTTGACCACCGGCCCCTTTTGCGGCGGCACCGTCTCGATCGGCGGTGCCGGCTGCTCGTACGGCTCACGCACCGTACACGCGGACAAACCCAAGGCCAGGGTGATCAGGGTCAGGCGGACGGCGTTTCGCATGGCAGTGTTCTCTTACGGGTCGGGGCTGTCGATGGTCAGGTGCTGAAGGGCCTGGGTAGTGTTGGCCAGCGGTGCGCCCTGGCCGATCCACTCGCCATGGGTGGGCTGGCCCGCGCGCGATACGCGTGCAACCAGTTGGACTTCGGCAAAGTCGGACAGTTTCATCTGCGGCATCATCGCATCGGCGTCGGACAACTCGACTTCCAGTGGCAACTGCGCCACGGTCACTCGCTTGGCCGCCAGCGGCATGGGCGGGCCGTTGCTGGCACGGGCGAAGATGAACACGGTGTCGTCGGGTTTGACCTTGTCCTTCAGGGCGGCTGCCAGTTCAACCCGCACTTTCAGGCGCGCAGCCACCGCTACCGAAGGCTTGGCACCGGTGCTGCCCAGGCGCTCAGCCGCGCGGTCGATGCCGCCTTGCAGCGCTGCCCGCGAGGCATCGCCTTCAGGCAATTGCGCCAGCAGGCGCTTCCAGTAATCGATGGCCTCCTGATAACGCTCGCCCTCGAATGCGGCGATGCCACGCAGGCCAAGGCTGGTGACTTCGTTCGGGTCGGCCTTGAGCGCCTCGTCGGTCAGCGCCTGCACCTGCGGGCTCCATTGCTTGTTGGCGGCAAAGTACTGAGCCTGGGCCCACTGGCCCAGCAACTCGGGCTGGCGGCCGGCCAGGGCCACGGCGCGCTCGTAGGCCTTGGCGGCATCTGCCGGGCGCTGCTCGGCCATGTAGGCGCGGCCAAGGAAGTACAGGCCTTCGGCGGAGTCCGGCTGGGCCTGGACGGCGCGCTCCAGGCGCGTGGTCATTTCTTCCATCGACTTGGGCGCTGCGGCGAACTCCTGCGTCAGCTCGACCTTGTCAGCGGCGCCAAAGTGCAGGTACAAGCCAAGCGCCATGGCTGGCACCAGCACCGCGGCCAACAGGGGCAGCACCTTGCCCAGGTGGCCCTGGCGCGGCGCCTCGGCACCCTCGGTGTCGGCCAGCAGCTCACGCGCAGCTTCATCGCGGCCGTTGGCCAGTTGCGTTGCGTCCAGTACACCAGCGGCCTGCTGGGCCGCCAATTCGGCGACACGCTCCTGATACAGCGCAACGTTCAATGCGGTGCGGTCTTCTTCCTGCTGGCGGCTCCGGCCACGCAGGATCGGGATCAGCAGAAAGCCGAGGGCGGCGAGCAGCAAGAGGCCCGCGCTTAGCCAGAATTCAGTCATGGTTCTGTTCTTTATCCAGCAGTTTGGCGAGACGCTCGCGTTCTTCGACGGACAGCTCATGCGAGCCTTGGGCAGCCGGCACGCGACGCCGACGGACAATGACCGCCAGCGCCACGAAGCCCCCCACCAGCAGAATGCCCGGGCCGAACCAGAGCAACCAGGTACGCTCACTGAGCGCCGGCTTGTAGCGCACGAAGTCGCCATAGCGGTCGACCATGAAGTCGACGATCTGCTGGTTGCTCTTGCCTTCGCCAAGCATGCGGAAGATCTCGCGGCGCAGGTCGGCGGCTATCGGCGCGTTGGAATCGGCGATGTCCTGGTTCTGGCATTTGGGGCAGCGCAGTTCCTTGGTCAATTGCTGATAGCGCTCGCGCTCGGCGTCGTCGCGGAACTGATAGGTATCGATGGCCGCCCTGGCCATGCCAGCCACACTCAAGCCGAGCACGGCGGCAGCAAGCCAGCGCTTCATGGCTTGGCCTCGTCCACCAGGCCCTGGTACAGCGGCGCCAACTGCTCGCGCCACACCGTGGCATCGACGATGCCGACGTGCTTGTAGCGGATGATGCCCTTGGCGTCGATCAGGAAGGTTTCCGGCGCACCGTATACCCCCAGGTCCAGGCCCAGGCCGCCCTGCTCGTCGCGGATGTCCAGCTGGTACGGGTTGTGGAACTCGGCCAGCCACTTCACGGCGGCGGCGTTGTCGTCCTTGTAGTTGATGCCATGGATCACCACGCCCTGCTGGGCCAGTTGATTCAGGTACGGGTGCTCGACCTTGCACGACGGGCACCAGGTGGCCCATACGTTGACCAGCGCCGGGCGGCCGAGAAGGTCGGCCTGGGTCAGGTTGCGATCGCCTTGAGTCGAGGCGAGGGAGAACGCCGGGAACGGCTTGCCGATCATTGCCGACGGCAACTCATCCGGCTTGAGAAACAGCCCTTTGTAGAGGAAAACCGCCATCAGCAGGAATACTGCCAGTGGCACCACCATGATCCAACGCTTCATGCAGCTGCTCCAGACACGCCCAGGACATCACGCACCCGGGTCTTGACCTTGACGCGGTAGCGCCGGTCGAAGGCCGCCAGCAAACCGCCCAGGCCGGTCAGCAGACCACCCAGCCAGATCCAGCGGACGTAAGGCTTGATATGCACACGTACGGCCCAGGCGCCGTTTTCCAGCGGCTCGCCAAGGGCGACGTACAGGTCACGGGTGAAGCCGGCATCGATGCCCGCCTCGGTCATCATCGACTGCTGCACGGTGTACAGGCGTTTTTCAGGGTGCAGCGTGGTCACTTCACGGCCGTCACGGCTGACTACAACGGTGCCCTTGTCGGAGATGAAGTTCGGGCCTTCGAAGTGCTTGGCCCCCTGGAACAGGAACTGGTAACCACCCAGCTCGACGCTTTCGCCCGGTGCCAGGCGCAGGTCACGCTCGGCACTGTTGTTGCTCGACAGCACCACGCCCAAGGCGCACACCGCCAGGCCCAGGTGCGCCAGCTGCATGCCCCAGTAGCTGCGGGTAAGGCCACGCACGCCCTTGGCCAGGCCCTTGTGGCGGGTTTTGTCGAGCACGTCGCGCAGCCCGCTGAGCACCACCCAGGCCGCCAAGGCGAAGGCGGTCAGGGTCGGCCAGTCGAAGTCATCGACGATGAAGCCTGCCACGGGCGCCAGCACGGCGCTGCCGATCAGCACCGGGGTCAGCATGCTGGCCAGCCATTTGCCGGGGGTGTCCTTCCAGCGCACCACCACACCCACGCCGAGCACGATCATCAGCAACGCCATCAGCGGCAGGAACAGCGCGTTGAAGTACGGCGGCCCCACCGACAGCTTGGCGCCGGTGAGCGCATCGAGCACCAACGGGTAGAGGGTGCCGAGCAGGATCATCGAAGCCGCCACCACCAGCACCAGGTTGTTGGCCAGCAGCAGCGTTTCGCGGGACCACAGGGCAAAGCCGACCTGGCTTTTCACCACCGGGGCGCGCAGGGCGAACAGGGTCAGCGAGCCGCCGACCACAAACAGCAGGAAAATCAGGATGAACACGCCGCGCGACGGGTCGGCAGCAAACGCATGCACCGAGGTCAGCACGCCGGAGCGCACCAGGAAGGTGCCCAGCAGGCTCAACGAGAACGCGGCAATCGCCAGCAGCACGGTCCAGCTCTTGAACACGCCGCGCTTTTCCGTCACCGCCAGCGAGTGGATCAGCGCCGTGCCCACCAGCCAGGGCATGAACGAGGCGTTTTCCACCGGGTCCCAGAACCACCAGCCGCCCCAGCCCAGCTCGTAATAGGCCCACCAGGAGCCCAAGGTGATGCCCACGCCGAGGAACGCCCAGGCGACAATGGTCCACGGCCGCGACCAGCGGGCCCAGGCCGCATCCAGGCGCCCGCCCAGCAAGGCGGCGATGGCGAAGGCGAAGGCGACGGAAAAACCCACGTAGCCCATGTACAGCATCGGCGGGTGGACGATCAGGCCGAAGTCCTGCAGCAATGGGTTGAGGTCGCGGCCATCGGTCGGCACTTGCGGCAACAGGCGCTGAAAGGGGTTGGAGGTGATGATCAGAAAGCTCAGGAACCCCACGCTGATCATGCCCATCACCGCCAGCACCCGCGCCAGCATCACTTGCGGCAACTGGCGCGAGAACACCGAGACGGCGAAGGTCCAGCCACCCAGGATCAACGCCCAGAGCAGCAACGACCCCTCGTGCGCGCCCCACACGGCGCTGAACTTGTAGTACCAGGGCAAGGCGCTGTTGGAGTTGCTGGCCACATAGGCGACCGAGAAGTTGTCGGTCATGAAGGCGTGGGTGAGGCAGGCGAAGGCAAACGCCAGGAAGGCAAATTGCCCCCAGGCGGCCGGGCGTGCCAGGCTCATCCACAGGCTGTCGCCACGCCATGCGCCGAGCAACGGCACCGTGGCCTGAACCACGGCAAAGCAGATGGCCAGAATCATCGCCAACTGGCCGAGTTCAGGGATTACCAGCGCTGCGTTCATGGCTTGGCCTCCGTACCGGTGGCCGCCTGGCCGCTTTCCTTCAGGGCTTTGGTGACTTCCGGCGGCATGTACTTTTCATCGTGCTTGGCCAGCACTTCATCGGCCACCACCACGCCCTCGGCATTCAGCTTGCCCAGCGCGACGATGCCCTGCCCTTCGCGGAACAGGTCGGGGAGGATACCGCGGTAAGTGATCGGCACCGACTTGTTGAAGTCGGTGACCACGAAGCGCACATCGAGCGAATCGGCCGAGCGCTCAAGCGAGCCCTTCTCGACCATGCCACCGGCGCGAATGCGCGTGTCCAGCGGCGCTTCGCCATTGGCGATTTGCGTCGGGGTATAGAACAGGTTGATATTCTGCTGCAGGGCGCTCAAGGCAAAGCCGACGGCAACCGCGACCCCGACCAACAGGCCGAGAATCAGGAACAGGCGTTTCTTGCGCTGCGGATTCACTGGTTGTTCTCCCGGCGCAAACGGCGCGCCTCTTCTTGCAGATAGCGACGGCGGGCCAGCAATGGCGCGGCGACATTGAGCGCCAGCACCGCCAGGCAGATGCCGTAGGCCGACCAGACGTACAGGCCATGGTGGCCCATGGCGAGAAAATCGCCGAATGAAGAAAAGCTCATCACGCGGCCCTCCGACCCAGGCTGTTCAACACCTCTTCCCTGACCCAGCTGGCGCGCGCTTCGCGCTTGAGCACTTCAAGGCGCATGCGCAGCAGCAGCACGGCGCCGAAGAAGCAATAGAAGCCCAGCGCCGTGCACAACAACGGCAGCCACATCTCGGCGGGCATGGCGGGCTTTTCGGTCAGGGTGAAGGTGGCGCCCTGGTGCAGGGTGTTCCACCATTCAACCGAATACTTGATGATCGGAATGTTGATCACCCCGACGATGGCCAGCACCGCGCAGGCCTTGGCCGCGCTGTCACGGTTACTGATCGCCTGGCCCAGGGCGATGATGCCGAAGTACAGGAACAGCAGGATCAGCATCGACGTCAGCCGCGCATCCCACACCCACCAGCTGCCCCAGGTCGGCTTGCCCCAGATGGCCCCGGTGACCAGCGCCACGGCGGTCATCCAGGCGCCAATGGGCGCAGCGCACTGCAGGGCAACATCGGCCAGCTTCATCTTCCACACCAGCCCCACCACCCCGGCGACCGCCAGCAGCACGTAGCAGGACTGCGCCAGCATGGCGGCCGGCACGTGAATATAGATGATGCGGAAACTGTTGCCCTGCTGGTAATCCTCAGGGGCAAACGCAAGGCCCCAGACCACCCCGGTGGCCAGCAGCAGGATGGCGGAGACGGTCAGCCACGGCAGCATGCGGCCGCTGATGGCATAGAACCATTTGGGGGAGCCCAGTTTGTGGAACCACGTCCAGCTCATTTTCATCAGGGTACATCCAGGGTATTAGCCGGGCTTGAGAGCCCGGGACTCGTTATTCACCGACGCTGATCTTCAGGCCGGCCGCTATCGCAAAGGGTGCCAGTGTGACTGCCAGGGCCGTGAGGCTGGCCAGCCAGAGCAGATGGCCGGTGGCCGGCATATTCTGCAATGCCGCCTGCAACGCACCACTGCCCAGGATCAACACAGGGATATATAACGGCAGAATCAGCAACGCCAGCAGCAACCCGCCGCGCTTCAGGCCCACCGTCAACGCCGCACCAACCGCGCCCAGCAGGCTCAACACCGGCGTACCCAGCAGCAGCGAGCCGAGCAACACCGGCAGGCAATGGCTCGGCAGCCCCAGCATCAATGCCAGCAGTGGCGCCAACAATACCAGCGCCAGCCCGGAAAAGATCCAGTGTGCCAGGACCTTGGCCAGCACCAGCAGCGCCAGCGGGTGCGGTGACAACACCCATTGCTCCAGGGAGCCGTCCTCGAAATCGCTGCGGAACAGCCCGTCCAACGACAGCAGCACGGCCAGCAAGGCCGCGACCCAGACCAAGCCTGGCGACAAGGTTTGCAACAATTGGCTTTCCGGGCCAACCGCCAGCGGGAACAGCGCCACCACGATGGCGAAGAACACCAGTGGGTTGGCCAGCTCTGCCGGCCGGCGGAACAACAGCCGCGCTTCGCGGCGCAGCAACAGAATGAATACGCTCATGCCGCCCATTGCCCCAGGTTCAATTCGCGGTAGCCGGAAGGCTTGCGATCGAGACTGTGATGGGTGGTCAGCACCACGGTGCCGCCCTGCTCGCAATGGGCCGCCAGGTGCGCTTCGAGCTGAGCCACGCCCTGCTTGTCGAGGGCCGTGAACGGCTCGTCGAGAATCCACAGTGGCGGGCTGTCCAGGTACAGCCGGGCCAATGCCACCCGGCGCTGCTGGCCGGCAGACAGGGTATGGCAGGGTACGTCTTCGAAACCGCGCAGGCCGACGGCCGCCAGCGCAGCCCAGATCACCTCGGTGCTGGCCGGCTGGTGCAGCGCGCACAACCACGCCAGGTTTTCCTCGGCGGTGAGCAGGTCCTTGATGCCCGCAGCATGGCCGATCCACAGCAGGATACTGGCCAAGGCATGCCGTTGTTCGGCCAATGGCTTGCCGCCCAGCAGGATCTGCCCGGCGGTCGGCTGCATCAGCCCGGCCAACAGGCGCAGCAGGCTGGTCTTGCCGCTGCCGTTGGGGCCGCTGATCTGCAGCATGTCGCCCGGGCGCAACTCGAAATCGAGGTGCTCGAACAGCAGGCGCCAGTCGCGCTCGCAGGCCAGGCCTGCGGCTTGGAGGTGAAGGGTCACGGATTCGCCTTATGCAAATTGAACGAACGGTCGATGCATTTACCTGCGCTTGCTTCTGGGCTGAGAAGGGCAGCACGCATTATTACATCCATGGCAACGCTGCCAAGCGATAGATCCGCATGATTGTATACAGTCATGCCTGAGATCAACAAAACCATTCGTTGCACCAGGCATGCGCAACAAGCACAGCCTGACCTGACAATTCTGACAGTTGTGCCGTTTTTTTGCGCCGGTCATGCTCGAACTGGGCCATTCATCGGAGAGACGAAATGAACTCGGTACCTCAGCAGACTGCGGATGACATCATCAACTGGGCGCAGGGCCGTCCTTCGGAAGGAAGCTTTCTCAGGGGCAGTATGGCAATAGTTGCCTACGACACCGATACGCTTAACCTTCTACTGACAAGGCTCCAGGAATCCCAGCACGATTGGCCGGAAAAAGTGATCAACGGCATCGACACGATTACCCCAGGGCAAACCTGGCGAGCCGTTTCTTCGACGCTCGGCCGGGGCCGTCTGATCGTCGACAAAACGACGCTGGCGGACACCATACTGACCATACGCGAACCGATCACCTGGCGTATGGAGACGGAGCTGTCTCGATCGGATGGCCATCCTTTGCGAACCCCCTTCAAGATCACGATTCTTCCCAGCGGGGGTCAGTATCTCAATACCGAATACTACGCAGCTGAAAACAGCGCCATCCTTGCGGAGGATGGTGCCATAAGCCTGGGCTGGGGCCACGCACCACGTTTTTTCCTCAGCGATGCGCAAGGCAGTAATCGTGACGAGGAGGGTGCAAGGGGCCTGGCCACACACTTGCGCCATGCCCCTGACCAGACGTTCACGCTGAAGAAAGGCCGACCCTTTGCCGGCGTGAAACCCGTGAACCTTTTCATACGCACGCATCGGGCCAGCGCAGACGCCCACCAGACACTGGTACATGTGGCCGCACCCGACGCCAATCCCACGCTACCTGACCCTAACGGCCAGAAATACCTTATCGTTACCAAGAATCTCTTAATTCCATGGCGGCTCCCCTACCTGGCTACCACGTTTTTCTCCACGTCCCAGATGCGTGCGTCAGGTTTCAGCACGGAAGGTATTGAGTACCTGTGCGACCTGTTGGCTGGGGGCATGGTCGAGTCATTCAAGCTTGCTGAAAGGGATACCGCTGTTAGGCAAGAAAGTGTGGGCATTTACGCATATTCTGAGTCACTCCTTGAGAGTAACACCCGGCGGCGCGCGGATTATGCTGCCAATCCTGTCTTCATCGTACACAATGAAGGCGCCGGGGCCTATAAACTGGAGACTTTCCCTCCCACCGATTCAGCGATTTGGGAATTGCGCAATCCAGCAGTGGGAACCTTGCTGAATACTGATAAGCAATGGAAGTACGTTCCGCCTGCTCCCAACGCTTCGACGGCTTACGACGAGGGTAAAACCAACGTGCCCTGCGCACTTAAAGCCAGTCTCCCGGAGCTTCCCCTGAGCGTCGACACCCTGGTATGCAAAGTCGGCCAGGAGCCATCTCTTTGCTATCACACGGTGTTGCATACCGCACCGACCCACTTCTTTCAAGCCGACGAACATCAGGGCAACTTGCGTTTATCAATGTTCTATCACCCGCGCGGTGGGGGGAATCCAGTGGTGGTGGACCCCGCTACCATTGAATGGACGTTTCTCGTCGGTGAAGGCACAGTCGATGAACGAGGCGTCGTCATCCTTTCCGACAGCGCAGCTACTCGCTTGACGGTGCTGGCGGCCATTGAACCTGACGAACGTAAATGGTACTGGTGTTGGATAGTAATCCCGGCCCAGTTCAGCGTGAGTGAACTCATCGAACTGTACAAGGGATCGTGACCTATCATCACTCTCCCAAGCAACGCTTCAAGTCATCGATCTTGCTGCCGTTACCCTGACAAGAATGCTCCAGATTCGTGGGGTCGCCGCTTGGCCGCCCCACTCGACAAATTGCGGTAAGCAAAAATGACTGACATCAATGGCCTCAACGCATCAACCGCCATCGGTCACCAGGCGGTCAAGGCCGCAATGGCCGGTGAGTTGTTAAGGTTGTCCCAGGCCCAACCCGGCCTGCTGAAACCCGGTGAGACGGCGCAGGCCGAAGTGCTGACCTTGCGTCAGACCG
>Ga0213827_1000511_pt1 | contig 29779 bp, 32 predicted proteins | sample MC6MC0898MG_FD_180669 | JGI IMG/M metagenome (GOLD analysis project Ga0213827, IMG submission 180669) | Enriched soil aggregate microbial communities from Iowa State University, Ames, United States - MC6-MC0898-MG | ecosystem: Environmental > Terrestrial > Soil > Unclassified | place: USA: Iowa...
GCTGGTGTAACCGGTGAGCATGGCGATGAAGCCGGCGACCACCGCCGACGGGGAGCTGTCTGCCAGGGGCCGCAGGCGTGCGGAGGTGGCATCGGTCATGGGGTAAGTCCTTGTCCATGTGTAAGCATTTTTTTCAGACTAACGCGGGCAACGTTGATCCTTGCCATACAGCGGGCATTGCTTTTAGCCGTACAGTCGCCAACTATTGGGCACGAATACGCAACTGCATGGGAGGGAGGGGCGATGTACAAGGTCTATGGCGATTACCAGTCGGGCAACTGCTACAAGGTCAAGCTGATGCTGAGCTTGCTGGACCGGCCGTATGAATGGCACCCGGTGAATATCCTCAAGGGCGAGACCGAAACGCCCGAGTTCCTGGCCATGAACCCCAACGGCAAGGTGCCGGTGCTCAAGCTTGAGGACGGCACCTGCCTGTGGGAGTCCAACGCGATCCTCAACTTCCTCGCCGACGGCAGCGAGTACCTCCCCAGCGAGCCGCGCTTGCGTACCCAGGTGCTGCAGTGGCAGTTCTTCGAGCAGTACAGCCATGAGCCGTACATTGCCGTGGCGCGCTTCATCCAATTTTACCTGGGCTTGCCTGACGAACGCGTGGAGGAATACCGCAAACTGCACAAGGGCGGTTACAAGGCGCTGAGGGTGATGGAGCGGCAGTTGCAGATGACGCCGTACCTGGTGGGGGACCAGTATTCGATTGCCGATGTGGCGTTGTATGCGTACACCCATGTGGCGCACCAGGGTGGGTTTGACCTGGCGGAGTACCCGGGGGTCAGGGCCTGGCTGGAGAGGGTGGCTGCGCATCCTCGGCATGTGCCGATGGTGGAGTGAGCCTGCACTGGCCCTATCGCCGGCAAGCCGGCTCCCACAGGATAAGCACAATCTTGAATATTGTGGAGTATCTGCGGGAGCCGGCTTGCCGGAGATAAGGCCGGTACTGACGAAAGCTGCTTATCAGGCCGAGGCGAACCGCTTGTCCAGGTAAGCAATGATGGCCTTGGACTCATACATCCAGGTCACCTCGCCTTGCTCTTCGATACGCAGGCACGGCACCTTCACGCGGCCGCCACCTTCGAGCAGCGCCTGGCGGTGCACCGCATCGTTCTTGGCATCACGCAGCGCCACCGGCACGTTCAGGCGGTGCAGGGTGCGGCGGGTTTTCACGCAGAACGGGCAAGCATGGAACTGGTACAGCGCGAGGCCTTTGGCCTCCTGCTCGACACGCGACTGGGCCGCAGCATCGCGCTTGCGCTTGGCCGGGCGGCTGATCCAGTCGCCGAACACGATGAGCTGGCCGAGGCCGACCCGCAAGGCTTTGACGATCATGGGCAACTCCTGAAAAGAAAAAGCCGACCCCGCAGGGTCGGCTTGGGGTTACTCGCCGATCACTTGATCAGGCTGAGGAACTCGCTGCGGGTAGCGGCATTTTCGCGGAATTCACCGAGCATCACCGACGTGAGCATGGTCGAGTTCTGTTTCTCGACACCGCGCATCATCATGCACATGTGCTTGGCTTCGATGACCACAGCCACACCGGCGGCGCCGGTAACCTGCTGCACGGCCTCGGCGATCTGGCGGCTGAGGTTTTCCTGGATCTGCAGGCGGCGGGCGTACATGTCGACAATCCGCGCGACCTTCGACAGGCCCAGCACTTTGCCCTTGGGCAGGTAGGCAACGTGAGCCTTGCCGATGAATGGCAGCATGTGGTGTTCGCACATCGAATACAGCTCGATGTCCCGGACCAGCACCATTTCGCTGTTATCGGAGGTGAACAGCGCGCCGTTGGTCACTTCTTCCAGCGTCTGCTCATAACCGCGGCAAAGGTATTTCATGGCCTTTGCAGCCCGCTTGGGCGTGTCGAGCAGGCCCTCACGGGAGACGTCCTCGCCGATCTGGCTGAGGATCTCGGTGTAGTTCTGTTCCAGGGACATGTATCTACCTGTCGGAAAAATCGCAAAAACGAAGGGTACGGCGGCAAAGCCTGCGCTGCAAGCGCGGCGTTACTCGTCGCGGCCTTCCATCATGGTTCGTTTGAGCATCACGTACACCGCGCCAGTGCCGCCGTGGCGGGCCTGGCAGGAGGTGAAACCGAGCACTTGGGGGTGCTGGCGCAACCAGGTGTTGACGTGGCTTTTGATCATCGGGCGCTTGCCGTCCAGGCGTGCGGCCTTGCCGTGGGTCACGCGTACACAGCGCACTTCCAGCTTGGTGGCTTCGGCAATGAAGGCCCACAGGGTCTCGCGGGCCTTCTCCACGCTCATGCCGTGCAGGTCGAGGCTGCCCTCGAAGGCGATCTGGCCGAGCTTGAGCTTGCGCACCTGGCTTTCCTGCACGCCGTCGCGGCGCCACATCAGCTCGTCTTCGGCACCCACGTCGATGACAAACTGGTCGGACAGGCCATCGATCACCAGCGCCTGATCGCTGCGCACGGTCGCCGCCTGGCGCAGGCCGGCCAGCTGCTTGCGGTCGGCTTTGGGTTTGCCGACCTCGGCACGGTCGTGCTTGATCGGCTTGACGCCGCGCACCTCGGCGGTGAACAGGGAAAAATCGTCGTCTTGCATGATGCCTCCACGTGGGCGGCGTAGTTTACGCGAACAGCCCTTTGGCGTCAGCACCGGCCCTTGCGGGCGCGTCAGTCATGCTTCTTCATCAGGTGCGGCGACAGGTTAAGCTCACGCCCGCGCCGCAGGCGAATGCGGCTGCGCCGCCAGAAGCGCACGCCCAGGTACAACAGTAACAACCCGACCACCGTCAGGATGCTGGAAAGCGGGCGATTGTTGTTAAGTTCGGCCAGGGCCGGGTAATTACCGAGCAGCCCGGCAAAGCCGGCCATGGCCAGCAGCACGCCGAGCGTGGCCAGCAGGGCCGACAGGCCGGCGGCCAGGCGGGCACCCCAGTTGCGCGGTTCGCGCTGGCGCAGACGCTTGGCGTCGAAACTGCCTTTGAGCTTCATTCCGATTTCCTCTGTGGACATCCGGAATTCGACCTGTAGCCGGCCTTTGGGTTCCGCCCGGCTGCCGGGCGGTAATCCATGCGCCAGGCTCAGATCAGGCTGGCGGTCGGGGCGACACAGGCGAAGTTGTCGGCCATCACGGCCATTTCGCATTCGTGGATCTGCGCGGCGGGAATTACCCGGTCCTTCAGGGCCAGGTCGCGGGTCGCCGAGGCGTCTTCCACCAGGGTGCAACGATAACCATAGTCCTTGGCCCGGCGCACGGTGGTGCTGACGCTGGAATGGCTCATGAACCCGCAGACGATCAGGTCAAGGTGCCCCAGCTCCTGCAGGGTTTCATGCAGCTTGGTGTTCTTGAAGGCGTTGGGCATGCGTTTTTCGATGATGATTTCACCGTCGCGCGGCTCAAGCCCCGGGATGAATTCACCTGCAGCGCCCTGCGGGTCGAAACGACCGCCGACGGTACCGAGGTGGCGTACGTGGATGATCGGACGGCCGGCCTTGCGGGCGGCGTCGAGCAACCTGGCGATGTTGGCCACGGCCTCGTCCATGCCCGAGAGCGCAAGCGGACCACTCAGGTACTCTTTTTGCGCATCGATGACGATCAGGCTGGCTTGGCTCAGCTTGGCCGGCGGGTAGTCGCGGCCAGTGAGGCGGAACATCGTGGTTGGAACGGACATCAATGGCTCCTTGGAAGGGCTTTTGTATACCTATTCTCCCTTGCCTTGACGCCAATGGGAATGGTTGACATCGCATCCAGCGCAGTTACTGGCCTGTGGCTACCCGTCGGGCGATCCGCGGCAACAAATGTGCGGTGTGGGCTGTTAGACTTTTGTACGGTCTGAATTAGGAGTACTCCGTGATCACATCTCGTCTGCGCACGTTGCGCGACCATATCCGCTGGGCGGTCAGCCGCTTCCATGAGCACGAGCTGTTTTTCGGCCACGGTGCCGACAATGCCTGGGATGAAGCACGCCTGCTGGTACTGGGCGCCGTGCACTTGCCGTGGGAGGTGGCCGACAGCTACCTGGACTGCCAGCTTGAGGACGACGAGCGCGTACGCCTGCAGCACCTGCTCAAGCGCCGCATCGAAGACCGCGTACCGACCGCCTACCTGCTGGGTGAGGCGTGGTTCTGCGGCATGTCGTTCATCGTCGATGAGCGCGTGCTGGTGCCGCGTTCGCCGATTGGCGAGCTGATCGAGAAACGCTTCGAGCCGTGGCTGGCCAGTGAGCCGGCGCGCATCCTCGACCTGTGCACCGGTTCCGGTTGCATCGGTATCGTCGCGGCCGAAGTGTTCCCGGAAGCAGAAGTGGTACTGGCCGACCTGTCCTTCGAGGCGCTTGAGGTGGCCAACCAGAACATCGAGCGCCACGGCCTCGACGAGCGCGTATTCACCGTGCAGGGCGACGGCTTTGCCGGCCTGCCGGGGCAGCGTTTCGACCTGATCCTGTCCAACCCGCCGTATGTCGATGCCGAAGACTTCGGCGACATGCCGGCCGAGTATCACCACGAACCGGAAATGGGCCTGGCCTGCGGCAACGATGGCCTGGACCTGGTGCGGCGCATGCTCGCCGAGGCGGCCGAGCACTTGACCGACAAGGGCTTGCTGATTGTCGAAGTGGGCAACAGCCAGGTGCATGTCGAGGCGCTGTACCCTGAAGTCGACTTTGCCTGGCTTGAGTTCGAGCGCGGCGGGCACGGCGTGTTCATGCTGACGGCCGAGCAATGCCGGCAGCATCAGGAACTGTTCAAGGCGCGGGTCTGATTCGAGGCCTCGGGGCCGCCAGGCGGCCCCGGGTTTCTACCGTGTGGCAATCCAGATCAACAACCCCGCCTGGAACACGGCAAACGCCACCAGGCAGGTAATGGTAAAGCGCAACCCGCTGTCTTCGCGCCGGTACTTGGCCACCCGCTCATCGCGCTCGCGCAGTTGCGCTTCCTTCTCCAGCAGGTTCTGCTCGGCCTGCTGCAGCATGCCGGCGGCATCGAGGATGCCAACCCGCTGCACCTTCTCGCTGTTCCAGCCCACCTTGAGCTGGCCGACCGTGGCCTCGACCGTGCGGCCTTTCAGGTGTTGCGGGTCGGCGTACTCGATTTCGATGCCCGTCGCGCCGATGAAGCGGTCACGGCGCAGGCGCGTGTCTTCGTTCAGCGCATCCTTGTTCGGCAGCGCCATCCCCTCGACCCGGTAGTGCGACCACTTGCGCTGCAGCCACTGCACGGCCTGGGCCATCATGAAGCGCCCCAGGCCGCGGTTCAGCGGCTCCAGCTGCAGGCCGTTGTCGCTGCCAATGCTGACCAGCCGTTCGGCGTGATCGACGCGTACATCCAGCAGGTTCTGCTCCTTGCGCACGTTCTGCCCGGGCAGGCGGATTTCCATGCGCAACAAACTGTGTGCCTTGTCATGGCGCTCGGCATGGCCGAACTCGACGAAGCGCAGCGGCCGCGCGCCGCTGTTGCGGTCGGTGGGCAGCGGCGCCAGGCGCAGCAACTGGAAGTGTTCGACAGCGAGGTCGGCCCACGGCAGCGCGGCGCTGTCCGGGGCTTGCGGCTCTTCGGCCGGCTCTACGGCGGCGGGGGCATCGGTCATCAAGGCGTTCTCAAATACTGGCCAATACCGAGCTTATCGGCCGTATCGGCCAGGACCTGAGGCTATTGTGCGGCGATCTCCTCAGGCAGGGGGCAACTGATGAATGAACATCACCAGGCGCTCACCCAGCTCGCGGGCCAGCGGCAGCCCTGGGTTCAGGTAGCTGTCGCGTTGCTGGCTCATGGCTTTGGGGCTGATGCGCAACATGTGGTTCATGCCGTCGATCAGTACCAGTTGAGCATCCGGCTTGGCCGCCTTCAGGCGCTCGGCATCGGCTACGTCGACCTGCACGTCGTTGCGGCCCTGCACGATCAGCGCGGGCATCGGCAGGCGGGCGAAGGCCTGTGCCGGGTCCTGCTGGAACAGCGAGATCAGGTAAGGCTGCACGCTGGGGCGGAACACCTGGCGCAGTGGCGCCGGTACGTCCAGGGTGGTCTGCCCGGCCTGCAGGCGGTCGAGCAGGGCGCTGCCGCGGGCCAGTTGCGCGGGCGGCATGCGCTGCGCCAGTTGCTCGCGCAGTACGTCTGCCATTGGCCGGCCGCTGCCAGCCAGGGTAATCACCGCGCTGGCGCCGGCTTGTTCGGCGGCAAGGCTGGCGATCAGGGCGCCTTCGCTGTGGCCCACCAGAATCAGCGGGCCAAAGCGCGGGTCTGCCTTGAGCTTGTGGCTCCACGCCACCACATCTGCGACGTAGCGCTCGACACTGAGGTTACGCTCATCGGGTGTGGCCGGCTGGCTGGCGGCCACGCCGCGTTTGTCGTAGCGCACGCTGGCAATGTGCTCGTTGGCCAGCAGCAGTGCCAGACGTTTGAGGTTGTCGATACGCCCCGAGGCCGGGTTGTTGCCATCGCGGTCGGTGGGGCCGGAGCCTGCGATGATCAGCACCACCGGCGGCGGGGTGGCCTGTTGCGGCAACAGCAGGCTGCCATGCAGCACACCCTGGCCGGTGTCGAGGTCGATGGGGCGTTGCAGGACAGTAGGCGCGGCGGCCTGGGCCAGGCCGGTGCACAGCAGGAAGAGCAAGGCGACAAGGCGCGACATCATGCGGTACTACATGGGGAGATGACGGTTTGACCCAATGTTTACGGGAAGGTTCGGCAAGCGGGAGACTGTTCCGGCGCCTTCACGGGTAAACCGCTGCCACAGGTACAGCGCTATACCCAAGGCTGGCAGAGATCCTGTGGGAGCGGGTTTACCCGCGAAGACGCTGGTGCACACGACCATTCCTCTTGAAATTTTCCGTATACTGGCCGCCTCGTTCACTTCAGGCAGACTCGCGGAGCGTCCATGTCCGGCAATACCTACGGCAAGCTGTTCACTGTCACCACCGCTGGCGAAAGCCATGGCCCGGCGTTGGTCGCCATTGTCGATGGCTGCCCACCGGGCCTGGAAATCTCGCTCGCCGACCTGCAGCACGACCTCGACCGGCGCAAGCCCGGCACCAGCCGGCACACCACCCAGCGCCAGGAACCCGACGAAGTCGAGATCCTCTCCGGCGTGTTCGAAGGCCGTACCACCGGTTGCTCGATCGGTTTGCTGATCCGCAACACCGACCAGAAGTCCAAGGACTACTCGGCAATCAAGGACCTGTTCCGCCCGGCCCACGCCGACTACACCTACCACCACAAGTACGGCGAGCGCGACTACCGCGGCGGCGGCCGCAGCTCGGCCCGCGAGACCGCCATGCGCGTTGCCGCGGGCGCCATCGCCAAGAAGTACCTGGCCACCCAGGGCATCCAGGTGCGCGGCTACATGAGCCAGCTGGGCCCGATCGAAATCCCGTTCAAGACCTGGGATTCGGTAGAAGAAAACGCCTTCTTCAGCCCAGACCCGGCCAAGGTGCCGGAGCTTGAGGCCTACATGGACCAGCTGCGCCGTGACCAGGACTCGGTCGGGGCGAAGATTACCGTGGTTGCCGAAGGCGTGATGCCGGGCCTGGGCGAGCCGATCTTCGACCGCCTCGACGCGGAGCTTGCCCATGCCTTGATGAGCATCAATGCGGTCAAGGGCGTGGAAATCGGCGCGGGCTTCGCCAGCATTGCCCAGCGCGGCACCGAGCACCGTGACGAGATGACCCCGGAAGGCTTCCTCAGCAACAATGCTGGCGGCATTCTGGGTGGCATCAGCTCGGGCCAGCCGATCGTTGCCCACCTGGCGCTGAAGCCAACCTCCAGCATTACCGTGCCAGGCCGCTCCATCGACGTTGATGGCAACCCGGTCGAAGTGATCACCAAGGGCCGTCACGACCCGTGCGTCGGTATCCGCGCCACGCCGATTGCCGAGGCGATGATGGCCATCGTGCTGATGGACCACCTGCTGCGTCATCGTGGGCAGAATGCGGATGTGAAGGTCGGTACTCCGGTGCTCCGCCAGCTCTGATTCGTCTGTAGCGGCCCTGTCGCCGGCAAGCCGGCTCCCACCTGTACTGCACGGTATCGGAATATTGTGTTGACCCTGTGGGAGCCGGCTTGCCGGCGATAGGGCCAGGTCAGGCACCCCCCATTCTGGCTGAGCCCTCATGCCCCCGATCCCTTACTGGCGCCTGTCCAGCTTCTACCTCTTCTACTTCGCCCTGCTGGGCTCCACCGCGCCATTCCTGGCCCTGTACTTCGACCACCTCGGCTTCCCCCCGGCGCGCATCGGCGAACTGGTGGCGATCCCCATGCTGATGCGCTGCATCGCCCCCAACTTGTGGGGCTGGCTCGGTGACCGCAGTGGCCAGCGGCTGCTGATCGTGCGCCTGGGCGCACTGTCCACCCTTGCCACCTTCTCACTGATCTTCTTCGGCAAGAGCTACGCCTGGCTGGCGCTGGTGATGGCCTTGCACGCGTTCTTCTGGCATGCGGTGCTGCCGCAGTTCGAGGTCATCACCCTGGCCCACCTGCACGGCCAGACGGGGCGCTACAGCCAGGTGCGGCTATGGGGCTCGATCGGTTTTATCCTGACCGTGGTCGGGTTGGGCCGCCTGTTCGAATGGTTGAGCCTGGATATCTACCCAGTCGCCCTGGTAACCATCATGGCCGGCATCGTCGCCGCCAGTTTGTGGGTGCCCAACGCCCAGCCGGTGGAGGAGGGCGAGCGTCGCGAGGCGGGGGGCTTCCTGCGCCAGCTGATGGCACCTGGGGTCGTGGCCTTTTACATTTGCGTGGCACTGATGCAGCTCAGTCACGGGCCTTATTACACCTTCCTCACCTTGCACCTGGAGCACCTGGGCTACAGCCGCGGCGCCATTGGCCTGTTGTGGGCGCTGGGCGTGGTGGCGGAAGTGCTGATGTTCATGGCCATGAGCCGGATCTTCACGCGTTTCAGCGTGCAGCAGGTGCTGTTGGTCAGCTTTCTGCTGGCGGCGCTACGCTGGCTGCTGCTGGGCAACCTGGCTGACCAGCCGGGCGTGCTGATTTTCGCCCAGTTGCTGCACGCGGCCACCTTCGGCTGTTTCCATGCCGCCTCCATCGCGTTCGTCCAGGCCACCTTTGGCGCCCGCCAGCAAGGCCAGGGCCAGGCGTTGTACGCGGCACTGTCGGGCACGGGCGGTGCGCTGGGGGCCCTGTATTCGGGCTACAGCTGGAAACTGCTGGGGCCAACCTTCACCTTTGGTATGGCTAGCGCCGCAGCCTTGGTCGCAGCCGTTATCATTGCAACTCGTTCGAAATCGATCAGGACCCGCCGCTGATGAGCATCCTCTGTGTATTCCACCCGTCCAGCCCGGCCTTGCCAAACAAGGTGCTGACCCATCACGACGATATTGCCGCCACCTTGGCCGAGCAGGGCGCTCGTTTCACCCACACCTCGCTCGAGCTGCGGGTGCGGCCAGGTAGCAGCCAGGACGAAGTGCTGGACGCCAGTCGTGAATACCTGGACCAACTGATGACTGCCCACGCCAGCATTGCCTTCACCGTGCTGAATCGCGACGGTGCGCAAACGGCACAGGTCGACCTGCGCGATGAGCATGTACATGACGCTGAAGAAGTGTTTGCCGTCGTGGCAGGCCGCGCCCAGGTTGGGCTGCGCTTGGGGGATTACGTGTATGCGGTGCTGTGCGAGAAGGGCGACCAATTGGTAATACCGGCAGGGAGCCGGCGCTGGGTGGAATTGGGGGATAACCCTTTCTGCCTGGCGCTGCGTTTGTTTGCCAGTGAGCAGGGTATGCAAGCCAGGTTCACGGGTGATGAAACGGCGCGCGCGTTCGCCGGGATCGACGAGCTCTAGTGTCCGCTCCGGCCCCGCACGGGCAAGCCCGCGCCAGCAGCTACCCCGCCATCCCTATGGGCAATGCAGTAGCTGCGAAGGCGGGTTCGCCCGCGTGTAGGCCGGTGCAGACAAACCTTAGCGGTAGGTTGGCAGGGCAAACCGCTGCTGGCTCTGCAGCATGGTGATCACCGGCAATTCACTGGCCTGCTCGGCCAGGTCGCGGCGAATGGCGCTGATCGCCCAGGACAGCTGCTCGGCACTGTGCAGTTGCCCGTAGGTCAGCACGCGACGGGTGACCTTGCCGTCAGCGGCGCGCAGGGTCAGCAGGACACCGCCATCGGGGCGAGGCTGGGTGGCGACCTGGTAGGCCGAAAACACCGAGACGAACTTTTCCTGGATGAGGTCCATATCAACTCCTGACTGATGTGTGGGCAGACTTGAGTTGATGGTTGCAGTGACCGTGCCAATCTTTGCTTTGTAAAAAAATCCTTTAAATTCAATTGGTTGTATCAATATCTAGCCGGCGTCATCGTGCAGGCTGCAAGGTCGTGCATTTTGCACAGTGCAATTTGCACGAGCCGGGCAATGACTATCGGGCTGATAGATTCTGAACCTTTGACCCGCTGGCCGTGCCTGACAAACACTTGGGCAACGTTTTCTGCCAGGAGGTTCCAGATGTCCGATCAACCAGCACCCGCCGCCATGACCGATGAAGAAACCGCTGCGTTCGCCGAGCAAGTCTTCGAGCGCGCCCGCCAAGGCGATGCCCAGATGCTCGAGCGTTTGTTGGCCAGTGGGCTCCCGGCCAACCTGCGCAACCACAAAGGCGACACGCTGCTGATGCTGGCCAGCTACCACGGCCACCAAGACGCGGTGCGAGTACTGCTGGCCCATGGCGCGGACCCGTTGATTGCGAACGACAACGGCCAGCTGCCAATTGCCGGCGCTGCGTTCAAGGGTGACCTGGCGATGATCCGCCTGCTGCTGGAAAACGGCGTGCCGGTGGACGCCGCCGCGCAGGACGGGCGTACCGCGCTGATGCTGGCGGCCATGTTCAACCGCAGCGAGATCCTCGACTACCTGCTGGCCCAGGGCGCAGACCCTGCACGCCAGGATGCGCGCGGCGCCACAGCGCTGATGGCGGCCCAGACCATGGGCGCTGCGGACACCGCTGCACGCCTGCAGGCGCTGGCCGGCTAACCGCCCGGGGGCGTTTGCGGCTATCCTTGGCGACTTTTCACCCGTCGCAGGCCCCCCTTCATGAAAAACCAGTTGCTCGAATTCATCAGCCTCATCGCCGCGGGCTGCATGCGCGATGAAGACATCGAGCGCATCGCCGACGAGGCCGCCCAGGCCTACGCCGACCCCGCTGCCTTCCTCGCCGCCAACCCGGACATCAACTTCGACGACAGCTTCCCGATCCCGCTGGGTGAGTGGGTGGTGCTCGGCAGCCTGCCGGACACGGTGGTGTTCCAGGCCGACAGCTATCAGGAACTGTTCCAGCAGATCAGCGACTCGTTCGACAAGAGCGTGCCGTTCACCCTCAAGCCCAAGCAACTGGCGCGCACCGAGCCGCTGACCGCGCTGAACCGCATTCAGGTGCAGATGGGCGCCTTGAACAAGGAAGCCGGCGGTTATGTGCTGCTCAACTTCAGCCAGTTGCTCGATGACGAGCTGCAGGTGGTGATGGTGGGCCAGCATGACCTGGCGCGGGTGCTGGAGCTGGGCGGTGAGCTGGGGATCAAGGTTGAGCCGGCTTTGGAGGCCTTGAAGGTGGCGGTTCACATTTGATGCTGTCGGCTGTATGTACCGGCCTCTTCGCGGGGCAAGCCCGCTCCCACTATCCATGTGCAGTCAGGCACTGTGAGAGGCCTGTGGGAGCGGGCTTGCCCCGCGAAGAGGCCCGCAAAGGCAACCGATAGCTTCAGCCCAGCGCGGTATCCAGAAACATCATCACCGCAAACCCGCCCATCAACCCCAGCGTCGCCGCCGTCTGGTGGCCATTGCGGTGGGTTTCAGGAATCACTTCGTGGGACACCACGAAGATCATCGCCCCCGCCGCCAGCCCCATGCTGATCGGGTAGGCCAGCGCAAAGCCGGTGGAAATCCCCAGGCCGATCACCGCGCCCAGCGGCTCCATCAGGCCTGAACCAATCGCCACCAGTGCCGCCTTGAAGTTCGATAACCCCGTTGCGCGCAAGGCCAGGGCCACAGCCAAACCCTCCGGGATGTCCTGAATGGCGATGGCGCTGGTCAGCGGCAAGCCGATGTTCATGTCGCCGTTGGCGAAGCTCACGCCGATCGCCATGCCTTCGGGCAGGTTGTGCAGCGTGATCGCCAGCACGAACAGCCACACCCGGCTGATACGCTCGGCCTCGGGGCCGCAGGGGCCAGTGCTTTCATGTTCGTGCGGGGTGAAGCGGTCGAGGCCGAGCATCAACAGCACGCCCAGGCCCATACCCAATACCACGGTAAACGCCGCTGCCGGGCCGTTGCCGGTAATCTCGCGGGCCGCGTCCAGGCCCGGCAAGATCAACGAGAACGAACTGGCCGCCAGCATCATGCCGGCCGCAAAGCCGAGCATCACATCCTGGCTGCGTGCGCTGACGTCGCGCAGCACCACGGCCAGTACCGCGCCCAGCGCTGTGGCGCCGAAGCCGGACAGGCCGCCGAGCAGCGCCAGGTGCAGGTTGTCGGCATGGTCGCCATTGATGGCGTTCCAGAAACTCGCCGCCAGCAGCACGATGACCGCCAGCAGGCTGACCCCAAGGCCCGCGCTGAGCCATGGGGTGTTCACCACCTGTTGCCGCCAGGAGCTCAATAAAGAGGACGGTGCAGCGCTTTGGGTGTGGGCTGGGGGCATGCGAACCTCGAATCGATGAATACCGGCAGTCTATCCAGTGACCCCCCTCGGGGGCCAAGGATTCCCTTCTATCGACGTGATAGCTGGCTATGCTGTGCAACATGCACGTTCAACGGGGGTTTAAGCATGGGTTCGACTTTCAATGGCCTGGTTGGCCTGATCATTCTGGCGCTGGATATCTGGGCGATCCTGAATGTGATCAAGAGTGACCGCGAGGTGGGGGTCAAGGTGTTGTGGATACTGCTGATCGCCCTGTTGCCGGTGATCGGCCTGGTGATCTGGGCGATTGCCGGGCCACGGGGGAATTTGCGCATCGGATAGGGGCATTTTGCTGGCACGGACAAAAACAGCAACAGCCTCGTGACAAAATTTTCACATTGGTTTAAACAGAATCCGCACCCGCACAATGCTGCGTTGGTCTAGCGCCGGCGCCATCCCCGCAATCACGCAATTCTAGGATCTCTCCATTCATGGCTAACACGGATGCCTTGAAGCAACAGGGCGCGCGAGCTTTTACGCCGACCTTGAAATCGCACCTGGCCTACACGCTGCTCAGCGGCCTGGTGATCATGTTGATGCTCAGCCTGGTACGCCTGGCGCTGCTGGTCTACAACAGCGACATGATCGGTGACACCCCTTACGCGACAGTCGCCGAAGGGTTCCTCAACGGCTTGCGCTTCGACCTGCGGGTGGTGGTGTACCTGAGCATTCCGCTGCTGCTGGCAACCCTGAGCCCTTGGGCGATGGCCCAGCGCGGCCTGTTCCGCGTCTGGCTGACCATCACCTCCAGCGTGGTGATGTTCCTCGGCTTGATGGAGATGGACTTCTACCGCGAGTTCCACCAGCGCCTCAACGGCCTGGTCTTCCAGTACATCAAGGAAGATCCGAAGACCGTCATGAGCATGCTCTGGTACGGTTTCCCGGTGGTTCGCTACCTGCTGGCCTGGCTGTTCGGCACCTGGCTGCTGAGCCTGCTGTTCAAGGGTATCGACCGCTTGACCCGCGGCAATGGCCAGCAGCGCGTGGCACCTTGGTACCACCGCCTGGCGGTGTTCATGGTGATCCTGCTGGTGGCTGTGGTCGCCGCCCGTGGCACCCTGCGCCAGGGCCCACCGATGCGCTGGGGTGATGCGTTCACCACCGACTCCAACTTCGTCAACCAGTTGGGCCTGAACGGCACCCTGACCCTGATCGACGCGGCCAAGAGCCGCTTCGGCGAAGACCGCGCCAATATCTGGAAGCCGGTGCTGGAGCAGAACCTGGCCACCCAGACCGTGCGTGAGCAGCTGCTGACCCCGCATGACACCCTGGTCGATGCCGACGAGGCCGCTATCCGCCGTGACTTCGTGCCGCCGGCCGAGCGTACCCTGCCGATCAAGAACGTCGTGGTGATCCTCATGGAGAGCTTCGCCGGCCACTCGGTAGGCGCCCTGGGCAGCCCGAACAACATCACCCCGTACTTCGACAAGCTGGCAAAAGAGGGGCTGCTGTTCGACCGCTTCTTCTCCAACGGCACGCATACCCACCAGGGCATGTTCGCCACCATGGCCTGTTTCCCGAACCTGCCAGGCTTCGAGTACCTGATGCAGACCCCGGAAGGTGGCCACAAGCTGTCTGGCCTGCCAGCACTGCTCAGCGCCCGCGACTACGACGATGTGTACGTCTATAACGGCGATTTCGCCTGGGACAACCAGTCCGGTTTCTTCGGCAACCAGGGCATGACCACCTTCATCGGCCGTAACGACTTCGTCAACCCGGTGTTCTCCGACCCGACCTGGGGCGTGTCCGACCAGGACATGTTCGACCGCGGCAACGAAGAGCTGGCCAAGCACGATGGCAAGAAGCCGATTTACGCACTGCTGCAGACGCTGTCCAACCACACGCCGTATGCACTGCCCAAAGATCTGCCGGTCGAGAAGGTCACAGGCCAGGGCCGCCTGGACGAGCACCTGACTGCCATGCGCTACTCCGACTGGGCACTGGGCCAGTTCTTCGAGAAGGCACGCAAGGAGCCGTACTTCAAGGACACCCTGTTCGTCATCGTCGGCGACCACGGCTTCGGCAACCACCAGCAGGTCACCGAGCTCGACCTGGGCCGCTTCAACGTGCCGCTGCTGCTGATCGCCCCGGGTATCCAGGAGAAGTTCGGTGCGGTTAACCACACCGTGGGTACCCAGGTCGACATCGTGCCGACTATCATGGGCCGCCTGGGTGGCCAGGCGCGCCACCAGTGCTGGGGCCGTGACCTGCTCAACCTGCCTGAAGGTGACCAGGGCGTTGGCATGATCAAGCCGTCCGGCAGTGAGCAGATCGTTGGCCTGGTGCAGGGTGACCGCATCCTGATCGAGGCCAAGGACATGACCCCGCGCATGTACCGCTACCAGTTGGGCAGCGAGTTCAAGGCCGAGCTGATCGAAAGCTCGGACCAGCCAGAGATGCTCAAGAAGCTCGAGGCGTACATCCAGACAGCTACCAAGAGCCTGCTGGATAACACCGCTGGCGTTGTGCACGGCACACCGAAGTAAGTGTTCAGGCCCGCCCTTGCAGCTGCAGGGGTGGGCCTGCCCGCCATAGAGCACCGCAAACCCCACCCGACTGAACAAAACCCTCCGTTCACGGTCAAGCAATTACAGGCATCACACCCGATGTTCTCTGCTTGAGAGGGCTATTCGATGAAAGAGTGGGAAGTCATCTTTGCCGACCAGAAAGGCGAGCCGACCACGCTGCTGCTGCACGGTGAGCAGTGCCCCAGCGAGGAAGAGGCGGCCCGCGCCATTCGTTCGCATCTATTTCCGGTCATGGATGAGTTGGACCTCAACGACTTCCAGGACCGCGCCCCATCGCCCACTGCACGCTGGCTCAAGGAGCAGAACGGCGTGATCATCACCCGCATTCAAGAAGCTTCCTGACCCGCAGGTTGGCGTGGTGCCTTGGCAGGCACTACGCTGGTGGGAGGTGTTGGCCTGTTCTGCGGGGCTGCACCTTTTCAAATCGCGTCTTGCATCAGCTCGATCTGCCCGGCCATGCCGGCGGGTGCGTAGTGCACGGAAAGTCTATCCATAGCGTTATTCAGGAGGACGATTCATGAGCAGCCACGACGATATCAGCAGCAATGTCCTGCGCCAGATGAAGGCAGGCGGGTTCGACTTCAGCCAGATCCATCCCATCGAGTTCTACGCGGTATTTCCAGATGAAGCCGGTGCGCGAAGGGCGGCCGGTCAGTTTCGCGGCGAGTCACTCAATGCTCAGGTGCGTGAACGGGATGATGGTGTGTGGCACTTGGAACTGAGCAAGATCATGTATGCCACTTATGGTGGTATCGGTGACTTCGAAGAGGCTTTCGAGCAGGTCGTTTCACCCTATGGCGGTGAGGTAGAGGGGTGGGGCGTCAAGCAGGAGCGGCCGAGGGCCTGAGCCTTTCGCGGTGTCTGTTTCGCGGGTGAACCCGCTCCCACAGGTACATCACCGGCCATGAGTGCTGGTGTGTTCCTGCGGGAGCGGTTTTGCCCGCGAAAAAGGCGCCAATCATTCTCAAAGCTTGCGCCCAGCCATATGCCGCAAATAGGCCAGCAGCGCATCCAGTTCCTGCTCATTCAACACGCTTTCGGTAAACCCGGGCATGCGCGCCTGTGGCCATTGCCGCAAGCTCTGCGGGTCACGAATGTACTGGCGCAGGAACGCCGGCTGAAAGTACTCGGTGGGGTTATGCGGCAAGTTCAGGTCGGGCCCGAACTGCGCATCCCCTGCGCCGTTGAGCCGATGGCAAGCCAGGCAATTTTGCTGGAACAGCGCAAAGCCTTGGCGTACGGGGTCATTGGCCGCGAGCTTAGGGTCGGGGAGCAGTGCGGGGAAACGTTGTTCGACCGCCGCCAGGCGGCGGATCGTGGCGATCTGGAATGGCCATTGCTCAGGCCGAATGCCGCTCGCCTGCGGGTCGGTCCACACCAGGTAGAACGGCCCGGCGCTCGGCTTGCCCTTGCCCAGTGCTGGCCACGGTGTGGCTGGGTCCTCAATGGCCAACCACGCGCGTGCAGGGCCATCCTGCAGTAGCGGTGCGGCGGGCATTTCGGCAGCGAAGCCATCCAGGGCCACCGCTTGCAGGTGGTCATCCGCCTTGATATCCGGCAACAGCGTGGCGAGGGGCACTGCGCGATAGCGCATGGGGCGCTTGTAGGAGACATCCTGCTCGATGCTGATCTCGCGCACCTGCGGCAGGCTCAGCAGCTCGGCGCTGTTCCACTGGCGTGGCGTGCCACCCAGCTCCAGGTGCAGTTGCGCCGCCGACAGCGGCAGGCTGAGTAGAAAAGCTAGCAGTGCAAAGCTATGGCGCATGGGCAATCTCCGGCCGTCATGGCCGGCAGGTTACCTGTGCATTGCCTGTAAAGGCCACAGCCACCATCATCCGAACAAGCGTGTGAGGTTCGGCAGGATCAGCAGCAAAGTCGTGGCGAATAAAATGAGCCCAGCTTGGCGAAGTTTCGATTGTCTGAACATGGCGGACCGCCTTCTTGTTGTTATTCCTGAATACCCGTTGGCTTCCCTGTCGCGCTTCGGGTCGATCACCGTGGCGTGATTCACGCCCGTACTGCTTACCTCTTCAAATCGATATACAACCAACAGTAGGGCGAACGTTATCCATGTTTCAGAACCCTTTGTTCTAACAACTGTGATAGACAATCGCCATCTGCTATGAGGCCATGGGCCAGCTCGCTGACACGCTCTGGCTAGACGGCTGCGAATACCCCCGTCACAACCCGACAAAATGTGACCGTTCGTCAGTCCAGCCTACTTGCTTGTACGTGTCTTTCGCGTCAGTCTCTACAGCAGATTCCCACTCATGTCGTTCAGGACTATCCCTATGTCGTTACGCATCTGCATCCTTGAAACCGATGTCCTGCGACCGGAGTTGACCGCGCAGTACCAGGGCTACGGAAGGATGTTCGAGCAGCTCTTCTCGCGGCAGCCGATCGCAGCCGAGTTTTGTGTGTACAACGTGATGAACGGCGACTATCCCGCCGATGACGAACGCTTCGACGCTTACCTGGTAACGGGCAGCAAGGCCGACTCGTTCGGCACCGATGCGTGGATCCAGACCCTCAAGGCGTACCTGCTCAAGCTGTACGAGCGCGGCGAGAAGCTGTTGGGTGTGTGCTTTGGTCACCAGTTGCTGGCATTGACGCTGGGCGGCAAGGCCGAGCGCGCCGACAAGGGCTGGGGGGTGGGCATTCACCGTTATTCCCTGGCAGCCCATGCACCGTGGATGGACCCGGAGGTTTCCGAGCTGACCTTGCTGATCAGCCATCAGGACCAGGTGACCGAGCTGCCGGAAGGAGCCACGGTGATTGCGTCGAGTGATTTCTGCCCGAATGCGGCGTACCACATCCGCGATCAGGTGCTGTGCTTCCAGGGGCACCCGGAGTTCGTCCACGACTACTCGCGGGCGCTGCTCGATGCGCGCCAGGAATACCTGGGGGATGAGGTGTACCACAAGGCCGTGGCCAGCCTGGCCACTGAGCATCAGGGCGATCTGGTCGGGGAATGGATGATGCGTTTCGTGCAGCAGCCGACCAAGGCCGACGATAGCGCCGCCTGAATAGAAGGGGCCGCTTTGCGGCCCCGTCACTCTAGAGCCAACCCGAACGCTTGAAGCTGGCATACAACCCTGCACACCCCAGCCCAATCACCCCGAGCACCCCGAAGTAACCATACTGCCAACCCAGCTCGGGCATGTTCTGGAAGTTCATCCCGTAGATGCCGGCAATCGCCGTGGGGAAGGCCAGAATCGCCGCCCACGCCGCAAACTTGCGCTGCACAAGGCTCTGCCGTGAAGACTCCAGCAGCATGCCGATTTCGATGGTCTGGCTGGCAATGTCGCGGATCCCCGACAAATCCTCCATCTGCCGCGTCACGTGGATCTGCACGTCGCGAAAGTAGGGGCGCATGTTCTTGTCGATGAACGGGAAGCTCAGGCGCTGCAGTTCCTCGCTCACTTCCACCATCGGAGCCACGTAGCGGCGCAGGCGCAGGATGTCGCGGCGCAGGCTGTGCAGCCGGCGGATGTCCTCTTCGAGCAACGAACCGCTGAGCACGCTCTGCTCCAGCTCCTCGATCTCGCCATGGATGGCTTCGCTGACCGGCTGGTAGTTTTCGGTGACGAAATCGAGCAGGGCGTACAGCACGAAGTCTTCGCCGTGCTCCAGCAGCAGCGGGCGCGCTTCGCAGCGTTGGCGCACCAGGGCGTAGGACTTCGAGTGGCCGTTGCGGCAGGTGATGATGTAGCCGTTGCCGGCGAAGATGTGGGTTTCGATGAACTCCAGCTTGCCCTCATGGCGCACCGGCGAATACGTGACGATGAACAGCGCGTCGCCGAAGGTTTCGAGTTTTGGCCGGCTGTGCTTCTCCAGTGCGTCCTCGATGGCCAGTTCGTGCAGGTTGAACTGGCGCTGCAGGTTGGCCAGTTCCTCGGCGTTGGGTTCTTCCAGGCCGATCCAGACGAAATGCCCAGGCTTGCGCGCCCACTCGCTGCCCTCGTCGATGCTGATGTTGGTGACCTTTCTGCCGGCGCTGTACACCGCCGATGCCACGACTCGACCCATGGTTATCCACTTGTTCGGTTGCACACGGGTTACAGCTTGGGCTGTATAGCGCGGGAGGGCAACCTAGTGGTTGGCCAACTCGCCTTCCATGCGGTCGATGCACTGTTGCATCTGCGCGCGGCACTGCTCGACCAGTGTCGGCAGGTCTTGCTGGGTCAACCCGGCCGTGGCGATCGGTGGCAGCGAGCGCACGATCACCGTGCGCCGGCGCCAGCTGTTCAGGCTCAGGCGCCGGGCATAGCGGCTGACGCACACCGGCACGATCGGCACGCCGGCCTCGACGGCCATGTGGAAGGCGCCTTTCTTGAATGCCAGCAACTGTTCTTCAGGGTTGCGCGTACCTTCCGGGAAGATCCAGATCGAGGTGTCGTCACGCAAGATGCGGGTCGTCACCTGCATCGCCTTACGCGCCTGATAGGTGTTTTTGCGGTCGATCAGCACATTGCCACCCAGCCAGAACAGTTGCCCGAACAGCGGGATCCAGCCGAGGCTTTTCTTGCCGATGGCGACGGTGCGTTGTGGCACCACATGGCCGAGGATGAACAGGTCGAAGTTGGACTGGTGATTGGCGACGATCACACAGCCGGGCGGCTGGTCCATCAGTGGGCCGACTTCGGCCTTGACCTTGATGCGCATCAGCCAGGTGGCCGGCAGGCTGTAGAGGCGCGCGAAGACGCGGCTGTTGTCGCGGTTGAAGGGGCGCAGCAGGCCGATCAGCAGGCCAAGGGCCCCAACCAGCAGAAAGTGCAGCGCCAGCAGGAGCATGCGAAGGCAGTAAAGCATGGTACGACTCACACCAGACGGTGCGGTGCAGTGTACGGTCGTGCACTGTGTTGGGCAAACCCCTGGTCTGGTGTTGTGGCTGATGGCCCTATCGCCGGCTTGCCGGCGATGGGGCCGGTACCGTCAGCCCATATGCTCCTGGTCCAGCTCAATGGCCTTGTCCAGAACATCCAGCAGCCCCTTGCGCACCTTCAGCTTGGTGTTCTTGTGCGCCAGCATGTTCAGCTTCTTCAACTCGCGCGCAGCGGCCAGGGCGGCTTCCTGCAATTGCTCAGCCGGTACCACCTTGTCGAGGAAGCCAGCCTCGACCGCGCCCTGCGGGTCGAAGATTTCGGCATTGTTCACCGAGCGCTGGAATGCGGCGCGGCTCAGGCGGTCGCGGGCCAGCTCGATGCCGGCATGGTGCATGGTCATGCCGATCTGTACTTCGTTCAGGCAGATCTTGTAGGGCCCTTCGACACCGATACGGTAGTCGGCCGACAGCAACAGGAAGGCACCTTTGGCCACGGCATTGCCGGGGCAGGCGACAATCACCGGGAATGGGTGGGAAAGCAGGCGCCGGGCCAGGGTGGAGCCGGCGGTCACCAGACTGACCGCTTCCTTGGGCCCGGCAGTCATCACTTTAAGGTCGTAGCCGCCGGACAAGATGCCCGGCTGGCCGGTGATGATCACCACGGCGCGCTCTTCCTTGGCGCGGTCGAGGGCGGCATTGAAGGCATTGATGACATCCGGCGAGATGGCGTTGACCTTGCCGTTGTTGAGGGTCAGGGTGGCGATGCCGTCTTCGGCGTGGTAGGTAATCAGCTCGCTCATGACAGAGTCCTTTAGGTGGCGTGGCGACGACGTTACCCAGCGCTGCGGGCCAGGTAAAGCAGCAAGGCTGACTGGCCAGTCAGTGGTCGGGCTCCACGCCTTGCTGCGCCGGGGTAGAGCATTGCCAGCCCGTAAAAGCGCAGGCGAGATTGGCAGCATTGCCCTGACAACCTCGGGTTTTCACTGGTTTGGCTTAAATACATGAAAAAACTGAAAAAAATACTTGCCAAGGTAAAGCTCTTCCACTAAATTAGCGCGCCTCGACAGGGTGAAAGCCTTGAAGAGAAACGGTGAAGTGTCCGAGTGGTCGAAGGAGCACGCCTGGAAAGTGTGTATACGAGAAATCGTATCAAGGGTTCAAATCCCTTCTTCACCGCCACATTCTACGAGAAGCCCCCGAACTGAAAAGTTCGGGGGCTTTTTGTTTTTGGGTATTTGAGGGCTGCGTTGCAGCCCAATCGCCGGCAAGCCGGCTCCCACAGGTTCGGTGCAAAGCTCAGGCTTGGTGCAATCCCTGTGGGAGCCGGCTTGCCGGCGAATGGGCCGCAAAGCGGCCCCAGAACCCCTCAGAAACTCACCGAAGCCGACAACCGCGCCGTTCTCGGCGCGCCCTGGAACAAGTAGTTGTCACCCAGGTAGTCGCCCACATCCCGCCAGTAGCGCTTGTCGAACACGTTATCCACGGTCAGCCGCAGCACCGTGTCATAGCCACCAATATGAGTACGGTAGCGGCTGCCAACATCGAACACGGTATAACCGCCCACCTCCACATTCCCCGCCTGGCTCGCATACTTGCTGGCGCTGTATCGTGCGCCTCCAAGCAATGCCAGCCCCGGAATCGGCAAGCTGTAGTCGGCCTGCAGGGCAGCCCGCAAGCGCGGCACGTTGATCGCCTGATGGTCCTCGTAGGCATCGGTCCCGCTGTTCTTGACCCGCGCGCGAATCGCTGCGGCGCTGGCCTGAATCTGCAAGTTCGACGTCACCCAGCCGCTGGCACCCAGCTCCAGGCCGATGTTCTTCTGCTGGCCTTGCTGCACGTAGGTTGCGCTGCCATCGCCCTCTGGGCGGGCATATTGGTAGGCCTGGCGGATCTGGAACAACGCGGCGCTGAAGCTCATGCCCTGCCAGTCGCGCTTGATGCCCAGCTCCAGTTGGTGTGACAGGGTGGGCGCGAGGATCTCGCCCGCGTTACTGGCAAACCACGGTGCGGTGCCACCGGCCGACAAGCCTTTCGAATAGCTGGCATACAGCGTGGTGTCTGGGCGCGGTTTGTAGATCAGTGCGGCATTGGGCAGCAGCTGGTATTGCCGGGTATGGCGCCCGGCCAAACCGTTTTCGTCCCAGGTTTTCTCGTCCAGGCGTACTTCACGTGCGCCGAGCACCGTTTGCCATTGCTCGTTGAAGCTAATGCGGTCACTGGCAAACAGCCCGTACTGGCGGCTGTCCAGGCGCCGCTCGCTGGCGCCGACGGGCTTGTCCGATGGCGCCACCGCAGGCGCGCCGGTGTAGATGTTGCCGCTGCCGACCAGCTCGTTGTAGTAGGGGCGCTGATCCAGTGTGCGCCGCTGGGCGCTGGTGCCGACAGTCAGCTCATGGCCTACGCCAAGTGCATCGAAACGGCCGTTGAGCATGGCCTGGGCTTCATCGGTGCGGCGGGTGTCGTCGGGGCTGCGGAAGTCATAGATGTCGTAGTCGCCTTCCGGGCTGAAGTGCGACTGCCAGCCATCTTCGCTGCCCCAGGCAAACGAACTGTAGTCATCGATCACCACTTTGCTGCGCGAGGCGCTCAGCGTGCCGCTCCAGTTATCGTTGAAGCGGTACTGGAAGCGCCCGCCCAGGTTCAGCGAGTCGTTTTGCACCGGTTTTGCCCAGTGCTGGTAGGCCAGGCGATCATCCGGGTCGATGCCGTGGGGCAATTGACTGCCGCCGAGCAGTTGATAGCCGGGCACCGAGCGCTGCTCGCGGTGCTGGTATTCGGCATCCAGCTGCAGCGTGGCATCGGGGCTGATCTGCCAATCGAAGGCCAAGGATGCGAAATCGCGCTTGCCATCGGCATGATCGACGTACGAGCGGATGTCCTCGTGGGCGAGGTTGGCGCGCAGGCCGAACTGCCGCTCGCTGCCGAACCAGCCACCCAGGTCGGTGGCCAGGTAGCGCTCACCCTGTTCGTTGGTCGAGACGGTCACGCTATGTACATCTTCGGCGCGCTTGGTGACGTAGTTGATCAGCCCGCCGGGCTCCGACACGCCGCTCTGCAGGCCGGACAGGCCCTTGAGCAGTTCGACTTGCTGCTTGTTTTCCAGCGCAACGTTCTGCTCGCCGACAATGGTCTGGCCATTGATGCGGTAACTGCTGGCAGCATTCAGTTCGAAGCCGCGTACGTTGAAGTTTTCGTAGTAGCCGATCGGGGCATAGCTTTCGCCGACCGAGGCGTCGCTCTGCAACACTTCGCTGAGCTTGCGCACCTGGCGGTCTTCGATCAGTTGCTGGCTGAACACGCTGACCGACGCCGGCGTGTCGAGCAGCGGGGCAGCCTGAAACCCGCCCACTGCGGCTTCTCGCACCTGATAGCCGTCACCGCCGTACGTGTCAGACACCTGCACGGGGGCGAGGGTGACACTGTCTTCTGCCAAACCGTGTGGGCTGTGCAGGGCCAGGCCCAGGCTGAGCAGGCTCAGGGGCAGGCAGGGGCGGGGCGAGGGCATGCGAGGTCCTTAATGGGCAAATTTTACACTGGCCCATTCGCAGGCAAGCCCGCTCTCACGGGTAGGGCATCGCTAATGAAAGCGGCGCCGTACCTGTGGGAGCGGGCTTGCCCACGAAGAGGCAGGTGCAGACAAAAAGTGCCGCATCTTATCAGGCGCGCGTAGCCACAGTGCGCCCGAAAACGCTTATTCCCCGCCGGCCGGGCGCCGATGCTGGCGCCAGTTGTCATCGATCTTCGACCACGTCTTGCCGTCAGTAATAGCCATCAACTTGCGGCCATCCTTGAACGTGGCCAGAAAAGTGGCTTCCTCTTCCTTGCCGCCGAGCCACAGCCCGGCCAACAGGCCAAACGGGCCCGCCACCAGGGCGCCGGCCACGCCCCAGCCAAGTGCGGTACCCAGGCTGCGGCTGGATTCCAGGCTGGCGAGCTGCAGGTCGCTGATGCGGGCTAGGGAAATGCGCTCGCCAGGTGAGGGGCTGCGCGGGGTCTTGAGTGTGAGCGATCCATTGCGATACTCACCTTCACCTTGCAAGAAATCGCCGGATTGCACCGTGAGTCTTGTCATTGAGTCATCCTGTCAGTGAAAGGGTCATTGACCAACACCTACTGAAGCGCTGGCACGCCGGGCAAGTCAACGAGCAGGCGACGGAGGGTCATGTAGTGCTATGCCGCACAGGCCCCCAAGGCGCGTTTGCGCTTGTGTTCGGCCCAGCCCCAGACCAACAGGGCCAGTGCCCCGATCAGCAACCCCGCCACCACGATGCCCATCCAGCCCGAATGCTGGAACAGTTGCGTGCCCAGCAAGGAGCCTAGCGCGCCGCCGATGAAATAACAGGTGATATAGCCGGCATTTAGCCGTGTACGGGCTTCGGGCCGCAGGGCGATGACCGCATTCTGGTTGCTCACATGCACCAGCTGCACGGCCAGGTCGAGCACCAGCACGCCCACCAGCAGGGCCGCCAGCGAGTTTTCGGCAAAGCCCAGCGGTACCCAGGACAGCAACAGCGCCACCAGGCCCACGGTGGTGCCCAGCGAGCCCTTGCCGCGGTCTGCCAGGCGCCCGGCCCAGTTGGCCGACAACGCACCCGCCGCGCCGGCCAGCCCGAACAGGCCGATGACTGCGTCCGAATAGTGGTAAGGCTCACGCGCCAGCAAGAACGCCAGTGGCGTCCAGAACAGGGCGAACAGGCTGAACGCCAGCAACCCCAGCAGCGAACGCAGGCGTAGCACCGGCTCCTCGATGAACAGGCGGAACACCGAGCCGATCAGCGCCGGGTATTTCAGCCCGGCATGGCTGTGGTGCTGCGGCAGGCTGCGGTACAGGGCGAAGGCGGTAATGGCCATGAGCACGGCTGCCAATACATAGATGCTGCGCCAGCCCCCCAGCTCGGCCATGAAACCGGCGGCGGTGCGCGCCAGCAGGATGCCCAGCAGCAGGCCGCTCATCAGCGTGCCCACGGCTCGCCCACGCTGATGCGGGGCGCTCAAGGTCGCAGCCATGGGCACGAGGATCTGTGCCACCACCGAGAACAGGCCGGTGAGCGCGGTACCGAGGATCAGCCACGGCAGGGTTGGCGCACAGGCGCTGATCACCAGGCCAGCTGTGGAAATCACCGACATGATCACGATCAGGCGGCGCTGCTCGAACAGGTCGCCCAGTGGTGCCAGCAACAGCAGGCCGGCGCCGTAGCTGAGCTGCGCGGCGATGACGATGCTGCCGGCGCTGGCGGTGCTCAGGCCGAACTGTTCGGCGATGCTGTGCAGCAGGGGCTGTGCGTAGTAGTTACTCGCCACGGCCAAGCCGGTGGCGGTAGCCATCAGCAGGATCAGCGCGCGGCTGAGTTTCGGGGATGTCATGGGTTTCTCGTATTCAGGAAAAATCTGGGGGCGCAGGGCCCCCATTCTATCAGGCGGCGAAACCACCATCGGCAGTCAGGCTGGCACCGGTGATGTACCCAGCTTCCGGCCCCGCCAGGTAAGCCACGAAGCTGGCAATCTCATCCACCTGCCCATAACGGCCGATGGCCATCAGCGGAATCAGGCTCTCGGCAAACTCACCGCTGGCCGGGTTCATGTCGGTGTCCACCGGCCCTGGCTGCACGTTGTTCACGGTAATCCCCTGTGGCCCCAGGTCACGCGCCATGCCTTTGGTAAGGCCGACCAACGCCGACTTGCTCATGGCATACGGCGCACCGCCGGCAAACGGCATGCGCTCGGCGTTGGTGCTGCCGATGTTGATGATCCGCCCGCCCTGGCCCATATAGCGCGCGGCGGCCTGGCTGGCGACGAATACGCTGCGCACATTGATGGCCAGCGTGCGGTCGAAGTCGGCGAGGTCGAATTCTACCAGTGGCGCCACGGCCAGCACGCCGGCGTTATTGACGAGGATGTCGAGGCGGCCGAAGGCTTTCACGGTGTCATCCACTGCCAGTTGCACGGCAGCGGCGTCGGCGCTGTCGGCGCGCAGTGCAAGCGCCTGGCCGCCGGCGGCTTTGACTTCTTCGACCAGGTCATTGGCCGGGCCTTCTGAACTTGCGTAGGTGAAGGCAACCTGTGCGCCTTCCCTGGCCAGACGGCGCACGATGGCGGCGCCGATGCCGCGAGAACCACCCTGGATCAGGGCTACTTTGCCTTCGAGAGTAAGTGGCTTGGACATGCTGATCTCCTGCTTGAAGCAAGGCCGAATGCCTTGGATGGGCGCAGTATCGACCGATGATTACCTGCTGATAAGATGGCAATCGCTATTAGCAGAGTAAACCTTTGGTTGGTAATCATGGCTATGGAATCGTTCAGCGCCCTCGAGTGTTTCATCCGCAGCGCCGAGGTCGGCAGCTTTGCCGAAGCGGCTCGCCGCCTGAGCTTGACCCCAGCGGCGGTGGGCAAGCACGTTGCCCAGCTGGAAGCGCGTCTCGGCGTGCGGCTGTTCCAGCGTAGTACGCGCAAGCTGACCTTGACCGAGGCCGGGCAGCGATTTCTGGGCGAGGTCAGCGATAGTTTCCGCACTATCCAGTACGCCGTGGCCAATCTGGCCAGCGCCGAAGGCCAGCCGGCCGGGCTGTTGCGGGTGAGCATGGGCACGGTATTCGGCAGGTTGTATGTGTTGCCCTTGCTCGGCGAGTTTTTGCAGCGCTACCCAGCGATCACCCCGGACTGGCATTTTGACAATCGCCAGGTGGACCTGATTGGCCAGGGCTTCGACGCCGCGATCGGCGGCGGTTTCGAACTGCCGCTGGGTGTGGTGGCGCGAAAACTGACGCCGGCACATCGGGTGCTGGTGGCGGCGCCCGCGTACCTGAGCCGGTATGACGCGATCGAGCACCCGCAGGTGCTGCAGCGCCATGCCGGGGTTCTGATTCGCTCCCCGCAAACCGGCCGCGTGCGCTCCTGGCCGTTGACCAGCCGCTGGCAGGAGCAGCAGCCGTTGCAGTTGCGCCAGGCGATGACCATGAGTGACTCGGATGCGGCCTGCGCGGTGGCCCAGCAAGGCTTGGGCATCGCGTTGGTCAGCCTGCCGTTTGCGGTGCCTTACCTGGAGGCGGGGCAGCTGCAACGGGTGTTGCCGGACTGGTATGTGGATGATGGGCATATCAGCTTGTACTACACCGAGCACAAGCTGTTACCCGGCAAGACCCGGGCGTTCATCGATTTTGTCCAGGAACAGTTTGCCGAGCGCGGGTTGGCGGCGAAATTCGATGCGTTGGCGGATACATGATTGATGCAGCGTGAATGCCGGCCTCTTCGCGAGTAAACCCGCGCCCACAAGTACGCCGCTGAGCCTTGGGGCAGCGTAGTCTCAGTGGGAGCGGGTTTACCCGCGAAGAGGCCGGTTCAGGCTACATCGACAATGAAAAACTGCTGAGCCCCCAAACTCACCTCGTCATCGACCTTCTTGCCCAACAGCTGTTGGCCCAAGGGTGAGCGCGGGGTGATGACCGTCACCAGCTCGTCCCCCTCGCCAATTTTCAAGCCGGCCGCCTCTGGCCCCAGGAACAGCCGTCGCTGCCCGCCATCCTCGTCTTCAAGGGTCACCAGGCTGGTGATCTGTATACCGCGTGCGGGGTCATGATCGCGCAGGGCCAGTTGCTGGTAGATCTGCAGTGCCTGGCGAATCTCGGCCGTGCGCCGCGCCTGGCCGGTGGCCAGGTACGAGGCTTCAAGGCCAAGGGTGTCGTACTTGTTCTCGGCGATGTTCTCTTCGGCAGTGGCGGTCTCGTAGGCGGTCTGGGCAGCGCGACGCAGTACCTCCATGTCCGTTTCCAGGGCCGCGACAATGCGCGCGAGCAGGGTGGCCTTGTTCATGGTCAGTAACAGAACTCCAACACGTTGGCCTGGCTCTTGTCGGTCGGCGCAGTACGGTTCTGCGACAGCCAGAACTGGCATTTGGGGCTGTTGAGGTTGCGTGGGTTGCCCTGGGCGGCCTCGGCGGCTTGCTGCACTTCCTGTTTGTGCAGGATGTCCTTGTAACGCTCGAACATCTCGGCCTGCGCATCCAGCGGTTGCGCGGGTGGGGCCGCTGGCCGGGCGATTGCCGGGGCAACGGCCTGGGCAACCGGCTGAACCTGTTCGGGCCACCAGTGCATGGCCAGCCACAGGCTCAAGGCAATGGCCACGGCGCCAAGCCACAGGCCGAAAGCCACGCACAGAATCAGCTGCAGCGGCTTGAGGGTGATCTTCAGTTCACGGTGGCGGGGCATGGCGGCCTCCTGGCAGGGCGGGACGAGGCGCCATTGTCGCATGGCATTGGGCGTTTTTTCAGTGCCGGTGCTTTTGTCGGCGACAATTTAGCCGCAGAATTCGTCGATTTGCGCAGGGCGAGGGCAGGGCACATGGCAGAGAACGCAAAAGTCACCTGGGACATATTCTGCAGTGTCGTCGACAACTACGGTGATATCGGTGTGACCTGGCGCCTGGCCCGGCAACTGGTGGCTGAGCACGAACTGGCGGTACGCCTGTGGGTGGATGACCTGAGCGCCTTCGTGCCCCTGTGCCCGGCGGCCGACGCCAGCGCCGTGCAGCAATGGCAGCAGGGTGTCGACGTGCGCGCCTGGCCCGCCGAGTGGCAGCCGGTCGAGCCAGCCGATGTCGTGATCGGTGCCTTTGCCTGCCTGTTGCCGCCGGCGTATATCGACGCGATGCACACGCGCGCCAAGCCAGCACTGTGGCTGAACCTCGACTACCTCAGCGCGGAAGACTGGGTGGAGGGGTGCCACGGCTTGCCGTCGCCGCAGCCCAACGGTCTGCGCAAAGTATTTTTCTTTCCGGGCTTCACCGACAAGACTGGCGGGCTTCTGCGCGAAGCCACGCTGCTGCCACGACGGGACGCCTTCGTGCAGTCCACCGAGGCGCGCGCCGCATTTTTGCAAGGGCTAGGTGTGCAAGCGCAGCCGGGGGCACAGCTGATTTCACTGTTCGCCTATGAAAACCGGCAGCTGGGTGCCTGGCTCGATGCGCTGGCAAGCGACACCTGCGCCACTCATCTGCTGGTGCCGCAAGGCCGTATTCTCGGTGATCTGGGCCAATGGCTGGGCGAGCCCGGCTTGAAAGTCGGTGATATCTATCAGCGCGGGGCGCTGACCGTGCAGACTCTCCCGTTCGTCAGCCAGGACGATTATGACCGCCTGCTTTGGAGCTGTGACTTCAATGCCGTGCGCGGTGAAGATTCGTTCGTGCGCGCGCAGTGGGCCGGCCGGCCGATGCTGTGGCACATCTACGTACAAGACGAAAACGCTCACTGGGAAAAGCTCGACGCGTTCCTCAACCTTTACCGACAAGGCTTGTCGGACGCTGCCGGTGAGGCGATGGTGGCATTATGGCGCGCCTGGAACATGGATCGCGACATGCGCCAGGCGTGGCAAGGGGCCCGCAAACACTGGCCGGAACTGCAGCAGCATGCCCGTGATTGGGCAGCCGGTCAGGCCGCTCGGCCGGACCTCGCCAAGGCGCTGGTACAGTTTTACCGAAATTGGCTATGATATGCGGCCTCGATTTTTATAAATCCATCCAGATTCGGATACTTCGTAATGAAAACTGGTAAAGAACTGAAACCCGGTACCGTACTGCGGATCGACAACGACCCGTGGCTGGTTCAGAAAGCCGAGTTCACCAAATCGGGTCGCAACAGCGCGATCATGAAGACCAAACTGAAAAACCTGCTGACCGGCTACAAGACCGAAACCGTTTACGGTGCGGACGACAAGCTGGACGACGTGATCCTGGATCGCAAAGAAGCGACCCTGTCGTTCATCAGCGGTGACTCGTACACCTT
>Ga0213827_1000512_pt1 | contig 29769 bp, 29 predicted proteins | sample MC6MC0898MG_FD_180669 | JGI IMG/M metagenome (GOLD analysis project Ga0213827, IMG submission 180669) | Enriched soil aggregate microbial communities from Iowa State University, Ames, United States - MC6-MC0898-MG | ecosystem: Environmental > Terrestrial > Soil > Unclassified | place: USA: Iowa...
TATAGTTGAGCTGATGCTTATCCTTGGCAATCGTCATATCAAAGAGTGTATTCCCCAGATCAGAGGTAAGCACAATGCGGTGTTCCTGCTGATTTATTCTTTTAGCCACAAACATACCCGAGAACTTTTTTTTATAAAAGCGGATCGTTGCCCGATAGAGACGCTCATCATTTAGATCTGCAAAATAAGGGTTCTGAATAACTGTATCCGCTTGTTTGTAATCCTGCTGTGTATGGTTTGGGTAGTATACCTTACAGCCGGTTAGGAGCAATAGGAGTAGTGTACTAAAAGCTAAATGACGCATCATCGATGGGTTGATTGATCTGTTTGTTTTTGAAAACAATTTTTGTGTAATCTTTAGATGGTTCTATTAATTGTACTTCAGATACCGTGAGCTGCTGATTATTAAAATAAAGAATAACTGTCTGTATATAAGTGGACAATTCTTTGGTTTTGGGCGATAATTTCGCAATCCGCTGGTTTTTATTTTTATAAAATGTGATATTGAAATCATTTGCCGAAAAAAGATCGCCGCTGATACTGCCAATGATCATTTTATTGATTTTCTCAAATTTCTTATTGTTGCCCAGATCCACTTTATTCTTCTTACCTTGATCATTTATGAGCACTTTATTGTCTTTGAAAAGAATCCCATATTGAATGGGCTTATTATATTTCCACAATAATTTATTTGGATTTTTTAGGAGCATTGATCCGCTGGACGTAATTTCCTTCGACAAAAAATCCAGGTGCTTGTATTGCACAAAGTCTGTTTTTAATGTTTTAATTTTTTGTGCTTCGGCTACTACCGTTTGTTTGAAGTTGCTGATCTCAGCATTGGACATGGCTTCTTCTTGCGCTTTTGTGTAAGCAAAATGAAATAAACAAATAATGAGTAGAATGAGCTTAGTTTTCATATACTTTTTGATTTAAGAAATCTTCTAAATTTAACGCTTCTAGTTTGTTTGTCTGTAATTCTATCAATAAACTTTTAACAACATGGACCGTTTTTTGGGATGTATCATGCAACAAAATAATCTTACCGGGACGGAGTCTTTTCTTTATGCGTTTGAAAATTTTATTTTCGTCTCGATTTAGGGTATCCAAAGAGCGGATACTCCAGCCGATCGATGTCATTGCGCAATAGCCTAGTGCTTTTGCAATATGCGGATTACTGACGCCAAATGGCGGTCTATACAGCAATGCTTTCTTTCCTGTGATTTTCTCAATCGCCTGATTTGCATGTTTCATTTCAACAGCAACGCTGTCACTAGAAAAGAAACCGATCGAATTAGGATGATTCATACTATGGTTGGCGATAACATGTCCCTGCATAACAATTTGTTTTGCTATTTCGGGATATTTGAGTACCTGCGAGCCGATACAAAAAAAACTGGCTTTGACACCGTACTGATCTAATAAACCCAGAATTTCCAGCGTATAGGGGCTAGGACCATCATCAAAGGTGATGGCGATTTGATTCGTACTTGTCTTACGGTCACAGGTGGAGTGCATAAAGAAATTCAACCGGAGGTCAAAAGCCCCCCAGGATAATGTGCCGATATATAGTAGCAATACAACAAGGAATGGATAATAGAGCTGATATTCTTTCCATAGTAATATTGCAATTAAAAGTAGTGCAATGCATCCGTATGTTGTATTTCTAAAATTTAGCATCTTGATAACAGCATTAAACTGTTTTGTTCTCCAAAATTACAGATAAGAATATTTCGATCATGTTGTATTTTACCTTCATTTAGACTGATCGATGTTGAGAAGGTTTGATCGTTCAGTCGTTTTAAAGCCAGATCAAAAGCAAACACAATGTCGGTGTCGAATATTCCGGTTTGAGAATTATACTTTATTTTGTTGATTTTCTCCAATATTGGTGATCCGGTGCTAAAGGGGGCTTCTACTGTTGTTGAACTATAGATAATGGTGTCTATTTGGTTTATAGTCAATTGGTTCTTCTTAAGAAACTCGCCGATTTGTTTTTCCGATGAGTGATCAGCAGTATTACGATAGATGTCGATATCCTTTAATTCGCCGAGGGTGTGGCTGTCTTTTTGATTGGAAAATACAAAGAAACCAGCACCTTCAGTTTGAATGTCGTTTGTATCGTTTATCTGATCTCTGTCGATTGCATTGTTTATTTCAATACTAATATCTGAGAGCTCGTCAACGGCACCGACCAATAGCGAGATGTGTTCATTCATTGTAAGCTGGATATAGGCGTCTAATGCGGCGGATTCAAAGGATATTCGACCTTGAGAATAGGTCATATTATAACCTGAATTTTTGGTCAGTAATGCAATTTGCCCTGCGACGGTATTATGAGTAGACTGGATAAAGGCCGTAGGAGATAAGAAATCCTCTTTTTGTTCAATGATCGCTTTTAGAAATTTGTCAGAGTCAACCAGGCAACCTTTACCTGTACCGACCAATATACCATCAGGATTGGGGCAGTCCGCTTGCCGCATCGCTTCCATCCCGCAGATAATGCCCATTTTTACGGCCTTGGACATGCGTCTTGTGGCAGCAGGGGGGACTAGCTCGCTATCTATTTTTGGTAAGTTGATCTTTATCCACCGTTCTGTAGTATCCAGCTGAGCTGAGTTAATGACAGCGACGCTGCTACCATTAATATAAACTTTCTGCATCGGAAAAAATTAAAGTTGAGCAATTTCCGCCAAATCCAAAAGAGTTGCTGAGGACATGTTTGATGGAGGATGATCGATGATCGGTTACTGGCTGTAGTGCAGGTTGTTCCATTGCTGTTTCAAACCTTAAATTGGCAAAAGCCAATTGATGCTGGATTGCCAGTAAGGCATAAATCGCCTCTATACCAGCGGCGGCCCCTAATGTATGGCCTGTATAAGCTTTTGTTGAACTAAAAGAAGGAACATTGTCCCCGAATATACGCTGTATGGCAATCGCCTCAGTTCGGTCATTATTTTCTGTTGCTGTTCCATGTGCATTGATATAATCAATTGCGTCAGGAGCCAACCGGCTTATTGTTAAAGCTTCTTTCATCGCCAAATAAGCCCCTTCACCGCTGTCTGAGGTAGCTGTTTGATGAAAAGCATCATTCGCATTGGCGAATCCCGTAAGGTAACCTAATATAGGCTTAGGTATTTTTTCTAGTGCTTTAGCAGACTCTAGTACCAGAAAGCCTGCACCTTCACCGAGGTTTAATCCGTTTCTATTCCGGTCGAATGGTCGATTAGGCTTGTCAGATAGGAGCATCAAGCTGTCAAATCCATTGATTGTAAACCGCGATAAAGCATCTGAACCGCCAACCAAAACACGTTCTGCACGACCTGAAAGTAATAAACGGGCTCCAAAACTAATCGCATTGGCCGCCGAAGAACATGCTGTGCTGATCGCTGTAGCAAATCCATTACCACCCAGTAATTTTGAAAGCGCAGACGCCGAATCTCCCACATCTCTTCTCTGTATGAGCGTTCTATCGCCATTTAAATGTGGAAAGTATTGTTCGAAAATATCCATTCCGGCGACAGATGTGCCCATAATAACGGGTATATTTCCTAGATCTGTTATCGCTGCTTGTGTCAGGGCTTCCTTGGCAGCAATGGCGGCCAATAAACTTGTGCGTGAGCTGTATTTCGGAACGGTAGTTCCCAACTTTTCTACTAGCTCCTGGTTTGTCCAAGGGACTTCACCAACAAGGGTGCCCGCTTGATGTTTTCCCGCAATATGCTGAAGTGGTTTAATACCATGCTGTTTCCGGAGTAATGAATGATAGTTTTGCGCTACGTCATCTCCGATAGCGGTAATCATTCCCATTCCGGTAACAGCAATCGCATTATTCATGGGTTATTTTGTTCTATTTTCTGAAATATAGTGGGCAAGGGTGTCAATGGACTGAAAAATTGTCTTTCCAACTTTTGGATCAGTCACTTTGATGCCATAATCTTTATCCAATAAAACGGTTAATTCCAATGCATCGATCGAATCGAGCCCAAGGCCATCTCCAAACAGAGGAGCATCGTTTTCAATGTCTTCTACCGCAATCTCTTCCAGATTTAATGCTTCTATTATCTTTGCTTTTAATTCAGATTTCAATTCTTCCATTCCATTATAACATTAATTGTCTTACGACGTTTAAATCATGCGCTAAATTGCCTGTTTTTTCCACAAGATACAAAACCAATTTATAGTTTTCTTCCAAATATTCTACCCAACCGCACAATACTTTTTCTGCTCTATTGCTGTTTAAAAGATAATTGCAGTAGTTTACTGTGAGTTGGCTGTCAAACTGCTCCGAAACAAAAAATATATTCTCCGTTTGCAGATGATGTCGAATCGCAATCTCACCGATACAGACATTTGGTAAAGTGTAAACAAAAATTGCAGGACTTGGGTAGTATTGTTCCGTGTTGCTGATCGCATGTACATGCTTTAAATCTGTATCGTAGCTGCTGGAACGATTTGATAACACGATAGCAATATTTTTGGAAAGCTCCTCTTTTAGCAATAGCTCAGCACCAAGCCAGGCTAATTTGCTAAGATTATCCATTTTAAAAAACTTGGGATAAGTCGTTCCCAGCGAATAATAAAACGCCTTCGAAAAGATGGAAAATTCCGTTGATATTTCTGCTGACAAGGGTTGACCATTGTAAAGTACACCATGATGATCAATACGACAGTGCTTGCTGATATGATATTTACGTTCCATCTATAAGATCTCCTTCTCAAACAGTATTGCCGTATTGGTGCCCGCAAATCCAGATGCTGTTTTCAGGCAGCGGGAGAGTGGCTTGTGAATTTTTTCTGTGATCACCGCCAGCGGCAATGAGGTTCCCTGTTTTTGATAACCAAAACTGGGTAATAATATATTATTTCGTAAACACTCCAGAGAGAGAATGGTTTCTATGAGTCCAGCAGTACCCAATGTATGTCCAAAATAGCCTTTCAGGCTATTGATCGGTTTGTCGGCCAGTTTCGTACGATGCAGTGCTATGGCCTCCATTTCATCATTATATACTGTGGCGGTTCCGTGGGCGCAGATAAAATCGACCGCTTCCGGCAAGGTAGCGGCTTCGGCTAAAGCTCGTTCTATGCTACACTTCAGACCTTCTCCTGTACGTGAGGGACCAGAAATATGGTTTGCGTCATTGATTGAGGCTTCTCCAGCGACATAGAATTGTTGCTTTTGGCCTGGAATTGGTTGTTTGCTTATATAGAGCGCTGCTGCCGCTTCACCTAGATTCAGGCCTTTTCGGTCTTCATCATAGGGTCTGCAAATCCCATCACTCAGTGCCTGAAACGATCGGAATCCCGAAAGGACAAATTCGCTCACCAAATCGGAGGCAACAATGACAGCATCTTTGCAATAATCCATCTGGATAAGTCGTTTAGCCGTTGAAATAGCCTGTAGACCCGAGACACAGGCATTACTGATAACGATAGGGCTACGTTTAAAGCCAAATAGGTATGCTATCCGCTGTGCGAGTGCAGGGAGGCTGGCAGCTACACCATCTTTATCTTTGCCATCACATTGGGCAATATTACCTTTTGTTGTGGAAATGATCAATTCGGTCTCCGTAGTAATATCAAGGTTTCTGACTATTGGTAACAGCGCCGAAATCATCAGTTTTTCCAGCTTTGTGAACCTGAAAGCTTCAGCTAATTTTATATCCTGTAGTTGCGCTGTGAAGTAGCTGTCGAGTTCATCCCTGACAATTATAGCAGCATAAGTATTGGGAATTTCGCCGATTGGTTCTTGAAGAGTAATACCTGATTTCCCCTCGAGAACAGCGCTCCATGTGTCTTCAAGCGTACAACCCAAGGGGGATATGCAATTGTAAGGGCCTATATATACCTTTCTCATCTGTTGGAAAAATGGAGCGAGTTTTTCCACTGTTGAAAAAATTCTGGGAGATACAACTGCAGGTTTCCGGATGCATCCAAAAAAACCTGGATTGTTTCGCCTAAACAGACAATCTGATTGTCATCGTTTAAAATGCGGTAACGGTAGATTATTTTTGCCGCTTTGCAATCAACCAAGCAGGTTTCAATGCGTGCATGTTCGCCATACCGTAAAGGCAATTTGTGCTCGCAGGTGCTTTTCACAATAGGCGTGGTATAGCCCTGCTGATGAATGTCCAGATAAGTCAATCCATGTTCGATTCCGAAGGATTCTCTGCCATCTTCAAAATAACTGATATAATGACCATGCCATACTATTCCTAACGAATCGACTTCATTAAAACGTATACGTAAAGGACTTGTCCAGCTGACCTGATTAACTGGTTCTGGTAATTTGTTTTTTGCCATAGTTAAGACGCTATTACACTTTTTATCTCGGCATAGGCGATGCGTTTATCTCCGATGAAGGTCTCTACTGAGACAAGTGTGACTCCCATAAATTCCTGCAATATTGTAGCGCTGGTCGATATATCTTCACCAACCATCGGAAAATAATCAATAGCAATACTTTTTATTGTACCGAGGTAACCGATTGGAGCAGCCTTTTGCTGGATATAGAAACTGTAACCAGTATGTAGAGCAATGGATTGGGCCATATGTTCTAAAATACCAGCTTCGAGGAATATCCTATCTTCAACAAAAATATTATCTTCCTGAATAGTTAAGCCAGCTTGCACGGTAGTGTCCGTAAAATCATATAAGGTGTCAATCATTATCATAGGAGCTCGATGCGGAAGCAATTCCAGCAATAATATGCTATCGGTTATTGGAAATGTGCGTGCTGTCATTTATATTAAAGTTGCACCAAAGGTAGTAATTTAAAGACAAAATCAGGGATTACGGAAGCTTCAAAATTGCTTGTAAGGCATTATAATGGATGAAATGCGGCTTAGAGAGGGATATTTGGTGTTAATTTTTACTGTAATAGTTTTTTTGCAGTAGTTGCAAATTACGCTGTGCTTTTTGAAAGCGTGTAACTTTTAATCATTACTTTTTTTTGTTCGATAGAATAAATAATATGCTGGTAGATAGCGGATTTATTTGGAATAATCTTTCCAAAAATCAAAAAAATTAAACCATTGAAGTGGATGTTTTTTTATCATAGTTGAAAGGGATTCGCAATAGAATTGTAGCAGACCTTGGGCGTCACGGTGCCTGATTTCAACTTCCCGCGCATATAAGTGATAGTGAAGATTGGGCTCTTTCATAACATATACGAAAATAACAGGTACTTTAAGTCTGGAGGCAATCAAAAAAGGTCCCGCCGGAAATTGGGTCTCTTTCCCAAGCAACTGAGCGCGGAGTGTTTTGGTTCCTTCCATATAGCGATCACCAGTAAAGACAATCAATTCGTTATTGGTCAGTGCCTCATTTATTGCAAAAACATGGGAGAGGTCTTCTTGGATAACAATGAATTTTATGGAAGATTTGCGGGCTACTTTTGATAGATAGGCTCTGATTGCTTGATGTTCCCGATCTGAAATTACCAGGTTGATCCGGTTTTCAATATTAATATCTTCCAGAAAATAGGATGCAATTTCAAAGTTACCGATATGGGCTGAGAGCAAGAAACCACCATTTTTCCTTTCCAATGCGGATTTTAATATATCTATCCCATCAAATTCATAAGTGAATTTGTTGCGCATTCCGGCAGAGATCGCGGTTTTGTCAATAAGTACTTTACCGAATGTGAAGTAACTTCTGTAGAAACCAATAACTGTTGCCCCAAGGGAATATCGGAGACGATATCTTAAATAATAGTACAACGATCGATTGCTATTCCAGGCCGTTATAAAATAATAAAAAGCCACGAATACCAACAGCAGATATGCTGTGCGGATTCCCAGCTTTTGAATACAGAAGACAAAAATTCTATATCCTAAGACACTACCTTTGGATTGTCCTTTCCAGTGGCTCATCAGTAAGGTTTGGCTTAGTTTTCACCGGTTTTACGTTTTAAAAGATCATAAAAGTCTTGAAAGGTTTGAATGTTCGCAAAATCTGCTTCTACTAATTTAACACCAAAATTGGACTCAATGATAACGACAAGATCGACGTAGTCCAAACTATCTAGATTTAAAGTGTCTTTTAAATTTAGATTCGGCTGAATTACGTCAACATCCACCTCAAACTCATCAACAAGTATTTCGTTAATCTTTTCAGAAATCATTTTTATAAGTTAATCATTAATTTTTTTAATAACTAAGGCGGAGTTAGTTCCCCCAAAGCCAAAAGAATTGGACAAATATAGATCAAATTCTTTAAATAATGTCTTCTTAACAATATTTAATTTGGCCGAATGCTCATCTGGATTTTCGAAATTAATGTTTGGGGCAATAAAATCATTTAGCATCATAATATTGGAGTAGATGATTTCACTGGCGCCAGCCATCCAACATTCGTGTCCAGTCATTGATTTTGTAGAACTGACGAAAGGTTGGTTTTCACCAAATACACGCAGGATCGCCTGGGCTTCATTTGCATCACCTACAGGTGTTGATGTTGCATGCGCATTGATGTAGGCGATATCTGTGGGACTGATTTCCGCTTGTTTAATCGCCCGTTGCATAGCTAGAGCTGGGCCGTCGACGTTTGGCGTAGAGATATGACCGCCATTGGATGAAAAACCGTAACCGAGTATTTCGGCGAGGATAGGCGCGCCTCGACGTATTGCTGATTCATAACTTTCGATAATTAATGTAGCTGCTCCACCCGAAGGCACCAAGCCAGAACGGTCTTTGTCAAAAGGGCGCGAAACTGTTGTAGCCGGTAAAGCATCATTTCCAAATACCCCTAGACCATCAAAACTGGCCATTGCATATTTGTTGATCTCTTGTGCGCCGCCACATATAATCATGTGCTGCATTCCACTTTTTATTAAATTGAATCCCAGACCCAAGGAATGAGATCCCGAAGCACAGGCTGCTGAAATCGTCATATTGATTCCTTTCAATCGGAATATGGTGGAGAGGTTCATGGTCACCGTTGAGTTCATTGATTTGAAAATTGCCCCCGAACCGATAAGGCTGGTGTCTTTTTTTTCGCGGACAATATCAACGGCCTCAATGATTGCTTTAGATACCGAATCATTACCATATAAGATGCCGATCTCATGTTGATCTAGATAAGTATCATCAATGTCCGCATTTTTTAAGGCTTCCATCGTCGCCAGATAGGCGTATTCGGTTTCTTCGCCAATGGACATCCGTTGGCGACGGTTTAATTCATTTTTTAAATTAGGTAGGGGTACAGCACCCGTCAGTGCTGAGCGAAACCCAAATTGCTTACGTTCGGTATCGAAGATTATACCCGATTTTCCTGCTTGAAGAGATTGCTTTACTTCATCCAAAGATGTTCCTAAGCAGGAATATATCCCCATACCCGTGATCACTACTCTTTGTTCCATAGCTTTACGAATAAACTCCCCCATTTATGTTAATCACCTCACCTGTAATATATCCCGCTTTTGAAGAAGCCAAAAAGCTGACTAAGTTGGCAACTTCTTCGGGCTCACCAAATCTATTTGCGGGTATCAATTTTTTTAATTCTTTTTCATCCATATTAGCTGTCATATCGCTATGGATAAACCCTGGTGCTACAGCATTGACCGTAATGTTCCGTTTGGCGACTTCTTGTGCTAATGCTTTGGTAGCACCTAGCAAAGCGGCCTTCGCAGCTGAATAGTTGGTCTGGCCCGGTGTTCCCTTGACGCCAGAGACTGAAATAATATTGATGATACGACCATAACGTTGGCGAAGAAGCTTTTGTATGAAAAACTGTGTGACATGATAGAAACCGTTTACAGTCGTGTTAATGACTGAAGACCAGTCTTCGCTGGACATCCACATAAATAAACCATCCTTGGCAATACCAGCATTGTTGACAATGACCTCGATAACGGCTTCCGGGTGACTGGCTTCCCATTGGGATAGGGCATTGGTGACTGCCGCATGGTCTGCCACATCAAATTTTAAAATAGTTCCAGTTCCACCTGTCGCCTCAATGCCAACAAGCGTTTCCTTTGCTGCATCCTCATTATGCTGAAAATTAATCAATACATGATAACCTAATTCCTGAGCTAGTTTAATACAAATTGCTCTTCCAATTCCTCTAGATCCACCAGTAACTAAAGCACACTTCATCCTTCGGTACGTATATTAATTTTGAAATAATTCTGCATTGTCAAACCATTTATTTCCTAAGAGATTTCCTTTGGTATCAATGAATCCCCATTTACCGTTGAGTTTGACACGGGCAAGCCCATCAATAAAGCCCTTTTCCTGCTTCTTAAAAGTCAATGCTGCTGTAATGTCGTATTGAAAAGGAATAACAACTTTGCCCGCTCTATCGATAAATCCCCATTTGCCATCTTTGACAGCAGCAAGTCCTTCGGGAGAGAAAGATAAGGCATCGTGGTAAGCTACAGGAATAATCATTTTACCAGTGTTATCGACATATCCCCATTTCCCATTCATTTTCACAGGCGCTAGACCATGCTGGAAATTTCGAGCATCATCATAAGTAGCAGTAATTGCCCATTTACCTTCTACTGTCATAAAACCTACTTTATTGCCTTGTTGAATAAGAATAAAGTCTGGATTTTCTATGTTTTCAATTTTTGAAACAGCCGGTACGAGGATTTCTGTTTGACCAGACACGATATACCAGTTATTTTGTTTTTTCGCCCAAACGAATCCCGCATTGAAGTCTCCGATATCATCATAGTTAGGTGCAACAATTTCTTTCCCCAGGTTGTCAATGATACCCCATTTTTTGTTTTTTGCAATTTTGGCATAACCACCTTTAAACGGACGGATAACATCATAAGTAGGGACGAGCACAACCTCTTGTTTATTGTTAATAAGCCCTACTAAGTTTGAGTCGTCACGGTAGAAGGCTACACCGTCATTGAATTCATAGACACGTTTACTGGAAATTGCTTTCATTTCCTGCCCTAAGGAATCGATATATTGCCAACCTTTCGAGGATTTGACCATAGCCATTCCCTGACTGAATGATCGGGCATTATCATATTGTGGCTGAACGATATAATTGGCGTCTTTATCTACAAATCCCCATTTGCTACCATTGTAAACAGCGATCTTTCCTTCGGACTGATCCTGTGCATCTTTATACTGAGGAGCAATCTGAAATGTCCCGTCTTTTTTGATAAATCCGATAAGTCCTTTTTCTTGGACCCGAGCTAATTGCTGTGCGGATGTGATGGAGCAGGATAGTATAAACAGTCCGCCAAGGGTGAGCTTCTTAATTATCATTTTTATTTATCAGATAGTCTTTTACTTTTTGTATAATCGGATACATCGCTTGATCTTCTTTAAAGACCGGAAATAATTTGCGAAGGTCCATATACCAAGATAGTGTTTCTTTTGCTAATTTTTCCTGACAGCCCAAATTGTCAATTGCCTGAGCTAAAGTTATAAATTCTATTGCCAATACTTCAAATGAGTTTTCAATAATCTGACTGCAGGACATTGCGGCATTTGTACCCATACTGACAATATCCTGGTTGTCGTTATTGTTGGGAATACTATGGATATAGATGGACGTACTTAAGGCCTGAGATTCCGCAGTAGTGGAGGTCGCGGTGAACTGTACACCCTGCATACCAAAATTTAGTCCCAAGGTTCCCAAATTCATAAAAGGTGGGAAAATCTCATTGATCTTGCTATTCAAGAGATAATTCAATTGTCTTTCAGCCAGCATGGTCATTTTGGTCATCACCAGTTTGAGCTTATCCATCTCAAGTGAAATATAATCACCATGAAAATTACCACCATGATATACATGTTTGCTCTCCACATCAATTATGGGATTGTCATTGGCGGAATTGAGTTCATTTTCAAGTACAGCTGCGACATTGTCAATGGTATCGGAAATTGGTCCCAAGATCTGCGGTACACAACGGATAGAATAATATTCCTGAACTTTGTCTTTGAAGATATCCTCTTGGTTTTCACCTGAGTACAGGTGATCTTCACGTTTTCGGATCAATAAGCTGGAGGCAAGGTGATTCCGCATTTTCCTTGCGATATTCTGCTGTCCAATATGTTTTTTACTTTGATTTAACGCTTCTGAAAAATGATCATCGTATGCTTGCACAATTTCGTTGATAGCGCATGCCGCTTTGATAGACCAGGATAGTGCCTTTTGGGCCTGATTCCAATTTAGGATACCAATGCCTGTCATGACAGAAGTTCCATTGATCAATGCTAGACCTTCACGAAGGACAATTTGAATAGGTTTGAGCCCCTCCGCTTCAAAGGCCTGCATGGTGGGGATACGTTCATTTTTATAGATTACCTCGCCTTCACCGATCAACACTAATGCCAGATGGGCCAATTGTACAAGATCGCCACTCGCACCGACACCACCATGCGCAAAAATGATCGGCGTAATGTCGCGGTTGATGAGTTCTTTCATTAATGCGATCGCTGAGCGATGAACACCTGAATAACCCAGTGTTAGCGTATTCAAGCGGGCTAAAATCGTGCTTTTAACCTGCAATGGCTCTAAGAGCCGCCCTGTTCCTGATGCGTGGCTGCGGATCAGATTATATTGAAGCTTGATTCTATCCTCGTCCTTAATTCTATATTGTGCCATAGGACCGAAGCCGGTATTGACACCATAAATTATTTTGTTATCGGCAAATTTTAGAAGAAAATCGTGACTAGCATCAACTTTCTCCCAGACATCGTCATCAATAGCCAAGTGTTCATTTCTATAGGTTATTTGGACAAATTGTTTTAAATCTAAATGCTTTGCAAGTGAGCTCATGGGGTATGGGATAGCAATTTTGAAAAACTCTCGAAATTGTTTTTTTTATATTATTTTTTGTGAATAGATTTGGCATTTATTAATCAGAGACGAAATTAATATTTTTTTCTTTTAATCAAAGCGTATAATGAACGTTGAAGAGGTCGACATTTTGATCATTGGGGCTGGTCCATCAGGAGCAGTGGCTGCGGGGTATCTGCAAAAACAGGGGGCGAAAATAAAAGTAGTTGAAAAGAGCAGATTTCCAAGGATAGTGGTTGGGGAGAGTTTGATTCCTCGGGTTATGGACCACTTTGATGAAGCAGGATTGTTTGACGCGTTGGATGCTAAGGGTTTTGAAAAGAAATTTGGTGCGCGCTTTATACGTGGCGAGGAAATCTGTATTTTCGATTTCTCTGATAAGTTTTCCCCCGGTTGGGATTGGACATGGCAGATTCCCAGAGCAGACTTTGATCTGGAAATGGCCAATGAGCTCATCCGAAAAGGTGTGGATCTACAATTTGAGACCGAAGTGATCGATGTACAGTTTATGGATGAAATGTCTATGACCACTGTACGTAACAAAGAAGGCGTAGAGACAACCATTAAAGCAAATTTTCTGATCGATTGCTCTGGCTATGGTCGGGTGCTGCCACGTATGTTAAATCTGGATCAGCCTTCCCGATTAAGTCCGCATTCGGCGATATTTAGCCATGTCAGCGATGTAAACAGACCAGTAGGACAGGAGGGGAGCTTGATATCTTTTGATATATTGGAAACGCAGGTCTGGTTATGGGTTATCCCATTTTCGAATGGCAATACATCTGTAGGGATCGTAGGGCCAACTTCCTTTATTGAAAATCTTGGTGCAGATACAACTGTTGCATTGAACAAGGCGATTCAACTTTCTGATTACTATGTGAAGCGTTTTGGCGATTTGCCTTTTATTTTTGAACCGCGCAAATTGAGTAATTATTCGACAGCGGTAAGTAAGATGTACGGAAAGGGGTATGCATTGACCGGTAATAGCTCTGAATTCCTCGATCCTGTATTCTCTTCGGGTGTGTGTTTTGCCACAGAGTCCGGTATCTTGGCCGCAAAACTGACTTTAAGGCAAGTGCGAGGAGAAACGGTAGACTGGCAATCGGAGTTTGAAGATTATATGAAAGAAGGGATTGCTGTTTTTACCACTTACATCCAGGAATGGTATACCGGAAATCTACAGGAGCTGTTTTATCATCGACCGGAAAACCCAGAAGTTAAAAGAAGCATCTGTGCTATATTAGCGGGATACGTCTGGGATAGAAATAATCTATTCGTTGTGAAGCATGACCGTGCTGTGAAAAATTTGGCACACCTTATCCGAATGTCCAAAGGTGAACAATATGATTCGCTATGCTAAAATTACGATCTGGGATGGTATTGTGTGATGATGGAATGGAGGTAATCCCGATCTATATGTGTATATATTTCAGTTGTTGTAATACTTTCATGCCCCAGCATATCTTGTACAGCCCTTAGATCAGCACCGCCTTCAACAAGGTGGGAAGCGAAGCTATGTCTAAAGGTGTGAGGACTGATTATCTTCTGTAACCCAATTTTCTGAGCAAGTTCCTTAATGATCAGAAAGATCATCACCCGGGACAAAGCCGAACCTCTTCTGTTCAGAAATACAATATCCTCATTTCCATTCTTGATCTTAATATGTGGCCTAATGGAATCCAAATAAAGCCTGAGATGTTTGATCGCCTGTTGTCCAATGGGAATCAGTCTTTCTTTGCTACCTTTACCTTCCACTTTGATAAATTCTACGTCGAGAAACAAATTGGAGATCTTGAGATTGACGAGTTCAGACACACGCAATCCACAGCCATATAAAACTTCAATAATTGTTTTATTGCGTTGGCCTTCCGTGGAAGAAAGATCTATAGCAGCTATCAATTGATCAATCTCATGAATACTCAATACACTGGGGAGTTTCCTCGCCAGGCGTGGCGCTTGTAGCAATTCTGTTGGATTATTATCCAGTTCATGTTCAATGATCAGAAAACTAAAAAAGGTTTTTAGTCCGGATATCAAGCGGGATTGTGTAAAAGGTGAAATATTGAACTCCTGTAACCAGTGTAGAAAATCCTGAATATCCTTCCGTACGACTTTGTTTAAAACGAGTCCGTTGTCCTCACAATAGATCTGGAATTTGGAGACATCGTTGAGGTAAGCCTCGATCGAATTAATGCTCAAACCCCGCTCGAACTTTAGAAATTGCTCGAATTCTTTTTTAATGACCTGCCAGTTGCTAAAATCCATTTGCAACAAAATTACAATTAACTATTGTTCTTTTCGAAAGATATTCTGTATTTTTAAACGTGTTTTTTACAAACCATGAGCAGTCGTAAAGAGACACTCGATCCCATATGGGATATTAATAAATATTATTTATCCGTATTTTACTATTTATCGGGACAATTGGTCTCCAGTTCCGTTTACCCTAATATAAACAATTAGCAAAAAATAACTGACTAAAAAAAAGAGATTTTTTTGTATGAAATTCATTAAACCACTTGCATTAGCCTTTTTGCTTCCGGCTACATTTTACGGCGTAGAGGCAAAAATGCCAACTACTTTAACGGCACATGCCAGGGCTATTCTATCGCAGGATAGTTTGGCCTTAAATCAAAAGTTACCTTTCGACAATGAAGTTGTCACTGGTAAATTGAAAAATGGATTTACATATTTTATCCGCAAAAATACTGAGCCTAAGGGGCGCGTTACCATGTATTTGGGTATGAAAGCGGGTTCAATCCTAGAAAACGAAAAACAGCTTGGGTTGGCGCACTTTTTAGAGCACATGAACTTTAATGGCTTAAAGCATTTTCCAAAAAATGAACTTGTCAATTACCTTCAGAAAGCTGGTGTACGATTTGGCTCGGATCTGAATGCCTACACAAGCTTTGATCAGACCGTCTATCAATTACCTATCCCATCTGATGATCCGGAATTGCTGAAAAATGGACTACAGGTCATGCGCGATTGGGCACAGGATGCTTTATTGGACGGTGAAGAAATTGACAAAGAACGCGGTGTTATTTTGGAAGAGAAACGTGGTGGAAGAGGTGTGCAGCAGCGTCTGCAAGATCAGTATTTTCCTATGGTGCTTAATGGCTCCCTTTATTCAAAACGTCTACCTATTGGTACCGAAGAAATTTTAAAGACTTTTCCGTATACTGAAATACGCAAATTTCATCAGGATTGGTATCGACCAGATCTACAAGCGCTCATTATTGTAGGTGATATTGATCCCAAAGCAATTGAGGAAAAAGTGAAAGTATTATTTTCGGATATGACAATGCCGAAAAAGGTGCTTCCACGCAAAGAGTACAAGGTCGATTTATTAAATAAAAACCAATTTTTGACTATTTCGGATCCGGAATTGCCTTATACTGTCGCTCAGGTCTTAATCAAAAATGAGAAAGACAAGGTTGTCACTGTTGGAGACTACCGTAATGAATTACTCAAAAATATTTTCAATCAGATGATTGCTGGTCGTTTTTCTGAACTGATGCAGCAACCGAATCCACCTTTTATGCAAGCTGGTGGTAGTATTGGTGATTTTGTTGCGAATTTAAATACCTTCTCTTTATTGGTTGTACCTAAACCTGGTGAACTGGAGTCTGGATTTAAGGCCATGCTGACTGAATTTGAACGTATTCAAAAATATGGTTTCACGCAGACAGAATTGGATCGTGCGCTTGCCGATATGAAGAAAGGAAATGAAATGGCATATATCGAGCGGGATAAGAAGAAATCCGATAGCTATGTCAACCGTTATCTGAACTATTTCATCGACAATGAACCGGCCTTGAGCAATGAATCTTCTTATAGCTTAACGAAACAGTTGTTGCCTACATTGAAACTCGAAGAGGTGAATGGCCTGGTTAAAAAGTATTACACGGATTTAAATCGTGATATATTAATTATGGGGCCAGAAAAGGAAAAGGCGAACCTACCTACAGAACAAGCTGTTTTGGGATGGGTGAAGGCGGTCGAAGATAGTCCGGTTTCTGCTTATGAGGATAAGGTCTCCAATCTTCCCTTGCTTTCCAAAGAACCTACTAAGGGTTCAATCGTGTCCTCAAAGGATGTCACAGCCGTCCAAGCTAAAGAATTGGTTTTGAGCAATGGCGTGAAGGTGATTTTAAAACCTACAGATTTTAAAAATGACGAAATCCAGATTATGGCCTATAGTCCTGGAGGAACGTCGTTGTATGCTGATGCTGATTACTTCTCCGCTTCAAATGCCTCTTCATTAGTCGATGCGAGCGGTGTCGGACAAATGAGTAACGTGGAGCTGACTAAATATCTTGCCGGAAAAGAGGTGTCGATTTCCCCATATATCTCAGAACGATATGAGGGTCTTTCAGGTAGCACGGACAAAGAAGGCTTGAAAAGTGCTTTTGAGCTCATTTATGGCTATTTTACAGAGCCTCGTCTGGATAGTTACGTTTTCCAAAGTACAATGACAAGAGCAAAAGGATCACTAGAAAATAGATTGAGCGATCCAAATAATGTTTTTTCAGATAAAGTGAAGGCGGTACTCTATGGGAATAACGTTCGCCGGCAAAATGCTACTGTCGAGACGCTAACAAAAATCGACCGTGATCGTGCATTGGCAATTTATAAAGAGCGATTTGCAGATGCTTCAGATTTTGTGTTTACCATTGTAGGCTCATTTGATGAAGCACAGATTAAACCGTTCATTGAGACTTATCTTGCTTCCCTACCTGCGGTCAAACGAGGAGAGAATTACAAAGACTTAAATATTCTGGAACCGAATAAGGGGGAACGTGTGGTTGTTCATAAAGGCAAGGAAGAAAAAGCAAGTACCCAATTGGCTTATTACGGAGACTATAATTATAGTGAAAGTGAGAATGTCAATATGGAAGCTTTAGAAAGTGTATTGACAATCAAATTGCTTGAGCGACTGCGCGAGAAAGAAGGTGGTGTTTACGGCGTTGGTGCCCGTGCCAGCTTCGGTAAATTACCTAAAGCACGCTATGCCTTTTCAATTGGTTTTGGTTCAGCAGTGGATAAAGCGGATGCTTTGATTGCTTCTGCTTTGGATGAAGTGAAAAAGATACAGGATCAAGGTGCGGATAAAGTAGATATTGAAAAATTTGTGGCTGAACAAAAAAGACAGAATGAATTGAGTTTACGTGAAAATGGCTACTGGCTGAATTACATTTCGAGTTCTTATCAAAATGATTTGGATATCACTAGATATAAACGTCGGATGGAGAACCTGAATAAAGTTACACCAAAATCAATACAAGATGTAGCTGGAAAATACCTGAAGAAAGATCGGCTTTTCGAATTCATTTTAATGCCAGATTCTAAATAAAGAATAGCATTTATCCAATATCAATGGGTAGGGGCTGTTTGCGAAAAGCAAGCAGCCTTTATTGTACAAAAAACTTTATTGTACAAAAAAAATCCCAATCATTTCTGATTGGGATTACCAAAAATTTCAATAAATATCTCTTTTAACCTAAATAAGATTTTAAGATTTTGCTTCTTGAAGTGTGTCTCAAACGTTGAAGAGCCTTGTCTTTAATTTGACGGACGCGTTCACGTGTCAAATTGAATTTCTCACCGATTTCTTCGAGCGACAGTTGGTGGTTGGAACCTAATCCAAAGAATAGAACGATGATTTCACGTTCTCTTTCTGTTAAAGTTGCCAATGATCGCTTGATTTCTTCTGATAGAGATTCATCAATTAGAGAACTATCGGTGTCTGGGTCATGGTTTTCCAATACATCCAAGAGTGTGTTTTCTTCACCTTGAACGAAAGGTGCATCCATAGACACATGACGTCCAGAATTACTTAGGGTATCCGAAACCTTGTCAACTGTGGTTTCAAGGATATCCGCCAATTCTTCTGGAGATGGTTCCCGCTCGTATTCTTGTTCTAGTTTTGAGAAAGCTTTACTGATTTTGCTTAGAGAACCTACTTGGTTCAATGGCAGACGTACGATACGTGATTGTTCAGCAATTGCTTGAAGAATAGATTGGCGAATCCACCAAACGGCATAAGAAATAAATTTAAAACCCTTTGTTTCGTCAAAACGTTTAGCCGCTTTAATTAAGCCCAGGTTGCCTTCATTGATTAAATCACCTAAGGTCAATCCTTGATTTTGATATTGTTTTGCTACTGATACTACGAAACGAAGGTTGGTTTTAGTCAATTTTTCCAAGGCAACTTGGTCGCCTTCGCGGATGCGCTGTGCTAATTCTACTTCTTCTTCTGCTGTAATTAAGTCTACTTTACCAATTTCGTGTAAGTATTTGTCTAAAGACTGGGACTCACGATTGGTGATAGATTGTGTAATTTTGAGCTGTCTCATTAATTTTTATTAATTCTCCTCTCTAAGAAATGTTTGCGAAAATACGAAAAATTTTTGAATTATTAATGGAAAATGGATTATCTAACCTCTCATCTATAATGAGTTATGATTTTGTAAGTCTTCATTTTACACTATCAAAAACTATTCCATTTAAAATTGTTTTTCTTTCTCAATTGTGGCTGTAATATTCAACTGATTGATATTTAAAGCGCTAACAAATTTTATTTTTTTCTATTCTCAAGTAATTTATCTAATGATATCAGATATGTTACGTAAAACGTATTCTTTGAATTTATTTTAAAATGATAATTTTATGATAAAACAAAAAGATATATGTTTTGTTTTACAAGAGACATTAAATAAATTTAAAGGAATAAAAATTATAATATGCCAATCTTAATTCATTTGGATAAAATAATGAAAGAGAAAAAAATGTCACTTAACCAATTGAGTGATAGTGTAGGGATTACACTTTCTAATCTTTCAATCATAAAAAATCAAAAGGCTAAGGCCCTGCGATTAGATACACTTGAAGCAATATGTAAAGCGCTAGACTGTCAGCCTGGTGATTTGTTGCAATATTATGATGGAGATGACGAGAAAAACTAGAATCTATAGCCTTTTAAAAAGTCTACCACATTCATTTTCTTCTTGCCTTCCAGTTGAAGTTCCGATACCATGATATAGCCATCTTGTGTCGCAAACTTTAAATAGCTTTTTTGGTCTGTCTCTATTGTTCCCGGTGCAGCAGTAGTAGCTGTTTGCTCTTTTTCTGTTTTATATATTTTTAATACCTTGTCATTGAGTACAGTAAATGCCGTTGGATATGGACTAAGTCCGCGTATAAAATTATAAACAGCATCAGTAGATTGATCCCAATTTATTTTACAATCTTCTTTAAAAATTTTCGGTGCGTGTTTCAACGTTTCTGTTGGGAGGATATCATCTTGGCTTTTCGGCTGTAAATTTCCCTCTTTCAGCTGTTGTATCGTTTGAAGGAGTGTTCTGGCTCCCGCAACCATCAGGTTGTCGTGAAGATCTCCAGCTGTGTCAGTTTCATTTATTGTAACTTTTTCGGCTAAAAGTATATTTCCAGTATCAATCTCATGTTGCAATAAGAATGTAGTCACTCCGGATTCTTTCTCCCCATTCATAATAGCATGATTGATTGGAGCTGCACCTCGGTATTGGGGGAGTAAAGAGGCATGTACGTTAATGGTGCCCTGTTTCGGCATATTCCAGACAACTTCAGGCAGCATACGGAATGCCACCACGACCTGAAGATCGGCTTGATAGTTTTTGAGTTCGGCAAGAAAGGCCTCATCCCGAAGTTTGACCGGTTGAAGGACGGGGATATGGTGTTGGGTAGCGTATGCTTTAACGGCTGATTCATGTATCTTTTGCCCACGACCTGCCGGTTTGTCCGGTACTGTAACTACAGCAACGACTTGTTCGCCAGATTGAATGAGTGCCTCAAGTGAAGCAACGGCAAAGTCAGGAGTGCCCATGAAAATAATACGCATAAGAGCTGTGTTTTTTGTAAAATCCTTAAAATCAATAAAATCGTTGGGATGATAGAAATCATCTGCGAAAACGCTAATAATTTGCTATTAAAGTTTTGTAAATAACAAATTTTTATAACTTTGCGAAGTTACATAAATATATTGAAAGCTTGAATTTTCCTTATTTTTTAGCAAATCGAATAGCATTTTCAGGTAAACGGACGTTCTCAAAATTGATCGTTCGGGTTACGATCGGTGCAATTGCGCTAGCCATTGCTGCCATTATCATATCTATTGCGGTTTTGCGGGGATTTAAGGGGGAGATCATCAGCAAGCAACGTGGTTTTTTTGCGGATGTATTGGTGCTACGTTATGATCTCAATAAATCGTATGAAAATTCACCCATCTCACTTACGCCTCAACTCCATAAGTCTATATTAGCAGACCCTGAAGTATATTCCATTAATCCATTTGCAACCAAAGCTGGGATTATCAATGTGAACGACGAAGTGGAAGGCGTGGTTTTGAAAGGTATTGATTCGCTATACGATCAGCAGCCTATAAAAAATATGCTGCTCGAAGGGAATACGATAGATTTTAAATCCGAGAACACCGATAATCAGATCTTAATTTCTAAATATCTGGCAGATAGATTGTTGTTGAAAGTAGGCGATGATTTTATTATGTATTTTGTCCAGGAGCCCATCCGTAAGCGAAAGTTTGTCATCAAGGGAATATTTAATACAGGGTCGGAGGAGCTTGATAAAGTTTACGTAATCGGATCTTTGAATGTCATTAGAAAGCTGAGCAATCTTGATGATAATGAGGTCGGTGGCTATGAGATTCGAATCAAGGATTTCAGCCAACTCCAACAGACAACACAAAAAATAGAAGATATGCTGCCTATTGATATGCAGGCAATCAATATTAAAGACCAGGTGCCCGATATTTTCCAGTGGTTGGATTTATTGGATATGAACACCAAAATTATCTTTATCTTAATGACTGTGGTAGCTATTATCAATATGATTTCAGCTTTATTGATCACCATCCTTGAGCGCACATCCATGATTGGTATATTAAAGGCTTTGGGTTACCATAATGCTGGTATACGCCGGGTCTTTATGTATAGTGCCCTGTATCTCATTGGACTTGGTCTGTTGATTGGAAATCTTATCGGATTAGGCTTTTATTTTCTACAGGATTATACCCATTTTTTCAAACTGGATGAGCAGACCTACTACATTTCTTATGTTGCCGTAAAACTCTATTGGTCCGACGTTATTTTGGTCAATCTTGCGGTGGTATTTATTGGCATGGTTTCCTTGTTTATTCCTTCGATGTTAATCACCAAGATTAGTCCGATAAAAGCAATTTCTTTTAAGTAAGCCCTTTTTTAGGCGTCGTTTTGTTGGAAAAATTGTATTTTTAAAGCTGTTAGCTATTTTACGGCTGGTAACGAAAAATAAGTTGACACATTTTACCGATAGCATACGAGCACATATGAATAAAACTTTCGAGCATATTTCCCACGCTTTTGAAGCGCCCTTACAGAATCCCGTACTTATTTTTTCACTGGTACTCTTTATTATCCTACTTTCACCCATTATCCTCAGACCGATCAAGGTGCCGGGCATTATTGGTTTGATTATATCTGGTGTTATTATTGGACCCCATGGATTAAATTGGTTGGAAAAAAACTCTGCAATTAATCTGTTTTCCACGATAGGGCTTTTGTATATTATGTTTATTGCCGGTCTGGAATTGGATATGAATGAATTTAAAAAGACCAAGAACAAAAGTTTGCTGTTTGGTTTTTTTACATTTATTGTGCCTATAAGCATAGGTTATCCTGTTTGTCATTTGTTGTTGGGGTACGATGTACTGGCGAGTCTTTTGATCTCGAGTATGTTTGCGACGCACACCCTAGTATCTTATCCCATTGTGAATAGTTATGGTATTTCCAAGATGGAAGCTGTGGCGATTACGATTGGTGGTACGATCCTGACCGATACGGCAGTACTGATTATATTGGCTGTTATTACTGGAGTTTCACAGGGTAATATTGGAAATGAATTTTGGGTTACACTTGGGATTTCCTTCGCCATATTCCTCTTTATCATGTTCGGTATTATCCCGCGCATCGCAAAATGGTTTTTTGAACGGTTGGGCAGCGAAAAGACATCAAACTATATTTTTGTACTTTCCGTAGTGTTTTTTGCGGCATTCTTAGCGGAAATTGCGGGACTGGAACCTATTATCGGGGCCTTTGTGGCTGGTCTGGCCTTGAATAAATTGATTCCGCATTCTTCGGCTCTGATGAATCGAATTGAGTTTATCGGGAATGCCGTTTTTATTCCTTTCTTCCTCATATCAGTCGGTATGATAGTGGATGTGAGTGTAATTTTAAAAGGACCTCAGGCATTAATTATAGCAGGTACCTTGACTGTCGTTGCAATCGTGGGGAAATATGCCGCTGCTTGGCTGACACAGAAAACATTTAAATATAGTCGTGGGCAGCGCAACTTGATTTTTGGCTTGAGCAGCGCTCATGCTGCAGCGACTTTGGCTGTTATTATGGTCGGTTATAAAAATGGCATCATTGATGAAAATGTCTTGAATGGTACGATTTTGTTGATCTTGGTAACTTGTATTGTTGCCACTATTGTGACAGGGAATGCTTCCCGGAAAGTGGTTATGGATGGGGAGCAAGATGAAGAGCATACTGACGTGGTGAAGGAGAAAGACGAAAATATATTGATCTCTATTGCAAATATGGACAATATGGAACCTATCCTTGACTTTTCCACTTACATCAAGAGTAAAAAATGCACTCAGCCTGTGAATATTGTATCCGTGGTAAAAGATAATGAACAGGCACAGCTGAATATGAGTAAAGCCCGCAAAAATTTGGACAATATGGTGCGTTATGCTTCTGGTTCGGAGACCAATGTTAATATCAGTGCAACGATAGATTTAAATATTGCAAGCGGTGTAGCTCGGTCAGCGAAAGAAGTTTCTGCAAATTGTATTGTGCTTGGTTGGCCAAGCGCAGCAAATTTTATGGATAAATTTGTTGGTGAAAAAACAGAAAGTATCCTCAACAGAACATCGGCTAATGTGATGCTCTGCCATTTTAGAAAACCTTTTATTTCCAATAAAGCTATCGTTGTATTTGCACCGCCAATGTGTGAGGCAGAGTTTGGTTTCGAGTATTGGTTGGAGAAGGTTATTAAACTTGCACAGGAACTATCGGTTCCAATCTCTTTTGTTGTGGATACGCGCTCCACATCTGCAATTGAGGCGCACCTGGTCGAAATAAAGAACTCTGTGCCAGTTACTTTTAAACACTATGATGACTGGGATAATTTACAGGGATTAAAAGCGTTTAAGGACGAAGAGTCCATGTTCATTTTTGTGTCTGCACGAAATGGAGAGGTTTCATATCGCGATTCGTTGGATGGTGTGGCAAAAAAATTAGATCGGATCTATGCAAACGAAAACCTTGTTTTGGTGTTTCCTAGTAGGGTAGAGAATGCGCACATCGACGAATACGAGGATGTTGAGGCTGCTCCGATATTCCGAAAGATTAGTAAAGAGATTGGAAATATGTTTAATAAAGGATAGTTGCTATCCGCAAAAAACGCTGATTATGTCAAATAAGATTACAATGTCCAACGATGGAACACTACAAGTTCCAGATTCCCCAACGATTCCTTTTATCATAGGTGATGGTATAGGTCCTGACCTATGGCATGCCGCCGTGCGTGTTTTTGATAAAGCCGTGGAGAAGTCCTATAACGGACAACGAAAAGTCAGTTGGAAGGAAGTTTTGGCAGGAGAGAAAGCATTTGATGAAACCGGAGAGTGGTTGCCCAAAGCGACATTGGATCTATTGCGCGAATACCTGGTTGGTATAAAAGGGCCTTTGACCACACCCGTAGGTGGTGGCATACGCTCCTTGAATGTTGCCTTACGGAAGGATTTGGATCTCTACGTCTGCCAGCGACCGACGAAGTGGTTCCAAGGTGTGCCATCTCCGGTCAGACATCCAGAATATGTGGATATGGTCATATTTCGGGAGAATACCGAAGATATCTATGCCGGGATAGAGTTTCAGGCGGGAAGTGCAGAAGCCAATAAACTACAGGATTTTTTACATGACGAACTTGATATTGACTATAACTTTTCGAGTACCACGGGGGTAGGGGTCAAGCTGGTTTCTGAAGAAGGATCCAAACGCTTGGTTCGAGCAGCGATTGAACATGCTATTCATTATGCATTACCCTCGGTGACTATAGTGCACAAGGGTAATATTATGAAATATACAGAAGGAGCCTTTAAAATCTGGGGTTTCGAGGTTGCAGAAACAGAATTTGCGGATAAGACTTATACTTGGGGGCAATGGGAACGTACCAAAGCAGCGCAAGGTGAGGCCGCGGCCAACCAGGAACAAAAAGAAGCCTTGGCTTCAGGTAAAATCTTGATTAAGGATATTATCGCAGACAACTTCCTGCAACAAATCTTGCTTAATCCGCGCGACTTTTCTGTGGTGGCAACCTTAAATCTAAACGGGGATTATATCTCGGATGCTTTGGCAGCCATGGTAGGCGGTATAGGAATTGCACCGGGGGCCAATATCAACTTTAAAACCGGTCACGCTGTTTTTGAAGCCACCCATGGTACAGCACCTCGGTTTGCGAATACCAATACCATGAATCCTTCATCCGTTATCCTCAGCGGTGTGATGATGTTTGAATACCTGGGTTGGACAGAAGTAGCGGCGGCAATTGTGCGTGCATTGGGGGAAACCATTATTGCGAAAACGGTCACTGTTGATTTTTACAATCTGATGGATGATGCGACCTTAGTGAAAACCAGTGAGTTTGCTGATCGGATCATCGAAAAATTATAAGGATTTTCTTTTTTAAGATATTAAGCAGAAATTTGACTAAAATTTCTGCTTTTTTATGGACTACGACCAACTTCCTCCTTTTGTAAAGGAATCCACCGTTTTTAGTACGGAAGATAAAATTAAATTGGCAAAGTTAGACCGACTGCCTACACCGTTAGAGGTGGATGAGATTACGTCCTTGCCAGAAATTTACGAATTGTTAAATGCCTTTATTGGAGACCAATCCTCCCGTAACGTCCATCTTCAGCTTAAAGCAAAGGAGTATTTGCAAGATAATCAATTAGATATGGCTTGGAAAGTGATTCTTCTGTGATTGTTTTAATAACTAATAGGGATCTACTTGTGTGATATTTTTATTGAAATGATTCAGAATTTTGTAAATTTTCAATAAAAAAACAGAATAGTTGAAAAATATATAATTTTATTTTACCTTTGGTTTTTAAAACAACAGATTGCTTTACTAGGGTTCTGAATGAGCAATCAAACAAAAATAACATCAATGAAACATAATTTTGGAGCAGGTCCATGTATTCTGCCAAAGGAAGTATTTCAACAAGCCTCAGAAGCTGTAATTGATTTTAACAACACAGGTTTATCAATTTTAGAGATCTCTCACCGTTCCAAAGAGTTTGAAGCAGTGATAGATGAGGCGACTCAGTTAGTAAGAGAATTATTAGCCGTACCACAAGGATATTCGATTCTTTTCTTGCAAGGTGGAGCGAGTCTGCAATTTGCGATGGCACCACTTAATCTTTTACCTGAAGGCGGTAAAGCTGCTTATTTGGATACAGGTGTATGGGCAACAAAGGCCTTAAAAGAAGCGAAGAAATTCGGAACAGTAGATGTTGTAGCTTCGTCGATTGATAAAAACTATTCTTATATACCTAAAGGGTATTCAATCCCTTCGGATGCTGCCTATTTTCACTATACTTCAAATAATACGATTTATGGTACTGAGGTGTTTGAAAAACCAGCGACGGAATTACCAGTGGTTGTAGATATGTCTTCAGATATTTTTTCCCGCGAGATCAATGTCGCAGATTACGATTTGATCTATGCTGGAGCACAAAAAAATATGGGTCCTGCTGGCGTAACACTAGTTATTTTGAAGGATGATATTTTAGGTAAATCAGGACGTGTTCTACCTTCGATGTTAGATTATAAATTGCATATCGATGGCGGTTCCATGTATAATACTCCTCCGGTATACTCGATCTTTGTTTCCATGTTGAACCTACGTTGGTTAAAAGCAAAAGGTGGTGTGCCTGTTTTAGAGCAAGAGAATATTATTAAAGCACGTGCTTTATACGATGAGATCGACCGCAACCCTTTATTTAAAGGCACTGCTGCTGTTGAAGACCGCTCGCGCATGAACGTGACTTTCGTGATGGATACTCCTGAATTGGAAGCGGAATTCTTAGCTTTGGCAAAAGAACGTAATCTGATTGGTATCAAAGGACACCGTTCGGTAGGTGGCTTTAGAGCTTCTATCTACAATGCATTGCCTTTGAGCAGTATAAATGCGTTGATTGATGCCATGAAGGAATTTGAAGACACACGCAAATAGTCTATTCAGTCAAAAGTATTTTGATGAAATCATCGGATTTATTCCGTTCACGTCGCTGTCCGAATTAATCTGATTGCTTCATCGCTTAAATAAACAATCAGGGTGTCACAGATTCATGTATAGAATGAAAAATCGACATTCATAAATAAATATAAAGGATGAAAATATTAGCAAATGACGGTATCGATCCACTAGGAAAGAAAATGTTGGAAGATGCTGGTCATACTGTAGATACAAATCATATACCACAAGAGGAGTTAGCTGAAAAGCTGCTTGCTTATGATGCAATCACTGTACGTAGCGCAACTAAAGTTCGTCAGGAATTAATTGATGGCTGCCCAAATTTGAAAGTAATCGGTCGTGGTGGTGTAGGAATGGATAATATTGACGTGGAATACGCACGTTCAAAAGGTATTGCTGTTGTCAATACTCCTGCTGCATCTTCTTTATCGGTGGCTGAATTGGTTTTTGCGCACCTTTTAAACGGTGTACGCTTTTTATATGACTCCAACCGCAAGATGCCTGTTGAAGGAAATACCAAATTCGGTGCTTTGAAAAAAGCCTATGGTGCCGGAACTGAGCTTCGCGGTAAAACAATCGGTATTGTTGGTTTTGGCCGTATCGGTCGTGAAGTAGCTAAAATCGCGATCGGTCTGGGAATGGATGTAGTCTATACAGACCTATTTGAAGGACCCAAAGGCTTAACGATTGAACTTTCTGGTGGTATTCAGGTTGAGGTTCCGATCAAACAGGTGGAAATGGAAGAATTATTGAAAGTTTCTGATTTTATTTCCTTACACGTACCATTTTTGGACAAACCAGCAATTGGCGCAGCAGAGTTTCCGCTGTTAAAAGATGGTGTTGGACTGGTCAACGCTTCTAGAGGCGGTGTTATTGATGAGTTGGAATTAGTGAAGGCATTAGATGCAGGTAAAGTAGCATTTGCAGGTTTAGATGTGTTCGACAACGAACCTACACCACGTGAGGAAATTTTAAAACATCCAAAGATTTCGTTGACACCACATATTGGCGCAGCGACAAATGAAGCACAAGAAAGAATCGGCGAAGAATTGGCCGGTTTACTGATCGAAAACTTGAAGAAGTAATTCTTCCGCATAGAACAAATATATGCGGCACAAAACTTTCATGATTTTGTGCCGCATTTTTTTTAATATACATTCATGAATTGCCTATATTGGCGCACAGAAATTTAATAATTGTAACTTTAGTATGAAAGTTTTAAAATTTGGTGGTACTTCAGTAGGAAGTGCAGTACGTATCAAAGGGTTGTTGGATATTGTAAACCCTTCGGAACGTCAAATCGTTGTGTTGTCCGCGGTAGCTGGAACGACAAATGCTTTAGTAGAAATTGGTCAAGCTTACACAGCAGGTAAGAAGGACGAGGCTAAGGATTTGATCAAGAAGCACAAGGATAAGTACGAAGACCTTATTGAGGAACTTTTTAATACTGAAGCCGGTTATAAAAACGGGAAGGAATTAATCGACTATCATTTTAACCTGATCTCTAGCTTGGCGAACGAGCTGTTTACGTCGATAGAAGAAAAAATTATTTTAGCGCAAGGTGAATTGATGTCCACAGCATTATGGCATTTTTACCTCAATGAAATCGGAATTCAGTCTGTCTTATTGCCGGCGCTGGATTTTATGAAAATCGACGAGGACAATGAGCCAATGGTGGAATACATCGGTGATAAATTGAGTACTATTCTTGCTCAACATCCCGAAAATACCTTGTTTATTACACAAGGATTTATCTGTAGAAATTCTTTTGGTGAAATTGATAACTTGCGCCGTGGCGGATCGGATTATACAGCTTCATTGATTGGCGCCGCTATCCGTGCGGATGAGGTTCAGATCTGGACAGACATTGACGGTATGCACAACAATGACCCGCGTGTCGTAAAAGGGACAACACCAATTGCGCATCTTAGCTTCGATGAGGCGGCAGAATTAGCTTATTTTGGGGCGAAGATATTACACCCACAATCGGTATTTCCTGCGCAAAAATATAATGTGCCAGTACGTCTGTTAAATACGATGGAGCCAAATGCTAAAGGAACATTAATTAGCAAAGATGGTGCACAAAAAGGTTGTATCCGGGCAATCGCGGCAAAAGATGGTATCACCGCAATTCATATTCATTCCTCAAGAATGTTGCTTGCTTACGGTTTCTTGCGTCGTGTTTTCGAGATTTTCGAACGCTATAAAACACCGATCGATATGATCACTACCTCAGAAGTAGCGGTTTCGTTGACCATAGATGATACAACAAATTTAGCCGATATCATTAAAGAAGTAGAAGATTTTGGATCTGTTACCGTAGACGGCGATCAGACAATTGTCTGTGTAGTCGGTGACTTTGGTTTGAATAGCCATGGCTATGCTGCACGTGTACTTGATGCTGTAAAACATCTTCCGGTCCGTATGATTTCATACGGTGGTTCGGATTTTAACGTATCCATTTTATTGAATTCGGATCATAAAACAGAGGCTTTACGTTCATTGCATAATCGTTTATTTTAAGAATTAGGTTTTATATGATAAATACAGCTATTGCGGCAAAATTTGCAGAGAAAGAAACGCCGTTTTATTACTATGACTTGGCCGTGTTAAACAAAACCTTGGAAGCGGCTTACG
>Ga0213827_1000513_pt1 | contig 29751 bp, 24 predicted proteins | sample MC6MC0898MG_FD_180669 | JGI IMG/M metagenome (GOLD analysis project Ga0213827, IMG submission 180669) | Enriched soil aggregate microbial communities from Iowa State University, Ames, United States - MC6-MC0898-MG | ecosystem: Environmental > Terrestrial > Soil > Unclassified | place: USA: Iowa...
AATCGGGCCTTGCGAAATTTCAGACCGTAATGATGAAAGCGTCTGTTTACTCGCTCATCGTGCTCGCGCCGTTAGCGGGCATCATCACGACAATTGCCCTCAATAAACTGGACTATACAACTTGCCCTCAGCTTAAAAAGTCAGGCTCGGCCTGGCAAACCTACTGGGTAAGCCACCCCGGCTTCTGTTTCGTGCCTGATAGCTACACTGAAAATAGATGGCCCTGCAAAATGGTAGATGGGAAAAAATTATGCCTTAACATGGATGAGTAATTACAGCGCTTGAATCAGATTTTGAAATCAATTCACTTAAGCTTCGTTTGATCGTCGACAGCCGGAAGACAAAAGGACCCGCGACTGTAAAGCTGGGCATGGTACTGGAGCCTTTGCTGGATGCGGCTGACCAGGAACTAATACAGGTCCCATGACATGCGCGACATCCCAGCCCGCAAGCTGTTTACAGAAGAAGAGCTGCTGCAGTACAGCGAACTTGAGCATGCCTTTGCAGAGTTTTGTATCGATTTGACGGGCGGCCAGCCCCCTACCCTGCGCCGACTAGAGGCGAGCATGGGCGAAAACCAACGGAGGGGTAAGGGGCTTCAAGCGGGAATGTACTTTACGAACGGCTGCCATGAACCCGCTGCAGCACTGTTACTACAAGGGCTAAATGGCTTGCGGATGAATTCATGAGGTTTGTATGAGCGAGCGGGACAGATCATCCAGCGAGATGGCAGTCTCGTTGGCGAATCACCCGCAGTTGCGGGTTCCGCTCGCGCAGCGCCCGGATTCACTCAGCGACAAGCTGCTCCAGCGTCTGTCCGGCACGTTCATAGCGGCGGCGGATGTTAAGCGTGACCGGCTCCCCTTCATGCTCGAGGATAGTTTGGGCATCGCGAAATCGGGAACCAGTTGAAAACTTCAATATCCACGCACTCAACCCTAATCATAGATAGCCTCACGGACGTCCAGCCCATAACAGCCACAGCAACGCATGCATTATAAAAACCGGTAGCTTAAAATTCTCCAAACTTCGTCATATCGACAGGAACCCTGCCAACATCCAGAGTGTTTATTTCTTGACTTGAAAGCAAGCCATCGAATACATCGCCGCCAAATGTTTCAATAAAAATCCGCTCCTCCTCATAAATAGAAATACACTGAAGCCAATTAATTTTTAAATTCTCATACTTGAGCTCAGGATAATAAGCATCATTCCACATAAATGGAATAGTCAAGTAGATGTGTGGCATTGCAGGCTTGTTCAAATAATCATTAAAGACATTGGCAACTACATCGCCAGGCATCACAAAGCGCTGGCGTTTTTTGATGTGAAACGCGGCGGAAGCCACGGCATTTTCCCAGAACGTCTCTTCAGTTAACGCTCCTGCACAAAGCTCGACGCGTGTAGCAAATTCCTCACCACTGTCAATCAGCAGAGGTGTCTCTGAAAGGCCTACGGTACCTATAGACTTTACACCTACATGCAAAGAATCCAGCGTCGTCAGCAAGTCAACTGAAATACTTTTAGTATCATCATAGTACGCTTGAACTTTGGGCTCACCTCCAAATATCCGTAAAGCATGTTTGACTACCGCCTTGCACTGCGCGCTCGGAATTGACATTAAGGACTCCAAGTAAAGTCGATCTTCATTTCACCAGCATGCCTTCGATTGGAAGAAGGCAGCTCCGACCTATGATGGCCGGTCTAATTAAAGTCGTCAAGAAACTACCCCCTTGAGACCTCCAGCCTCGGCACTTCGCACATGCTTCCAATGCTCACATTCTTAGCTTACACTCCATGTCCCCGGTGCAGCTGTGCTCATAGCGGTATTTATCACAGGGTCTCGTACGATATCAGCAGGATGAGCATCCACAGCCACGACCCCAGCACGGCTGCATAACGCACATAACCACCTAAACTATTCAGTTCAAACAATCGCCTGTTTTGCGGCGCGAGAATGTAAAGAACGCCAGTCAGCAGAATTTACTCAATGTAACAGTGAACATCAGCGCACCCGCACGGCGAACAGCCTGCCCAGCCACGAGGCAGCACGCATACTCTGAATCGTTTCAATGTCCATGAATGTGTAGTGACGATTTTCCTTCGCCTCCCGCGCTTTCAGGTCTCTGAGTGCACTGATCTTGTCGCGATTATAAAACACCATGAACACGGACATCAGCACAAAGAAATAGATCAACCCTATCGCCTGCACGTCATGGCTTTTCATCACCGGGTAAATCACGCTGCTAAGGCCGGCCGCCAAACCCGCCTGCCACCAATGAACTTTCTGGGGCGGCTCGATGGATTCAACGCGTAGCCCTTTGTAATGCAGAAGGTCACTATTGCTGCGCCAGTAACAAGCCAATGCGTACGCCAACACTACCAACACGACGGGCGCAAGCCCTAACACCAACGACGTCGCCGCACCTAACTTCATTTTCTTGTACGTAACACCCAATATCAGCAGCGATGCGAACATTGGTGCAACCGACATATTGAAGAACATACGCAAATTAGCGAAACTTACAAAGTACTCACTGCGGTAAGCACAATTTATACACCACAGTGTCATTGCGATGATGAGCAGGACCGCCGGCACCGCCATGAATGCCGGCGCCACACCGATCATCATCACGGCCAGCATCACAACCAGCATCCACACTGACCAAATTTTTTTAAAAAAACACTCTGTGCTAAACATCTATTCCTTACCCATCAGGAAACTACCCAGAGCAGTGGCCAGCCCCGAGAAATCATCACTCATGAAAAATGAACTGCCACCCCTGCGCCCTATGGCAAGGCAATGCGGCTGACCAGGATCTGATACACGACCCCACGGCATGGGCGCGATACCCAAGAGCCGCTACCTGCCTCGAAATCGCTCACTCCCAATCAACTGACTAGCACACGACTACCCGGACGGTCAGTTGTTGTCATACATCAACTCATCGAGTTCATCGCCTTGTGGCGAACGCTCAAATAACTTTTGCGCCAAGTCAACTATACGCTGCGACCATGCGACCTTCGCCACCCACTCAGGTGGCATCCCCGATACACCATACAGGGCGCCGGCAATTTGACCTGCGGTTGCTGCCACGCTGTCAGCATCATCGGCAAGGTTGGCGGCCAGCAGAATCGCATCTCTGAAATTGTCCGTATGCCAAACCGCCCACAGTGCAGCCTCCAAGGTGTCGACCACGTAGCCGGACGACCTGATCTGCTCGCGAGTTTTCAGCTTGTATTCGCCCGCATTGATGATCATCGCCCGAGACTTCAAGGGTCGCACCCTCGGAGCCAGCGCCTCCTGTTTGTCGGCGCCATTAAGCGCCAGATGCAGCTGCGCACCGAACAGGCTGCAGCAGTCGAGCACTTCGAGCGCGTCATGGGTGACGGTGCTTTGCGTAGCGCTTTCACGCCAGGTCGCGGACAACGAATGACGACGATAAATCGCCGTAGGCGCAAGCCTGATCAGCGAGCCATTGCCCGCTGTCGAGGGGTCCGAATTTCCCGACCAGGCAAGCCCGTGTGTTTCCCAACCTTCCAGGGCGCGTCGCGTGACATTGCCTATGTCGAAGCAGCGGCCATTGACACTGTTCTCGCCCTGGCGATACCAGCGCACCAGTGCACCGGCAAAGGTCGCGTAATCGAACTCACCCTTGGCTGCGTAGGTGTCTGCCAGGCACAGGGCCATGCTGGTATCGTCCGTCCAATCGCCAGGCGCCAGGCGGAATGGCCCACCGCCGACCATGTCATCGACATGCCCCTGATCGCGGCGCTGAAACTCCAGCGTAGTGCCCACCGCATCACCGATCGCCAAGCCAAGCAGAGCCCCTTGCGCCCGATCGAGCGCCTGGGCATGTGATAACGTGCAAGGTCTGTCGCTCAGCCAGGCGGGCTTGATACGTGGTAATTGAGGTACGTCGGGCTCCAGCGTGTAGTCCATGCGCTGCTGCAACTGAGCTGACCATTCGGGGAGTAGGTCGCTGTAGCGCTCTGCGTAACCGCTCAAAGTTGCATCCGGGCTTCTCAAGTCGATCATGGCTGCTCCTTGCCGTATGTGGTCATGGTCCAGAAGCGAAGTGTGCAGGTCATCTGGCGCCTTGGCAACGATGCTAGCGGGCACCTGGCCATAGCAAAATGAAACTCAGCAAGAGCGCTGCAAGCACGTGAAAAACCATCCTGAACTGCACATCAGATCGCCCATCCTGTTCAGGCTAACAGCCATTGGCCTCGGTCTTTGCATGTTCGGTGTAGGCGCAATTGCGCTCTACGCGCTCTGGGAGGCGCTCATCCCGCTCTACGGTCGTCTTTACCGGAATGCGCCAGTCGTTGAGACGCCCCTCATGGCCTTTCTTGCGATCTCCGCGATCCCGGTCACTCCCGTGATAGTCGTGACAAGCGTGTACTGCGCCTGGACTGGCCGCAAGTTCGACCCGCCGGTGAAATCATGGCTGTATGCGTTCCAGTTACGCTCCTATCAGCTGACGCTGGCGATGATGTGCGCTGCCCCTGTAATCATCGCTGTAACCTGCGCCACGCTGCTGGCCAGGGACTACTGGTCTTGCCCCAAACTGCGGATCTCCGGCTCAGGATGGCAAATGTTCTGGGTGAACGATGAGCGCGTGTGCTTTACACCCGACTCCTACATCAACGACCACTGGCCGTGCAAAGTTGTCGGGAACAAGAACATTTGCGTTCAGGTGGACGGCAGGTAATCGTCCCACTCCTGCCGCCAAACGAAACGATCGACGAGTAGCCAAGATGCAGTTCTGCAACGCCCTCATCAGCACCGAATAATCAGATGCCGTCGGCTGATGGGAGCATGCGCCAGGGTAAAGGGCACCCTAGCAGCAATGTATGTTGCGAACCGCTACTATGAATCCGCAGCATCACGGTAACGAAAAGGGATTGATGGCTTATGGATGACTTTCTGAGGTTTTTGTATGAGTGATGCGGGATATATAAACGACGATTTTCAACGAGATATACAGGTAGCGTGCAGAAAGGCCATCGAGCAATTTCGCCGAGCGCATCCCACCGCTAGCGTCTGTGGTTTTGGCCTGTACTCAGATGCCGATGCGCGGACACTGGTGCCGGCGTTCAATACGGCTGATCACTTGGCGCGCGTGCAGGCTGAAGAACCCGCTGACGTGGCATATTTCAAATGGTCACCCGCTGAATGGAGCCACGAAGCCTTTGGAGGCGAACACTTCAATGCCCTGTCAAGCCTGCTGTGGGGCTTGGCTGACTCGATTGCCGATGAAGATTTTGAACGTCACCGCGCCCACGTCTTCGAACATTGTGTTGCAGCCTTAAAGCCGCTGACAACGTGCGCATTCGAGAACGCCATTTATGTATTTGCAGTCTCTGACTTTCTAAGCGTGCCGGAAGAAATCATCTGGATAACTGAACTCAATACACCTGAGCAGGCCCTCGACTTCAAGACTTGGGTACAGCAGATCGAGCAATAAAAGGATCAAGCAAAGGGTCCGTGTTGCGAAAAATAAATGATGAGGGAATGCTGGCCGCCAGGGACTGGAAACTCCACTGCGACCTTTGACAGGATTTAGGTATTGCCACCTTGAAATTCAGACTATTTGCCGCACTGACGCTCCTGACCTGCTCTGCCGTGGGCATGTTCTCAACCTATTGGCTAATTGCACACGTGCTGCCAGTCTACGGACAGATCTGGCGCCAAGCCTCTGCCATCGAAGTGCCCTATATGGCTCTTGGTTTGCTCATGGCGCCGCCGGTCATGCTTGCGTGCGTCGTTGTGAGTGCATTCGCAACCTGCACCGGCAAAAAATTTGCACCGCGGGCCAGGTCGGGGTTTGCAATATTCGAGACTGGCATGATGAAAGCTTCAGTTTACGCATTAGTTGTAATTGCACCGCTCGCGGCTATTGCTACCACGCTGACACTCAACGCCCTGGACTATACAACCTGCCCACAATTGAGAAAATCTGGCTCGGCCTGGCAGACCTACTGGGTAAGCCACCCAGGTTTCTGTTTTGTGCCTGATAGCTACACGGAAAACAAATGGCCCTGCAAAAAAGTAGAGGGTAAAAAATTATGCCTTAATATGGATGAATAATACTGACTATTGCTTCATACCTTAGTTCTCGCCTTGGCGGTCCAGCGCACCAGAGCGTCGGCAAAGGTAGCGTAATCGAACCTGCCCTTGGCTGCGTAGGTATCCGCCAGGCATAGCGCCATGCTGGTATCGTCGTTCTATTCTCCCGGCGCCAGGCGCAACGGCCCACCGCCCATCATGTCGAGGACGTCACCCTGATCGCGACGTTGAAATTCCAATGTCGTACCCACCGCATCTCCAATTGCCAGGCCGAGCAGTGCGCAGCTCCATACAGCTCTGGCAAAATCAACGATCAAGCCCAGCAAGGAACGCTGCCGTCATCATGAAATCTCATTCCGAACTCCATGTCAGATCCCCGCTGCTTTTTCGCTGCGTGGCCATCGGCTTTGCGCTGTGCATGCTGATGGCGTGCGCACTTGCATTTTACGTACTGTGGGCCGAACTGCTGCCGCTGTATGGCCGCATCTACAGAAACGCGCCGGTCGTGGAGACTCCGCTCAAAAGCTTCTTCGTACTCGCGGCCATTCCGGGAACGCCCTACTGTCTCGTTGCCTGCGCCTTCGCGGCATGGACCGGTCAGAAATTCGACCCGCCCAGGAAATCGAGGCTTCACACCTTCGAAATCCGGTCGTTGCAGTTGATGGTCGCGATAATGTGCTTCGCTGCCCCGGCCATGATCATCGCGACCACAGCCACACTTTCTGCGAAGGGCTACTGGTCTTGCCCAAAGCTCCGAATTTCTGGCTCCGCATGGCAGATGTTCTGGGTGAACGATGACCGCGTGTGCTTTACACCCGATTCCTACATCAACGACAACTGGCCGTGCAAAGTTGTCGGGGACAAGGATATTTGCATCCAGGTGGATGGCAGGTAGCGACCTGCTCCTTCCAAACCAGCGACATGGCGCGCACTGCCTGGTTTTTGCGCGATGAGGAATGCCCCGGGTGGGCCCGGGGTAACTTTCAAGTCTTGGGCCAGGTGGTTGCTTGAAGATCGACGGCCTGTGCGCCGTATTTCGTCGCATTGCCATCATTGGATGGCCCGGACTAAAGCGCTTCGCGTGGCGTTAACCACCGCCATAAATGAGACCTGCTTCACCTTTTGATAAACATTTTTTGATCTTTTTTCCAGACCATTTGTGTCGCCTGAAACCCCTTACCTGTGGGGCCAAGCCCCTATTTTACGTGCCCAAAACGCTCAAGCAATATCATTGAGACATCATTGCACTGCATCACAAACCGGGAAAAAATCGCGCCCCTCGCAGGAACTTCTTCCCTAGAGAGGTGCCCTACACGGCATTGCTGGCAACACGATATTCATGTGCCAGTACCGAGTTTCAAGTCCACGCCACCGGCGTATCAGGACGATTCAAAAAGGCTCATGGACGATGTACCGATGACACAGACGTTCGATGTCGAAGCACTGATCCGGCTGCGCAGCCAGACGCGGGCAATTGCCGACGCGCTCAAGGCGCAGGCGTCGGATTACCTCGCTACCATGGCGCCGCTGATTCGTCCGCAGACGCTGTTTGGCGAATACCTGCAGGGCGCGCAGCGCAGCAGCGGGCGCGAAACCCAGGGCCACTTCCAGTCGCTTATCGAACTGTACGAGCGCATCGGCTCGGCCGCGCCGTTCCAGCTGGTCAGCGAGCTGGAAGTGCCGCTCAACCTCATCAGCACCACCCCCGAACTGTTCCCCCTGGAATACGACAAGGCCCTCGCCCCGAGCGGCCAGGTCATCCGAATTACCAGCCCGGTGCGCTGGGTGGTGGGTTTCCAGGGCTTCGAGCTGGCGCGCTTTCGCACGGTCATCAACGACCCCAACCGCAGCAGCGCCGAGCTGTACCGCTTCGTGGTGCACTACCTGGTGCTGTTCTATTGCCTGAGCAAGTCGCCAGGCCTTGGCCGGCTGTTCGAAGGCCTGCGCTTCGGCTTGAGCTTCGAGCGCCTCAAGGGCCTGGGCGACCTGCCCTTCTGCGTCATCAGCTCGCCGGTGCGTTCGGAACTTCCGGACGATTCGGTCATCCGTAGCAGCACGCAAATTGCCGGTAACACCAGCTTCGAAGAGCTGGTGGGCCGCGACAACATTCTGGAAATGAACGACGAAATCCGTCAGCGCCTGCTGGCGACGATCGAAGGTCTGTAACGCGCAGGGCCGGGCAACCGGCCGCGCAATGATTCGCAGCGAACTGCTCGCACTGGAGAACACGATGGCGAAGAAGGAAAGTACCCAGCACAAACTCGACCGCGTTCGCGCGCCCCGGGTCCATATCACCTACGACGTGGACATCGGCGATGCGCTCGAGAAAAAAGAGCTGCCCTTTGTCGTCGGCGTGCTGGGCGACTTCTCCGGCAACCCGCTGGAGCCTTTGCCCAAGCTCAAGGACCGCAAGTTCGTATTCATCGACCGCGACAACTTCAACGGCGTACTCAAGGGCATCAAGCCGCGCCTGACCTACCGCGTCGACAACACCCTGGCCAAAAACGGCACTCAGCTGGGCGTGGAACTCAACTTCAACGCCCTGGAAGACTTCGAGCCGCAAAACGTGGTCAAGCAGGTCGAGCCGCTGCGCAAGCTGCTGGAAGTGCGTAACAAGCTGGCCGACCTGCGCAACAAGATGGGCGGCAACGACAAGCTCGAAGAGCTGCTGATGGACGTGCTGCAGAACACCGAAAAACTGAAAACCCTGGGCAAGGAATTCGGTCGCGAAGCCGCCGTCCCCGCCAACGACGGCAAAGAGTAAGCAGGAGCCAGACGATGACCGACAAGCAAACACTGCCACAACAGGACGCCGACCTGGTCGAAGTGGAAAGCTTCGCGCCGCAGGCCTCGCTGCTCGACAGCATCATTTCGCAAAGCCGTGTGGCCCGCTCCGACACCGAGCGCAACCGCACCCGCGACCTGATCGGCGAGCTGGTCAACCAGGTGCTCGAAGGCGAAATGACCCCGAGCAAAGACCTGATCGCCGTACTCGACGCGCGCATCGCCGAGATCGACTCGATGCTCTCCGAGCAGATGAACGAGATCATGCACGCCCGTGAGTTCCAGCAGCTGGAAGCCTCCTGGCGCGGCCTGAAGTACCAGGTCGACCAGACCGAGACCAGCACCACGCTGAAGATCCATCTGCTCAACGCCTCGAAGAAAGACCTGGTACGCGACCTCAAGGCCGCCAGCGAATTCGACCAGAGCGCGCTGTTCAAGAAGGTCTACGAAGAAGAGTACGGCACCTTCGGTGGCGCGCCGTTCGGCATGCTGATCGGTGACTACGAGTTCAACCGCAACCCCGAAGACATGTACCTGCTCGAAGAGATCTCGCACGTGGCTGCCGCGGCCCACGCGCCGTTCATTTCGGCCGCCTCGCCCGAGCTGTTCGGTTGGGACTCGTTCACCGACATGTCCGGCCCGCGCGACCTGGCGAAAATCTTCGACACCGTCGAATACGCCAAGTGGAAGTCGTTCCGCGCCTCGGAAGACTCGCGCTATGTCGGCCTCACCCTGCCGCACGTGCTCGGCCGCCTGCCGTATGGCCCCGATACCACCCCGGTGGAGGAATTCAACTTCGTCGAGAGCGTCGACGGCCGCGACCACAACAAGTACCTGTGGATGAACGCCGCCTATGCCCTGGGCACCCGCGTCACCGACGCCTTCGCCCGCTACGGCTGGTGTGTGGCGATCCGCGGCGTGGAAGGTGGCGGCCTGGTCGAAGGCCTGCCGACCCACACCTTCAAGACCGACGATGGCGAAATCGCCCTCAAGTGCCCGACCGAAATCGCCATCACCGACCGCCGCGAAAAAGAGCTGTCGGACCTTGGCTTCATTCCGCTGGTGCATTGCAAGGGCACCGACTACGCCGCGTTCTTCGGCACCCAGTCGGCGCAGAAGCAGAAGCAGTACAACACCGACATCGCCAATGCCAACGCACGCCTGTCGGCGCAGCTGCAGTACATCTTCGCCACTTCGCGCATCGCCCATTACATGAAGGCGATCATGCGCGACAAGATCGGCAGCTTCGCTTCGCGCATGGATGTCGAGCGCTTCCTCAACCAGTGGTTGGCCAGCTATGTGCTGCTCGACGACACCGCCAGCCAGGAAGCCAAAGCCAAGTTCCCGTTGCGCGAAGCGCGCGCCGAGGTGTTCGAGGTGCCGGGCAAGCCTGGGGTGTACAAGGCCGTGACTTACCTGCGCCCGCACTACCAGCTGGACGAACTGACCGCCTCGCTGCGCCTGGTAGCCGAACTGCCACAAGGCGCGCGCGGCTGAACCGGCCTACGTGTTCAAGGATGACACATGAGTAATCAGGCCCGCTTGCTGCCCTCGCTGCTCGACCGACTGCTGGACGACCGTCCATACCAGTCGGCCGAGCCCGCTTTGCAGCGCACCTGTTCGCTGGCCGAGTACAAGGCGAGCATCGTCCGCGACCTGGAGGTGCTGGTGAACACTCGCCAGTCCCTGGTCGCCGAAGAGCTCGACGGCTTCAGCCAGCTGGGTGGGTCCATCCTTGAATACGGCATGCCCGACTTCATCAGCCGCAGCGTGCTCGACCCGCATGACCGGCGCCTGATCCAGCAACAGCTGGAGCGGGCGATCAGCACGGGTGACCGGCGTTTCCGCCGGGTGCGCGTGCAGCTGTTGGCCCAGCAGAACGGCCATCGCATGTTGACCTTCCGCGTGGACGCCGTATTGCGTCTGCAGGACATCAGCCGCCAGGTGTCGTTCGACGCCGTGCTGCAGGTCAACACCCAGGAATACAAAGTGCAGAACCTCAACTGATGCTCGACGAACTGCTGCCCTACTACGAAAAGGAACTGTCGCACCTGCGCTTCCTCGGCCAGGAGTTTGCTGCGCAGTACCCGAAAATCGCCTCGCGGCTGCTGATCGAGGGCGACAACTGCGAAGATCCGCACACCGAGCGGCTGATCGAGGCGTTCTCGTTCCTGTCGGCGCGCGTGCATAAAAAGCTCGATGACGAGTTCCCCGAAATCGTCGAGTCGTTCCTTGAGGTGCTGTACCCGCACTACCTGCGCCCTACGCCGTCGATGTCTATCGCCGAGCTGAGCCTGGGCAAGCACGAAAAAGTCACCGAAGCCTACCGCGTGGCCCGGCATACAGAGATGCACGCCAATGCCGTCGAGGGCGTAGTGTGCAAGTTCCGCACCTGCTACCCGGTGGAGTTATGGCCGATCGCCGTGCAACAGGCATCGTTCGCCGAGATGGAACGTTCGGCGTTCAACGGCCACAGCGCCGACCTGGTGGCGCGCCTGCGCATCCGCCTGCAAGCCACCGGTGATGCGCTGTTCGGCCAGTTGGAAGTTGATCGTTTGCGCTTCTTCCTCGATGGCGAAGCAACACTCATGCACCAGCTGTACGAGCTGCTGTTCAACAACCTGGCCAAAGCCACGCTCAGCTTCCAGGATGAAGGCCGCAACCGCGAAGTGGCGCTGCCGGCCGATGCCCTGAAAGCCGTGGGCTATGCCCGCGACGAGGGCCTGGTGGACTATTCCGAGCGCTCGTTCCTGGGCTACCGCCTGCTGCACGAGTACTTCACGTTCCCCGACAAATTCATGTTCTTCGACCTTTGCGGGTTTGCCCGCATCCTGCAGGGCAAGGCCATCGAGCAAGTCGAGCTCAACTTCTATTTCAACGACTACGACCTTAGCGACCGCCTGTCACGGTTGACCCAGAACATCGGCCGCAACAACTTCAAGCTCAACTGCACGCCGATCATCAACCTGTTCCGCCAACAGGCCGAGCCGATCAAGCTCACCCATACCCAGCACGAGTACCCGGTGACCCCGGACATTCGCCTGCACAACGCCGCCGAGGTGGTGTCGATCGACCGCGTGCGCCGCGTGCGCAAACTGGGCGGTATCGACCACGTCGGCACCTGCCAGCCGTTTTTCGAACCGCGTGGCGAGCAAGACCCGCACAACAGCTACTGGATCGCCCGCCGGCGCAACCAGGGCGATGCCACCGCCATGAGCATCCGTGTGGTCGACCGCGACCTGGAGCTGATCGACGGCAACAGTGACACCCTCAGCATCAGCCTTACCTGCAGCAACCGCGATGTACCGCTGATGCTGCCGTTCGGCGGCGAGCGTGGCGACTTCAACATCCCGGCCAACTCGGTGATCAAGGACATCCGCTGCCTGCGCAAACCCACCGCCACGGTGCGCGTCCCGTTGGGCAAGGGCCTGATCTGGCGGCTCATCGCGCACCTCTCGCTCAACCACCTGTCGCTGGTCAGCCAGGGCCGCGAAGTGCTGCTCGAACTGCTGTCGCTGTACAACTACCGCAACGTGTCGGCCATCCGCAAGCAGATCAACGGCATCAAGGCGATCAGCAGCGAGCCGGTGGTGGCACGCATCGGCCACCCGCGGCCGAACTTCGTACGCGGCGTGGGCATCACCCTGACCTTCGACGAAAGCCAGTTCACCGGCAGCGGCGTGTTCCTGTTCGGCATGGTGCTGGACCACTTCTTCGGGCAGTACTGCTCGATGAACAGCTTTACCCAATTGACCTTGCGCACCCAACAACGAGAAAAGAGAGTCGTCCAATGGCCAGCCCGTACTGGCGATCAGCCCCTGGTCTGATCGATCAAGCCAGAGCCGAGCCGCACCGATTCGAATTCTTTCAATTGGTGCGCTTGCTCCGCCTGCATTACAGCCGCACCGGCCGCATGGACCTGGCAACCCGGCCGCACGAAGACCCGCTGCGTTTTCGCAGCCAGTTGTCGTTGGCGTTCCCGGCCAGTGAAGTCAGCGAGCTGCACTTCGAACGTGAAGGCAAGGTGTCGACGGCCGGCCTGCCGCTGTCGGAAGTGCAGGTGACGTTCATGGGCCTGGTCGGGCCGTCGGGCGTGCTGCCGCGGCCATACACCGAGCTGCTGCTGGAGCGCCACGTGCAGTACCGCGACGATGCCGCCCATGCGTTTCTGGACATCTTCTCGCACCGCATGACCACGCTGTTCTATGAAGCCTGGCAGAAGTACAAATTCCATATCGAGCACGAGCGCAACGGCACCTCGGGCTTCGATGGCTACCTGCTCAACCTGGTCGGCCTCGGCCCGCGTGCGCAGCACTTGAAGTTCGAGCAGCCGCAACCGGTGCTGCGCCGCGAACTGTTCAGCTACTTTGCCGGGCTGCTCAGCCAGAAGCCGCGCAACGCGCTCAACCTGGAGCGCATGCTGGGCTTCTATTTCGGCCTGCCGATCCAGGTCAAGCAGTTCGCCGGTCGCTGGCTCAACCTGCAGCCCGAGCAGTGCACCCAGCTGGGCCGCAAAAACGCCCAGCTTGGCCATAGCGCCGTTGCCGGCAACCGCGTGTGGGATTACCAGTCGTGCATCCGCATCGAACTGGGCCCCTTGGCCCTGGCCGATTACCAGCGGTTTCAGCCGGGTACCGAGTGCTACAAAAAGCTGGTCGAGCTGGTGCGCTTCTATATAGGTGCCGAGCTGGACTTCGAAATTGCCCCTCGCCTCAAGCGCGAGGCCGTGCCGCGCGCCCAACTGGGCCGCAGCGGCAATGTCGCGCTGGGCTGGCTGGGCTGGCTCAAACGCCCTGGCCGTGACGCGGAGCCATCGCGTTGCGCCGTCTTCCACATTCCTTACGATGGGGTCGCCTTGTGAACCTGAAGTCTCTGTTCGCCAAGCTCAACGAAACCAGCCGCACGGCCACTGAAAGCGCGGCGGCCCTGTGCCTGTCGGAGCACCACTATGACGTCGAGGTGGAGCACCTCTTGCTGCAACTGCTCGACAACAGCGACAGCGACCTGCCGGTGATCCTGCGCCATTACGACGTGGTCGCCGAGCGCCTGCAGGCGCAACTGGTCACCGCCCTGGGCACCTTCAAAAAGGGCAACACCCGCACGCCAGCCCTGTCGCCGCACATTACCCGCATGATCGAACAGGCCTGGGTGCTGGCCTCGATCGAGTACGGCGTCGGCCAGGTGCGCAGCGCCCACCTGCTGCAAGCGTTGCTCGACGACGCCGAGCTGCGCCGGGTGGTAATCGCCTCTGCACCGGAGCTTGAGAAAGTGAACGCCGACGACCTGCGCCTGAACCTGGCGGCACTGGTCGAAGGCAGCGCCGAATCGAAGCTGGCGAGCCCGTTGGCCAGCCCAGCTGCGCCGGTGACCGGCGCTGGCAAGGTGGGTGGCAAGACCCCTGCCCTGGACCAGTACACCGTCAACCTCACGCAAAGCGCCCGCGACGGCCGTATCGACCCGGTGCTCGGCCGCGAGTTCGAAGTGCGGCAGATGGTCGACATCCTCACCCGCCGCCGCCAGAACAACCCGATCCTTACCGGTGAAGCCGGGGTCGGCAAAACCGCTGTGGTCGAAGGCCTGGCCCTGCGCATCGCCCAGGGCGATGTGCCGGCGGTGCTCAAGGACGTGGCCCTGCACACCCTCGACCTGGGCCTGCTGCAAGCCGGTGCCGGGGTAAAAGGCGAGTTCGAAAACCGCCTGAAGGCGGTGATCGAAGAGGTCAAGCGCAGCCTGCACCCGATCATCCTGTTCATCGACGAAGCCCACACCCTGATCGGCTCTGGTGGCCAGGCCGGGCAGAACGATGCCGCCAACCTGCTCAAGCCAGCCCTGGCCCGTGGCGAGTTGCGTACCATCGCCGCCACCACCTGGGCTGAGTACAAGAAGTACTTCGAGAAAGACGCCGCCCTCGCCCGCCGCTTCCAGGTGGTCAAAGTCGAAGAGCCTGACGAAGACAAGGCCATCTATATGCTGCGCGGCTTGCTCGGCAAGATGCGCGAACACCACAAGGTGGCGGTGATGGACGAAGCGCTGGTACAGGCTGTACGCCTGTCCAACCGCTACATCACAGGCCGTCAGCTGCCAGACAAGGCAGTCAGCGTGCTCGACACCGCCTGCGCGCGCATCGCCCTGGCGCAATCGTCGCAGCCAGGTGCCCTGGAAGACAGCCGCCGCCACATCGACAACCTGCAAGCCGAAATCGCCGTGCTCGATCACGAGGCCGGCAAAGGCCACGACCATGCTCGCCGCCTGGCCGAGCTGCAAGCCGCCCTGCAGGCCGAGCAAGCCCAGGAACAGCGCCTGGCCGCCCAATGGCAGCAAGAGCTTGAGCTGGTCGAGCAGCTCAAGGCCCTGGACAGCGCCAAGCAGGCCGATGCCGAGCAACTCAATGCCCTGCGTGCCGAGCTCAGCACTGTGCAAGGCGACCAGCCACTGGTCCACGCCCTGGTCGACGCCGGCGCCATCGCCCAGGTGATCAGCGGCTGGACTGGCATCCCCCTGGGCAAGATGCTGCGTGACGAGATCGACACCGTACACCGCCTGCCAGCCCTGCTCGGCGAGCGCGTGCTGGGCCAGGACCACGCCCTGCACGAGATCGGCAAGCGCATCAAGATTTCCCGCGCGCGCATGGAAGACCCGAACAAGCCGATCGGCGTGTTCCTGCTGCTCGGCCCCAGCGGCGTCGGCAAGACCGAAACCGCGCTGGCCCTGGCCGACACCCTGTACGGCGGCGAGCGCAACCTGATCACCATCAACATGTCCGAGTACCAGGAAGCCCACACCGTGTCGAGCCTCAAAGGCTCGCCGCCCGGCTACGTCGGTTACGGCGAAGGCGGCGTGCTGACCGAAGCCGTGCGCCGCAAGCCGTACAGCGTGGTGTTGCTGGACGAGGTGGAAAAGGCCCACCCCGACGTGCTCGAACTGTTCTTCCAGGTGTTCGACAAGGGCGTGCTGGACGACGGCGAAGGCCGGGAGATCAACTTCCGCAACACGGTGATCATCCTGACCTCCAACACCGGCACCGAACGCATCATGCACACCTGCCTGAACGCCGAAACGCTGCCAACGCCGGAGGCCATCGTCGAAGGCCTGCGCGATGAGCTCAACCGGGTGTTCAAGCCGGCCTTCCTCGGCCGCCTGAGCATCGTGCCGTTCTACCCGGTACAGGACCAGATCCTCGAACGCATCGTCGCCCTCAAGCTCGACCGCATCGCCAAGCGTTTCGCCCGTAACCATCAGGCCGAACTCAGCTACGACGATGCACTGGTCAAGGCCATTGCGGCGCGTTGCACCGAGGTCGACAGCGGCGCGCGCAACATCGACAACATCCTGTCGCGCACCTTGATGCCCGAGCTGGCCCAGCACGTGCTCGAGCGCATGGCGCAGGACGCGCCGATCGAGCGCCTGACGATCGAGCTGGGCAGCGATGGCGATTTCGCCTATCGCCTGGCCTGAATCAGTACCTGGAGGTTTAGCCGTCATGCAACGCAGCCACACCACACTCAAGCGCCTGAGCGCTGTCGCCCTGCTGCTGGCACTCGCCGGTTGCGGGGTTACCGACCGCATCGGCAAGCGCATGGACGACAGCTGGGCAGCTGACATGCTGGCCGACAGCGAGAAGGTCATCCTGACCTCCGATGGTGGCAACCAGCTCAACCCCGATGCCGAGGGCAAACCGTTGTCGGTGGTGATGCGTGTGTACCAGCTGACCGACCTCGAGCGCTTTGCTGCCACCGATGCCGACACCCTCTGGGATGCCCCGGAAAAAGCCCTGGGCAACACCCTGGTGGAGGCCCGCGAGCTCACCCTGCTGCCGGGCATCGGCCAGATCGACCAGTGGCCGCTGGCCAAAAGCGCCCGTTATGTCGGTATGGCCGCGTTCTTCCGCGACGACCAGGATGCCCGCTGGAAGGTTGCCTTCGACGCCAACTCGCTGCGCAAGGACGGTATCTGGTTCTCCTCCGATGGCCTGCGCATTCTCGTCGACAAGACGGCGATCACCGCCGTGCGTGGCGTGGACGTGCTGAACAAGCCGCCCACCGCCGAACAAGTGGCGGCCGCCCAGGCCAAGGACACCGCGCCGACCATCAGCGACAAGGTGCAAGACGCGGTGATCGACAAGGCCACGGACGCTGCCGGCCAGTCGGCACAAAACGCCATGGATTCAAAATTCAACTCTTTAGTGGATAGCGTCAAATGAGCAAGCAGAGCCGAGTGATGTGGTCGGAAGGCATGTTCCTGCTGCCCCAGCACTTCCAATACCAGGATGAATTCCACCAGCACCAGCTGGCCGAGGCGACGCTGCGCGGCACCCCGTTCCATTGGGGCGTGCAGGCGTTGCAAGTGGACGAGGATGCCCTGGCCAACGGTTCGCTGCAGCTCAAGCGCCTGAAACTGGTATTCCCCGACGGCAGCCTGTACGACGCGCCGCAGCACGACCCGCTGCCGGCCGCCCGCGACCTCAAGGACCTGCTCAAGGCCAACGACCTGAAGGTTTACGCCGCGCTCAAACTGCCCGAGCCCTTCGGCCTCAACTATGTCGAGGATGGCCAGGAGCACAAGGCTGCACGGCGCTTTCGCAAACAGTTCGATACCCTGCCCGACCTCAACGAAGGCGAGCTGGAAAACGAAATCACCAGCCTGCGGCTGAACGTGGTGCTGCTGGTGGACGGCGACAGCCTCGATGGCTACAGCCATTGCCCGTTGGCCAAGCTGACGCGCAACAGCATGGGCGGCTTCAACCTCGACCCGCATTTCGTTCACCCCACCCTGCACCTGGGCAGCCACGACACCCTGGCCGGTATCGGCAAGCGCCTGCTCGGTGCGCTGCAGGCCAAGAGCAAGGCACTGTCGGGCCGGCGCCGAGAACGCGCCGACCAGATCGCCGAATTCGGCTCCAGTGACGTGACCCTGTTCTGGCTGTTGAACACCGTCAACCGCGCGCACCCGCAACTGGCCCACTTGTTGGCTCACCCGCGCCTGCACCCGGAGCGCCTGTACCTGTTCCTGGCAGACCTGGCCGGCGGCTTGCTGACCTTTACCCTGGACACCCAGCTGAGCGATGTGCCGGATTACGACCACCACGACCCGGCCGCGTCGCTGGTCAAGCTGGACGAAATGATCCGGGTGATGCTCGACAATGTCGTGCCCAACCAGTGCATCGTCATCAACCTCACCCAGACCAAACCGAGCTACTGGCAAGGGCAATTGCGCGACCCGCGCCTGGCCGAAGCCGACTTCTATATCTCGGTACACGCCGACATGCCCGGTGCCAGCCTGCTGGAACTGGTGCCGCGGGCGTTCAAGGTCGGCTCGCCGGAAGACATCGAGGTGGTGGTCAACAGCGCCATGCCGGGGGTCACCCTCAACCATGCCGCGCGGCTGCCCAACGCCATTCCGGTGCGCCTGGACAACCAATACTTCGCCATCGAGCCCCACGGCAATGTCTACGAGCGAATGATGAACGCCCAGACCATCTGCTTCTACGCGCCCAGCGCCTTTACCAACCTCAAGCTTGAACTGATGGCGGTGCTCAAATGACCGAAGCCGTATTGCAGCAAGGCGCCGTTGCGGCCGCCGACGACAAACCGAAGCTCAAGGACCTGGTCCAGGACTTCATCAGCATGGCGCTGATCGTGCGCCGCGGCCGCCAGGTGACTTCGGTGCAGGCCTTCGAAGGCAGCGTCGAGCGCTTCTTCGCCAACCTGGAGCGCGATGCCCGCGCCGCCAACTACAGCGTCGAGCAGGTCAAGGACACTCAATACGCGCTGTGCGCATTCCTCGACGAAAGCGTGCTGCGCTCGGGCGATAGCGAGCTGCGCCGGCACTTCGAACTGCAGCCGCTGCAGTTCCGCTACTTCGGCGTGCACCTGGCCGGTGAAGGCTTCTTCGAGAAGGTCGACGCCCTGCGCGCCGACGTGAAACAGAACCTCGATGTGCTGGAGGTCTACCACCTGTGCCTGGCCCTGGGCTTTGAAGGCAAGTTCAGCCTCGGCCAGAAAGACCAGCTGCGCTACCTGGCCAATTCCCTGGGCCAGGACATCGCGCGCTACCGCAAGGCGCCGAAGGCCCTGTCGCCGGACTGGGCCCTGCCCGACCAGGTGTCGCAGATGCTGCGCCACGAGGTGCCGCTGTGGGTGTACCTGGTGTTGATTGCGCTGGTCTGCGTTGCGGTGTACCTGACGCTCGACTGGTTGCTCGACAAGGACGTCGCCGCCCTTTCCGAACAAATCCGCCAGCTGTTCAGTGCCTGAGCCCCTATCAGGTAGCCGAGTCAGGAAGACATGAAAACATTACTGCGTCTGTTGAAGAGTTTCTGGATCCTCCTGCCACTGCTGTGGCTGGTGAGCTTGTTGATCTGCTGGCTGGTGGCCCCACTGGTGCCTTGGCTGCGCCACCACGTGCCCGAAGCGTTGGCCATTATCAGCGCCTGCTTCTTGCTGGTGATCGTGCTGCGCCAGTACCAACGCATCCGCGCCGAACACAACCTGGAGAACCTGCTGCAGCTCGAGGTCGATCGCTCGTGGAACGCCACTGGCGAATTCCGCGACCAGCAAGTGCTGCGCGAGCGCCTCAAGCACGCCATCGCCATGCTGCGTACCGACCGCTCCGCCGGCGGTGGTGGCAAGGCGGCGCTGTCGGACCTGCCCTGGTACCTGGTGATCGGCATGTCGGCCGCCGGCAAGACCTCCCTGCTGACCCACTCGGGGCTGTCGGCGAGCATTGCGACGGCCAACGACAGCGAAAGCGGCACCCAGCACTGCGACTGGTACTTCAGCCCCGACGCGGTGATGATCGACACGGCGGGCCGCTACCTGCGCGACGACCAGTCTGCCAGCGAGTTCTCGGCCTTCTTGCGCATGTTGCGCAAGCAGCGCGGCAAGGCAGCGATCAACGGCCTGGTACTGGTGGTCAGCCTGCCCGAGTTGCTGGCGGCCAACAGCGACGAGCGTAACGCCCTGGCGGCACAACTGGTGACGCGGGTCGAGGAATACGCCGAGTGCCTGGGCACCAACCCGCCGATCTACCTGATGCTGAGCAAGACCGACCAACTGCCAGGCTTCAACCAGGCATTCGAAGGCCTCGACCTGCACCAGCGCCAGCAGCCACTGGGCATGACCTTTGGCCTGTCGGAGATCCGCAACAATGGTTTGCACAGCGTCATCAATGCACGCCTGAAAAACCTGCAGAGCCACATCCGCCAGCATGTCGATGCGCAAATGGTCAGCCTGGGCGCCGATGCCGACAGCACCCTGGTCAACTTCCCGCAATATTTCGCTGCACTCAATGGCGTGCTCGAGCAGTTTCTCGAACACTTCACGCGCAGCCAGCACGGCAGCGCCCCGCTGCTGCTGCGCGGCCTGTACTTCACCAGTGCACTGCAGACCGACCAGCAGTTGGGCCACGTCTACGAAGACGAGATCGCCGACAGCTTTGCCCTGCAAGCGGCCTATGATGATGGCGCGCAGGCCGATGGCAAGGCGCCGGGCAACCGCAGCTACTTCATCACCGATACCTTCCGCCAGGTGATTTTCCCCGACCGCGACCTGACCCTGTACCAGTCGCGCCTGGGCCGCCAGGCCGCGTTCAGCCCGCTGATGCTGGGCCTGGCCGCGGCTGCCGGGGTGGCGTTCATCGGCTGGCAGGCGCTGTCGTTCGCCAACAACCGCCAGTGGCTGGACAGCCTGCGTGGGCAGTTGGCCGAGATCGAGCAATCGGCTGACCGCGAACAACTGCTGGCAGCCGGCAAAGGCCTGGAAGTGCTGCGCGGGCAGATGGCCACGGTCGAGGCTCACCGGCTGCAGGGCGTGCCGCTGCAGCTGAGCGCCGGCCTGTACCACGGCGAAGCGATCCACCAGGTCGCCCGCACCGCTTACCTGGCGCAACTGCGCAGCCAGGCACTGGAGCCGATTGCCCGCAATCTGCAGGTACAGATGCGTGCCTTCAACACCTTTGCCAGCGGTATCAATCAGGAACTGGAATTCACCCCGGCACCGAAGAGCCGCAATGGCAAGCCACTGGCGCCACGCCTGGCGGCCAAGGCCCAGGCCGCGCTCAACAAGACCCGCGCCAGCGCCTACGCCGCGAAGGTCAACCTGGCGACCGCCAGCGATGCTGCCGAGCTGTCCGCAACCACCGGCGGCCTGTCGCTCTCCGAAGAGATGCTTGGGCGCCTGGATGAGCAACAGGTCGCGTCGATCATCGAGGCCTACAACACCCTCAAGCTGTACCTGCTGCTGACTGAGCCGCAGGCCCACCCGGACGCCGCCTTCGTTGCCGCCAGCCTGCCACAGGCCTGGGCCGCCGCAGCCTCCGAAGGTACACCGGCGGACGAAGGGGTTATCAGCGAGAACGCACCGCTGTACGTGCAATTGCTCGAACAGGGCCAGGCCCCTTCGCTGCCACGCAACGCACTACTGATTGACGAAACCCGGCAGAACCTCAAGTCGTTCATGATTTCCAGCTCGCTGGTCGACCGTGAATACCTGCGCCTGCAGCTGGAGTCGAGCCGCCAGTTCCCGGCCCTGAGCCTCAACGACCTGGTGCCGATGCCTGGCCGCACGTTGCTGTACAGCTCAGCGGGCGTGCCGGCGATCTACACCCGCCAGGGCTGGGACACCTTCGTCAAGCCTGAACTGATCAAGCTGGTGTCGGGCAACCTGCGCAACGATACCGACTGGGTACTCGACGGCGAAGGCGGCGATGCCATCGTGCAGAAGGCCAACTTCGTGCGCGAGTTCATGACCCGCTACAAGCGCGACTACACCCAGGCTTGGTACAAGATGGTCAACAGCGTCGGCGTGCGCCACTTCGCCGACCTGGCGTCGGCCACCGAGCACCTGGGGCTGCTCAGCGACGTGCAGAACTCGCCAGTGAAAAACTTGCTGGCCGCAGTCAATGACAACACCCAGTGGGACCTGCCGGCCCAGCGGGAAGCAACGCCTACGGGCAATGCCCGCGTGGACGGTTTCTGGAGCAAGGTCAGCGGCCTGCTCGACGACGCCAAGGACAACGTACCGGACGCCGTGGCGCCGAGCCTGCCAGCGGTCGACGACGGCAGCCTGGCCAAACGCTTCGAACCGGTGGCGCGTGTGTTTGCCGCCAACAACGCCGAAGGCGCCGACAGCACCATCATGGACCGCTACCTGGCCGCCCTGCGCAAGCTCAAGGTGCGCATGAACAACATCCAGCGCTCGCAGGACGTCGGCAAGGGCAGCAAGCTGCTGATCAGTGAAACCCTGGAAGGCCAGCCGAGCGAAGTGACCACCGTACGCAACTACGTGGAAACCAGCGTCGACACCAGCCAGGACGGCCTGTCGCGCTCGCTGCAGGGGCTGTTCAGCCTGCCTATCCAGTACGCCTGGGAAACCCTGCGCGACCCGGCCGGCCAGCAGATCGCCAAGGCCTGGGCGCAGCAGATCGCCAAGCCCTGGGAACAGGTCATGGCGCACCGTTACCCGATCGCCACCGGCAGCCGCAACGAGGCGTCGGTCAAAGACCTGCAGCGCTTCGTCGACCCCGACAGCGGTCTGCTGCCGACCTTCAAGCGCAACGAGATCGGCAACCTGTCCGGCGGCGAAGGCCTGGGCCTGAGCAACGGCAAGGCGCCGGCCCTGGTCAACCCTGGCATGCTCAACAGCATCGACAAGGCCAGCTCTGTGGGCCAGGTGATCGCCAGCCTGTCGGACCGCGACAACGGCTTCGAGATCATGCTCGAACCGTCGGCCAACTTCACCGACATCGTGTTCACCCTCGACGGCCAGGAACAGCACTACCGCAACGGCCGCAGCAGCTGGAACCGCTTCGCCTGGCCTGGCACCAGCAACGCACCGGGCGCACGCCTGGACGTGGTGACCCTGAGCGGCGCACGCCTGAACGTATTCGACTTCCCGGGCCGCTGGGGCCTGCTGCGCATGAACGAAAGCGCGCGGGTGGACGACCTCGACGGCATCCAGCAACGCTTTAGCTGGAACACGGCCAATGGCCGCGTCAGCCTGGTGGTACGCAACTTCGGCGGCGTCAAGCTGACCGACCTGGGCGACGTCAAGGCCTTGAGCGCGCTGAACGGCGCTGGCAGGGGCGCACAATGATCGGTTGCTTCGGCAAGCTCCCGTCGAGCGCGGATTTCGTCAGCCTGCATGGCGCGGCGGAGGAAGTCTGCGAGTTCGACGCCTGGCTGCAGGCCTCGCTGGCGGCGATGCGCCACCGCGAGGACTGGCAGGCGTTGTTCGACGCGCTGCCGATGTGTTTCTTCAGTTACCGCGCGCGCAATGGCAACCGGTTGCTGGGCGGCCTGCTCAGCTCCCGCGATGCCAGCCAGCGGCGCTATCCGTTTTTCATCTTCCAGGTGCTCAAGGGCCAGGAAGGTGAAGCGCTGCTCAACCCGTTCACCCTGGGTGAGCTGTTCAGCGCCCAGATCAAGCCGCTGCTGCACCAGGCGGTGCAAGGCTCCGAGCCCGCTGCCGTGTTCGAGCGCATCAAGGCCTTGCGCCCACTGCAGGCCCAGGACCTTGACCTGTTCCGCCGGGTGCACGCCAAGTTCCTCCATGATTTCAGCTTTGCCGACGTTGCCCGAGCGCTGCACGGTTCCTGGCCAACCTTTGACGGCGCTACTGCACTGGCACGCCTGCAGCTTGCACACGCGTCGCTGCACAGCGACTTCGAGGGCGCTATCGAGTTGCCACTGCCAGCCGAGCGTGGCCTGAAAAACCCCACCGCCGACCTGTGGCTCACCTGGCTCACGCGCATGAGCGGCCGCCAAGGTGCGCCTGCAGTCAGCCTGCTGGCAGACGACTTCATGCACCCACGGCTGCTGTGCTTCCCGTCGCGCCATGCCAACACGGCCTATCGCCTGCTCAGCGGCACGGCCGATGCCCGCCAGCACCTGGAACTGCTCAGCCCATTGGCGCAACCGGCCCGCGCACACGATTACGACCGACCTCTTGAACACGTCATCGACCAGTTCGTCGATACGCTGGATGCGACGCCTGTATGAACAAGATCAAGTACTACTGCCTGCGCTACCAACCCTACCTGCTGGGGCTGGCCTTCTTCCTGGCGATTTTCGTGGTCTGGGCCATTGGCCGGGCCCTGGGCTTCGCCTCGCTGCACAGCCTGCTGGCAGGCATCGGTGTGTTCCTGCTGTTGTCGGCGGGCTATGTGCTGCTGCTGTACCGCGGCGCCGGCCAGCACCACAACCTTGAGGCGTTGCTGCGCGATGACGCCGACCAGGCCGTACTCAATGCCACCCCGGCCGACCGCGAGGAGGTCAGCCTGCTGCGCGAACGGCTGCTGCAGAGCATCGAGCGCCTGCACAGCAACAAGCCACGCGGCACCCCAGCCAAGGACGCCCTCTACGCCCTGCCCTGGTACCTGGTGGTGGGCCAGCCCGCCGCGGGCAAAAGCACCATGATCCTGCAATCGGGGCTGAATTTCCCCTATGCCGAGCGTGAAGGCGCACGCGTCGCAGGCCTGGGTGGCACGCGTAACTGCGATTGGTTCTTCAGCTCCGAAGCTGTGCTGCTGGACACCGCCGGGCGCTACATGAACAGCCCTGAAGAGGCCGGCAAATGGCGCGGGTTCCTGCAGCTGCTGCGCCAGCATCGCCAGCGCCGCCCGCTCAATGGCCTGATCGTCAGCGTCAGCATCGCCGACATCCTGCACGGCTCGGCCGAGGACCAGGAGCGCGTGGCCAAGCGCTTGCGCGAGCGCATTCAGGAAAGCTGCGCGTTGCTCGAGGTGCGCCTGCCGATCTACCTGGTGTTCACCAAGTCCGACCTGATCCCGGGCTTCACCCCCTTCTATCGCCAGCTGGACGACAGCGCACGCGGCGAAGTAATGGGCAAGACCTTCTCGCACAAAGGCTTCGAGCAGGCCGACTGGGGCCAGCGCTTTGGCAAGGCCATGGACGAGCTGACCGGTTACTGGCAGCAGGTCGCGAGCCAACAGCTGGTGCAGCAGGACATTCAGGTCACCCGGCAGAACGACGCGGCCTACCGCTTCCCGCTGGAGCTGGCCGCGCTCAAACCGCGCCTGCAACGCTTCGTTGACAGCCTGCTGCGCGCCAACCCGTACCAGAATGCCGAGCTGCTGCGTGGTTTCTACTTCACCGCCGCGCTGGAAGCCGACGAGGCCCAGTGGGGCAGCCACGGTGAGCATGTGGCCGAGCGCTTTGCCCTGGCGCATGGTGAGGGTGCAGCCCAGGGCGGCAGCCAGCCGTCGCCGCTGTTCATCAACAGCCTGTTCCGCAAGGTGATCATCCCCGACCAGCACCTGGTGGCGCTGTATACCAGCAACCGCCGCGAGCGCCGGCGCAAGGCTGCCTGGGTGGGTGCCGCCAGCCTGGCGGGCTTGCTGCTGTGCAGCCTGTGGGGCTGGTCCTATTTCAACAACCGCGCCACCCTCGGCAGCATCGCCGGCGAGCTGGCCCAGGCCAAACGCGAAGATCAGGCCAACCCCGGGCAGTACGCCGCCTGGCACAGCCTGGACCGCCTGCGCTTCTGGGCGGCGCACTACTACCAGCAACACCACGAGCACGCCGTGCCACTGGGTATGCGCCTGGGCCTGTACCAGGGCCATGCGGTCGAGCCGGTGCTGCGCACTCGCTACTTCGCCACCCTGCAGAACGTGATGCTCAAGCCCACGGCGGACAACCTCACCCGCACGCTGTACCTGCTGACCACGCTCAAGGTGTACCAACGCAATACCCGCGAGCTGCAACCGGTCACCGGCGTGGACAGCGTCGAGGCCGAAGCCCTGCCCCATGACAACCGCGCCCAGTCGATCGCCGACTTCGGCAAGGCAGCCCTGGACACCTACGTGATGCTGTCGCCGGCGCAGCGGGAGAAGGCCGACCCGGCGTTCCTCAAGGCGCGCCTGCCAGACTACTGGTACCCCGCCATCGCCCGCCACACCGGCAAGAGCATGGTCGCCGCCGGCAGTGACAACACCGCCAGCCAGGACTACCAGTACGCCAGCCGGCAGATCGTGTTCTACAGCGACCAGATCCGCGAACCGGACGTGCCGCGCATTCTTGACAATGCGTTTCTGATGTCCAGCTCGCGCAACTACTTCAACAGCCTGCTGACCCAGTCGTTGCGCTCGATCGAGACGATCACGCTGGAGTCCGACACCCTGTTCGCCTTCGCCCGTGCCGACTTCCAGAGCCTCAAAAGCGAAGGCCAGAGCCAACTGAGCGCGATCGCCAACAAGCTGCTGAACACCCCGAACATCGGCAAGATCGTCATTTCTGGCCATGCCGACCAACTGGGTGACGCGCAGGGCAATTTGCAGGTTTCCCGGCAACGGGCGCAAACCATCCGCACCTACCTGGTGGGCAAGGGTGTGCCCGCCGAGCTGGTCACCGCCCAGGGCGAAGGCAGCCGCAAGCCGCTGGTCAATTGCGACATGCAGCAAGCACGGGCACAGCTGATCAAGTGCCTTGAGCCCAACCGCCGGGTAGAAATCGAAGTGCGCGGGCTCAACTGAGGCCGCGCCGCAAGAACCGGCCAGCCGGGCCTCACAGGAGGAGGCCCGGCTGGCGGCAAGCTACCTCTGCTGACGCCGTCAGAGAGGTCAACACGAAGGGACGCATGAGCGACCTTTAATTGATGTTAATGGAGAGTTTCACAATGGCATTTGACGCGTATATCCAAATCGACGGCATCCCGGGCGAAGTACTGGATGACAAGCACAAGGACTGGATCGAAGTGCTGGGCTACGAGTACGGCGCCACTCAGGCCACTTCGGCTACCGCAAGCTCCTCGGGCGGTGCGTCCTCCGAGCGCGTGGCGCTGAGCGACTTCAAGATCCGCAAGGCAGTCGACAAGGCTTCGGCCAAACTGTTCGAACACTGCTGCACCGGCAAGCACATCGCCAAGCTGAAGCTGAACGTCAACCGTGCCGGTGGTGACAAGGTCACCTACCTGACCATCGACATGGAAGAAGTGGTGGTGTCGTCGGTCAAGTTCGTGGCCGGTGGCAACCAGGGCGGTGAAGACAAGGCGGTCAGCGACCTGCCGATCGAAGAAATCAGCTTCAACTTCGCCCGTATCAAGACCACCTACACCCAGCAGAACCGTACCGACGGCCAGGCTGGCGGCAACATCGTCGGTGGCTGGGACCGCACCGCGAACAAAGTGTTCGCCTAAGCACTTGCTTGGCATGGGCCGCACATGCGGCCCATATCCTGCGGCGTGCCGGGGCTCCCGGCACGTTGTTCACCCCTGATCAGAGTGTTTTATGCCTGAATTCCTCAACGACCTTTCGCTGGCCGAGCTGGCCGCGCCGATCGACGGTGGCAGCGGCGAAGACTTGAGCTTCTCTGCCTTGTTCGACCAGATCAAGGAGGCGCGCCGGGCAGACCCTGACTACCTGACCCAGGGCGACTGGCAAACCGACTTGAAGACTGCCGACTGGGAAAAGGTCATCAACCTCTCGGCCCAGGGGCTTGCGCAACAGAGCAAGGACCTGATGCTGGTCGCCTGGCTCAACGAAGGGCTGGCCCAGCGTGACCACTTTGAAGGCATCACCTTTGGCCTCACCCTGACCGAACGGATCCTGGAAAACTTCTGGAGCAGCGTCTACCCGTCGCTCGAAGATGGCCTGGACGAGCGTGCCGCACGGTTGTCCTGGCTCAAGACCACGCTCACCGACATCACCGGTGGCTTGCCCATTACCCAAGGGCAGAATTTCGGCGTGTTGCGTTACGACGAATCACGCCATGTAGAAAACCTCGCCTTGCAGAACCCCAAGGCGATGCAGACCGCGCTCAATGAAGGCAAGATCAACGCCGAGATCTTCCAGCGTTCGGTGGTCCTCAGCGATAGCGATTACCTGCGCAGCAAAGCCTTGCAGATTACCGCCAGCCTGCAGGCCTGCCAGCGTCTGCAAGCGACCACCGACCGCCTGTTCGGCGCCGAAGCGCCCAGCTTCGCCAGCCTCGCCGACATGCTGTCGCGCGCCAGCCAGCTGGCAGAAAAACTGCTCAAGGACCGCGGTATCGAGCTGCACCCCGCAGCCGCTGCGCCTTCAGAACCTGTTGCCCCCCCCAGCGCTGCGCCCACCGAGCCAGGAGAAGCGATGAACAGCCCCGTCCAGGCTGCGGCCCCCGCAGCGATGCGCACAACGCCACTGACCCGTGACGAAGCCTTCACCATGCTCGCGGGCATTGCCCAGTTCTTCAAGCAGAGCGAGCCGCAAAGCCCGGTACCGTACCTGATCGAACGCGCCATCAAGTGGGGCAACATGCCGCTGGAAGGCTGGCTGAGCGATGTAATCAAGGACAGCAACGTAGTCGACAACATCCGCGATGTGCTGGGGACGCGCGAACAGCGGTCATGATGACTGCCGTTACTGCCCGCGGCTGAGCAACGCGGTGATGCGCGGGGCACCCGCCGAGCGCCAGCAGGGTCAACGCCCTGCCGTCTGCTCGACCAGCAGCTGCCAGTTGCGCGCCTCTTGCCGGTCCTCGCCAAACGACAATTCAACCCAGCAAGGCTGCTGCCCAGCGCTCTGCAACTGAATGCCTAGCGTGTAATCGCGTAATACCTGATGGGTGGTGGTCGACTTGGAGCGCGAGGTGCCTGGGCCAATCACGCCCCAAAAAGAGGTATAGGCGAGCACGCTGCGCCGGCCATGCTTGGTGGTGGTCCTGGTAGTGCTGCTGGTAGTCGTGTGCTCATCTACGCGCACCTGCTTGACGACGCGTGGCGCGGCCATGAGGGCATGCTGGTTACCGCTGTCCGGTGAGAGTACGTAGAGCATCTGGCTTTCGGTAAAGACACCTAGCATTCGGTCGCGACGGCATACCCAGCGGTAGGCGCCAAGCTGCTGGCTGGCCATGAACGCTTTGCCCGCCTCCACCCGTGCCGCGTTGGCGTTGCGATAAGCCTGGTCTCGTGCGCGCTTGCTCGGGTACCACAACAGGGACAGCGGCCAATAGAGCAACGCCAGCACAAACCACATCACGACCGCAAGAACAGGCCCCAGGATGTAATGGCCGCTGAACATCCAGCTGATCATCCAATAGCCGCAAAACAACGCCTGAACGACCAGGAACGCGAGCGTGATCTGCGCTTTGCGCTGTTCGAAAGTGCGTTCGGCCTGTTGCGCCTGTTCTATGGCTTCGGCGAGGAACGTTGGCGGTGTGGTAAACGTGGCATCGGGGGCGGTGAACGTTTGTTGAGACGACATATGCATCCTGCACGGGGTGAGGCCCACGGCTGTGGGCACGAAGAGGTGGGAGTATAGCGCGCGTGGAAAGCCGGTTCGACCCAGTGATCGGCCGCACTCGCCTATGGCGCCTGCAATCCTGTTAACGTGAGAACTTTCCATCCACCAGGACCGCCCCATGCCACCCCGCCACCCTACCCCGCCAGGCTTCATCCGCGTACGTGGCGCCCGCGAGCACAACCTCAAGAACGTCGACGTCGACATCCCCCGCGACGCGCTGGTGGTGTTTACCGGGGTCTCCGGCTCGGGCAAGTCCTCGCTGGCCTTCTCCACGCTCTACGCCGAAGCCCAGCGCCGCTATTTCGAATCGGTCGCACCCTATGCCCGGCGCCTGATCGACCAGGTCGGCGTGCCGGACGTGGACGCCATCGAGGGGTTGCCGCCGGCCGTGGCCCTGCAACAGCAACGCGGTACTCCCAGCGCGCGCTCGTCGGTGGGTAGCGTCACCACCCTGTCCAGCTCGATCCGCATGCTCTACTCCCGCGCCGGCAGCTACCCGGCCGGGCAACCGATGCTGTATGCCGAGGATTTTTCGCCGAACACACCGCAAGGCGCATGCCCCGAATGCCACGGCCTGGGCCGGGTGTACGAGGTGACCGAAGCGACCATGGTGCCTGACCCGTCGCTGAGCATCCGTGAGCGGGCGGTGGCGGCCTGGCCGA
>Ga0213827_1000520_pt1 | contig 29353 bp, 26 predicted proteins | sample MC6MC0898MG_FD_180669 | JGI IMG/M metagenome (GOLD analysis project Ga0213827, IMG submission 180669) | Enriched soil aggregate microbial communities from Iowa State University, Ames, United States - MC6-MC0898-MG | ecosystem: Environmental > Terrestrial > Soil > Unclassified | place: USA: Iowa...
AGTTTGACATCGACGATGACGTCCTCCTGATGGAGACGGGCATCGTTTTGGAAACGGATGTGGTGTCAGACGAACCTGCTGTACCGTCGGTTCGGACCAGGGCCAAATCAGGCTCTTCGCTCAAGCAACATAAGTACATCGATTACAGCCGGGCGCTCGACGCCACCCAGCTGTATCTCAACGAGATCGGATTCTCGCCTCTGCTTTCGCCGGAAGAGGAAGTGCACTTCGCGCGCCTGTCGCAGAAGGGTGACCCTGCTGGCCGCAAGCGCATGATCGAAAGCAACCTGCGCCTGGTTGTGAAAATTGCCCGTCGTTACGTCAATCGAGGCCTGTCGTTGCTCGACCTGATCGAGGAAGGCAACCTGGGGCTGATTCGTGCGGTCGAGAAATTCGACCCCGAGCGTGGTTTCCGTTTCTCGACCTATGCGACCTGGTGGATCCGCCAGACCATCGAGCGGGCGATCATGAACCAGACCCGCACCATTCGCCTGCCGATCCATGTGGTCAAAGAGCTCAACGTCTACCTGCGTGCCGCGCGGGAACTGACCCAGAAGCTCGACCATGAACCATCGCCTGAAGAAATCGCCACCCTGCTGGAGAAACCTGTTGCCGAGGTCAAGCGCATGCTCGGCCTGAACGAGCGGGTATCTTCGGTGGACGTTTCGTTGGGGCCGGATTCGGACAAGACCCTCCTCGACACCCTGACCGACGACCGTCCGACCGACCCGTGTGAGCTGCTGCAGGATGACGACCTGTCGCAGAGCATCGATCAGTGGTTGGGCGAGTTGACAGACAAGCAGCGTGAAGTGGTGGTGCGTCGCTTCGGCCTGCGTGGCCATGAGAGCAGCACCTTGGAAGATGTTGGCCTGGAGATAGGCCTGACCCGCGAGCGGGTACGGCAGATACAGGTAGAGGGGCTCAAGCGCCTGCGCGAGATCCTCGAGAAGAACGGCCTCTCTAGCGAGTCGCTGTTCCAGTAAACGTTGCACCCCCTGCATGCAAAGCGCCCCGATGAATTCGGGGCGTTTTTGTTTGTGCATGTGCCAGCTGCCCAGGGCTCATTTTTTGTCGGTGTTTAGTATGTAGGGCGCTACCCCAGATGCATTGCGTGTAAGCCTTTGCTTACTCGTGGTGTAAGCCATCCATGTAAGGGGTAGTAAATCATTGTCGTTTCCAGCTCCGTAAAATTCGCAACTATCTGAAAAGTCTGAGATTTATAGATTTATGGAAATGTGTCCCCGGTAATGTCTTGTTAGGTTTCGCAGTTGCCTGCCTTACAGAAGTCGCTAGTATTCGAACTGTGCACACGGACATGCACAGGCTTTCAGGGAGAAGGCCAAGGACATCGCAAGAAGCGATTTCATTAAGGATGATGTTTGGGACAAGCAGGGACTACGGAAAAAAATGTGGGCGGGTCAAACCGCCCCTTTTTTTTGCCCGCAGAAAATGAAAAAAGGCCCATTGCGGGCCTTTTTCGTATCCGGGCGCTTAGCGCTCCAGGTCAGCGATCTTGCCTGGCTTGCCATCCCACTCTTCGGCGTCCGGCAGGGCATCCTTACGCTCGGTGATGTTCGGCCAGATTTCCGCCAGCTCAGCGTTGAGCTCGAGGAAGTTCTCCATGCCTGCAGGCACTTCGTCTTCCGAGAAGATGGCCTGGGCCGGGCACTCAGGCTCGCACAGTGCACAGTCGATGCACTCGTCCGGGTGAATGACCAGGAAGTTCGGGCCTTCGTAGAAGCAGTCCACCGGACAGACTTCCACGCAGTCGGTGTATTTGCATTTGATGCAGTTGTCGGTGACGACGAAGGTCATTTCTAGTTCTCTCCTCAGGCAACGGCGGCGGCCCTTCCTCTCAGGGCCGCGCGGTTTACGGGTATGTGGCTGCAGGCCAGGCTAATAACCTGCAGCACCAGCAAACCGCGGCGGATTCTACCAGCTTGTAGTGGGCGCCGTTATAACAGGTTCTTTAGTTGATATAGCATTTCGATAGCTTGACGCGGGGTCATGTCGTCAAGGTCCAGCTTGCCCAGCTTCTCGATGGCCGGGTGTGGCAGGCTGGCGAACAGGTCGCTCTGGTGCGGAGCTTGTGGCTCGCCCTTGGCTTTTTGCGACACGGGTAATTCATGCGGCAGGCTGCTGGTTTCCAGCCGGCCCAGGTGCTCGCGTGCGCGCTGGATGACCGGCGATGGCACGCCCGCCAGCTGCGCCACGGCCAGGCCATAGCTCTGGCTGGCAGGGCCAGGCAGCACGTGGTGCAGGAACACGATGCGTTCGTTGTGCTCGGTGGCATTCAGGTGCACGTTGGCTACCAGCGGTTCGCTCTCCGGCAGCACGGTCAGCTCGAAGTAGTGGGTGGCGAACAGCGTATAGGCGCGCAACTGCGCCAGGCGCTCGGCTGCAGCCCAGGCCAGCGACAGGCCGTCGAAGGTACTGGTGCCGCGGCCCACTTCGTCCATCAGCACCAGGCTGCGGTCGGTGGCGTTGTGCAGGATGTTGGCGGTTTCGCTCATCTCGACCATGAAGGTCGAACGCCCGCCGGCCAGGTCGTCGCTGGAGCCGATACGGGTGAAGATGCGGTCGACCAGCGATAGCTCGCAGCTGGCTGCCGGGACGAAACTGCCGATGTGCGCCATCAGCACGATCAGCGCGGTTTGGCGCATGTACGTGGACTTACCGCCCATGTTCGGGCCGGTGATGATCAGCATGCGGGTGCTGTTGTCCAGGCCCAGGTCGTTGGCCACGAACGGCGTGGTGAGCACCTGCTCGACTACCGGGTGACGGCCCTGATCGATACGCAGGCACGGCTCGTCGACAAAGCGCGGGCAGTTCAGGTCGAGGTTGAGCGCACGCTCGGCAAGGTTGCTCAGCACGTCCAGCTCGGCCAGCGCGGCGGCGCTGTCCTGCAGCGGGGCGAGGTGGCTGATGAGGGTTTCCAGCAGCGCGTCGTAGAGCATCTTCTCGCGGGCCAGGGCGCGGCTCTTGGCCGACAGTGCCTTGTCCTCGAACGCCTTGAGCTCCGGCGTGATGAAACGCTCGGCACCCTTGAGGGTCTGGCGGCGTATGTAATCGCCCGGCGCCTGTTCGGCCTGCTTGGTCGGCAGCTCGATGAAGTAGCCGTGCACGCGGTTGTAGCCGACCTTGAGGTTGGCAAGACCGGTACGGGCCTTTTCGCGGGCTTCCAGGTCGATCAGGAACTGGCCGGCGTTCTCGCTGATCGCCAGCAGATCGTCCAGCTCGTTGTCGTAGCCGGCCTTGAGCACGCCGCCGTCGCGGATCACCGCTGGCGGGTTGTCGACGACTGCCCGTTCCAGCAGGCTGGCCAGCTCCGGGTAGGTACCCGTGATGGCGGCCAGGCGCGCCAGGTGCGGCGCTTCCAGTTCGGTCATGGCGTTCTGCAGTTCGGGCAAGGCGCCGAGGGCATCGCGCAGTCGCGCAAGGTCGCGTGGGCGGGCATTGCGCAGGCCGATACGGGCGAGGATACGCTCGATATCGCCAATTTCCTTGAGCTGCGGCTGCAGCTTTTCGAAACGGTAGCCATCTAGCAGGCAGCGGATCGAATCCTGGCGTGCCTGCAGGACCTTGGGGTCACGCAGCGGGCGGTTCAGCCAGCGGGACAGCAGGCGGCTGGCCATGGCGGTCTGGCAGCGGTCGATCACCGATTGCAGGGTGTTGTCGCGCCCGCCCGCCAGGTTGATGTCCAGCTCCAGGTTGCGGCGGCTGGCGCCGTCGAGGATCACCGTGTCGTCCAGGCGCTCGTGGCGCAAGCTGCGCAAGTGCGGCAGGGCGGTGCGCTGGGTTTCTTTGGCGTAGGTCAGCAGGCAGCCGGCGGCGCCGATGGCCAGGGTCAGCTTGTCACAGCCAAAGCCTTTGAGGTCTTTGGTTGCGAACTGCTGGCAGAGGGCCTTGCGCGCCGAGTCGCGGTCGAAGTCCCAAGGCGCACGGCGGCGTGCACCTGGGCGCTTTTCGGCCGGCAGGTCACGTGGCCAGTCATCGGGGATCAACAGCTCGACCGGGTTGAGGCGCTCGAGCTCGGCCAGCAGGTTTTCCCAGCCTTTGATCTCCTGCACGCTGAAGTTGCCGCTGGTGATATCCAGCACTGCCAGGCCGAACAGGCGCTCGTCGCCCAGCAGCGCGGCAATTAGGTTGTCGCGGCGCTCGTCGAGCAGGGCTTCGTCGCTGACGGTGCCGGGGGTGATGATACGCACCACCTGGCGTTCCACCGGGCCCTTGCTGGTAGCGGGGTCGCCAATCTGTTCGCAGATCACCACCGACTCGCCGAGCTTGACCAGTTTGGCCAGGTAGCCTTCCAGCGAATGGAAAGGAATCCCGCACATGGGGATCGACTGGCCGGCCGACTGACCGCGCGCGGTCAGGGTGATATCCAGCAGTTTCGCGGCTTTTTTCGCATCTTCGTAGAAGATTTCGTAAAAGTCGCCCATGCGGTAGAACATCAGCTGGTCCGGGTGCTGGTTTTTCAGCTTCCAGTACTGCTGCATCATCGGGGTGTGTGCGGAAAGATCAGACATTCAGGGCCTTACAGCGGGTGATCTGGTTGGCGATTGTAAAAACCGGCAATGGTACAGGCTTTTTCACCGAGATGCAGGGGCCAGCCGTGGGGCATGCGTGGGCGGTGTGATGCGTTGCATTTCCTGTGATGGCGCTGCACTATGCACGTTATGCAAAAACGCAATGTATCCGCCGTCCTGAGGGCGCTGCTCGACCGTCACGGCCTGTCCCCGACAGAGCTGCACCGGCGCACGGGTGTACCTCAATCCACCCTGTCGCGCATTCTCAGTGAGAAAATCGTCGACCCTTCTGATAAACACGTTTCCAGGATCGCCAGCTATTTCGGCGTCAGCACCGAGCAGCTGCGCGGCCGTGCCGAGTTGGGTTCGGCTCGCGAAGCGGCGCTGCCTGCCAACGCCCATGCGGACCTGCGCGACATCAGCTTGTGGGACGATGAAACGCCGGTCGAGGACGATGAAGTGTCGGTACCTTTTCTTCGCGAGGTCGAATTGGCAGCAGGGACAGGGCGATTCGTCATCGAAGAAAGCGAACGGGCGCGCCTGCGCTTCGGCAAACGCAGCCTGCGCCATAACGGCGTTCAGTTCGACCAGGCCAAGTGCGTGACCGTGCGCGGCAACAGCATGCTGCCGGTGCTGCGCGACGGCGCTACGGTTGGTGTAAACACCGGCAAGTGCTCGATCGGCGACATCATCGATGGCGATCTCTATGCCATCAACCACAACGGCCAGTTGCGGGTGAAGCAGGTTTACCGGCTGCCAACAGGCATCCGACTGCGCAGCTTCAACCGCGACGAACATCCCGATGAAGATTACAGTTTCCAGCAAATGCAGGAGGAGCAGATCAGCTTGCTCGGGCATGTGTTCTGGTGGGGTATGTACGCCCGGTGATTGTTCGCGTTCCCGCAAACCCGCTTCGGCGGGTTTTTTGTGCCCGAAAAAAACCTGCAGCCCAGGCCATGTTGCGCCTTCATGCATTTCGCAAAAGCCCGCGCCTGGAAATGTGACGCAGTGCATTGACTGCATATGCATAAATGCATAGATTGATTGCCAACTGGACGCAGAGCCCACGTTCTCGTCCCCGTTACCCACCTGGCGGCCAACGCTGACAGGCATCACCCAGGAGGCAGTACCGTGATGAACGAGCAGCAAGTGTTGCTGGAGCTGCCGCTTTGGGTGGTCATCGCCTTGGCACTGCTGGCCGGCCTCAGCGGCGAAATGTGGCGCGCTGACAAAGCGGGTGCCACGGGTTGGTCGCTGTTGCGGCGGCTGGCGCTACGCTCCGGCGCCTGCGTGGTCTGCGGGGTGTCGACGAGCATGTTGTTGTATGCCGCCGGCCTGTCGATCTGGGCGGCCAGCGCGTTTGGCTGCCTGACGGCAGTAGGTGGTGCGGATGTTGCGATGCGCCTGTATGAGCGGTGGGCGGCCAGGCGGCTGGGGCTGCCTGAGGCGGGGCACGTTGATGATCAACGGCGCGGTTGAGGCTGCGATGAATTGACGGTTGATCTGGCCGGACGGTCGTGTCATTCATGGGTGCTTGTGTTGCCCGTAGAGCAAAGTGCCCTCTCGGGTTTTTTCGCAAGGAGCGAACATTTCAGCATGAAGTCAGGTAGGACTATTTTTCCGCGAACGGCTCTGGCCCGTGTCACGCTGGCCAGCGTAGTCCCTATATTCCTTATCGCTGTTGGGATGTTGATAGTGAGCGCTGGTGACTCTTGGTCGGCCCTCGAGGCGTTCATAGATCTCCACATGCTGGGCAAAATCGGGCCTTGGTCATCGCGCTTTCCACTGCAATCAAAACTGACGGCCAATTATATTGCTGCTGCCGCGCCGTTTCTTGCACTTGTGCTGATCCTTCACTGGCGCAAGCGCGGGCCACGGCCGACTGACCAATTGCTGGTGATGGGGCGACGACAGTTGGTGCTGTTGTTCAGTTCGATGGTGCTGGCTATTCCACTGATGGTCTTCTTTCACTATTTCAGTTACTACGACCTTGCCGAAGCCCGCTCGAAGTACCGCGTCTTTGGCGAGAGCCGGCTAATGTTCGCAGTGTTCGCGAGCATGATGATGGTTGCGCTCGAATTTGTGCTGCTCGCGGCGTTTGTGCTGTTCATTCATTACCCGCTGTGGAGGCTGACGCAACGCCGGCCCAGCATTTGATCGTCCGTTACAGGGCCCCGCTCAATGCATCTCGATGTTAGGGTTACGGCCCATTTCAACAGGAGCTGACCTTGGATCAGATCACCGTACTCTCTACCCGCCTGGGCGAGCACCTGCGCCGCTTCAATGCCCAGGTCACCACGGCCGAATCCTGCACTGGCGGCGGCATCGCCGAAGCCATCACGCGCATACCCGGCAGCTCCGCCTGGTTCGAGGCCGGCTATGTCACCTATTCCAATGCCCAGAAGACCCGCCAGCTTAATGTGCCTGAAGCCCTGTTCAACCAGGTCGGTGCCGTCAGCCAGGAAGTGGTTGAGGCCATGGTGCGTGGCGCCCAGGCTGCCAGCGGCGCGCGTTTTGCCGTGGCGGTCAGTGGTGTGGCCGGGCCCGACGGCGGTTCGCCGGCCAAACCGGTGGGTACCGTGTGGCTGGCGTGGGCAGATGGCGGCCATGTATCCAGCGAGCGTCGCCACTTCGACGGCGACCGTGAAGCGGTGCGCCGACAGACGGTGATCGCCGCGTTAGACGGCTTGTTACAGCTTGGTGCCGAGTAATTCGACGACAGGGGTTTGCTCAAGCGCTTCCCTGTGGAATAATACTGGCTACTTATACAGGTATTCCGGCCATCAGGGCCAAGTCGAACACGTGAGGATTTCAATGGACGACAACAAGAAGCGCGCCTTGGCTGCGGCCCTGGGTCAGATCGAACGCCAATTCGGCAAGGGCGCAGTCATGCGCATGGGCGACCATGAGCGCACAGGCATCCCGGCTATTTCCACCGGCTCCCTGGGCCTGGACATCGCCCTCGGCATCGGCGGCCTGCCAAAAGGCCGTATCGTCGAGATCTACGGCCCGGAGTCGTCGGGTAAAACCACGCTGACCCTGTCGGTCATCGCCGAAGCCCAGAAGAATGGCGCTACCTGCGCCTTCGTCGACGCCGAACACGCCCTCGACCCGGAGTACGCTGGCAAGCTGGGCGTCAACGTCGACGACCTGCTGGTTTCGCAGCCGGACACCGGCGAACAGGCCCTGGAAATCACCGACATGCTGGTGCGTTCCAACGCGGTTGACGTGATCATCGTCGACTCCGTGGCAGCCCTGGTGCCCAAGGCCGAAATCGAAGGCGAGATGGGTGACATGCACGTGGGCCTTCAGGCCCGCCTGATGTCCCAGGCGCTGCGTAAGATCACCGGTAACATCAAGAACGCCAACTGCCTGGTTATCTTCATCAACCAGATCCGTATGAAGATCGGCGTGATGTTCGGCAGCCCGGAAACCACCACCGGTGGTAACGCCCTGAAGTTCTACGCCTCGGTGCGTCTGGACATCCGTCGTACCGGCGCGGTCAAGGAAGGCGACGAAGTGGTCGGCAGCGAAACCCGCGTCAAGATCGTCAAGAACAAGGTCTCGCCACCGTTCCGTCAGGCCGAGTTCCAGATCCTCTACGGCAAGGGCATCTACCGCAACGGCGAAATCATCGACCTGGGCGTGTCTCAAGGCTTGGTCGAGAAGTCCGGTGCCTGGTATGCCTACCAGGGCAACAAGATTGGTCAGGGCAAGGCTAACGCTGCCAAGTACCTGCACGAGAACCCGGCTATTGGTGCCGAGATCGAGAAGCAGATCCGCGAGAAGCTGCTCAAGGCAGGTGTTGTTGCCGAAGCTGGCAAGGCTGCTGCTGCCGACGCCAATGCAGACGACGTGGCTGACGCCGACGCCGGTTATTGATAGCTGCTTAGCCGATCATGTCCGCCGTACTCGACACCCCCGTCGCCGTTCGACGGACAGCCATGGACCTGCTCGCGCGACGCGAGCATGGTCGCGTCGAGCTGACGCGCAAACTGCGTCAGCGCGGCGCTACGGATGAACTGATCGAGCCTGCGCTCGATCGGCTTGCCGAAGAAGGGCTGTTGAGCGAAGCGCGTTATCTTGAAAGCTTTATCAGGTACCGTTCCAATGCCGGCTACGGCCCCGCACGCATTCGCGAGGAGCTTGGTCAGCGTGGCCTGAACCGTGGCGATATCGACCAGGCACTGCGTGAAAGCGGTGTGGACTGGGCGGAGCGGTTACAGGAAGCCTGGCAGCGTAAATATGCCGGGCAGCGCCCGCATGACCCTCGCAGCCGTGCCCAGCAGACCCGATTTCTGGCTTACCGTGGGTTCCCCATGGACATGATCGGCCGCCTGCTCAGCGGCCGTGATTTGTACGACTGAGTTTGTCTAGCTGACCTTCAGCGCTTCGCGGGCCCTCTGCGTCGTATGCATTGGCTGGGGTTTGGCCCAGTTTTCCGGCAGATTGATAAAGTCCACCAGCTCACGCAGGCGCCCTTGATCACGGCCATTGAAGGCAAAGGTCAGGCGTGTCAGGTGGCTGTAATTGCCCGTTTCGTGCTCCACGCCACTGTCTGCATGCTGGTGATACTTGCCGCTCAGGCGCAAATCGGCAAAACCTTCCTCAATCTCCGACAGTGCGGCATCGCTAAGCCGATGGTGCATGCGAATCACGAACTGGTTCTTCAGCCAGCGGCTGGAGTGGTAGTTGCTGTAAAACTGGTTGATCTCCTCCACGGCCTCGTCGGCCGTGTGGACCAGGCGCACCAGCTTCAGGTCAGTAGGAAGGATGTAGCGGTTTTCCTCCAGCTGGCGGCTGATGAAGTCCAGGCAGTCACGCCAGAAGCTGCCACCCGGTGAGTCCAGCAGTACCACAGGCACCAGTGGGCTCTTGCCGGTCTGGATCAGTGTAAGCACTTCCAGTGCCTCATCGAGCGTGCCAAAACCACCAGGGCAGAGCACCAGGCCGTCAGCTTCCTTGACGAAGAACAGCTTGCGAATGAAGAAGAAGTGGAAGGGCAGCAGTTTGTCAGTGCCATCCACCGTGGGGTTGGCATGTTGTTCGAAGGGCAGGGTGATGTTGAATCCCAGGCTGTGGTCGCTGCCAGCGCCTTCGTGAGCCGCCGCCATGATGCCGCCGCCGGCGCCGGTAATCACCATCAGGTCGGAGCGGGCCAGGGTTGCGCCCAGTTCGCGTGCCAGGGCATACATCGGGTGTTCCAGCGGGGTGCGTGCAGAACCGAAGACGGTGACCTTGCGCCGCCCCTTGTAGCGTTGCAAGGTGCGGAAGGACTGGTCCAGTTCGCGAAGGGCCTGCAGGGTGATCTTGGCGCTCCAGCGGTCACTGTCGTCATGGGCCATGCGCAAGATGGTCAGCATCATGTCACGGTACAGCGGCAGGTTGGGGCTGTCCGGTGCGACCAGTTGCAGTTGCTGGTCGATCTTGCTCAGGTCGATACCGCTGTCCCTGAAATGGTTGAACAAATACTCACTCGGTTGGTAAGGCATTCAACGTCTCCTTCTGCAGCAAAACCTCTGACCGAGGCGATGGATCGGCTCGGCCGCGACACTACGTGCGTCGCTGGCTGCTCTGGCTCGAGTGTGCATCCCGAGCATTGCAGTAGGCCTTCAAGGCCATGATGCAGTTACGTAAGTTCATCTTGTTGTTTTTACGGTCTTCGCTATCAATCTAGACCTTCGCGGCCATTCGCGCTGGCGGGATCTGAGTGGCCACTCGTCGGCACACGGCCATTGGCAGCGAAGGTTTGGTTAACTGAAGAAGCGAAACGTCTCGATGCAGGAGGTGGCGGTATGCATCGCTTGGTCATCGAAGTAGACCGGCAGCTGTATCAGCAGCTGGAAAATGCGGCGCAGGTTCACCATGTGAGCCTGGAGGTGGAGTGTCGGCGACGGTTGGCTGCGCTTGAATGCCAGTCGCCTTATCTTAAGGCGCTCCTGGCGGAGATACGCGCCGACGAAGAGCCGCGGCGCGCAGAGGATGAGCGGGTCAGCTGATTACTTCTTCTTGTTGCCGGCGGTGCAGCTGGCAGCATCGAAAGCCTGGTCCATGACCGGCTGGTTGGTCTTGTAGACCGTGAAGCGGTAAACCATCACGGCGCCCTTGGACATCAGGTTACGGTAGCCACTGTTACGGCACACGCTGTCACCCAGTTGGCTGCGTACTTGTGCCGGGTTGCCTTGCATGCGCGCGGCATGTTCGGCACGTACGCTCAGGTGGTTTACTAAGGCCTTGCCTTCGACGGTATAACCCTGATCAAGGATATCTTCGTTGATGGCGCGCGGGGTGCCGACGCTGCTTTCCTTGGCGACCTTCTGCAGCGTCTTGTTCAGCTCGAACTCCTGCTTGGAGGCCGCGTGGGCTGCCAGTGGCAGGGTGAGCAACAGGCTCAGGGTCGGGACGATAAGACGCAGCATGAATCTCTCCTGGTTCGATGACTGGCGCTTTGACATGCGCTGACGGCTGGCGTTCCATGAACCCCGCATCATTACGCGCAACGTCGTGGCCGGCAAAGTGCAGATTATAAGGGACCACCCCATCCGGCTGCACGGCAAATGACGCCCGCTCTGGTAGACTGGCGTCTGGTTTTCTCCGAGTTATTGCAGTGTCCAGTCACAACCTGTCCCGAGGCTTGCCAGCATGAGCCACGCGGTAGCGCGCCTGCGCGCCGAACGCCTGGCTCGCAGCAACAAACCATTCATTGCCCGTGGCTCACGTGCCGAGCGTTGCCCTGACTGTCGGGTAATTGCCACGCATTGCCTGTGCGCCTGGAAACCCCGGGTGGCGGCGGATTCCGCCGTATGCCTGTTGATGCATGACACCGAGCCATTGAAGCCGACCAACACGGGCTGGCTGATCGCCGACCTGATCGAGGACACGTCTGCCTTCGGCTGGTTGCGTACGTCTGTGGACGAACGTTTGTTGGCGCTGCTCGAGGACCCGCAGTGGCAGCCATACATCGTGTTCCCCGGCGAATTTGTCGCCCAGGAGCGGGTGGTCAGTGAGGTTGTGCGCGCACCGGGCAAGAGGCCGCTGTTCATCCTACTGGACGCCACCTGGACCGAAGCCCGCAAGATGTTCCGCAAGAGCCCGTATCTTGAGCGCTTCCCGGTGCTGAGCCTGCAGGCCGAGCAGATGTCGCGCTATCGCTTGCGCCGCTCCAAGCGCGATGACCATTTCTGTACTGCGGAGGTCGCTGCCATGTGCCTTGACCTCGCGGGTGACAGCCAGGCCTCCCAGGCACTGGATGCGTACCTGGATGTGTTCAGCCTGCATTACCTCAGTGGCAAGCGTCGCCTGCCGCTGGATGAGCAGGACGATATCCATCAGCGTTTGCATACCTTCCTATAGTCCAAGGGGCACAAACCCCGCTTTGGTTCATAATGACGGAGCTGGCAGCCAGGGTTGGGCGAGGCGGCAGGGTGATTGGCTTGACCACCCTTACCGTGCTCGGCCCACTCGGCGCCGATTCCCCGCCAGGCGCGATTCCTACCCCGCATGCGCCTGGCACAGAACAGGATCCATAGATCGATGGCCACTTACGAAATCCTGATTGCCGATGACCACCCGCTGTTTCGTAGCGCTTTGCGCCAGGCCGTTACCCTCGGCCTGGGCGCAGATGTACGCCTGGTTGAAGTGGCGAGCATCGCCGAGCTGGAAACCCGCCTGAGCGAAAAAGCCGACTGGGACCTGGTCCTGCTGGACCTGAACATGCCGGGTGCCTATGGCTTCTCCGGGCTGGTCCTGCTGCGTGGCCAGTACCCGCAGATCCCGGTGGTGATGGTTTCGGCCCAGGAAGAGGCAGCCGTGGTGGTCAAGTCCCGCGAATTTGGGGCCAGTGGTTTCATCCCGAAGTCCAGCGGCCTCGAAGTGATTCAGGATGCGGTCAGGAAAGTGCTCGATGGCGAGGTCTGGTGGCCGCCTCAGGCGTTCGAGAAGGTCGATGTCTCGGCCGAGGCCAAAGCCGCCAGCGAAGGCCTGGCCAGCCTCACACCCCAGCAGTTCCGCGTGTTGACCATGGTCTGCGAAGGCTTGCTGAACAAACAGATCGCCTATGAGCTGAGTGTGTCGGAAGCGACCATCAAGGCTCACGTGACCGCGATCTTCCGCAAGCTGGGGGTGCGCACGCGCACCCAGGCAGCCCTGCTGTTGCAACAACTTGAATCGGTTGCGAGCAGCTAACTGCCTGCGTCTTCACGCTTTTTTGACCCATTTTGGACTAGTCTGCTGGCCTTTCATCGGTGAAGTGACACGCATGTCGCCATTCAAAGGCCAGACCGGCCTAAAACGTATCTTCAACGCCGCCGGCTATTCGCTGGACGGCCTGCGCGCCGCCTTCAAGGGCGAAGCGGCCTTCCGTCAACTGGTGCTGCTCAACGTGCTGCTGATTCCGACTGCCTTCTGGCTGCCGGTCAGCCGCGCGGAGCGGGCGATCATGATCGCTGTGTGCCTGCTCGGGCTGATCGTCGAGCTGTTCAACTCGGCGGTGGAGGCGGCCATCGACCGCATTTCGCTGGAGCGCCACCCCCTGTCGAAAAACGCCAAGGACATGGGCAGCGCCGCGCAGCTGGTCGCGCTGACCATGGTGGCCCTGGTGTGGGGCGTCATCCTTCTCTAAGCAATCGGCGGCAGCACGATCTCATCACTGCGGGTAAAGCCCGCAGTGAAGTTGCGGCATAGTTCGAGAAACTCGCGCATAGCCGAAGTCTGGTATTTCTGTTTGTGCCAGATGAAGTAGAACTGGCGCATCAAGTCCAGCTCCGGGGTCTCGACCGGCACCAGGCTGCCGCGGCGGAAGGCATCGCGCAGAGCCAGGCGTGAAATACAGCCAATCCCCAGGCCCGACTCCACGGCGCGCTTGATCGCTTCTGTGTGCTCCAGCTCCAGGCGAATGTTCAGGTTGGCGCGATGGTGCCGCATGGCCTGGTCAAAGGTCAGGCGAGTGCCCGAGCCCTGCTCGCGCAGAATCCAGGCTTCCTGTGACAGGCTTTCGATATCCGCTCGGCCCAGCTTGGCCAACGGATGTTGGGGGGCACAGAACACCACCAGTTCATCCTCGACCCAAGGTTGTACTTCCAGGTCGGGGTGGTTGCAATCGCCTTCGATTAGACCCAGATCAATTTCGTATTGCGCAACCTGGTGCACGATATGTGCGGTGTTCTGCACGTGCAGTTTCACCTGGCTTTCCGGGTGCACCTGCATGAAGCTGCCGATCAGCAAGGTAGCCAGGTAGTTGCCGATGGTCAGCGTGGCGCCGACAGCCAGCGAGCCAAAACCGGACTTGCCGTTCAGCAGGTCTTCGATTTCCTTGGCCTGGTCGAGCAGCGCAACTGCTTGCGGCAACAGCTGATGGCCCAAGGCGTTTAGGGCCAGGCGCTTGCCCGCACGGTCGAACAGCTGGCAGCTCGATTGCCGCTCCAGTTCAGTGATGGATGTGCTGGCGGCCGACTGCGACAGCGCCAGCAGGCTGGCGGCCCGTGAGACGCTCTGATGCTGGGCCACGGCGACGAAGACCTGTAGCTGACGGAGTGTGAATCGCATATCTATATAACCGATAACACATATCTTGATAATTCAGTTAACAGATATTGTCGCTGCCCCTAAACTATTGCGCAACTGTGCGCTTTGCGCGCTGCGTTTTCTTCAGGAGCCCCATCGATGAGCAACATGAACCACGAACGTGTCCTCAGTGTGCATCACTGGAACGACACCCTGTTCAGCTTCAAGTGCACCCGCGACCCGGGCCTGCGCTTCGAGAACGGTCAGTTCGTGATGATCGGCCTGCAGCAGGAAAGCGGCCGTCCGCTCATGCGCGCCTACTCCATCGCTTCGCCGAACTGGGAAGAGCACCTGGAATTCTTCAGCATCAAGGTGCCGGACGGCCCGCTGACTTCCCAGCTGCAGCACCTGAAGGAAGGCGACGAGATCATCATCAGCAAGAAGCCTACCGGTACCCTGGTGCTCGACGACCTGAACCCAGGCAAGCACCTGTACCTGCTGAGCACCGGCACTGGCCTGGCGCCGTTCATGAGCGTCATCCAGGACCCGGAAACCTACGAGCGCTTCGAAAAAGTGATCCTGGTGCACGGCGTGCGTTACGTGAACGAAGTGGCCTACCGCGAGTTCATCACCGAACACCTGCCGCAGAACGAGTTCTTCGGTGAGGCGGTACGTGACAAGCTGATCTACTACCCGACCGTGACCCGCGAGCCGTTCGAGAACCAGGGCCGCCTGACCGACCTGATGCGCAGCGGCAAGCTGTTCAGCGATATCGGCCTGCCGCCGATCAACCCGCAGGACGACCGTGCAATGATCTGCGGTAGCCCGAGCATGCTCGACGAAACCAGTGAAGTCCTCGACAGCTTCGGCCTGAAAGTCTCCGCCCGTATGCGTGAGCCGGGTGACTACCTGATCGAGCGCGCTTTCGTCGAGAAGTAAGACGAACGCTGTAATGAAAAAAACGCAGACCCAGGTCTGCGTTTTTTTATGCCTGCAGATTACGCGCTGTCAGTCGCCTACAACCTCCAGCACCCGAATCACATCCGGCTGAGGGTAGTGCCACCTGACTTGGACATCCCAGAACTTCACCCCGTACACCCGCTCCGGCGGCGGCACCTGATAGGCTGGGCGCGGATCCTGCGCCAAGCACTGCTCTATCAGCTCCACCAGCGGCTCAGCCAGGCGCAACGCGTGCTCGCGGGCTTGCGGCAGGGCGCTTTCTCCCCATTGCACGGCGATCGCTTCAGGCGCTTCGCCGGCCATCAGGTTGCAGGCACCGGCAACGCTGTCGGCGTAGGGCACATAGGGTTTGATGTCCAGCACCGGCGTGCCATCGAGCAGGTCAATGCCGGACAGCAGTAGCCGCCCCGGTTCCACGCCCTCCAGCCTTACCACCGATTGGCCGATGCCATTTGGCCGATGGGTCGCGCGCGTGGCAAACACGCCCATGCTCTTGTTGCCGCCCAGGCGCGGCGGGCGCACCTTCAAGCGTGGCTTGTCTTCCAGTGCCTGGTGGAACAGGAACAGCAACCACACGTGGCTTACCTGCTCCAGCCCTGCAACGGCATCGCCCTGGTCGAACGGCGGCAGCAACTCCAGTACCCCGCGGGCTGCCGGCGCCAGCTGTGGCTGGCGCGGGATGGCGAACTTCTCCTTGAAGCAGGAGCGCACGATACCGACGGGCGAAACCGTATGCTGCATCACCACTTAGCCGCGCACGCGCAGGGTCAGGCCCTTGAGGAAGTTACGCAGCAACTGGTCGCCGCAAGGGCGGTAGTTGTCGTGGCCGACCTTGCGGAACAGCGCGCTGAGTTCAGGCTTGGACACCGGGAAGTTGACCGACTTGAGGATCACATGCAGGTCGTCTTCCTTGAGCTCGAAGGCGACGCGCAGCTTCTTCAGGATGGTGTTGTTGGTCACCGGCACCTCGACGGGCTGTGGCGGACGGCTGTCATCCTTGCCGCGGCGGTAGGTGACGAGGCCGTCGAGAAAGTGCGCCATGACCCGCTCGGGGCAACGTACAAAGCCGGGCTCTTCTTCTTTCTTCAGGTAGGTGGCGAGCACCACCGGGTTAACCTCCAGGCCCGACAGCGCGATGATTTCGGCCATCTTGGCGTCGTTCACCTTGAGCATGTAGCGCAGGCTGCGCAGGACATCATTGTGGTTCATTGCTGCAAAATCCTGTTCTGACGCCACGCCATGGCGTGGCGCATTGCTTAGAAACGTTCAGTGCCGGCCAGGTAGCGCCATTGGCCCATAGGCAGCTTGCCCATGGATACACCGCCCAGGCGAATACGGCGCATGCTCAGCACTTCCAGGCGCAGGTAGGCACATATCTCGGAAATCTGCCCGGGTTGCGGGTTTTTCAGGGCCAGACGCAGGTGGGTCTCGTTCTGCCAGCTGGCCTTGGCCTTGGGCAGTTCCCGGTCATTACGCGTCGCCCCGCGTGCCAGGCGCTCCAGCGCCTGTGGCGTGGTTTCGCCGCGTACTTCGATGATGTATTCCTGTTCCAGTTTGCGCAGATCGGCTTCGATCTTGCGGGTTACCTTCCAGTCCTGTGTGAATATCTGCAGGCCGCTGGCACCGCGCTCAAGTGGTGCCGAGCTGGTCAACCGAGCGAAATGCCCGTGCAGGGGGCGCACACCTTCGCGGTGCGCTTCGCTGAGGCTGGCCGGGTTCATGCTGGCGCGGGCCGTGTCGGTATCAACGCCGGCGGGCTGGTTGAGCAGCAGGGTAACAGGGTCCAGCGCCTCGGCATTGGCGCCCGGGAGCAGCTCGACTTTCTGGCTATCGACCTTGAACTGAGGTTGCTCGACCACCACGCCATCGACCGTGACCCAGCCTCCTTCGATATACAGCTCGGCCTCGCGGCGTGAACAGCCAAGCTGCTCGATGAGGCGTTTGGACAGGCGGACGGGTTCAGACATGGGGGCAATTCGCAAGGCAGGGAAAGTCTTACATTGTACCTGCCCATTCACGGTTGATGAGGGGAATCTGTGTCAAATGCGCCATTTCGGAAGTATTGCACGGCATCCTACGGCCTACTCCTAGGAAGCTGTAGGAATCAGCTTCATGTGAAGCAATGGATAAGGTTGCCCCAGGCCGTCGGTTTCCGAGCGGCCGATCACTTCGAACCCCTCGTGCAGATAGAACCCCAAGGCTTGGGGGTTTTGCTCGTTCACGTCCAGGCGTTCGGCATTCAATTCGCTGATGGCATAGCGCAGCAACCGCTTGCCGACACCGCGGCCACGGTACTGCGGCGCAACGAACAGCATGTCCACGCGGCCATTGGCGACCCCCGCGAACCCGCAGATGCGCTGGCGGTCCTTGCAGCACACCAGCATGACCGCGTCGAGGTACTTGTGAAGCACATGTTCACGCAACAGTGTGATGTAGGCGTCAGGCAGGAAGTCATGGGTCGCACGCACCGATTCTTCCCAGACTTGAACCAGTGCGGGGTAGTCGCTCAGATGGGGTGTTTGCAGCGTCAATGCGGGGTGCATGCCTGGGTTCCTCGTTGGCCATTGAGGAAACCATAGATGCAAAAAAAAGCCCCGCCAGTGGGCGGGGCTTGTTCATGTGCGCAGCCTTAGACAGGCTCTGCCCACATGTCGTACTCGTCGGCATCGACTACCCGGCAACGCACCTTGTCGCCTGGCTTGAAGCCGTGGTCGCCATCGATGAACACGCTGCCGTCAATCTCCGGGGCATCGAAGAAACTGCGGCCAACCGAACCTTGCTCCTCGACTTCGTCGATCAGCACTTCGATTTCCTTGCCGATGCGCAGTTGCAGGCGCGCGCTGCTGATGGCCTGCTGGTGGGCCATGAAGCGGTCCCAGCGTTCCTGCTTGACGTCATCCGGAACTTCTTCCAGGCCCAGGTCGTTGGCCGGGGCGCCTTCGACAGGCGAATACTGGAAGCAGCCGACGCGGTCGAGCTGGGCTTCGGTCAGCCAGTCCAGCAGGTACTGGAAGTCTTCTTCGGTTTCGCCGGGGAAGCCGACGATGAAGGTCGAGCGGATCACCAGCTCAGGGCACTGCTCGCGCCAGTTCTTGATGCGCGCCAGGGTGCGGTCTTCGAAGGCGGGGCGCTTCATCGATTTGAGCACTTTCGGGCTGGCGTGCTGGAACGGGATGTCCAGGTACGGCAGGATCTTGCCGGCGGCCATCAACGGGATCACGTCGTCGACGTTCGGGTACGGGTAGACGTAGTGCAGGCGCACCCAGGCGCCCAGGCTGCTCAGCGCCTCGCACAGCTCGAGCATGCGGGTCTTGACTGGGCGGCCGTTCCAGAAGTCGGTCTTGTACTTGACGTCGACGCCGTAGGCACTGGTGTCCTGGGAAATGACCAGGATCTCTTTCACGCCGGCCTTGACCAGGCGCTCGGCCTCGCTCAGCACTTCACCAACCGGGCGGCTGACCAGCTTGCCGCGCATCGACGGGATGATGCAGAAGCTGCAGCTGTGGTTGCAGCCTTCGGAAATCTTCAGGTAGGCGTAGTGGCGCGGGGTCAGCTTGACGCCTTGCGGTGGCACCAGGTCGATCAGCGGGTTGTGGTCCTGGCGTGGCGGTACCACTTGGTGCACGGCATTGACCACCTGCTCGTACTGCTGCGGGCCGGTGACCGACAGCACGCTTGGGTGCACGTCACGGATGCTGCCTTCCTCGACACCCATGCAGCCGGTGACGATGACCTTGCCGTTTTCCTTGATCGCTTCGCCGATCACTTCCAGCGACTCGGCCTTGGCACTGTCGATGAAGCCGCAGGTGTTGACCACCACCACGTCGGCGTCCTCATAGGTGGGCACGACTTCATAACCTTCCATGCGCAGCTGGGTCAGAATGCGCTCGGAATCGACCAGGGCTTTTGGGCAACCCAGGCTTACGAATCCTACCTTGGGGGTGGCGGGAGTGGTGGACATGACTAACCTCGGTATTGAATGCAGGCCGCCCAGCCGGAAACGGGGGCGGTCTTGACGGGCGCTTTTTGGCGCCTCTGATCAAAAAGTGCGCAATTCTAGCGAGCGCGAGGTCGCTTGACTAGCAGAAATGCGACGAACGCTGCGCTATGCTTCGCGCCATTGCGCCCTGGTCGCTGCGATAAGCGGGCGCGGGGGTGAATTCTACGGGTCTTGATGGCCGTTTGCAGGAGTGGTCGATGGTTCAGGCAAGCAGTCACGCCGAGGGCGGGCAGGGGACGGGAAGGTCGCTGAGCCTGCTGGTGGCAGCTGTTGGGGTAGTTTATGGCGATATCGGCACCAGCCCGTTGTATACCCTCAAGGAAGTCTTCAGCGGCGGTTACGGTGTGCCGGTCAACCATGATGGCGTGCTGGGGATCCTCTCGCTGATTCTCTGGTCGCTGTTGTGGGTGGTGTCGTTCAAGTACGTCATGTTCATCCTGCGCGCCGACAACCAGGGCGAGGGTGGCACCATGGCGCTCACCGCGTTGGCGCGGCGGGCCACGGCGGCCTACCCGCGGTTGCGCACGCTGATGGTCATCTGTGGCCTGATCGGTGCCTCGCTGTTCTACGGCGACAGCATGATCACCCCGGCGGTTTCGGTGTTGTCGGCCGTAGAGGGCATGGGCCTTGCGTTCGACGGTATCGACCATTGGGTGGTGCCGATTTCGCTGGTGGTGCTGGTGGCGCTGTTTCTGGTGCAAAAACACGGCACTGATAAGATCGGCAAGCTGTTCGGCCCGATCATGGTCATCTGGTTCGTGGTGCTGGCGGTGTTGGGTGTGCACGGCATCTCGCAGAGCCCGGAAGTGCTCAAGGCGTTCAATCCGGGCTGGGCGGTGAACTTCTTCATTGTTCATCCGGGCATGGGCGTGGCCATTCTGGGTGCGGTGGTGCTGGCCTTGACCGGTGCCGAGGCGCTGTACGCCGACATGGGCCACTTCGGCCGCAAGCCGATCGCGCGTGCCTGGTTCGCTCTGGTGTTGCCGGCGCTGGTGCTCAACTATTTCGGCCAGGGCGCGATCTTGTTGCAAAACCCAGACGCCGCACGCAACCCGTTCTACCTGCTGGCGCCGAGTTGGGCGTTGCTGCCGCTGGTGGGGCTGGCGACCATGGCGACGGTGATTGCTTCGCAGGCCGTGATATCCGGGGCCTTCTCCCTGACTCGCCAGGCCATCCAGCTCGGTTACATTCCGCGCATGCAGATCCAGCACACCTCAAGCGATGAGCAGGGGCAGATCTACATCGGGGCGGTCAACTGGACGCTGATGGTCGGTGTGGTGCTGCTGGTGATCGGTTTCGAGTCGTCCGGTGCGCTGGCCGCGGCTTATGGCGTGGCCGTGACCGGCACCATGTTGATGACCACCATTCTGGTGTCGGCGGTGATGCTACTGCTGTGGAAGTGGCCGCCAGTGCTGGCGGTGCCGATTCTGCTGGGCTTTCTCTTCGTCGACGGGTTGTTCTTCGCCGCCAACGTGCCGAAGATCGTGCAGGGCGGTGCCTTCCCAGTGCTGGCGGGTGGTGTGTTATTCCTGCTGATGAGTACCTGGAAGCGTGGCAAGCAGATTCTCGTCGAGCGTATAGATGAAGGTGGGCTGCCGCTGCCGGTGTTCATCAGCAGCATTCGTGTACAGCCGCCGCACAGGGTCGAAGGTACCGCCGTGTTCCTCACCGCGCGGCCAGATGCGGTGCCCCATGCGTTGTTGCACAACATGCTGCACAACCAGGTGCTGCACAGCCAGGTAGTGCTGCTGACGGTGGTGAGTGAGGACCGGCCACGGGTGCCGGAGCAGGAGCGCTTTGAAGTGGAGGCCTATGGAGATGGCTTCTTCCGCGTCTTGCTGCACTTTGGTTTCATGGATGAGCCGGACGTACCGGCGGCGCTGAAACTGTGCCACCTGGACGCGCTGGATTTCAGCCCGATGCGCACCACTTACTTCCTGAGCCGTGAAACGGTCATCGCGTCGCGCCTTGAAGGGATGTCGCGCTGGCGGGGCAACCTGTTTGCCTTCTTGCTGAAGAATGCCAACGGTAACCTGCGCTTCTTCAACCTGCCGCTCAACCGGGTGATCGAGCTGGGGACGCAGGTAGAGATCTGAATGTAACGGGGGCCGCAAAGCGGCCCCAGGTTCATCTTAGTTCTGCTCCGCCACGCTGGACTTGCCCTGGCGTGTTTCGATCTCGCCAATCAAGCGCTTGGCCAGCGCTGGGTAGTTCTCGTCGAAGTGATGCCCGCCGGGCAGCTTCAAGCGCTCGCCCACCGCCGTATGATCGGTGCAACCGCTTTCGTCGGTCTCTTCCACGCCGTACACGCATACCACCTTGGACGCCGGCAGCTTGGCCATTTCCGGCCCGGTAGGTGCTTCCTGGCCTTCCTTGCCCAACCAGCCTTCGACTTCGATTTCGAAGCTGCCGCTGCGGGCGAAGGCCAGCAGCATGACGGCGTCGATACGCTGCTGGTCTTCGGCCGGCAGGCGGTTGTAGATTGCCGGCAGCACATCGGCCCCGAACGAATAGCCGGTCAGTACAAAGCGTTTGGTGCCCCATTTCTGACGGTAGTGCTGCATCAGTTCCGACAAGTCAGCGGCACTTTGTTCGGGTGTCTTGTGCTGCCAGTAATAACGCAGGGTGTCGATGCCGACGACCGGGTAGCCCAGCTTGGCCATTTCACCGGCCACGTCTCGGTCCAGGTCGCGCCAGCCGCCATCACCGGACAGGAACAGGGTCACGGTATCGGTGGTTTGCCCGGCCGGCACTTCCACCACCGGGATGGCCAGCGCATTGCCGTCTTGGCCCACCAGGGCCTGGGTCAACTGCGCCTTGAGTACTTGCGGGAGATGGATGTCGTAGTCGCTGATGCTGGTTTCGGCATTGGCTTGGTCGCGCACGAAGGCGGCGCTGGCGTCATCGGGGTTGTCGTTCCAGGCAACGTTCCAGTGGCCATGGGCAGCGGTCTTCGGCAGGGCAGCGGTGCAGCCCGGCTGTTCCACATTGAAGTCGACGGAAATGGCGCGGGCCTTGTCGTCCGTTTGTGCGGCCAACCAACGCCAGGCCTGGGTGGCGCCCGGGCCAATGCCGGCCACCAGGGTCGGCTTTTCGGCCAGTTGGGTCAGCGCCTGATCCACCGCTTGCTGCTGCTTGCTGCAATCGCCGGGTGGCAGAATCACCTGCACCAACTGGGCTTCACCCGCCTGGCTCAGGTCCAGCAGTTGCTTGTCCGTCAGGGCCTGGTCCTGGGGTACGCCGATGGCGACCCTGGCCTTGGGGTGCACGCCGGGGGTGACGCGGGTCATGCTGGTGTCGTTGAGGGTCAGTTGTTCAAGGCGTGCCTCAGGCGCCGGGCGGGCCCACAGCCAGAAGCCTGCGGCCCCAGCCAGTACGGCCAGGACCAGGGGTATCAGTACGTACAGCCAATAGCGTCGGATCATCAACGTTTCACCAATCCAGTCAGGCCGCCCGCAATCAGGGCGGCGGTGTCAGCCAGTGCAACCAGGGGGTCGAGCCCGGCCGGCACGGCCATGTAACGGGGTTCCCAGTCTGGCTGGAACTTGTCCTTGAAGCGCCGCAGGCCCTGGAAGTTGTAAAGCTGCTCGCCACGGCGAAACACCATCGAGCCCAGCCGCTGGGTCAAAGGTGCGCCGCGCCGTGGCTGCAGGCCGGACAGCGGGACCATGCCCAAGCTGAAGCGGCCATAGTCATGGCTTTTGTAGTGCAAGATCAGGCCGATCATCATGAATTCCATGGTCAGCTTCGGCGCCTCGGGGTGGGCGCGCATCAGGTCGAGGCTGGCCAGTTCGTTGCCGTGGGTTTCCAGCAGGTTGGCAAAGGCCACCGGCCGGCCCTGGAAGCGGATCAGGGCAATGCGGAAATGCTGCAGGTACTCGGGGCTGAAGCGCCCGAGTGAGAAGCCTTTCTCGCGCACGTTCTTGCCGCCCAGCCAGGCGTCGGAGATTTCCTTGAGCTCGGCCAGCGGTGCTTGGCCGGGTTCGTGGATCTCCAGGCTCAGGCCATCGCGGCCGCCACGGTTCCAGGTGTAGCGCAGGTCTTTCATCTCCTTGCCCTTGGCTTCGATGTCGAAGCGACGCAAGTCGACCCGGGCTTCCTCGCCGAGCTTGAGTGCGGTCAGGCCAATGTCCATGTAAAACGGCAGGTTCTCCGCGCGTACTTGGTAGAACACCGGGCGGGCGTGGTGCAGGTCGCACAGGTCGCGGAACTGCCAGATCATCTCGGCGCGTTCCTGGGCCGGGCCGATCGGGTCGTACAGCGCTACCAGGCTGCGGCCGCGGCGGGCGTACATTAGGAAGGCGTTGTCGTTCGGGTGGAACAGCAAGGCCTTGTCACCGGTGAGGGCCAGGCCGCCGTCGGGTTGTTCGGAGGCCAGCAGGATACGGTTGGCGCGCAGCAACTCTTGGTCGTCGGGCAGGTGGATGACCGGGCGAGCGGTGCGCAGCAGCCAGGTCAGGGCGACGATCACCAACAGTACCGCGCTGCCCATGGCTGCGCGTAGGCCGCGTGGGGCATCGGCGTCGAGGGTGAATTGCCACCACAGCTGATGGCTGTAGGGCACGTCCTGGTAGGCGAACAGCAGCAGCCACACCGAGGCCCCGACCACGCAGGCGCTGGCCACCAGGTACACCGGAGAGAATGGCAGCTCCAGCAGGCGGCTTGGTCGGTAGAACGAGCGGCGGAAGAGGGCGAGCAGGGCGGCGGTGAATATCAGCAGGCTGGCCTCCTCCCAGTCGAAGCCTTTGAGCAGCGACAGCAGCGCGCCCACCAGCAGCAGCACGGTGGTCAGCAGCCAGGCTGCAGAAAGACGACGGCGCAAGCCCTGGGCCAGCAACAGGCACAGAACGCCGATCAGGCTGGCACCGAAGTGCGAGGCATCTATCAGGCGGTGCGGTACAAGGAAGCCCATGTGCTCGAGGCGGGTGTCGATTTCCGGGGTGGCACCTGAGAACAACAGCACGACGCCCGAGAGAAACACCAGAATCGCCAGGATCGGCGCAGCCAGCCCGGAAGCGGCCTTGATGGCCTGTTGTGCAAACAGCAGGCGCCTGGCTTCGTTGGCCAGCAGCAGCACGCAGGCCAGTAGCAAGGGCAGTACCACGTAGATCAGGCGATACAGCAGCAGTGCGGCGGCCAGCGGTGCGGCGCCAAGCTGGTCGGCGAAAGCGGCCAGCAGGATCGCCTCGAACACGCCGACTCCGCCCGGCACATGGCTGAGTACGCCAGCGGCCAGGGCCAGCAGGTAGACCAGGACAAATGCGCCGAACGGCGGGGCTTCTGGCAGTAGCAGGTAGAGCACAGTGGCGGCGGCGCCAACGTCCAGCGCGGTGATGACCAGTTGCAGTGCGGTCAGGCGCGCGCCGGGCAGGCGCAAGGTGCGGCGACCGATTTGCACCAGCAAGCTGTCGGCCAGTGGCTGTTCTGCCAGGCGACGGCGATACAGCCCGATCACCAGCACGGCGGTCAGGGCCAGCACGGCAATGGCGACCCCTGCGAGTACGCTAGCGGGCAGGCGCAAGGCAGTAGCCGCCGCTGGCAAGTTGCTCAAGGTGGCCAAGGCTGCCAATGGGGGGAGGGCGCAGCCCAGGGACAGGCTGGCAAACACTGTCATACGTGCGACTTCGGCGGCGCCCAGCCCTTGGCGAGCGTACAGGCGATAGCGCACCGATCCACCCGAGAGCATCGACAAACCAATGGCGTTACCGATGGCGAACGCGCTGAAACCGCCGAACATCAGCGTTCGCGCTGGCAATTTCACAGCGGCATAGCGGCTGGCGGACCATTCATAGCCGAGCAGGATCACAAACCCGATGACCGTGGCCAGCAACGCGCCGAGCAGGGACTGGGCCGGCACGCTGAGCATGGCGTCGTGCAGCGCGTAGATGTCCAGTTCGCTCAGCAAGTGACGGCAGGCAATCAGTGCCATGGCAAACAGCACCAGGGTCACGCCGAGGCTGATCGGTTGGCGATAGCGGCTCACCCGCTCAAGCCACGGTAGGCGTTGCGCAGCCGCAGGCAAAGCCGAAGCGAGTGGCGCCTGGGGTTCTGGGTTGTGGGAGGTCATGGGTTACCCCGAGCATGCAGCGCGAGGTGGGGGAAAGGTGCGGCCAAGTGAAAGTCCCTTTGGAAACGTATCCAGATATTACTCCGGGCAACGTGACTTTCAGTCGTCCGGCATGGTTAAAGATAGTTCATCCAGAGGACGACATCTCAAGGCCGGGGATTGGCTGAATAGAAAAGGGTTTTCAGGCGACGAAAAACAACAAACCCCGCGCTGCTGTTACACAGGCGGGGTTTGTTCTGACGAATATGGTTGCGGGAGCCGGATTTGAACCGACGACCTTCGGGTTATGAGCCCGACGAGCTACCAGACTGCTCCATCCCGCGTCAGAGGGGCGCATTCTACAGCTTTGAACTTAGTGGTCAAGCACTAACTGTTGATTGACCAAACTTTTTTCCTTGGCTGCTTTCTTGAGGTCAAAGAAAAAGGCCACTGCGTTAACAGTGGCCTTTTCTCGAATCTGGTTGCGGGAGCCGGATTTGAACCGACGACCTTCGGGTTATGAGCCCGACGAGCTACCAGGCTGCTCCATCCCGCGCCTATGGAATCGAATTCTACAGCTTAAGCGTGGGGTGTCAAGCGTTAGTTATTGATTTACTTCATTTTTCTGTAATTGCCTTTTTTCAGGCAAAGAAAAAGGCCACTGCGTTAACAGTGGCCTTTTCTCGAATCTGGTTGCGGGAGCCGGATTTGAACCGACGACCTTCGGGTTATGAGCCCGACGAGCTACCAGGCTGCTCCATCCCGCGCCTGTGAGATCGAATTCTACGGATTTCCTTCCCCATGTCAAGCATTTCATTCAAAAAAACCTTTTTCGTTCAAACCCTTAGCGGTTCAATCAGGCATGCAACGCAGGTGCGCCGGGGCTTTCAGCCAATTATCGCGCAGTGCAGGGCGACGGCTGTCTCAGTGTGGGCGCATGCGTTACTATCTGTATGAATTTACAGTGCTCACGGTCAGCCATGTCTTTGCGCAAGATCATTCACATCGACTGCGATTGCTTTTACGCCGCGATCGAGATGCGTGACGACCCGCGTTTGGCTGGTCGGCCCATGGCGGTGGGGGGCTCGCCGGACCATCGTGGGGTTATCGCTACCTGCAACTATGAAGCGCGTGCCTATGGCGTGCGCTCGGCCATGTCATCCCGCCATGCGCTCAAGCTTTGCCCAGACCTGCTGATCGTCAAGCCGCGCTTCGAGGCCTACCGCGAAGCTTCCCGCGAAATCCACAGCATTTTCCGTGACTACACCGAGCTGATCGAGCCGTTATCGCTGGATGAAGCCTATCTGGATGTGAGCGACAGCCAATGGTTTGCCGGCAGTGCCACGCGTATTGCCGAAGACATCCGCAGGCGGGTTGCCCGTACCCTGCACATCACCGTTTCTGCAGGGGTGGCGCCAAACAAGTTCTTGGCCAAGATCGCCAGTGACTGGCGCAAGCCCAACGGGATTTTTGTGATTACCCCTCACCAGGTAGAGGCATTTGTCGCTGCCTTGCCGGTCGCCAGGCTTCATGGCGTGGGCAAGGTGACAGCAGACAAACTCACTCGGCTGGGTATCGACACCTGTCTGGACTTGCGTGACTGGTCACGGCTGGCGCTGGTGCGTGAGTTCGGCAGTTTCGGCGAGCGCCTGTGGGGGTTGGCGAGGGGGGTGGATGAGCGGGCCGTGCACAACGACAGCCGCAGGCAGTCGGTAAGCGTCGAAAACACCTACGATACCGACCTGCCAGACCTGGCCAGTTGCCTGGAGCGCTTGCCTGAGCTGCTGGGCAGCTTGAATGAGCGGATTGCCCGCATGGACAGCAGCTATCGGCCGGACAAACCCTTCGTCAAGGTCAAGTTCCATGATTTCAGCCAGACCACGCTGGAGCAGGCAGGGGCGGGCAGGGACCTGGAAAGCTACCGGCAGTTGATGAAGCAGGCGTTTGCCCGGGGAGGCAAGCCGGTGCGCTTGCTGGGGGTGGGGGTGAGATTGCGCGACTTGCGCGGCGCGCACGAGCAACTGGAGCTGTTTGCAGAAGCAGATAAATAAAGAGGGGCTGCATCAGCAGCCCCTCTTTATTACTACGTTACTGCACGATCATTGCGCGCCTGGGTCAGCCACCAACCGGCCGGTGGCCTTGGTCAGCGCCTGCAGAAACTCCTGCTGCAGTTCCGGATCGTTGCGAGTCAGCTCGATCAGGCTCTGCTCCATCTCGCTGGCTTCCTCTTCGAGGCCCAGCTCCGAGAGGCGTTTGACTCGGTGTACCCACTGGCCGACATCGTCGTCTTCCAGGTCGTCGAAGATCAGTTCATGGGCTTCACGCAGCTTGTTGCGCAGGGTAGCGCTGACCAGCAGGCTGGCATCACCACGGACCGCGTTATCCTCATCGACCACTTGCAGGTGCAGGGTGCCGACGTGGTTCAGGTGCTGCTCCGAGAACGGGCTGTCGAGCAGGTTCAGGCGCAGTACGCCGTTTCTGTCGGTGGTCAGCTCGTGAGTCATCTTGCCGGCCTTGACCTCGACCAGGCGTTCGCTCCAGGGCAAGCTGGTGAACTCTTCGCGCTTGTCCTTCTGCACTTCGTTGATCCCTGCCAGGTTCTGCTGGGCGCGACCATTGGACTGCACGTTCATGAACGGGTTGAGCCCGGCCACGCCATAGCTGAGCCAGTCGTGAGTAACGCTTTCCGGCAGGTTGCCCAGGGCGAACACGTTGACCACGTTGGCGCCAACGCCCGCTACAACCGCTACCGCGCCCAGCGGGATCTCGTAGACCTCGCGCCAGGGTTGGTAGGGTGTATAGCGGTCGTAGCGGCGGGTCACTTCGAACTCGGTGACTTCGAAACGCTTCTGTTCATGCACGCGCACACGACGCTGCGGAAGCTCCATCACCTTCGGCTCGCCGACATCGATCTGCAGGGTGTGTTCGAGCAGTTTGCGCTCGACGCGCTCCTCGTGCTCGCTGCGCTGGGACATCTGGTTGGCGCAGCCGCTGAGGAGCAGGGCGCCGCACAGTGCGGCGCCCCCCAGGGTAAAGGTACTTCGCTTGGACATGATCACTCGTGCATTGATTATCAGCGGCGAACGCGGGCCTGCAGGAAGGTCAGCACTTCATTGAGTGGCAGCGCTTGAGGGTCCTGTTCGGTGCGGCTCTTGTATTCCAGGTTGCCGTCGGCCAGGCCGCGGTCGCTGACGACGATGCGGTGAGGAATGCCGATCAGCTCCATGTCGGCAAACTTGATGCCTGGGCTGGTCTTCTTGTCGCGGTCGTCCAGCAGCACTTCGAAGCCTGCGGCCGTCAGTTCGGCGTACAGCTTGTCGGTGGCTTCGCGGACCACGTCTGTTTCGTAGCGCAGGGGTACCAGGGCAATCTGGAAGGGCGCCAGGGCGTCGTTCCAGATGATGCCCTTGTCGTCATAGCTCTGCTCGATGGCGGCGGCGACCACGCGGGACACACCGATGCCGTAGCAACCCATGGACAGCACCACCGGCTTGCCGTTCTCGCCCAGTACCTGGCACTTGAGCGCCTCGCTGTACTTGGTGCCGAGCTGGAAGATGTGACCCACTTCGATGCCGCGCTTGATCACCAGGGTGCCCTGGCCGTCCGGGCTCGGGTCGCCTTCAACGACGTTACGCAGGTCGGCAACCTGTGGTACTGGCAGGTCGCGCTCCCAGTTGACGCCGAAGTAGTGCTTGTCGTCGATGTTGGCGCCGATGCCGAAGTCGCTCATCAGGGCAACCGAACGGTCGATGATGCATTCCAGTGGCAGGTTCAGCGGGCCGAGCGAGCCTGCGCCAGCACCAATGGCCTCGCGCAGTTCGGCGTCGGTGGCCATGACCACCGGGTCGGCAACCTGTTCCAGCTTGGCGGCCTTGATTTCGTTGAGTTCGTGGTCGCCACGAACGATCAGGGCGACCAGCTTGCCTTCCTCGGCGCCGTGCACGATCAAGGTCTTGACGGTTTTCTCGATGGCCAGGCCGAAGTTCTCGACCAGCTGGGCGATGGTCTTGGCATCTGGCGTGTCGACCAGGCGCAGCTCCTCGGTAGGGGCTGGGCGCACGGTTTCGCGTGGGATGGCCTCGGCCTTCTCGATGTTGGCAGCGTAATCGGAGCTGTCGCTGAAGATCACATCGTCTTCGCCCGAATCGGCCAGTACGTGGAATTCATGCGAGTAGCTGCCACCGATGGAACCGGTGTCGGCCTGCACTGGGCGGAAGTCCAGGCCCAGGCGGGTGAAGACGTTGGAGTACGCCTGGTGCATGCGGTCGTAGGTTTCCTGCAGGGAAGCCTGGTCGGCATGGAAGGAGTAGGCGTCCT